>Ga0070697_100000192_pt1 | contig 49825 bp, 30 predicted proteins | sample KBSK1501metaG_FD_65475 | JGI IMG/M metagenome (GOLD analysis project Ga0070697, IMG submission 65475) | Corn, switchgrass and miscanthus rhizosphere microbial communities from Kellogg Biological Station, Michigan, USA - KBS K1-50-1 metaG | ecosystem: Host-associated > Plants > Roots >... | reverse complement strand
GGACGCCATTTGCGACGTTGCCAGTCGAGCAGAGCCGGATAAGGATTGGCTGGACCAAGTTCATAAGTTGGAATGGACAACGGCGCTTCCCAGACACGGGGTGAGTCCTGGCCCTGAACGCTTACACCAATTGAAAACACAAGTATTAACGTCAACGCGCAGCAAATCCGCAGCCCGGTGTCTGAGAAGACGTCTTTTAAGTTAGCTCTCATGAAAATCTTTTCCTTTAGTAAACCTCGATCGCACTAAGTAGCGGGGGCAAGCCCGCCTTCCTGACCCTGAGACTGCTGATCTTGTTTCGTTCCTTTTACGTTCAAAGCCTTTCGCCCGAGATAACCACTCGTCTTTGGTCAGCTCAGGGTTGGGAAGGCGGCTTGCCCCCGCTGTTTTGTAGAGCACAACCTCAACTTGCAAACGTTGCAGTGGCAACTGAATACTGCTCGATCTTTTCGCGCACTACGTTGTATCCAGTACCCGGTCCTTCGGGTAAGCGTATGTAGCCGCGCGCGTCAATCTCAATGATGGGTGCGATCACGTCGTCAACGTACCATCGTGTCGAAGCCTCAATATCTGTGGGGTACGTAAGCCCGTCCAGCATCGCAAAATGCAAACCCTGGGCTGAGGCCACGCCTAATTCGGGCATGGTACCGACCCAACATTGAAGGCCCGCAGCGCGCGCTGCAGCCAGCATCAACCGCGCTTCGCTCAAGCCACCCACTCGTTGCACCTTTATGTTAATAATCCTCGCCGCATCGTTTTCGATTAGCGAAGCGAGCGCCCGTATCGATTCGGCAGACTCGTCGGCACAGAGCGGTGTGCGCAACTGGCGCTGCAACTCTCCCGCTTCTGCGTGTGCCTCGCGCGCCAGCGGCTGCTCAAGCATCATCAAGCCCTGGCCATCCAACTCACGAAACACCGCTGCGTCTGCAAGCGAATATGCAGCGTTGGCATCAACCATCAACGGCAGCTCCGGGAATCTCGCTCGCACGGCTGCCACCGGCTCAATGTCCCAGCCTGGCTGAATCTTGATCTTCACGCGTCGATAACCCTCTGCGGTATATCGCAGCACTCGCTCGAGTAGCTCATCAACGTGATCGTAAATTCCAATGGCGACTCCGGAAGGGATGGGACGCGCTCGCGCACCCAGGAGTTCACCTAATGGAATCTTGAGAGTGTTTGCGTAAACGTCCCATAACGCTCCTTCAATACCTGCCTTGGCGAAAGCATCACCCGGATGCGCCCGCATTTGCTCGTAAAAACGTGACACGTCGATCTCCCCGGCACCAAGCACTACAGGGATTAATGTACCGCTCAGCGCCGACCAGGCGCTCTCCGGCGTGTCTGCCGAATAAAACCCACCCGACATCGGCGATGCTTCGCCCCAGCCAACCACATCATCTTCGGTTTTTACCTCGATGAGAATCGCGTCCTTCTCACTGATGACACCATTGCTGATGCGAAAAGGCTCAACCAGCGGCACGCGAACATGATGCAACGCGATACTCTTGATGCTGATAGTATGCGCGCTGGCGTTAACGGTAGCCGTCAAGTTTTCAGTCCCCGCAAGTCTTGGAATTTGAGCTTTGTACTTTGTGCTTTGTCCTTCGATGTCAGCTCAAAGGTTCACTCATGACTCAAAGTTCAAAGTACAAAGTTCAAAGTACTACAATCATTTATGTCATCGTCGCCAGCATGTCTGGCGTCACAACATTCTCCAATTGCTCGCCTTTACAGAAACGCACAACTTCATCAACCGCTACTGCGCCAATGGCGCGACGCATTTCGATCCCACCCGCGGCAATGTGCGGCGTGAGCAATACATTTGGAAGTTGACGAAGCTCGTGGTCAGGCGGCAGCGGTTCCAAAGGATCGGTGACGTCAAGCGCAACTCTGATTCGGGATTTGCGCAACTCCGCCAGCAGCGCCTCGACATCAACGAGTCCACCGCGCGCAACGTTGATGAGATAAGCGCCATCGGGCATTAGGGCAAGCCGGCGTTGGTCCAGGAGATTCTGAGTCTCAGGTGTTAGGCCCGCGGCCAGAACAATGACCGAGCATGAACTCAGGAGTTCATCTAAACCCAGTAGCCTTCCCTTCTGTGCGGCGACTGTTTCAGCAGCGGCGTAAGGATCGGTCACGAACAGTTCGACATCCAACGGTTCGACCAGCCGCGCGAAAGCTTTGCCGATGCGACCGAAACCGATCAGGCCGACCTTCCGTCCGCGCACGGTCTCGCCACAACTTACATACTCATTCGTTCTTATAACTCCGGCCCGCATCTCGGCGGCGTAGTCGGGAAGTCTGCGAACCAGCGTGAGCATCAAAGCCAGCGCCATCTCGGCCACCGGAATCGCCATTGGCTCAGCGGCGTTTGTCACCGTTACATGATCGAAGACCGCTTCCTCCATTCGCGATTTTACTTCTCCACCACAATGCGCGATCAGACGCACGCGCGGCTGCGTCCCCAACATGTCCATTCGCAGGAATGGAGAATGCCATGTCGTCATTAGTACGTCGGCCTGCGCGATCTCCGCGCGCAACTGTGCTGAATCGTCGCGCCCTGCATGTTGAGACCACTCAGCCACCTCGCCCAAACGAGCGCGCGCACTTTCGCTAAAGAAGTGCGAGAAGAGCACGTCGCTGGCGAGCACCAACACGCGCGGCCGCGCGGATCCCCGCGTCTTCGTGCGTTCCGTTTGGTTGTTCATCATCGCTAATTTAACAATGTCCACTACCGCGTGGTGGTAGTGACCTCATGGGACCGCAACACCTGATGCACCACCTTGCAAGATCGCTTTCATGGCCTTAACGAAATCCGGCAAGGCGATTTCCGGTTCTTCTATCTCCGGGTGCCAGTATTTCTCCCACTCAAAACTGATATAGCCGTCATACTTCAAACCACGAAGTACGTCGATTGCGTCGTCAAATGACACGCTGCCCTGCCCCGCCAACACGGGCAACCAGTGCTCCAGGCCCTCAACCGCGCGTGCGTCGCGCAGGTGAACATGCGCGAGATATGGCGCCACTTCAGCGGCAGCTTCTTGAATCGTATCTCCTGCGGCCACCGAATTTGCCACGTCCCAGATAAGGACGACGTTGCGATGATCGACAAGCTTCATGATCTTGCCCGCGGCCCGGCCATACGCGAAGTCGCCGTGTGTCTCAAGGCCGATCCGAACGCCTTCTGGTGCGCGCTGGGCCACGGCACGCAGACACGCGACGATGTTGTCACGTGTCTCAGCGCGCGTCGCACCCGTCTGGATCTTGTCGGGGAAGATGCGGATGAGTGACGCACCGAGGGCGGCGGCGAGTTCAGCGTGTTTAAGAGCCACGTCGATCTGCTTGCTTCGTTCATCTGCGTCTCGGGAGTCAAATGTGCATGAAGTATCAACACAACAAATTGGCAGACTCTGATCAGCCAGCCAACGACGAGTCGCATCGATTGCACCCGATTGGAACTCGGGCCGCTTGAGCAGATCGAGATCGCCGCCGATTACGCGCAACTCAACAGCCTGATAGCCGTAGGCATGGACCGCGTGCGCGATCTCCTCCAGTTCCCAGTCTGGGCAACCCAGCGTCGAGAAGGCTAACTTCATCTCATGTCTTAGCGAACTGCGTTGTGGGTCGAGGAATACAGAACCGGGAGCGGTAGCGACCGGGACAGACTCTCGATAAACAAACATCTCCATTTTGTCGAGTTTGCAATCACGCTAAACCCCACCCTTGCCAGGCGCCGGTCGCTACCGCTCCCGGTTCCGTATTCGTCGTCCCACGCAAGTGCACTGTCGGCGTACAACGTTATCTGGCCCGCCAATGGCAATGCCGCCGTTCGGAGGAGCACAGGTCGGCTTGCGAGCTATGAACATTTCACTCCTACGGAGTGAACCTGCTAATCGATTAAACCGTCACTGCTTACAGGGCAAATCAACGTTCACGGTGTCCACTCATATGCACCGATGTCGATTCCACCGTAAACCGGTCGAGGACTTGCCGTCCCCACCGCCAGCGCCGTGTGCAATGGCGGAATGAAGGCAGGCGGAAACAACGGGCTGATAAAAGGATGTCCCGGAGGACTAGCGGGGGCATTGTTACCCGCATTGACCAGCGGGCTGGTTGAAATAGGACGCACGTCGTAGGTGCTGATGTCTGTGAAGCCTGGGTTAGTACCGGTGATGGTGGCTGTCCAGGCAGTCGGAACCATTGCTGATCCGGTTGGGATCCAGTTGTTGGAACCCGTGCTCACGCGCCCAGCAACCCATCTCGTGCGAGTCTCAAGCACCATTTTGTCAATCGGCGCTCCGCCTACGCGGAAGAAGACGTTGTTGTGCATCTCCAGGCTTTCTATTCCTTCGAAGGTCTCGACAGCCGGACTGACCTGTCCCTGTCGCAGGATGAAAGTGTTGTTGACGAAGCGGTAGCGACCCTTCGTTTCTCCGGTGCCATCACTTCCCACTCGCGCCATGCGTGTACCTTGCGTAGGGATGTGCTGGAAGACATTGCCGACTACGTCAGAATCCTCGCGAGCTGTGTCGGTGTTAACCTTCTTGTTGCCGTGCGGGTCTGGTCCAATCAACTCAATCTCGCCGTAGAAGCCGCCCGAGACCCAGTTGTAATAAATCTCATTGCGTTCAGCCCGGCTCTTGATGTTGTTGCCGCCGTTTTGATCGTGCAGGTAGCAATACTGCATGCGAAATACCGAGCCAGGATGCGCGAATTCGTCGGTCGCCATGTAGAGAGGGTGCTGGCCCGTGCCGTTGCCGCAGTGGTAAATCTCGACATACTCAAGCGTCAGCGAACCGGAATCGGTGTCGGCGCCGAGGATGCCATGTGCCGGACAATCATGAACGACCGTATCGCGAATCGTGATGTCATCAGCGTGATGGTAAATGCCACGGAAACTGCCGCCAGTTACGTCGAAGCCTTCAAAGATGTAATGGTCAGACAGTCGAAATTCGATGGTGTTGGTTCCGCCCGAGAGAATTGGACGCAGCCCATTTATTCGAAGGCCGCGAATGGTAATCTTGTTCACGACGGTGCCCGGCCTGGTCAGGATAATATTGCCAGGATAGGTTGCATTTCCGTCAACCTCGACAAGGTCGCCCGGGTTAAGCAACCCCGCCACGTCCTGCAGTGTGTGATACGTTCTGCTTGGTCCCACCTGATAAGTGATCGCGGAGGCGCTGCTAACGCAGACGGCCACGATGAACAAGGTAAAGATGAGGCGCTTCATGAGTTTTCTCCTTCCCGCTGAGCGGTTTGCTGACAGTTTCGGCGTCGGGAGCCTTATCAAGGGGGTTACTTTTTGCTAGTGCCCTAATTTGGTTTTGTAACGCGAACTGTTAGTTTGCGTGGGGGTTGAATGCCATTCATTCATCGCAAACTAACAGTTTGCTTTACAAAAAAGGGCACGACCTACTTTTTGCGACCCTTGTGTTGCGCGATAGCCAGCGCCAGGCTGTAACGCGCGCGCTCAAACTCATTGCCGGTTTCAGCGAAACCCACCGTCTTCCTGGCATCGGAAAAGACGCGCGGGACAATTGCCTGCAGTTGGTCATTAATTAGCGAGTTCAAGCCCAGCTTGCGCGCGAGTGTCAGGTACAAATGATCTTGCAGGCCGCGGCGGAAGTTTGCCAGCTGAATGGTGTTCACCGGTCCGGCGATACCCCGGTCTTGTTCAGGATGTAGCTTTTCTTCGCCGGGGTACATGAGTACGCCGTCGCCATTAATGTAGCCTTGATCGTCCACTGGCTTGTTTGGCTGCCCGCGATTGTCGAAAGTTATTGGGTTGGCCCACACATCCTGCCGGCGCTCACCCGTCTTCTGTCGATTGTGTTGCCAGTGAACACCATGCCAGTAGAAATAATTGTCTACGCCATGCTTGAAGCAAGCCCAGATTGTGGCACGCGGGTCAGTAGCGGGGGCGTCGATCACGATGGCGCCGGCGGCGGGCCGACCACCGTTATAGATCCAATACTTGTGACCCTTTGAACGCTCCTCCCAGGCGCGCTCGATATCGTAGCCGAGCGGTCCTGTATCCCAGATGTCGATCGCACCGTCTAGCTCTTTCACGTAGTGCTTGGTTACAAAGGTCCGCAAAGCTCTTCCCGGTCCTGGGTTGGAGTGGACGTTCTCGGCGAGTTTGCGAATGTAAGCATACTCCGAGCGTCCCGGCTCGTCCGGCAGGTAAAGGAACGTAACTGCTTCGGAGAAAGTCTTACCAATGAGGGCCATCCACTCGTCGGCGTGACGCCAGGCGTTGGTGCGTTCATCGAAATCGGTGCCCGGGCCGTAGAAGGTGCGCGGGATTATCCGGTTGCCGACTCGTTCGCCGGGCCCCTCATATCCACGTGCTTTGGTGAAGTCCTGCCCGTTAAAAAGCCCCATTGCTGCCGTCGCTGTTTTGATGTTGTAGGCATGCACAAGTTCGATTCGCTGGCGATGTGCGAAACGGTTGTACGCGGCATCGAGGTTGCGGCCCTGATACATGACGGGCTGCAAACTTTCGTAGTAGACCATCGAGTCCATACTGTTCTGATCGGGTAAGGCGAAATCAAAGAGCTCCAACTCAATTGGAATTGTCTGCTTCTTACCATCTGCGTTGACATTGATTTGCCCGCGATAAATACCGGCCGGAAGAGTTCGGTTCGTATAGACTTCGATCCAAATTCCCTGGTTCTGAGACGGCGCGACCGCCAGGGGAAAGCCGCCACGACCAACCTTCGCATTCTCGGGAACCAGCTGCACCGGCTTCCACCCGGTCGGATCCTTAGGCGCCGACGGAGAGCCAGGTTGGAAGACCCACTCAGCATGCGAGGCAGCCTCCACCTGCATGTAGTTGGTGGAGAATAGTTGAATCGGCCGTCCGACATAGTTTGTCGGATCGAGCGCCGGGGGTGCGTATGCGATCCTGGCCTTACCGCTTTGTTTGCGAAGTTCCGGCAACGACACCGTTAACCGTTTTATTCCGTCGGATCCGGCTTCGACGATCAACTGGAAGGCGATGACTTCGTTGCGCGCCCCGAAGATTTTTACCCGGTGGCCATCCCAGGCGGAGTTGGAATTCTTGTTGGGATTATCGAGGTCGTCACGTTCAACCTTCTCACCATCATTAACCGCCCATACCTGTCGCACCGAGGCCGACGCGGCGACGGGCCAGAACAGCTGTGTAAGAAGGAGCAGCGCTGCGAGGCTTCTGGTCTTCCCGAGGTTCATCGAAACGAATCTCCAAAACGCTGTAGTCATAGTTTCGGTGCCCCAACGGGGCTGCGACCTTCAGCCCAGGGTTGCCGCTTCGGCTACCCTGGGAAGAGATCAACGTTAATCTCAACCGCAACGCGGTTGCGCCTGCTTTGCAGGTTTCTCCGATGCAATGACGCAACCGCTTTGCGGTAGAAAAATCATTCTCGTACTTGTTTCCAGGGTAGCCGAAGCGGCAACCCTGGGCTGGAGGCCACTGCCCCGTTGTTGGGGCAGTTACTCACTCCACCTCAAACTCCGGTTCCGTTTCCGGCGACACCGGCACCGGCGCTTGTGGCACACGACCAGCGGCGACGAAGGCTAAGCCGATCAGCGTTGTGACAACGGCGTAGATAGTTGTGATCATCCGGTCACGTCCCGGCGAACTCACTACCACAATCGCGAAACATGCGACCCCCATCCCGGTCGTAACTTTGCCAACCAGAGCCAGCTGGCCACGCCCGGAAAAACCTGTCGCTCCCAACTCAGTGGCCGTATCAATTGGCGTGTCGAGTTTCTTGAAGAATGTCTTGACGCGCTCAGCTTGCTCGCCGGTGGGTTTGAACAACAGCACCGGGACAAAAAACGCTATGGTGGTCGTGATTGCCGGGATGCCAATCAGGTAAGTCTCGTTTAGCCCCATACCAAGATGGCGGTTGAGATAGAGGTTAACGAATAGCGAAGTAATTGCTCCTACTACGTAAGCACATACGGCCGACCACCAGGGGCCGCGCCTGACCAGGAAGCCATAGAGCAGGGGGAGACCGAGTGGAATCAGGAACATCGATTCGAGGATAAAGAGCAGCGTGAAGATGCCGGTCGCACCCTGGGCAAACAACAGTGCGACGCCAATCATAACGAGCCCGACACCAAATGAAGTAAGCCTGCTGGCCGTTAACATATGGCGATCGGATGCGTCCTTGCGCAGATATCCCTGGTACAGATCTTTAGCGAAGATGCCGGTGATGATGTGATTGTGGGCCGACAACGAAGCCATCGATGAAGCCAGCATCGCGGCCAGGAGCACTCCGATCATTCCCGGTGGGAGAACGCGCATGCCCATCGCGATGTAAGCAGCTTCCGAGGGCTGCTTCAACCCGTTGGCGGCAGTCCCGAGTTCAGGCAATGCGACTCGCGCGATCAGTGGCGGCAGGTAAAAAATAACACTCCCGATTGTGAAGAGAATCATGCAAAGGATGGCGATCCTCTTTGCTGACTGTTCGGTGTCGGCGCAGAAATATCTTTGCGCGTTACCAAAATTGTTGTAGCCAGTAGTTTGCGAAACCGTATAGACGATCAGAAACAACCAACCATACTCTCCTGCCAGCGGGTTGAAGAATCCCGCCGGTGCGTGCGCGACAAAGCCGCTGAAGCCACCTACGTTGGCAAGTGACAGCACCATCAGCATGCAGGCGATCGGAAAAAGGAACATGAACTGAAACATGTCTGTGAAGCAGACCGCCCAATAGCCGCCCAGCGACGTGTAAACGAGCACTACCAGACCACAAATAACCACCAGGTACTCGACGGGCAGTCCCAAAGCTACAGACATGAAGCTTGAGAGCGCGAAGAGCCTGACTGAGCCGAACATCAACTGACTGGGCCCGGTCAACCAGGAGAATGTTTTATGCGTGCCATCACCGAAGCGGCTGCGGATGTATTCGACTACGGTGGTGACGCGCGAGCGCCGCCAGCACTGCGCGAAAACAAGGTAGCCGAAGAAAAACGCGGGCACCGCCAGCGCCAGGAGGAACACCCCGATCACGCCCTGACGGTAGGCGAAACCGGCGCCGCCCGTGAAGGTCCAGACCGAGAAGCCGGACATGAACGAGGCCATTCCGGCGACCCACCACTCGACGCGATTCCCGCCTTTGAGAAAGTCCGTTCCCACCCGCATGAAGCGCATGAAGAAGGCGCCGACCCCTGCCATTAAGAGCAGATAGCAGACCAACACGAGGTAGTCTATGGTCTGTACCGAAGAGCGCATGCAGTTCTCCTTCTGAAATACCTTTGGGCTTTGGACTTAGGTCTTGGGTCTTTGACCTTTGAACTTAGTACTTTGGACTTTTGGGCAAATACAACTTCAAAGACCAAATTCCAAAGTCCTAAGACCAAAAACCTAAAGACGAATTTTTGGGTAACAGACGCGCTGCCGAATCACGATCAATGAAAAGATGCGCATCAGGATGCCTGCGCAAAATCGAAGCGGGACACGTGGTTGCCACGGGGCCTTCAATAGTGCTCTTGATCGCCTCCCGTTTTGCCGGCCCTGGCACAATTGCAAATAACCTCGGGCGGGCCATGATCGTCGGAATCGTCAGGGACAGCGCGCGGCGTGGGACGTCGTCAATGCTGGCGAACGCGCCGTCATTTACCTGCTGAGCACGACATATCTCGTCAAGCTCGACTACCTTCACAGTCTGTGGATCTTCGAAATTGCAGAACGGTGGATCAATGAAAGCCAGATGACCATTCTCGCCGATCCCCAGGACCGCAAAGTCCGGAGGGTTAGCCGCGAGCAGCTCACTGTATCGTTCACTTTCCGTTGCTCCATCTTCTGCGTCGCCTCGCAGCCCGTTGAATTCACCAAACGGTACTTTGCTGATCAGACGATCGATCAGAAAACGCCGGAAGGACTGTGGCGCCTGCTCGTCCATCCCGAGATACTCGTCGAGATGGAAACCGACAACTCGCGACCAATCAATGCCCGGAGTTTCAACCAGTGCTCCCAAAAATTCATTCTGCGACGGCGCGGACGCGAATATGCCGATCGCTCTGCCACGCGATGCAACTAGTCCGCGAATTTCCTCCGCTACCACCCCGGCAGCAGCAGCGCCCATATTCGGTCGTGTGTCGTAGACGTATACGTTCAGCTCATCGGCGCGAAAGCTGTCAACGAGCCCGTCTGTTTTTATCGCTATCCCAGCTGATGAATCCATTGCTCACTCCTGTTTTCAACCGAGTTCCGGGCCGGCGATGGAGAAGATTGATGCAGAAGATCCAGCATCACTCGCCTCCCCATAGAACATGCGAATCAAATCGCGCTGCTTTACAAAGCCACGCTCCGTCAGAATCTTCTGGCCTCCCCTAAAATTCCTATTCAGATCGATATAAATACGCTGCCCGGAGAATTGACTGAGCAGCCCGTCCAGAAGCGTTGTAGCCGCGTCCTTACTCGTTGCTAGCAGAGGGCCGACGTAAGCGGCCGCACTCCCTGGCCGCGCGAGGCCGTATCCTGTCAATTGTCCGTCTGCAGCGGTTGTGACGAGGGGGGTGACACAACAGTCGTCGATTAGCATCTCAAGTAACTTCGATCTCTCCGCGCCAAAAGCATGGCAATCGAAGTCCAAAGCTTGCCGGCGCGCTGCGGTGTCCAGGCTCGAACAACTAACTCTCCGCGATCCGGCAATGCCGACCCAACGCTCGATCAACGACTCGTCTTTAAAACCAAGCTGCCTATAGAGGGAACAACCAAGCGGCGTGGCGTCGAGCTTGACTGTAGGAATCCCAGCTTCAGCTAAGTATTCAAACGCGATTTTCATTAACCTGGTCGCTATTCCCAGTTGGCGGCGCTTAGGGTCAACCAAGACCATACCGATCCACGCGAGCCCAGGCCTGTACGTCGTGGTAGTCGTGGTCGCCACTACCTCGCCATCGATCGTCGCGCAAAAGCAGCCATTCGGTTCTAGACGAAGCAGTCGCAGCCAATCGTTCTCCGTTTGGTTCCACTGGGCCAACTCCCTGAGCCGCAGAGCAGCCGGTATGTCCGACTCCAGGAGCAAACGAACTTCAATCTGCATCTTTTCAACGAAGGACGGGTTCAGTAGCCACAACCCAGAGGCGATTTGCCGGGTCTACACAAAATTCAGCCATCTGTTTGATATTCCAGTCAGCTGGCCAATCCAACGCCCGCCGCAAGTGCAACAACCACGCGAGCAGTCCCTCCTCCGGATGAAAATACAGTTCGTGAAGCGCCCGCAGGGTTTTGCTGCCAGTCCTCATCTTGTATTCACTGCTGGGCAACTGAAAGTAGGTATGCATTTGGAAACTACTGGCGCCGCGCAAGAGATACTCAGCGGCGATCCGCCCGTTCACAATGTTTCCGGTGGCGCTGATGGGGCAAGGGCAGATGGGAAACTGCCCGACTTGCTCGAGAGCACGCATTCGGCCCAGGACAGCAAGATTGCGATCACTCAAATCAGGGCCGCCGTAAGCGACGCCACTGACGCCCGCGAACTTCCGATCCGGATCGAAGAGCCGGTTGCAATAGACTAAGAAGTCCGGCACGTCTTGAGCGTCGCTGGCCTTATTGATCGCGCGTAACATCTCCAACTGAAAAGCATCGTCGAAGACCCCGTTGAAAAGTTTTAGTCCGACTTTGATCGGGGACGGACTGACCGCCTGGCGCATCAGTCGGGTGACGCGCATCAGCCACTGGAGAATGATGTGCTTTTGAGCAGCGCGATCAGACCCGGCCAGGGTGGGGCTGAAGTCCTTCTCAATAGGCATATCCAATCCTGTTGGGCCATGGCGTTGCCAAACCTCGACTAGACGGCGCGTGGTGTATTCATATTCTCCGAGCTTCCATTCCGCTTCATCGCTGCGCGGTAGGTGATACTTGCAGGAAGGCACGACGGGCATGCCAGTGCTCTCAGCAACTCTCAACGCTTCGCCGAAAAACGCCAGATACTCTTCAAACGTGTCGTACCAGCCCCTCCCCTTCCACGTTACAGTCCATCCTTCAATACCATCAGCTCCCTGGATCCGCTCAACCATCATCCGAGTTTCGTGGATGGCCCACTCGCTCATAGACTGAGCGCCATGCTCGTCTTCAGCGATGATCGTTTTGAGGACGACGAACCCGAGACCCGCCTCGGCGTCGTTACTCACTTGAGAGACATTGAGAGACAACTGCCCAGAAGCTTTGCCGAAAGGGTTCTTGATAGGCAGGCCGCCGTATTCACTGCTCAAATTAATCGCGTACCGATCGCGCACGTATTCTTCAAGCTTCTCGGGCAGCCCCTCCGCAAAACGTTCGTAGTCTTCCGCAAGTGCCGAACGGGCGGAAGAATCGATCTCCAGTTCCTTTAAGTGCATGGACGACAACACGGTGCACGACCTCAACACTCCTGCGTTGTAAGCGCGAGGGCGTTTAGCATTCTACCTACGTTTTCAAACTCATCATGATCAGGTTGCGGCCCCCAGGGATCGTGAGCGGCATCCAAAGGAATTACACCAAGATGAACCAGGGCCCAGAGTAATCGTCTGATGTAGCCCTCCATCGGTTCTACAAAGATGGTTTCGGCGAGCCTATCCACGGTGTCGGAAAGCGCCAGAAAGCCAGCGCAGTCACCGGCTGCATGCGCCCGTAGCAACTCTGCCTGAAGATCGCAGCAAATCGAGCCCATGCCGATTAAAGCCGCTTGCGCGCCACGCTGCAGGCTATAGCCGAGAAACCGATCCTCACCGGTAATGAACAGCTTCTCCGGATGACGCTCTCGCAGTTGCCGCGAAACATCCTGGTAAGTCATCACACTGTCAAGCGTCGCCATCTTGATTCCTGCTACTCCAGGCAAGTGCAGCAATTCATCCAGCACCGTCTGACTGTAAGCTATGCCGCCGGCCGCCTCGTAGAGATAAAAAAGAATGAGCGGCAATCCAACCTCAGCGACGTGCGCATGATGTTCTACAATTAGGTGATCTGAAAGCGAGTGCCCACGCAACCAGGTCGGGGGATAAACGAGCAGGGCGTCCGCGCCGAAACGAGCAGCACTCTCTGCCATTCTTACCGTGGCTGCGGTCGCGTGTTCGAAGTTTGGCTCCCGCGAGCCAACTCCCGCTACGATCACTTTCTCCGGCAACGCCTGGCGCCAATCGCGCAAGACCCTTTCCGCAGTCTCGTCGTCAAGCATTAGCCCACGTCCGGTATGCGCCCAGACAGCCACCCCTGCGATGGGTTGGCCGGCCATATGACGCAGATACGATTCGTGCCCGGCTTCGTGAAGCTTTCCGTTTTCATCAAAAGGGACAGGCGTTGCAGCGATCAACCCATTTGCCAAACGCTCGGAGAGATCACGTGCTTTGCTAACAGGCTGGAAACTGTTCATGTTTGGCATATCACGTCGGCGGAAACTCTCCGCTTTTAATCAACCAACGTGCGGTACCGATAGCAGATCTTTCTGGATCAGCGTAAATGCACCTTTCAAGCTTGGGCGCACCTCAAAAGCCGAACGGCGTATTGCGACACCGTACGCGCCCGGGGCCAGCAAACTTCGTTTAGTTTCTTCAGCAATGATTGGCTCGATGAGTCCCCACGCCTTCGTGATCTCCCCGCCGATCACGACCACCTCTGGATCCAGGCCGTTGATCAGGCCGGTAATTCCGATACCGAGATAGCGTGCCGTCTCGCGCACGGCTTCGGTGGCAGCCCGATCCCCCGATTCCACCAACTCCACGAGCTTCCGCATAGTAGAGACGCGTTTTCCTGATCCACCGCGCAATAACTGGTAACGCTCTATCGTGGCCTTGTCGGAAGCGTAGAGGTCCCAGCAGCCGCGCTGCCCGCAGCGGCACTCAGGCCCGCTCAGGTCAATCGAGATATGACCAAACTGGCCGGCGCTATTATTGCCACCGCGATAGAGTCCACCGTCAATAACTATTCCGCAGGCCAGGCCAGTGCTAACACCTACGTAAAGTAAATTGCGGAGATGAGTGTATTGCGCTTTGCCGTGCCAGATTTCCGCGAGCGCTGCGCAACGTGCGGAGTTATCTATAACGACCGGGAGTCGCGTCGCCTTTTCCAATAACTGGACCACCGGCACATCACGCCAGGGCAGCACCACGGAGATCAGGAATTTTCCGCTATGGCTATCAACCAGGCCGGGAAGGCTAACGCCAATACCGGCAAACTCAATAAAGTCGTGATGCTTGGCACGCAGCTTCGTTATCTCCTTGCCGATTTTTGAGAGAAAAGCGCCGGCGTCGTTGGCAGTCTCAAAGCTAAGTCGAGCGACCAGACGGTTATTGAAGTCGCTCAACGCCACAATTGTTTCTTCTGCTCGAATGTCCACTCCGAACAAACCAAAGCGCAATCCATTAAGACGTAAAGGCGTTGGCGGCTTGCCACCAATGGGAGTGGTCCTTCCAGAACCCTCTTCGATGATGCAGCGATCTTTTAGTAGTTCACTGGTGATAGTTGAGATGGTGGCCTTATTAAGGCCACTGATTTTGGCGATTTCGGCGCGCGAAATTGGTTGCCGATCTGAAAGTATGCTGAGCAGGATACGACGGTTGACGAGCCGAAGCATGTCATGGCCCGCAGCTTTGACATTGGCCAGGTTTGGTTTACGCGTAAAGTGATGGCGCGAAGGAGTGGCCATGATTATCGCCTAATTCTACCGTCACATCTCTCTCCGCAGGACTTCATGTGGAGATGAGCGAAACCCCAGTAAAGAGAGGCAAAAGGAGAAAATACTGCAAAGAGAATTTCTACCTTTTGCCTCTATGTTTTCCCCGGCGCCTGTCTAAAAAGTCAGGCGCAGCCGCAGACGGATGGTCCGGCGATTGTCAATCCCCTCGTCCGTGTAGCTCTGCAGGAGCTTCCCGAAATTCTCGTCGGGCTCGACGTTGGTAATCGGCAGCAATCTCCCCGTCGCTGGATCCACGTCCAGGAAGAACACCCCGAGGTGAGTAAAGTTAAACGCTGCATCCCCATCGGTAGGCGAACGCAATGGATGGTTAAAGACATTATTGAAGTCTGCGCCCACTTCGAGGCTGGTGCGTTCGTTGAAGTGGAATCTCTTCCGCAGACCGAGGTTAGCGCCCCAACTGCTTGGCCCCGTCAAGGCATTGCGCCTGACGACGTTGGGATTATCGAGCAAGTCTGCCCCGACTGTGGGCACACCGAAGGCCGCCGCGTTGAAGAAGGCGCCTCCTGATCCTCCATAAGGGCTGGCGCTCCCGACGAGGAGCGGGCGATAGGAAAGATAATTTCCAAATCCGCCGACCGCGTCGAGGGAATCGCTGGCTATGTTGCCGGGGAAAACCGGGTCGCAGTTACCGCACTCCCAGAACGGCGTGAAGCCTGTGCCACTCTTCGCGAACATGTTCCAGGAAAGCTCCCAACCACCAAGAGTGCCCTCAAGCACCGGCGACGAATCACTGCCATACTTCCGCCCCTTTCCGAACGGCAGTTCGATGGCTCCATAACTGACGAACCGGTGACGCGAAACGAATGCGTCGCGGGCGAAGTCGTTTTCAGGATGGAACTGGTTATAGGCCGTCCCACCCAGGCTCGAATTAGCGGTGTCGAAGCCGCTGCCTTTCTGGTCCAAGAGCGTGTAGCTGGCGTTAAAGGTGAAGCCGCCTGCGAAGCGTCGGTTGACCTCAAGCTGCATCGCATGCGAGCGACCGGTGCCGAAGTTGCCGTAGCTGAGAAGGAACGTGCCGAGTTCGGGGAAAGGAAGCCGTGCCCTATCGGCATCTGAAATCTCACAATCATCACCCGGAGTACAGGGATCTCCGTCCGCATTGCGAGTTCCGAATGGGATATTGCTCGGCGGCAACAAGTTAAGGTCGACGCCCCCGATCAAGCCGTGCAGGCGGCTGCCAAGATAGGAAACACGAAGGGCCGTCTTCCAACCCAGTTCGCGTTCGAACGTAATATTGTATTGCTCGATCCTTGGCGCTTGCAGGTTGAACGGAATCAAGTTAGCTGACGGCACAGTGCTGGCCGCATCCAAGAAACCGCCACTGATGGGAGTCTGTCCGGCTGGTGTTAACCCGCCCGGCCACCCGCCCGGGGAGAGCCCACTCCGGGTTCGCCGCCTACGCCCCTGGTTGAAAGGTGTCGAGCCCATGGCGTCGCGTATGCCCTGAGCTGCGGAGGTGGGAAAGAAAAGTCCATAACCGCCGCGCACGACCGTGTCGTCATTCACGCGCCAGGCCACACCGAGCCGGGGCGCGAAGTTGTTCTTATCAGCGTTGATTAGTCCGCGCGAAACACCAGCGTCTTTCGCGGTCACCACGCCGTAGGCAATCATTGCCGGATCGATGAAAGGGAGTACATCGGCGGTCGGTACTACGAAGCGGCCACGTCTACCATTAGCGGTATTGGTAAAATCCGGGTCGAAGTTTACGAGCAGATCGTTTTTCTCGACGAAGGGCGTTATCAATTCATAGCGCAACCCAATATTGAGCGTGACGCGCGGACGAATTTTCCAATCGTCCATCACGAAAAAGCCATGCTCCCAATTGGAAGCATCTAAGGGACCTCGAAGCGCCTGATTGTACCGTGCGTCATTTGGAGGCCGGCCGATCAGGAAACGTGTAAAGGCATCCAAACCGCTGGCGCCGCCTCCGGTGTAATCAACGCGTCCGCGCGGATTGCCGCGGTTTGCCGTAAAGCCATCGGTGGCTCCATTGCGAACCGTGTCGAAGCCACCCTTGATCGTATGTCCCCCGGTTATCCAGGTGATCGTATCTCCGAAAGTCATAAGGTCCTGATCGAGCCGTCGATCGATGCTTCGGCCGCCGTTGTTCAGGGTAGCGAAATTGGCAATTCGCAGTTCCGTCTGACCGAAGGTGTCAAGGGCCGTCGGGCCGACAACGGAGCCATACGTGGTGATTTCAGACTCGCTGAAGCCGATTGACGCGAGGAAGTCACGTAGCTTTCTTGGACCGTGTCTATAGAGCTTCTGTCTGTTAAAGCCTCCGCGTAGCTCATTAACGAATGACTGAGAAAATATACGAGAGTAAGTGAGCGAGAGCGTGTGATTGGTCTGTTGGTTCTCGCGCAGACCGAAGGCCGGATAGGCAGTGCCGGCAACAGCCCCGGATCTGCCCGAACTGTCCTGGAAGTTATACACCCCATAAAATTTGTCATTAGCAGAGAAATCATGATCGATCCTGGCCGTAACCAAATCTCTCGTCGTACGCTGGTTCACATTTTGCGCAAAGCTCCTTAGTCTCCCAAATGAATCAACGGGCGCACCGAGACTCGACTTCGGGTAAAACAGGTCAATCAATTTCCTTGTTGTCGGGTTTAGCAGGCGCTGTGGAATGGTGATGAATCGCGTACCCGCCCCGCCGACGGTGTTATTGGCAATCTCTTCGGGCGTTAGCACAACTCCGGCAGGAACGAGCGGCTTGGTGGTAATGGCTGGGTTACTGAAGTCGCCGTTAAGGACCGCCTGGCCCGGCAAACCTCGATTAGATGAATATCGCAAGGGGCTGAGATTCCACCGACGCTCGTAGGAACCGAGGAAGAAAGTTTTCTTGCTGCCGGGAACAGGGCCGCTAAGTGATCCGCCGTCTTCATTCAGATTGTAATAGGGCTTGGGGAAATCGGGATTTGCCGGATTGGGAGTAAAGCTATTGAGATCGTTTAGATCACCTAAACTCCAGGCTGAGAGAGCCGAGTTTTTGTTGTTAGCAAATAGCGAGCCGTGGTACTTGCTCTGGCCTCGCTTGGTCACCACCCGGATGTTAGCAATGCCCGCGTATTCAGCTGAAAAGTTATTCGAGAGTACCGTCAATTCCTCAATCGCTTCCAGCGACGGTTGACTCGCGGTCGCCTCGCCGAAGATGCCGCCATTTGAACGCTGCCCATCGAGCGAAAAGGCTGCGCCGTAGCTCTGGGCGCCTATGAACTTGAAGCCCTCTCCTCCCGCCGACGATGTAATGTTCGGATTCAAATAGAGGAACTGATAAATGTCGCGGCTGTCCCTTGGCAGTTCCAAAAGTTGGCGGGTAGTCAGATTGCCGCTAATCACCGGGGACTCGGTCTGAATAATGCCCGCTTCCTGGGTAACAGTCACGGTCGCTTCCGGATTCCCTACCTCGAGTTTAACGTCCGCGCGCACGATATCACTGCCGCTCAACGCCACGTCGGTTACACTCGACTTAAAATTCGCGGCGGTGATCGTAACGCGATAGCTTCCCGATTTGAGAGTGGAGGCCTCGTAGTCGCCATCGCCGTTAGTGGTCAGGTCTGTGTCGATGCCGGTGCCGAGATCGGTCACCTTTACTGATGCGCCTGCCACAGATGCACCATTAGGATCGGTCACTCTTCCTCGGATCGTTCCGGAGTTGGTTCCCTGCGCAAACACCGATACGGCTCCGCAGAGAAAGCACAGGGCTACGAGGATACTGGAAAGGGTCTTATGGGTACCGTTCATAACTGCTCCTTTGTTTTCCAAAGAATTGTTGACCGATGCGGGGAGTCCACCTGGGAATCTTCATCCCTTGCGCGTTCCAGGGTGCGAAAGTCCGTATTCCTACCTATTTCTTGATGGGCTGGCAGTTAGTTTTAGGACGCAACAAACCTAATCTAGGAAAAAGCGAAAACGCCGTCACTCGGGAAAAACTCTTGGGGGTTCTTTACATCATCAATCAACTTGGTTAGTTGCCGGCTCTGACTAACCCTCCCTCAAACTTGTCCAGGAAGACGATCCGGGCTCTTGGGTTAGTTTTTGAACGATCGGGAAGTTTCGCTATCAGGACGCGCGATTTATACCATTAGATCTAAACGGAAGGCAAGATATTCCGACAAAAATTCTTTTGCTTCACTTCCGCTCCCTAACGAAAGGCTAATTTCCAGACTCTCAGCTGTCTTATTATCGTGTCGGGATAATAGGAAGAGTGAGTGCCGAACTGTATTTGCGGTCGTGATAGATAATCTGCCGGGCGCTCACCATACGCGTAGCGCCGAGCATAGCCTCTCCGGTGTTGAGATTGCGATTAAACCGCGGAAAATTGCTGCTGGAAATGTAGAGCCGTAACCGATGTCCCTTCTTGAACACGTTGCCGGTCGCCCAGAGGTCGATGGTGTACTTATAGATTCTGTTAGGAACAACTTCTTCCGGTCGCTCCGTCCCATCACGATAGCGTGCGCGCACCACGCCGTCCGTAAGAAAGCGCGCATATCCAGATTCCGATACATCCGCCAGCAGCGCCGTGAAATCTGTATCAACCGCTGAGGTGGCTGCATAAAGATCAAGACTAATGAACCCGGTAACCTCAAGATCTTTTTCTAGCGGCGGTGTCGAAAACGTGAGCACATCCGGGCGGGACTCATTCGCACGTTGATCGAATGGGCCGGGAGGCACTGCCAGACCGCAACAGAGTCGGCCACCAATCGTGGGTACAGGGTTCTTAGGATCGTACGCGAACTGATCCGGTCGGCCCTCGCCAGGGGTAGTCAACAGCAACTCACCGTCGCTGGCCGGCCCGTTCGCCCCACCGCCTGAGTGCAAGTAGTATTTAGTGTAACGTGTCCGAGCAAGCGGGAATTCCTGCTCGTCGCGCCAGACGTTCTCGCCCATTATGAAGAGACGGACCGGAGCTGCATCCGCAAAATCGTTCTTCCGCCCTTTCAGCGTGTAGTCAAACCATCTAAGGGCCGTACCCATCATGTCCAACACTGCGCTTTTCCCGAAAACGACATCGCCCACCTTCCCTTCCGTGGAGGTTGGCGTGTGCGCCCACGGCCCGATAAGCAGTCGCTGGCCGGCGCGCACCTCGGGGTTATTCGCTTCGGAACGCAGCCCCGTATAGTTCCTGATCGAACCCTTGAGAAACAAATCGTGCCAGCCAGCCACATGCAAACCTTTGACGTCCATTTCCCGATAGTGATCTGAGACTCTCCAGCGTTGCCAGTAAGCATCGCTTCGCTCGTGTTCAATCCAGTCACGAAAATATGGAGCGAGGCTGCCAGGAGCCGGCAGCGTTAGGAGTGGATAATTTTCGACGGGCATGATTACCACCCACTCTTTGGGCTTTAGGTTTTCCTCGGCCCGACGCCGGAGCGTGTCCACGGCTAATATCGATCCCCAAGAACTGGTGAACCACTGCATCAGCACGCCGCTCTGGTAAGTCCAGCCATCGTAATAATCCGAGCCTGTCAGGAAAGGAAAAACTGCAACCAAGTGCGGCGGTTTAGCCATAGCAGCAAGCATTTGCGTGGCCCCGACGTATGAACCCCCAAACATTCCAACCTTGCCATTGGCATATTCCAACTTCGCTGCCCACTCGACGGTGTCGAAACCGTCCTGACTCTCGTCACGAAATGGGTAGAAATCGCCATCCGATTCGTAACGGCCGCGAGTGTCTTGCAGAACAACGACGTATCCGTGACTAGCTAACTCGTAGGCCATGCTCGACTCTTCACTGCGGTCATAAGGTGTGCGTTCAAGCAGCACCGGAAACCTGCCCTCGACCTTGGGCCGATAGACGTCTCCTACCAGTGACACACCGTCGCGCATTTTGACGCGGACGCCGTTTTCGATCGCGACCTGATACAGGTTCTCCGACTGCCGAACAGTCGTTGAAACTTGACCACCGGGCACGGTCGCCACAGTGAACAGAAAAACAACTAACAATAAAAACCCGCAAACAGAATGTGTTGATCTGCCGTTCATGCGTTTCCTCTGTGAAGTGGTAGATCGTTACCGCACCGACTCGTGGTCACTTTACCTGCGCGGCGTTCGACGTGATGGTGATCGCGCCCAGCGCGTACCAGCCATCCGGTTCGCGGCCCTTGATAGCGAGACGAACCGCCGGTTGATTAGTGCGCGGATCCAGAAGCGCGAGGCGGGTTCGATAGGTGCCGGGCCGGAGCGAATCCGGCACATAAATGAGCTGGTCTACGACCGCATCACCGGGCAGCCACTTCGTCACATCCGCCTGGAGGGCCACGTTCTGGCTCTCTGTGCCCGACTGAAATTGCATCGTCAATTTATATTGACGGTATGTCGGAGCAACCCCGGCGTTCAACCACCACACGTGAACGGGCATCATCCGACCGGCGCTCACAGTCCGCGGATACTCCATCCGCCGCAGAACAAACCTGTAACCCATGCGTTTTTGAAATTCGTCAAACTTCGGCTGCCACTCGGGAGGAATGGGTGACGACTTCACGTTCAAACTGCTCACGTGCCAGCGAAGCGCCTGATCGAGAATGTAATCCACGTCCCATCCTTTGTCTTTCCAGAACTCCGGAACCCAGCAGGTTTCGAGTGACACGGGACTCCGCTGCCAAACATCCTGTATGCCCATGCGCGCGATCTGCTGCGGGTAAAAGTCGAGCATGTGAGAAAACGTGGGCCTGTCTTTCCATTCCCGGCCCATGTCGCCGAGACAGTCGAGTCGCCAACCAGCCCCGCGTCCAGTGCCATAGGCGAGCGCTTGCGGCTCGTCAAAATTCATCAGCAGCGGAGTACGTTTGAAGGCGTCAAAGTAAATGTCGATCAGCGCCTTTTGAAACGGAAATGCCGGCATGTAGTCGCTCCAGCCCTCGCCCCAGTAGCCGACAGATGAAATGTCTACACTGTCGAGAAAGGGATGGCCATCGTAGCGAGCGCCGGCCTCGGCGATGAGGGCGCCCCAATATTTCATGTAGAGAGGATCCGTGAAGTCTGGCTGCCAAATGGCACCGTCTTTGTCGGTTGCCTTGTTGGCCCGGCGGGCGCCAGAGTTGCGAAACCATTCCGGCAATGGATGCTCCTCATCGTAAGGCATGAGACGAATGGCGAGCGATTGATGATGCTCCCGCGCTTCCTCGAGAGCCGTATCGATGATCTCCCAGCGGATGCGATTGGGAGCCGGCTGAAGTTCATTCCAAAACCAACGGCAGTAAGCAATGGAAGTATCTGGAAAAACCGATCGAGCAGCAGGCTCTGGCTGTTTTTTCGTTGGACCTTCCTCTGACCAACGGAGACCCTGATTCAACGGTTGACCGTTGAACCGTTGAAAGGTGGTGATGCCCATTCCAGGATTGACGAGCACCTCATCACTCGGTTCCGGCCTGATCACCACGGTTTCGTTTTGTCCAAACGCGGTTAGAGAAATCACGCCGGCGAGCACTGGCGACAGGAATATTCGGCGAAGCATCATTGATCTCTTTTCACCTCACGTATTAATTCGTCTATTTCCGCTTTCCTTTTCCTGCGTGCTGCATGAAGTAGATCAGTTGACTTGAGAACTGAAAGGCCCAGTTAAAAGCGCGTGCGGGGTGATTAACGTCAAGCGCCACCGCCAATGAAAAGAGCTTTTCAAAGCGTTTGCGGTAAGTCCTCCGGCGCGCCTCATCATTGGTAAAGAAACTGCCCAGAGCGAAGGTGTAGGCCATCTCTGCGTTATGCATCTCCATATCAGGGCCAAATTCTCCGCGTGATTCCTTCGGATCAAAGCGAGCGAAACAGTTGATTACGTAGTAGGCCTTAGAGCCGTCAGGTACCATTCCCTGACGGTCGAGAAAATCGCACCACTTGATTGCCATCTCTGCGATGCGCCGATCGCCCGTCAGCGTCCAATAATGGAAGAGCGGATCGAGCAGCAACGCCATCATCCAGGCGGACGTGGCCTCTTTGAAAGTGGCTTCATTCGGATCGTAGAGTTCCCAATCTTGCCTCAAAGAGCCGTCTGGCGGTTGCCCGTCAGGTGGTTGGCGTTGGTGATTGTAATAGGCATCGACACACTCGCGAGCCTTGCGCCAGTAGCGCCGGTCGCCAGTCAGCTCCCATCCATGAAGAATGCCAAGCAGGCCATAGCCCTGATGCCGGAGCGTCCAGAATTTTCGACCCCGCTCTGGATCAACGCGGAGTGGAACAGGAGCGATGCGCTCAGGCCGGTAGACTGGGTCCTGGTTCCTAATACAGTATTCCGCCATCAGTTTGCCGGTCACCAGCGCGCGTTCATCGCCGGTCAGTAGATAGTGCTGGTGCATGGCCCGAGGGTAGACATACTTAAGGTCGGGGCCTTTCAACGTGAAGATACCCGCGTCCGGGCCGTCCATCCTGGTGTGGAGTCTGACGAAATGCGCGGCGTGATATGCAGCCTCAAGGAATTTCCTTTCGCCTGTCCGGACATACATTTTGTAATAGGCATTGGTCCGATCGAAGAGCCATTCCGAATAATCCTGGCTGTCGAGGTAGGCGAGCGAACCGGGAAAGTTTTTTTCAACGAAGGAGTCGTAGCGTGAGTATGGCGCTGACATTGAGGCGGGTGTTTGTAGGCCCGCCACCAGCGAATCGCATAACCAATCGGCTGGCAACAACGCTATGACTCTTGGTCCCTCCAGGCCATCCTGGCTAATCAAAGTATCTGCAACAGGGACAAAGTTGTTCTCGTTCTGCCGTCGCGGTTGAAAGAGGATTTTGATCAGTTGGTCTCGTTCACGACTGAAATCCGACGTGAGCTGAATCTGCAATGACCGGATACTTCCTTCTCTGCCACCAATTCGCCATGGCTCAAGCGCACGGACCGCTATCTTCAATTCCCGGCCGGCCGCATTTACCACTCGTACGTTCCGCGGGTTTGAGAGAAAGCCGGGCCGCAGTGGTAGTCCGAAGTTAACAACCTCACGACCTAAATTATCAACACGTCCCTCCAGCTTTAGCTCCAGTTCTCGTGGGACGGAAGGCTTTCGCCCCGATCCTGAGGCCAGCCTCACGCGCCAAGCCGCTAAAAACATGAGACCTGTTTGAATAAAAGACCGGCGTGTGATGGGCGACTCTGACATGTGTGATGGGCCTTGCCGGATCAGGCACGGGCTAACCATTTCAAGTGAGCCGGAGTATCAGTTGTTAGTTCTGCGTTAACTCTTTAGACCTAACAAGCGTTCGGCATTTTCATAGTAGACTTTGCGAAGGATTTTTTCGGGTAACCCAATGCCGTAGATTCTCCACCTTCCCTGAGGTGGTTTTGGCGCCGGAGCGTAGTCGAAATACTCATCCTCAGTTTCCAGAAATCTATAGTAGATCTCATACAGTCGCTCGCCAAAAACCTGTTGCGGTGTGTCATCACCACGGGGCACGGCATCCGTGCCGAACAGAATCCGATCCTGATGTTTATCGAAGAACCTCCGCGAGGCTCGGGGTTGTCGCCCCAACTCACCGATCCTGGCCCCGATCTCAACGTGCATATTAGGATGCCGTTCCAACAATTCAGAGACGTAAGGAAGGTTCTCAGAATCCCCGACATGCAGGACGACGAATTGTGTCCGCGGGTGGCGGGCCAACACCCGATTTCGCGCTTCTTGCAGTTCCTGGTTGCTGGGAAAGTCTTTACCGTAAAAGGACCAATCGGGATGCGCACTCAACTCCTCATACCGTTCATTGAAGCGATCCGTGGGAAGAAAGAATGCCTCGGGATCGGAGATGTGAATGGCGACCGGCATGCGATGAGCGCCAGCCGCTTCCCACATCGGATCGAAGCGGCGGTCATCAATCTTCACCAGGGGTCCACTCGTAACCTGCTCACGCAAATAAAGACCAAGCGTTTTTAACACCTTCAGGCCGCGCGCGCCCAGGGCCTGCGCGCGAACAATTTGATCTGCCTGAAACTGCGCGTAGCCCGACTCGGTAATCTTTTCGAACCATGGCTCCGTAAAAACGATGAACCTGTCTGGATGAGGCTTCTCCCAGTAGTTGAGGGTTTGCTCGAGCACCTTATCGTAACCTCCGGTAAGGTTCACCATCATTCGCACATTCTTCCGATCCATTATTGGTAAAACTTCTTCGGGCGTCGCGTTGTTATGCGCTTCTGTTACTTGCCGGCGACGAGCCGACCATGATAGGTGGGTATGGAAGTCAATCACTGGGAAGCGAGCACGCGGTACCTGGGTCTCTGCTACATGAAGCATGCTCTTTGGTTCGTAATCTTCGAGCGACAGCTTTCCTTTAACAAGCGTCTTTTCTCTGCCCGGCTGTTTTCTTTTTGCTCGCGCCTGCCAGCCGTTGGCGATTGCACCTTGTCCTGCTGCCGCCAGCGCGAGGCCCGCGAGCAACTTCCTTCTACTCCATCCATCCATCACGCACCCCTTTCTATTCGGCGGGAATGCAACCCGTGATACGCCACCAAGCGTGGCACATCGGTAAGTTCAGGCTATTGACAAACCTGTCCAAATTAGCTGATGTCAGCCAATCTATCTGACGCGTCTACGGTGATTTTCAATGGTGTTCGCAGCGGCTTTATAGCATCAACAAACGGAAGGCAGCAAGACAAATTGATCTTGGCTCCAGTCAGAAAATGTGCAACTAGAGCCATTGCAATAAGCTTTCAAGTAAGCAAAACAAGTCGCCAAAGACGATGAACTGTCTTGTTACCTGTTCCTGCGGAATGTTATAAGAGCCCGCTAGTTCCGTCAGTTAGATTTCACGAACGGCCGAAAGAACAGGCCACGGCATTTTGAATTTAAGTTAGTTTCAAGCTCGAACTAACTTGGGAATCGAGCGCGGCCATCGGGGGCTGAGGCTGTGAATGGAAGCTGCATTTCCTGTGTGAGAATCAATTGAATACTTACGATCTAATGCACCTGCCAGACATGGCGCGCACAAAGTTCGACGCCGAAGTGCGAAAACTCAACGAGATAGGCGCAGAGCATACGGCCCTCCCATATGTTTTGGGTGGAGGTAGTTTCGCTCAAGACTTAGTATCCCGTAGCCTCATCTTCCTGCTACACCGGATGTACCGCGCCAACGTTGAGATACTCGAGGGGCAACTGCGAAGACTGACTTCGATGTGCGCTGTGTTTGTCAAACTCTACGGCGACGGACCTGTCAGCGTGTTGCGCGTGCCAGCCCGCATTAACATTCTCGGTGAGCACATAGACTACGTCTCCTATTTGCCGACCGCGTCGCTTCCCTTCGGCAGCCGCGAGCACGACATGCTAATCCTCTACCGTGGATCTACATCGGACTCGGTGCGCGGGGCGTCCACTTTAGATACCTACCCGCCATTCTACTTTACCGTTTCTGATGGACCTCCAGTAAGTACCAGCGGTAATACCGAAGCCGACTGGCTATCGTATCTATACGAGCATCCTGCCAAGAGTCACCACTGGAGCAACTACGTAAAGGGTGCTGTCTTTTTCACGCGAATCAATTGCAGCGAACCAGCCTTGTCTGGATTTGATTTTGTGGTTGATTCAAGTATACCGGCCGGTGGAGGCGCGTCCTCTTCGTCGGCGCTGGTAGTGCTGGCCAGCGCGGCGATGCGAGATGTCAACAACCTCTCACAGGCGCCTATGGAGTTGGCGCGCGACGCATCGAAAGCCGAATGGTACGTTGGCACGCGCGGAGGTGCGATGGATCACATTACCATGTGCCTCGCCAAACGAGATCATGCCGTACTCATATCCTATCTTGACCAGGAAACGCGCCAGGTCACGCTGCCGGGAAAACAGTTTCGCTGGGTAACTTTCTTTTCCCAGCCCGCGGATAAAGGCCAGGATGTGATGATCGAATACAACGAGCGCGCGGCAGTCTCGCGGATCGTCATTCCGGCGTTGATCGAAGGATGGAAGGCGAAACAACCAGAACGCTACACGAAATGGCTGTCAGCAATTCAGTCATTACAAATGGGAGTACCTGGGGCACTCGACGAGATCGAGACACTCCTGCAGGAACTACCCTTGACGCTAACGCTCAATGAGCTTGAATTAGACTACCCGGAGTTTTTCGCCGCTTGTGCTCGATCCTTCCCAATGCTTGTTGCCGAACGCGCCGAACGCCCACTTCAATTGCAGGCTCGAGCGCTGCACCACATTGGAGAAGTCCGCCGAGTCAAAACGTCCGAGAAGATTCTCGAGAACTTGTCCAACCTCCCGAACGACGGCGATGTTGAGCAAGAAGTCGATGCCGCTATGCGCCTGCTTGGCGCTCTCCTGGATCAATCACACGTAAGCCTCCGTGATCTCTATCAAGTAAGCACTCCCGAGGTGGAGCGATTAATCGGAATCATCCGCGCCAGTCCGGGAGTCTACGGAGCCCATCTGATGGGCGGAGGCTTTGGCGGGAATGTGCTGGCACTTGTAACTCAGGAGAATGTTCAGTCACTGATTGCACGCGTGCAGGCGGAGTACTACGAACCGCAAAACCGCCAGGGTGTCGCGGAAGGGTCAGTGATGATCTCGACTCCCGGCGAAGGGCTGGCTCCAATCGAGGTTGAAATCGTCTGGCGCGAAGCCATTGAGGAATTTAATGCGTCGGGCCTCGAAGGGACAAAATATCGCGCCGGCGTAAATGCGTTGCTCGACAGTATTAGTCCTCACGAGGCCTCCGAAGCGGTGTGGCCTGTGATCGTGGCGGCGGGAAAAGGTACTCGCTCTCTCGCGTCGGGGCTGGCGATACCCAAGCCTATCGCGCCGATTCTGGGTACTCCGGCGATCCTTCATGTACTGCACAACGTTCGCATCGCATTCGGACAAACGCGAAAGCCGATTGTGATCGTTTCACCCGAGACGGAGTCTGAGTTTCGGTCGGTGATAAATGAAGATGTCACTTTCGTCGTCCAACCGCAGGCTCTCGGGACTGCCGATGCGGTGCTGTGTACGCAAGAACAGATGGAGGAGTTTCAAGGCCGGGCATTGGTTATCTGGGGTACGCAACCCGTTATTCAGCCAAATACGATGCGACGCTCGTTAATGCTCGCAGCACTCTTTCCAGCTTATAAGATCGTGGTTCCCACAACGTATAAGCCGCGGCCATATGCACCCTTGCTGCGCGACGAAAGCGGAAGGGTGCAAACTGCGCGGGAGACGCATCTGGAGAAATCGGCTGAGCTGGACATCGGTGAGACCAACATCGGAATGTTCATACTTAAGAGTCAGGCGATGTTCCAGGCTCTCATCGACCTGAAGCAGTATTACTGGAACGAAACGGACCAGCGTTACGAGCGTCCGGGCGGAGAACTCGGCTTTCCGAACGAGCTTATCAATTACTTCGCCGCGCGGACGCCTGGCGTTTTCGCTTGCCCAATTGCTGACAGTCGCGAAGAGCAGGGCATAAAAAGCCTGGGAGACGTGGCTCATTGCGAACGATTTATCTCCGAGTTAACTCAGCAGTAGTGCTTAGCTGACGGAAACCGGCGCCGACAATATTAGAAGTTGCATTTTGAGTAACGGAAAAACAATGGCAGCAGCCGAGCAAAAGACCGGGACCCGCCGGCGGCCAATCAAACACCTACGCTGGTGGATTGGCGGCCTGCTGTTTGCTTCGACTGTCATAAACTACCTCGACCGCCAGACCTTATCCGTGCTGGGTCCTTACCTGAAAATCGAGTACCACTGGAACAACGAACAGTTCGCCTTGATCATCATCGCTTTTCGTGTTGCCTACTCGATCGGCCAGACCATCTCCGGCCGCGTCATTGATCGAGTCGGAACACGCAAAGGTCTGACCGTGACTGTCATTTGGTATTCGATCGCTGCCATGCTCACTTCGCTCGCCGTCGGCTTAAGAAGTTTTGCAGTCTTCCGGTTCCTGCTGGGCGCCGGCGAATCGGCAAACTGGCCGGCGGCCACGAAGGCCGTATCGGAGTGGTTTCCAAAGCGTGAACGCGGATGGGCCGTCGCCCTGTTCGACAGTGGCTCGTCAATCGGAGGAGCCATCGCGCCTCTACTCGTCATTGGCCTGTATAAGTATTTCGGAGGTTGGCGGCCCACTTTCATCATTACCAGCACGCTCGGATTTTTATGGCTGGTTGCATGGCGCTGGCTTTATTTCCCTCCGGAAAACCACCCTCGCATCGGTGCAGACGAACTAAAAATGATTTTGGACGACCGGCAAGAGGAAGGGTCGGCAGAGAAACGCACCGGTCCGCCTCTGTCCTGGAAGGATCTCGTCAAGCTGCCGCAAACCTGGGGCATTATCGCGGCACGCACCATGACCGACCCAATCTGGTTCTTTATTACAGACTGGTTCGCCATTTACCTTGTGGCCAAGGGCATTAATCCGGAACAAGGTCTGCTTGCCTTCTGGATTCCATTCGTGGCGGCAGACCTCGGTAACTTCTTCGGCGGCGGCATGTCGAGTTGGCTAATCCGACGCGGCTGGCCCGTCCTGCGCGCACGCAAGGCCGTGGTTATTTTCGGCGGACTGGGGATGGCTCTGTTGATCCCGACCATTTTTACTTCGAACCTATTCGCGCTCGCCGGTCTCTTTGCCATCTCAACTTTCGCCTACGCGTCTTTCTCGACTATTGCGCTGGTGCTGCCTTCAGATCTTTACCGTAGCGAATCGGTGGCGACCGTCAGTGGCATGAGCGGAACCGGCGCCGGACTAGGCACTATCGTCTCAACGTACTTGATCGGCTACGTGTCCGACCGCTATTCATTCGAGCCAATTCTGATCGCGGCGAGCCTTGTCCCTCTTGTGGGAATGGTTCTTGTGCTGTTGCTAATACGCGACACCAGGGCGGTGCGCTCCGAGTTCGGAGTTTAGACCAAGAAAGCATCGGGTCTTTTTGGGAAGTCAGTCTTATGAGAATGCCTTACGGAATCGGGATCGATCTCGGCGGAACCAATATTAAGGTTGTGGCCGCCTCACAAGCGGGCGAAGTATTGGAGCGATCAACGTGCGAAACACGCGCTGATTCGCCAGAGTCATGGGTCGAAATAATCAGGCACAGGATTCAGGAAATTGAAAAGACGCAGGCAGAATCGGCGCGCTGGATTGGTCTTGCTGCACCAGGCCTGGCCTCACGCGATAGCCTCTCCATTGTCAGCATGCCAGGAAAACTTCGAGGACTTGAAGGACTGAATTGGACCGACGTCTTACGGACGCCACAGCCAGTGCCGGTTATCAATGATGCTCATGCGGCACTGCTGGGAGAGTTCTGGATTGGCGCGGCCGTCGGTTATCGCGACGTCGTGCTATTAACGCTCGGCACCGGAGTCGGCGGAGCACTCCTATTGAATGGTCATCTATATCAAGGTCATCTCGGACGAGCAGGTCACCTCGGCCACATTAGCTTGCACGCCGATGGCGCGCTCGATATCGTCGGTACGCCTGGAAGCCTGGAACAAACAATCGGAAACGCGACGCTGCCAGAGCGGTCCAGCGGTAGATTCACTTCCACCCGCGAACTGGTCGTAGCACATCTAACTGGCGATGAAACGGCCAGCAAAGTTTGGTTGCGATCTGTCAAAAACCTCGCAGCCGGAATCAACTCCATCATTAACGCGCTCGACCCGGAAGTTATCATTGTCGGCGGCGGGATCGCGCAGGCGGGACCCGCGCTCTTCGATCCGCTGACCGAGTTTATGACAAGAATCGAGTGGCGACCCCAGGGACACCGCGTCGAGATCCTTCCGGCTGCACTCGGCGAGGTTGCAGGCACACTCGGCGCCGTCTACTACGCGATGAATTGTGGGGCAGAAGGCGATTGAAGGTGCGCCGCTTTTTCAAGCCTAGCCAATTCGCGAATTCAAGTTTGAAGTGCAACGATGCAACCAGGGGCGCTGATGACCACCAGCAACTATCAGACGTTTGCCACTTAAAAGTTGATTTCGTGATCCATCCAACTGCTTCGTGATTGCTTCTTACGGTCAGGAAGTCTTCACCTTCCTCCGGCATAGACGTTGCACTCGAACAACGAAGGTCAGTAAGGCCCGAGATATTGACGCTGTTGCTGCAGTCTACCCCGGCATTCTGGTTCATAAGGCCTTTTATGTCGCGCGTAGCTTCACTTTTCTACTAATCGCATCCGGCCTCTCCAGCTCCAGGTTTTTAACCTCGAGACCTTCAGAATAGGGAATCTCTTCAAGATGATCGGAAACAGAATATTAAGGCGAGCCATGCCGGCCATGGCCGTCGTCGCTAGCCTTTTCTTACCAGTTCCCTGGAACGGATCCGCTCTGGCCGCCCTTGATTCTGATCATTACGTTTATAGCATTTGGCAACGACAAGAAGGGTTGATGCAGCCGACTATCAGAGTCGTCACCCAAACCCGCGACGGCTATTTGTGGCTGGCAACGTGGGGTGGTTTAGTGCGTTTTGATGGCGTAAGTTTCATTACCTTCGACCAGCAAAACACGCCCGCGCTCAAAGACAATGCGATCAACGCACTGGTGGAAGATCATGAGAGTGCTCTGTGGATCGGGACGGCAAGCGCGGGACTGCTTCGCCTGAAGGACGGAGAGTTTACCTCCTACACAAACAACGACGGGTTGTCCAGCAACTACATCCATTCTCTATGTGTCGATGCCGCCGGCACAGTTTGGATTGGCACCGATGGCGGCCTCAACCGGCTCACCGCAGGAAAATTCACTGCTTACACAACCGCTGATGGCTTAAGCGGAAACTCCGTCTCCTCTTTGCATGAGGACCGCGAGGGTAACCTCTGGATTGGCACAAGAGATGCCGGCGTTATGAAGTTCAGAGACGGAAAATTCACCGCCTACGATCAATCCTCAGGTTTACATCCAGAGATGATTGAGGTCATCTACGAAGATCACGAAGGACGCTTGTGGTTCGGCACTGGCGCGGGGTTAGAGTTTTTCCAAAACGGCAAATTCGTCACTTATCCCGAAGAACTGAAAGAGGATTCCATCAGTGCAATTTTCGAAGATCGCGCAGGAAGTCTCTGGGTGGGAACTTACAACTCCGGAATGAAACGCATCAAGGACGGTAATGTCACCAGCTACGATTCCTACAATGGATTATCCGCCAACACCGTCCAGGCAATTTTTGAAGATCGCGAGGGCAGTCTTTGGATAGGCACTGACAATGGAGGCTTGAATCGGTTGAAGGTCGGAGACTTCTCCAGTTTCACCGTTAAAGACGGATTAGTGGCTGACGTTGTCCTTTCAATCTCTCAGGAACGGAACGGGCCTATCTGGATTGGAACTAACAAGGGGGTTAGTCGCTACCAGAATGGCGCATTCATGAATTATACGAGGCCAAAGTATCCCCTGGCCCTAACCAAAACGGCATATGCCAGCCACGATGGCAGCGTTTGGTTCGGCGCTAATGACGGTCTACTGAATTTCCGCGACGGCAAGATTACCGATTACACAAGTAAAGAAGGACTCCTGGATAACCGTATTAGGGCCCTCTTCGAAGACCGTGAGGGCACCCTGTGGATTGGTACCCAATCCGACGGACTCAGCAGATTCAAAGATGGAGTCTTTACTGGTTACACCACGAAAGACGGGCTCTGCAATAACTACGTGCGATCGCTGGCTGAGGATCATGCAGGTAATTTATGGATTGGAACCAGGGATGGCGGGTTAAGTAAATTCAAGGACCAAAAATTTACTTCTTACGACCTTAAGAACGGCCTGGTCAGTAACAGTGTCATCTCAATCTATGCCGATGCCGAAGACACCATTTGGATCGGCACCGACAAAGGACTAAGTAGATTCAAAGCTGGAAAATTCACGAACTACACCCTTAAGGACGGCCTCTTTTCAAATTTCATCTACAGCATTCTTGAAGACGACCTTGGCAATCTTTGGATGAGTAGTGATCAGGGCGTATTCCGGGTGAGCAAACAATCTCTTGACGCCTTGTCACAGGGACAGATCAAAACTCTGACCTCCACCTCATACGGCATCGAAAACGGGATGAGTGTTACGACCTGCAGTGAGGGCAATCAACCAGGTGCCTGGAAAAGCACGGACGGCCGACTGTGGTTTGCGACCATCAAGGGCCTGGTCACGGTCAATCCAAATAAGCTTTCCAGCAACGTTCAGCCACCTCCAGTCATCATCGAGAGACTCCTTTCCGGCAACCAGGCTATTCAGATGAAGCAGGATGTCGCGATCCCGCCCGGTCAGGAGAAGTTCGAGTTTCATTACACAGCTTTGAGTTTCCTCGACCCTGCAAAGGTCAAATTCAAATACAAGCTGGAAGGAGTGGATAAGGAATGGGTTGACGCCGGCACCAGACGCGTCGCTTATTATACGAACCTTCATCCGGGAGCTTACACCTTCCGTGTGATCGCTTGTAACAACGACGGAGTGTGGAATGAGACCGGCGCTTCCTTCAGCTTTTCACTTGCGCCTTACTTCTATCAAAATTTCTGGTTTTATCTTCTCTGCCTCTTCGTCGCGATCGTGGTCGCCACTACGTTGTTGCGTCTGCGCTTGAAAACCTTGAAGGCGCGTGAGCGCGAATTAGTGAAATTGGTCGACGAGCGCACTAGTGCGTTGCAACAAGAGGTCGTAGTTCGCCAGGAAGCCCAGGCCGCTACTGAGGTCGCTAAAGAACAGGCCGAAGCTGCGAGCAGGGCCAAGAGCGACTTCCTCGCCAACATGAGCCACGAGATTCGTACGCCCATGAACGGCATCCTCGGCATGACCGAACTGACACTCAACACCGAACTCACCAGGGAGCAAAGTGAATATCTCAGTATGGTCAAATCCTCTGCCGACGGCCTTTTGACAATCATTGACGACATCCTGGATTTTTCCAAGATAGAGGCCGGAAAACTCAATCTCGACCCGCTTGATTTCAATCTAAACGACGCTCTCGCTGACATGGTAAAAGTGGTCGCGTTGAAGGCCCACCAAAAAGGAATAGAACTAGCCTTCAGCGTGGCACCCGATGCACCAGACACAGTGACGGGCGATCCGCTGCGCCTGCGGCAGGTAATTATCAACCTTCTAGGAAATGCTATTAAGTTTACCGCTGAAGGCGAGGTCGTTCTGCGAGTAACTGTCGAGTCGCAGACGGATGCGGAGGCGAGGTTACGCTTCGCAGTAACCGACACCGGTATAGGCATCCCACCGGCAAAGCAGTTGCTAATATTCCAGTCATTCTCTCAAGCTGACACCTCGACAACACGGAAGTACGGAGGAACGGGTCTGGGCCTGGCGATCTCCATACGGCTCGCTGAAATGATGGGTGGTGCAATTAAAGTTGAGAGTGAGGTCGGAAGCGGAAGCACCTTCCATTTCACGGTTCCGTTCGGTTTGCCAGCGGTGCCGGTAATCAGAAAAGCCAGCAGCCGACTATCCACTCTGCGAGGACTATCCGCTCTGGTTGTTGATGACAACCTGACGAATCGCATAATTCTGAAAGACGTGCTAGCAAACTGGCAGATGAAGCCAACCGCCGTGTCGTCAGGGCGGGAGGCGCTCGACGCTTTACGGCAGGCGCAGCAAACAGGCAGACCGTTCCGTCTAATTCTTCTGGATGAAAAAATGCCTGAGATGGACGGCTTTGCTTTAGCGGAACGGATTAAGGAATTTCCTGGTTTAGGTGAAGTGACGATTCTGATGTTGACTTCGGAAAGTCAAACTAATTCTTTGGCGCGCTGCCGCGAAGTGGGCATCGCCGCCCACCTTATCAAGCCGATCAAACAGTCAGACCTGCTCGACTCGATCTTGAGACTTGGAGATTTGGCAACACCTCCTATCGAACTCCACTCGATCGTGGAGCCTTCGGTGACTCTGATCGAAGAATTGAGACCGCTACGTATCCTGTTGGCCGAAGACAATGTTGTGAACCAGCGGCTCGCTGTTAGGCTGCTCGAAAAGCGCGGACATGCTGTCACCGTGGCCAAGGACGGACGTGAAGCCCTGCGCGCAAGCGCTAGCGAACATTTCGACCTAATCCTGATGGACTTGCAAATGCCTGAGATGGGCGGCATGGAGGCGACGGCCCAGATTAGAGCGCGAGAAGTTTCGACCGGCGCCCACATTCCCATCGTTGCGATGACGGCGCACGCCATGACTGGCGACCGCGAACGCTGTTTGGAGGGCGGAATGGATGGCTATGTGTCCAAGCCGATTTCAGCTGAGGTGCTATACGCGACAGTGGAAGACCTGGCCAACGTTCCAGCCACGGGTGAATGGATGAATCAGCTGAGCACTCAAGAACTTGCTCAACACGACAGCAGCCAGCCCAGTCCGTTCGAGCTGGTTAGGATGGGTATGCTCGAAGCTGACCCGGATCTGTTTGTCGAAGTTGCCAACCTGTTCCTTAAGGGACATCGGGAGATGCTCACGAATATTAAAGAGGCGATCAGGATCGCTGACGGACCGGGGCTCGAGCGCGCAACACACATTCTAAGAGGTGCAGCTGGAAACTTCGGGGCGCGACGAGTACTTGAAGTGTCGCTTGAATTGGAAACGATGGGCAGCAGAAGCGTGTTTGATGAGAGCCATGAAGTCTATGTACGTCTGGAAAGAGAAATGAAGGCACTCACCGAGTCGCTTAGCGGTTTTGTTGAGAGCCAAGTGCCCTGCGTGGCCCAATCACAACCTGTCAATTAGAACTGGGAGCGAACCGGCGTCCGAGACTCAACGTGGGGCCAAATAAAATCTGAACTGGGAGCGATAGCGACCAGCCAAAGACGCGTCTGTCAAAACCTCGTATTTAACCCGCCGTCATTTTTGCCTGGTTTTCAATGGTTGACTCTTCGGCTGGTCATTAACGCTGCCAGTTCTACTTTGTATCGCGACGTTGAGTGGTTGACCAAGACACCGGTCTCTGCAATCTCGCGAACGGTAGCTAACGTTAGAGGGTCATAGGTTTCGCGTAGTTACAATTCGGCTTTCAGTTTCTTTCATTTCATATAATTTCCCGCCAGGTTCTTGACAAGTGTTCAGACTCGAACGAACATGACGAGCATTTTATCTTAACCGAACTAGGACCCGTTGCGTTTTACTGTACGCGCTTCGCAGACTGCTCCCAATTTCGACGACGCGGAGACTTTGTTGGAGCAAGAGGTAGAGCCCTGATTTGTAAAGCAAACTGTTAGTTTGCGATGGATGAATGGCATTCAACGCGCACGCAAACTAACAGTTTGCGTTACAAGACCAAAACCAGGGCACTACCCAGCAGGCAATGATATTGACTTGCGACGCACGTTCGCACCGGCAAAGGACGCGGTGGAACAGATCTCCATGGCGAAGATTCGAGTCTTTTCGCGGCGGGGTTAGACCCTAAAAAACACAGCGAAGAAAGGCAACGGGCGAATGACACACTTCAACTGGCTGTTGGACGGAAGCATCGTCGGACTATATCTGCTGGCAACCATGGCTGCCGGGCTGATGGTGCGTAAATATGTGGGCAAGGTAGAACACTTCCTTGTCGCGGGCCGCGAGATGGATGTCTACCTTGGCATCGCGTCTCTCGCAGCTACCGAGTTTGGCATCGTCACCTGCATGTACACCGCTCAGAACGGTTTCGAGAAAGGATTTGCCGGCGCCACGCCGGGTATCTTGATGGCGGTAGCCATGCTTGTGGTTGGGTTAACCGGATTCGTAATCAAGCCGCTGCGTGACTCGGGAGTGATGACTATTCCCGAACTATTCGAAAAGAAGTTCGGCCCGCGGATACGCTGGGCCGCAGGCGTCGTCATCGTCCTGGGCGGACTGCTCAACATGGGCGTGTTCCTGCGCACGGGCGGTCAGTTCCTGGTATTGGTTTCGGGTCTGGATGTGAAGTATCTGGAAATAATGATGACGGCGCTGCTCGTGGGGGTGGCCGTCTACACGATTCTCGGGGGAATGCTGTCAGTGCTGGTAACAGACTACATGCAGTTCATCGTAATGAGCGCCGGACTGATTGTGGTCACGATTCTTATTCTAATGAACGTCGGCTGGGAAAGCATGGTCACCACGGTCGAAGTCCAGTATGGCGCGGGAGGATTCAACCCATTCATTAACCCCACCATGGGCTGGCAGTATGTGCTCTTCAACTTAATGCTGAATACTGCCGCGGTATTGACGTGGCAGACCATCATCGCGCGTGTGCTCGCCGCAAAGGACACAGCGACAGGACGCAAGGTCTACACGCGAACCAGCTTCTTTTTTGTGTGTCGCTTCCTTATCCCTGGTATCTGGGGCATCGCCGCTCTCGCAACCTTGGGCCCGTTGGTGAACTCACTTGAGGCAATGCCCCGGTATCTAAGCACGGCAGTTCCGCCTGGATTGATGGGTCTCCTAATCGCCGCGATGCTGGCGGCCGATATGTCAACAGACTCCTCTTACATGCTGACGTGGGGCAGCGTTATCTATAACGACATTATGGCGCCTTTTCGCAAGACCCGCTGGTCTGAAAAGAGAGGTTTGTTTTGGAACCGCTCGATCATCGCTTTTATCGGCATATTCCTTCTGCTGTATGGACTCTGGTATCCGCTCAAGGGAGATCTCTGGACCTACCTTGGGGTGACGGGGACAATTTATCTGGCAAGCATCTCGGTGCTCTTGATCGCCTGCTGCTATTGGCGGCGGGCTAACAGTTGGGGCGCCGGCGCGGCTATTTTCATAAGCGCCGTCATACCGATTACCTATCTGGTGATAGAGCAGGTTCCAGCCACCGCCGCGCTTGCCAAGTCTATCGGACCTTATTACTCCGGCATCGCCACGTATTTGCTTGCTGGCGCGGCGATGGTTATCGGGACATTACTAAAGCCGCAGTCCACCACGCAGCTAACAGAGAGGACAGGGTGATGGCTAAACATTGGTTCTGGTGGTCGATGACGTGGGCTTGCGTCATCTGGTATTCCACGATCACGATTTACGTCGCTATTAGAGGTGGAGCCGACATAAAACACATGCTTGCCCGGCTTGATGCTACTAAGGCGCGTGAAGCGCGAGAGGAAAAGGAAGGTTGAAATGATCCGCCTGGCGCTGGTGGGTTGCGGTGAACACTCCAGACTTAGCCATGCCACGCCGCTCGCACGGTACGCTGCTTTCAATCCCGGCGACCTGGAACTCGTCGCGGCCTGCGACCTCAACCTCGACCGAGCGAGGGAGTTCTGCAGAGAGTTTGGCTTTGCGCGAGCTTACTCTGAGGTAGAGGCAATGCTTAGCAAGGAGAGTGTTGATGGTTGCGTTTGTGTAATGCCGATGGAGCGCATTGTGGACCTGGCAGTGATGCTGCTGAAGCGAAAAATCCCCAGCGTGATTGAAAAACCGTTAGGCGTTACGCGTGAAGAGTCTGAGCGATTAGCCGACGTGGCAAAAGAGACTGGTACGCCACATATGGTCTCCGTCAACCGCCGCTTCATGCCTTATCTAAATCAGGCAAAGTCCTGGGCTAGCAGTATTGGCCCACTTCAGTATGTCAGAGCGACGCAGGTACGACACGCTCGTAACGAGCCCGACTTTATTTGGTCAACCGCTATTCATGTGCTCGACGCGCTACGGCATGTGGCCGGTGAAATTGCCGAGTTTCAGACGGAAGTACACCGTCAAGCAGAACTGTCAACTGTCTGGTTCATCGTCTCGCTTCGCTTTGAGAACGGGGCAAGCGGACGGATAGAAGTATTGCCGACCGCGGGTATGGTCGAAGAGTCATACGAGTTGTTCGGCGAGGGATTTCGAGCGCGAGTGGTCGCCGGGTCAGGCGTACAACGTTCTTTGCAGGCGTGGCGCAATGGACAACTCGCATTAGAAGAACACTCTCCTGAGACCGAGCCGGAAGACCTGCGCAACGGCGCCTATGAAGAAGTCGTTGAGTTCGTGCGAGCGTTAAAGACACGTCGGCGCCCCTGGCCGGCTGTGGAAGATATTCTGCCATCGGCACGGATCTGTTTCGCGATTGCGGAATCGGTGGCCCGGCAAGCGGAAGCGAAAGCGTGATCGCCCCATCTTGTTTCTTTTGCGCGGTTCTTTACCCACTTTTGGTGTCCACTACGCGTTATACGGCTACACAGAGCACGTTAGGACCATCAATCAATGCTTTCCAGCCAACAGGTCGAGCAGTTCATCACCGACGGGTATGTCCGCCTGGGTCAAGTCTTCCCTAGAGCATTAGCAGATGAGGGCCGAGAGATACTTTGGCAGGACATGGGGTGCAAACAATTGGATTCAAAAACCTGGAGAAGAGCCGTGATATGGCTCGGCGGTCATCACGATGCTCCTTTCGCGAAGGCCGCTAACACACCCGAGTTACTGAGTGCGTTCGACCAGTTGGTCGGTCCGGATCGCTGGGTGCCGATGAGTGGACTTGGAACATTTCCGGTGCGCTTCCCGACAAACATGGATACAGGTGATACGGGTTGGCATATCGATGCGAGCTTTCCCAGCCCAGACTCGGCAGCCGACGATTTCTTGTCATGGCGCGTAAACGTTAATTCAAAAGGCCGTGCGTTGCTCGCTCTATTTCTGCTCTCCGATGTTGGCGAGTTAGATGCCCCAACACGAATTCGGGTCGGTTCACACATGATGGTCGCAAGACTATTGGAGCCATGGGGTGAAGATGGTATTGCGGTGCGGTCATGGGACCTTACATCTACGGCAATATGCAAAGAAGTCGTTGCCACTGGCGAGGCCGGGACTGTTTATCTCTGCCACCCGTTCCTTGTGCATGCAGCGCAAATTAATCGCGGACAGGCTCCAAGATTTATGGCTCAACCACCGCTGTTTCCGAAGAAGGAATTGGATGTCCGGGTAGAAAGCCCCTTACCGGTTTATCCCGTAGAGGCGGCAATCCGCAGGGCATTGGAGGATGCCAGAGAAGCCGTGTAACAATTCATTCAACCGGAGCGCGAGTTAGCTTGACCGTAACTGAGGAGCGCATTTCTTTCTGACAGGGCCGAACAAAGCGTTGGACGCGAGCGGCGGGCGTGCCCGGTCAGTCAAGTTTATTATTACCGTTAAAACGGTTGGAGGAAATCAAGTTCCACGTCTAACACCCGGGCTAAAGCCACGGTGTGAATGAGAGAAAGAATTTAGACACTCCAAGAGTTCCATCCGAGCACCAAGCACAGTTAGATTAGATGAAAAAGCTCTCTTACATTTCAGTAGTCTCTGTTGTCCTGGCCTCTTTCGCTTTGCTCAGTCACGCGCAGGACGCCGGAGTTGGCGGCAGTGCCTTTCACAAAAACGACATCACTTATTCAACTGAGGTTGTCACGCCTCACGTAAAATGGGCGACTTCCCTTCCCGGCGGCCCCCTCAAATCCTTCTTCATACCTTCGGTTCAATACGGACGCGATATGGTTGAGCTGATGCAACGCCTGTCGCTCCAGCCCACCACCGTTTCAATTGATAGCAGTTGGGATATCAGCTGTTGGGGCATCGGCGACTACTACGGACACGAATACCGTGGCGATCGCGACGACTTCCAGACTGTCTATGGCTACGTCGAAAAGGACCTGGTGGGCCCCGCGCAATTTGAGGTCATGGTAATTCCGGGCCTCAATGGCTGGTCGCGTCTGACACGCGCCTCACGCGATGCGATCCTTAACCGCGTGAAAGCAGGCGCCGGCTTGGTTCTGTTGCACCCGTTTATCGGCGATGTGAAGGGCCATCCGTTCAAAGGAGACGAACCTGTGGGCGATGAGCGCATCTGGGAAATCTCCCCGTTGATCGATGTGGCCAACGACACGGTGAATGAGCGCGGCTACCCTGAGATCAATCAGGATGCAGTCACCAAAGGCAAATGGGAACTTGCGCAAAAGCATTTCATCACCGAGGGACTGTCACTTGAACTCCTGCCGGAAGGTAGCAGCGGTGGTTCTTTCTACAAGTACCGGGCGAATGGCGAAGTGTTAATCAAGTCTGGCGCTCATCCGATCGTTGCTGCGAAAAACTACGGCAAGGGGCGAGTAGTTGCGGTCGGCTACACGGAAGAAGGATTCACGCCCCAGAGCATCAATCCAGTGGAAATGAGAATCTACTGGAACTACTGGGAGTATCAATATTCGTTGCTGGCACGTTCGATTCTTTGGGCCTCGGGGCGCGAAGTGAACGTTCGCATTAACGAGTTAACTGCTACCTCCGATTCCATCAAGCTTACTGTTAATTCGACAACGGCGCGCCGTATCGAAATCGAAATCGACGGTACTAATGAGTTTGGCCAGGCGCTTGGCTCATATCGCGCTACGAAAGGTCTGACACCCGGTGAAACCCTCATTGAGATCCCAGCAGATACTTTGCGGCCGGCAACAGGATGGCCCGGCGGCCGGCAGATTTTCAACGTGCGGCTACTGGAGCCACAGTCCGGCACAACACTTAACTGGGGCGCAGCCACCTTCGCGTCGCCGAAGCGCGCAATGATGACGATGGTAAAACCGGCAGTTGATGTTTATAAAAAGGGTGAGACGTTGAGCGCCGTGTTACGCGCCGCCGGCAATTTGTCGGGCCTGCAAATGCGAATGCGGGTAGCAGATGATATGGGCCGATTGCTCGGCGTTATCACGAGGAGTGCGCGCGGTGAGCGAACTCTTACTTACCCTCTCACAGACTTTCTTGGCAAGTCTGCGCTAGTCACAGGCGACCTGGTCGACGAGCGCGGAGCAATTGTGGATCAGATACGCGCCACACCAGTGATGGTTGTGCAGGAAGCGCGGCGCCAAAAGGAGTTCATACCTCTCGTCTCCTTCGGTGGCACCAAGCATTACTTGCAGGATACGCAAATGAACATGGTCCGCGGCGTCGCGGCAGACACCGGCTTTACCTGGAGTGGCGATGTAGACAACTCTCTCAATATTCCACGCGGTACTTTTGGTGTTTACTGGTACGACCGCGGGCCAACCACACCAGCAGGAATGGCGCAGGCGATCGCCGAGTATCAGCGCACGGGCGACTTCGAGGCGCTGGGTTATCTCACTAAGAAAGAACTTTTCAAACGCACGGGCGATAAAAAGTTTCTGCAGCGTACCCCTTCTTTTAATGATCCGGCGTTTATGCAAGCGCTCTCGGACATCGTGCGTGCCGCCGCCCGCAATAAAGCACGGTACAACATGGACTACTACTTCGTCGGCGACGAAGGCTCACTCACGTCTTACGGTGACGCCGTCGATTTCGATTGGAGTCCCGGCGCGCTCAGCGAGTTTCGCGCGTGGCTGAAACAGGAGTATGTCACACTGCCCTCGCTCAACAAGGAGTGGCGCACTGATTTCAAAAACTGGAACGATGTAGTTCCCTTCACCACTGAAGAAGCGCGCACGAGCGGCAACTACGCCCCCTGGGCGGATCATCGCACTTTTATGGAGATCACTTTCGCGCGGGCCTATCAAGTTGCGCGTGACGCAGTGATCGAAGGTGATAAGGACGCACATATCGCCGTTTCCGGCACGCAGGCTACCAACGCCTATGACGGAGCGGACTGGTCGCATCTTGACCGCGTAATCGACGACTTCCTTTCTTACGATGGCGGTAACCAATGGGACATGCATCGCTCGTTCGCCAAGCCCGATGCCATGATTGGGTATTGGACCGGATACGGTTCACATGGTCTCGCAGTACAGAACGCGATTTGGACGGCTGCGATTCACAATGTGCTGCACCCGAATATTTTCTGGATGTATTCGTTTCTTAATCCCGACATGACCTACTCGAAATCGGCGCGGGACATGGGCGCGGCCTTCAAATCACTGAAATTTGAAGGGGTCGGCAAGCTCCTGATGGAGTCGAAACGTTTAGGAGATGGAATTGCCATTCACTACTCGATGCCGTCGGTGCATGGAGCCAGCATTCTCGGCTACCACCAGCGAAGCAGCGATGACGACGATCAAGCGCCGAAGGATACTGCGTTAAATTTTCCTGCCAACCGCGACGGCTGGGTACGCACGATCAAAGATCTGGGCTTGCAATTTGACTTCGTATCTTCCGAACAGGTAGAGCAAGGCAGTCTGTCTTCGGGAAAATACAAAGTACTCATCCTTCCGCTCTCGTTGGCACTCTCCCCCGCGGAGGAAAAGAATATTGAAAGCTTCGTTAAGACAGGTGGAGTCGTGATAGCGGATGCAGCTGCCGGCTTGATGGACCAACACTGCGCCTGGCCGCAGAATGGCACAACGAATCAACTCTTCGGTATCACCGCCGCGCTGGCTTCTAACAAGCGAGCTTTAAAGCCTGCTGAGGGACAGCTGGTGGTAAATGATGAGGGCGCGCGTTGGGACCTCGATGCAAAGGATCTTAACGGTCTGGTATCTGCTGAACCCTACATTAAAGCGGCAGGCGGCACGCCTTTGGCTCGGATAGGGGCGACGGATGCCTTCATCACTCGCCGCCTCGGCAAAGGGTGGACTATCTATCTCAATACTCTTTTTGACAAGTATCCAAAGCTGCGCGCGGAAAAATTTGGCGGCGCAAATTATCGCGCGCTGGTTAGCGCCCTGCTTGATCAAGCAGGCGTTCACCCTACCATTCAGGTATTGTCGGCTGACGGCAAACGGCTCACTCAGGCGCAAGTAGCGCGCTACAGCTTTGGCGCTGCGCATATTCTCACCATCGTTAAAGACAATGTCGCGGTCGCGGGAATTGTCGGGAGAGACGGAGTAACCACTTACAACGATGCTGCCCTGGGCCAGGTAGCCAGGCAGGAGATCATTATAAAGTTGCCGAAGAAGTACTACGTTACGGACGTGCGGTCTGGTAAACAACTGGGATACACCGACCTAATTCATTCTTCTGTGTTAGTAGGAGATGCCGCCGTGCTGAGTTTGAGTCCGGCGGAGAATAAGCTGGCGCTGCGCGGGCCTGCTTCTTCGCTACGCGGAGAACATGTCGTCTTCGCGCTCTCTTCATCGGTGCCTGGGCCCCGCCTCATCCGCTGTCACGTCTTCGGTCCCGACGGAGTACTGCTGCCGGTTTATGCTCGTAGCCTGCTCCTGAATGGCACGGCAAGCTCATTCGTTCTGCCGTCCGCCCTTAACGATAACGCCGGGCCCTACACTATCCGCGCGACTGATGTTGTTACGGGCGCAACTGCAGAAACCAAAATTACTCTTAAGTGATGAAACTGACGGAACAGCAGCAACAAACTTTGCGCGCCGCCGTCGACCGCATTATCCCGCCCGATGATTACCCGGGCGCGTGGCAATCTGGCGTAGGCGATTATCTGGCGCGGCAATTTGAAGGCGACTTGCGCCTGGTGGTTGACGATTATTGCAACGGCTTAACCGCACTCGATGCCGAATCTCTCGCGCGCTTTCAACAAAGCTTTAACAAACTATCAGAAGAGGATCAGGACCAGGTGCTGGGCCTGGTTGAAGCCGGCGAAGTATTAACAACCTGGGAGGTCGCGCCGCATCGTTTTTTCGATCTGCTGGTCAGGACGACTGTCGAAGGGTTCTATAGCGAACCGGAACAAGGTGGAAATCGAAATGCCATCTCCTGGCAGATGGTCGGATTCGAAGAAGCGTGAGCCAAGGGGAAAGGGTAATGGGTAAAGGGTAAGGGGGAACATGTAAAGGAGAGATATGAAGCCTGGGAAGTTCAAAGCGGGGAGAGCAAAGGTCACGGGAACGCGCGCATCCTGATCTCCCCTTCCCCTTTACCCCTTCCCCTTTACCCATTCCCCTTTACCCATTCCCCATTTCCCATTCCCCATTTCCCCTTTTTGATTATGACGATTTACGACGCGATCATCATCGGCACCGGTGCAGCAGGCGGAATAGTGGCCGGCGTGTTGGCGGAAGCCGGCAAGGACGTCCTTCTGCTGGAGCGTGGTCCGGCTTTAAGTTTCTCCGAGGTTGGTCGCGACCATCTGCGCAACCAGCGCCTATCAATTTACGGCCACAACGCTGGACCTTCGCTCGAAGGTAATCCACGCGTCTTTGTCGACCCTGCCGGAAACGAACGTACGGTCCAACCACACGAGCCTGACTACCATAACAATGCCGCGTGTGTAGGTGGTGGCACTCGCGTCTACGGTGCACAAGCGTGGCGCTTCATGCCCACCGACTTCCGCATGGCGAGCACTTATGGAGTACCAGAGGGCAGCTCGTTAGCCGATTGGCCCATCAGTTACGACGACCTTGAGCCGTTTTACGAGCGAGCGGAATGGGAACTAGGTGCGGCAGGTGACGGCGCTGCACTCAAAGATCAGATTCCCCGCCGTCGCGATTATCCGCTCCCTGCTGTTCCTCCGAGCCCTCAGACCGTTGCGCTGAAACGTGGCGCTCAGCAATTGGGTTGGGTAACAAGCCCGGTCCCATTGCTTATCAATACTCTGCCATACGGCGGACGCGCCGCCTGTATTGCCTGCAAATACTGCGTCGGCTTCGCCTGTCCTACCGACGCCAAGAATGGCTCCCAGAACACAATGATTCCCCGCGCTCTGGCAACCGGTCACTGTAAACTCATAACCCAAGCGATAGCAGAACGAATCGAGACGGATGAATGCGGAAGGGTCAACGGCGTGTCTTATTTGGTCCAGGAGCGAGGGAAAGTTGAAGCCCAAACCGCGCGCGCGAAAATAGTAATTGTCTCAGCTGGGGCGATTGAGTCGGCGCGCCTGCTTTTGAATTCTCACTCGCCTTTCCACCCTAACGGTCTTGGTAATCAATACGACCAGGTCGGGCGCAACCTGCAAGGCCATCTCTACCCACGGGCCTACGGATTGATGCGGGAAAAGGTTTTCACGGGCATTGGTCCCGGCGTGACGCTGGCGACCACCGAGTTCAACCACGGCAACCCGGACATCATTGGTGGTGGTATGCTGGCCGACGATTTCATTAAGCCTCCGATCGATTTCTGGTACGACTCGCTGCCGCCTGACTTATCACGCTGGGGGTTGGTTAATAAACGATTTATGCGCGACAACTACACGCGTGTGCTGCATGTTCGTGGTCCAGTGCAGGACATACCGAGCCCGGAGGGTCGCGTCACGATCGATCGCGCCGTACGGGATCGCTGGAGTATCCCGGTCGCGCGCTTGAGTGGCTCGACGCATCCAGCAACGGTGGTGGCCGCCAACTTTATGCGCGAGCGCGGTGAAGAGTGGCTGCGCGCGAGCGGCTGCGAAACAATCTGGAGCGCGGCGCCGGAACTGAAGCTTAGCGGCGGCCAACACCAGGCCGGCACCTGCCGGATGGGCCTTGATCCGCAGACTTCGGTTACGGATGAGTGGGGCCGGGTTCACAATCACGATAATTTATTCGTCGTTGATGGTTCGCTTCACGTAACAAACGGTGGTTTTAATCCCGTGTTGACGATTATGGCGCTTGCGTTTCGATCGGCGGACCACATCGCCACTGCGCTATAGAAACTAGACCTGGCAAATCATGCGAAAACTTAACATCGCGCTGATCGGTTATGGATTCATGGGCAGGGCCCACAGCAACGCCTGGCGACAAGTAGGCAGCTTTTTTGACCTGCCCTGTGAACCCGTCTTGAAGGTGATTTGCGGCCGCAACGAAAGCGAACTGATTAAGGCAGCTAACAACTTTGGCTGGCAGGAGCACTCCACTTCCTGGGAAGAGGTAGTCAGCCGCGAAGACATTGACATCGTGGATATTTGCACGCCCGGGAATATGCACTTGCCCATCGCGCTTGCCGCCGCGGCGTCGAAAAAGATCATCTTCTGCGAAAAGCCCCTGGCAAACACAGTGGCAGAAGCCAAACAAATGCTCGAAGCGGCCAGCGCTAACGGCTGCGTGCACATGCTCTGTCACAATTACCGGCGCGTCCCGGCCGTTGCCCTGGCTCGAGAACTGATCAGCGCCGGGCGCATCGGTGAGATTTATCATTACCGCGGCACTTACCTGCAAGACTGGTTAGTCGATCCTGACTTTCCGCGCGTTTGGCGACTGGAAAAGGCCCGAGCCGGTTCGGGTGCTCTAGGAGATCTGCTATCACACTCGATAGATCTGGCGCGGTATCTGGTCGGCGAAATCACTGAAGTCAGCGGTCTACTGAAAACCTTTATCCCCGAACGCCCCTTGCCTGAAAGCCGCACCATGGCGCCAGTCGAAGTGGATGACGCAGCCTTGTCTCTGGTGAAGTTTGGGAATCGCGCGGTGGGCACCATCGAAGCTACGAGATTCGCCGCCGGGCGAAAGAATTACAATCGTTTTGAGATTAACGGCAGTCGTGGAAGCATAGTCTTCAACCTTGAGCGAATGAACGAGCTCGAGCTTTACGTTAATGAAGGCCTGGAGAGTGGCTTTAGAACCATTCAGGTAACCGGCAAAGGGTATCCTTACATGGAAGGCTGGTGGCCGAGAGGCCACATCATTGGTTACGAGCACACGTTTACACACACTGTGCTCGACCTCCTGAAAGCTGTGGCCGAAGGACAATTGCCGACGCCTAACTTTGAAGACGGGGTACGTAATCAACTGGTACTTGACGCAGTTGAGCGGTCGGCAGCGTCGGGTAGTTGGGAGCCAGTGGCCTCAGCGATTTAAGGATGATGATCGAAAATTTGTGCGGCCAGCCTGCGGAGCGGGCGACAGCATAGAGCCTGGGGCGTAAGCCCCAGGAAGAATTCAGAATCTAGACTCCGAGCCCGCGAAAGCGGGCGACAGCGCAATGCTAATCTGGTGCCTTGTCTTTGATAAACCTGCGATTCGGTATCGCTCTGCCGGCCGCTTCGCGGGCTAATCATTCTTGCTCGCTCGGACCTGGGGTTTCGCTGCGCTTCACCCCAGGCTTTATGCTATCGCCTGCTCCGCAGGCTGAAGGCAAAGCTTATGGACGTCGAGATCTTTACTTCACGGCTCGAGTTGGCCCAGACAGCGGCAATCGAAGCGGCTAGCCTGATCCAGCAGGCTATTGCGGCGCGCAGTCAAGCGTATCTGACCGCAGCTACTGGCACTTCGCAGTTTGAGTTTCTCGAAGCGCTGGTTATTCAACCTGGCATTGATTGGGGTCAGGTCACCTTCTTCCACCTCGATGAGTACGTCGGCCTGCCTAAAACCCATCCGGCAAGTTTCCGGCGCTACCTGCAGGAGCGGATCGTGGACCGGATTCAGCCACGGGCCTTCCATTTCCTGAACGGTGATGCTGCGGATCCGCCGGTGGAATGCCGACGGGTCGGCGAGTTAATTTCGCGCCAGACAATTGATGCGGCCTTCGTCGGTATTGGAGAGAACGGACACCTCGCCTTCAATGACCCCCCAGCTGATTTTGAGATTGAAGAGCCGTACTTAATCGTTGAGCTTGACGAGGCTTGCCGCCGGCAACAAGTGGGCGAAGGTTGGTTTGAATCGATCGAAGCCGTGCCAACGCAGGCCATTTCAATGTCTATTCAACAAATCCTCAAAGCCAGAAACGTGCTCTGCTTGGTTCCTGATCGGAGAAAAGCAACAGCGGTGAGAGACTGCCTGGAGCTAACAGTCAGCCCGCTTCATCCAGCGTCGATACTTCAACAGCATCCGCGAACGACCATTTATCTCGATACGGAAGCGGCAGCGCTCTTAAAGTCGCGTACTGCAACATCGCAGTTGTCGGATCGTGCGTAACCGCTTTGCACAGCCTGCGAAGCAGGCGAGAGCATAGAGCCTGGGGTGGAGCGTAGCGAAACCCCAGGGACCGCGGTCAAAAATAATCAAAGCCCGCGGAGCGGCTGACAGTCGAATCGTCAGGAATGATGTTTTCGTAATCGCGACCTCTATCGCCCGCTCCGCGGGCTCTGAAAGTTTTTGGGTTGACGATCCTGGGGTTTCGCTTCGCTACACCCCAGGCTTTATGCTGGCGTCCGCTCCGCGGACTATCGCCTGCTCTCCGTTGGACCAGCTCTTCATGAATCAGAATTCTTTTCTTCGTCTGGGCGGCATTCGCGACGTAGAAGTATTTCGCGGTTACTTGCAAGAGCATCACATCTCGATTCCGTGTGATCTGAAAGTGCTCGCGGGAGATACGTCGCCGCTCGGACTTTCTCTGCAGCGCGGTGGCTTCACTTTGGGAAATCGCTTCGCTATTCAACCGATGGAAGGTTGGGACGGAACCACCGATGGCCGGCCCACGGATTTGACCTTGCGCCGTTGGCGCCGCTTTGGCACGAGTGGAGCAAAGCTCGTCTGGGGTGGTGAGGCGGTTGCGGTCTGCCATGAAGGGCGAGCTAACCCGAATCAACTCGCTGTCGGCCCACACGCTGTCGCCGATCTGTCTCGCCTTCGTGAGGCGCTGACTCAGGAACACGAGCGCTCTGTGGCATTGGTCGCGGGATTAGTGATCGGGTTGCAGCTAACTCACTCAGGCCGTTATAGCCGTCCCAACCGTCACGATCGTCCCGAACCACGAATCCTCTACCATCATCCAATACTAGACAAGCGACTTGGCATCAGCGACGACTACCCGTTACTCACAGACCACGAGATCAGACAAATCATCGAAGACTTCCAGCACGCGGCACGCGTTGCCCGTGAAGCCGGTTTCGATTTCGTGGATATCAAACATTGTCATGGGTATCTGGGCCATGAGTTCATGAGCGCACACACTCGTGCCGGCGATTACGGCGGTAGCTTCGAGAACCGCACGAGATTCCTGCGAGAAGTGGTTACAGGCATCCGCTCCCTCGTGCCGGGTCTGAACATCGGTGTGCGTCTTTCAGCCTTTGATACAGTTCCGTTCAAACCGGATCCGCAAAGCTCAGTGCCTGGTAGGCCCGGCCGTGGCGTGCCGGAATCTTTCAACCAACTACTTCCCTATCGTTGGGGTTTCGGTGTCAACCAGGACAATCCAGTAGAAGTCGATCTCACCGAAACGGTGCAGTTCCTCTCCCTGCTATCACAGTTAGACATTAACCTCGTGAACATTTCCGGGGGCAGCCCTTACTACAATCCGCATCTGCAGCGCCCAGCGCTTTTTCCACCGTCGGATGGATACCTTCCACCCGAAGATCCGCTATTGGGTGTCGCTCAACAGATGCAAGTAACACGCACCCTAAAGCAACAGTTCCCAAATATGATCATTGTCGGATCGGCTTACACCTATCTGCAGGATTTCCTGCCTCACGTGGCCCAGGCTGCGGTGCGCGAAGGCTGGGTCGATTGCGTGGGACTGGGACGAATGGTGCTTGCTTACCCAGAGCTTCCGCTGGATGTAATTAGCGGTCGCGCGCTGCAGCGAAAGCAAACGTGTCGCACTTTCAGCGATTGTACGTCGGCGCCCCGCGCGGGACTGCCCTCTGGGTGTTATCCGCTTGACGAACATTACAGGCGTTCGGAAGCGGGT
>Ga0070697_100000191_pt1 | contig 50606 bp, 51 predicted proteins | sample KBSK1501metaG_FD_65475 | JGI IMG/M metagenome (GOLD analysis project Ga0070697, IMG submission 65475) | Corn, switchgrass and miscanthus rhizosphere microbial communities from Kellogg Biological Station, Michigan, USA - KBS K1-50-1 metaG | ecosystem: Host-associated > Plants > Roots >... | reverse complement strand
TGCACTTTGGCTTTGACGTGGATGGGCGCGACCGGCATCTGCTCCAAAATTCGGGTGCGAACCTGGTCCGCATCTTCTCCATCAAAAGCTTTTCGTTCGGTCACCATCTCGTACAGGATCGCGCCCAGGCTGAAGATGTTGGAGCGAGCGTCGAGAGGATCGCCGTGCAGCTGTTCCGGTGACATGTAGTGCAGAACCTGAGGCGCCGGGCCGGAAGCTTGCGCGGCAAACGCGCTCATATTGGAAATGCCAAAGCCGAGAACCTTGACCGTGCCGTCCCATGTGACCATGATCTTTGCCGGTTCCAGGCTCCAATGAAAAATGCCTTTGGCGTGAGCGTGGTCCAGTCCCTGGCAGGTCTGACGTGCGATATCCTGCAGGTCCCAAATGGAGAAGCCTTCTTTTCGCGCCAGCATGGTGGCGATGCTGTTGCCCTGCACGTACTCGAGCGAGGCACAGAACTGGTTTTCGATCTCGTCGGCCGCATAAAGCTGGGCAATATTGGGGCTGTTCAGGACCTTGGCGGCGGTGGCTTCCTCGAGGATGCGTTCCACCAAGGCGGACGCCTGCTCTCCAAGAATTTCCAGACGCAGGGTTTTCAGGGCGACGGTCTGCCCGCTCTCCGGATCGTTGGCCTTGTAAACCGACCCGGTGGGTGATCGAGTGATTTCACTGAGGACTTCAAACCGCCCGAGTTTGTTCGACATTTCCCCCGCCTAAAAGGCAAAGAAAGACACGTCCCCTGAAGGGAGACGCAGGCTTGGACCTTGGGGAAGGGATCAAGGGAAGGATAGCGCCGAGAAGCGATGAATTGGAGTTACGAAGGTACTTTTCTTTTTCCTCTGGATCAGTCCTTTACGGGAACGCGTGCCACGAAACGTACTGGCAATAATCCTAGAAGTTCTTATCCGCGGTATTGAGGTTCTACGCTGGACAGAGCTTAGGAAAATTGGTTGAGCTACCGTAGAAGACTTCCGTTCCGTTTTCGGAACAACTGACATTTTTCTTGTTGACAGTCTCGTTTTCGTGATATAGCGGACCGCGCGGTATTAGGACCGGATCAGATCACATTGCCGGCAGGCGGGAATGATCAGAGACTCTGCAACATAGGCCACCGTTTCCAAGCTCAGTGGGCCCACGGCATAATTCAGAGGAGTGATCAACGAAGATCCCGGACTGGAGGCCACAAGTGCAAATTCATGGCGAATCCCCGATTGGTTGGAGGCGTGGCGATCTTCTCCTTACGCTTGCTCTGGCGTTCATTTGCGTAGCCGGAGTCGGCAACTTGCCAGCACAGCAAGAAGAGGCTGCTGTTTCTTCCGAACGTGGCGCGCTGGATCCTTTGACGCCTGAAGAGCAGGCAGCTGCTGAGCGGCTCGCTCGTAACGACACCAAAGTGAAGCAACTAGTTGGTGAGCAGGGGGTGCGCCTGGTTTCGGCCACGCCAGTAATCCTCAAGCGCGGGGAATCACCGGAGAAAATTGACGTTCACCAGCGCGAAATCGAAGTAGTGCTTTTCCGTCCTCAAGGCGAAGTTGGGGCACGAGTCATTGTTAATCTCCGGCAAAATGCTGTGGCCAGCGCACAGCGACTGACGGGCAGCCAGGTTCCGCTGACCTCGGATGACCTCAAAGAGGCTTTTGAATTGGCTCTGCGCGATGCCCAGGTGCAAAAGGCGCTGGGAGCGGCAGCGCAAAGTTTTCACGTCGAAACGGAGCGCACCGAGCCGGCTGCGGAAAATGCGGTGACAGGACTCCCGATCCGGTCCAACGATCCGAAAGACCCCTGTTCCAAGCACCGCTGCCTGCAACTTCTCTTTCGCAGAGGTACGGACTTCCTGAGCGAACCAGTGGTTACAGTCGATCTGACCGCAAAACACGTTTCTGTGGAAAGGCGGCATTCGCGATGAAAATCTGCCGGCATCCTTCTGCAATCACTCTGTTGTATTTTCTAATCGCACTTGCAGGGTATCCCGCGGCGTCACAGACGCCTCCTCCCGCGATGCCCTGTTCGGGCGCCAATCTGGTTGACCAGAAGTTCCCGACAAGCGGTCCGGAAGTAACCCACTGGCGACTTTGTTGGCAGACGGTGCCCGGAAATGGTCTGCTCATCCACTGGGCCTACTTTCGTACTTCGCCATCGAAGCCTTGGATGTTTCTGATTTGGGATGGCCGGGTGTCCGAGATTTTTGTTCCCTATCACACCGGAAGCCCCCGCTTCTACGACGTGGGATACGGTTTCGGCCTATCTCCTATCGGTGCTCAGGATTGTCCTGCACTTCTTGGCGGAACGGTGCTGGCCGGCAACGTGTGCAAAGAGGTACGCGATCGAGGGCTCTCCTGGAAAGCGGATTCTGCGGTTTATCGTGGGCAGGAATTGGTCTTATGGTCTGCGCTTGCGGCAGCCAACTACAACTATGTGATGGAGTGGACATTTCGCGATGACGGAATCATGATGGGTCGTGTGGGTGCCACCTCCCACAACTTCCCTGGACGTGAGTATGAGACTCATGTCCATAATCCCATTTGGCGATTGGATGTGGACCTGAACGGCTGGCCCAATGATTCCGTAGCATTGGGCACACACACAGAAAACCTGCCGGGACCGACGGCGACAGATACCGAACCGTTGATCGCGGTGGAAAAGGGCCTGCAATGGAACCCACGAAATTTTCATTCCCTGAACGTTTCCGATAAGACTCTAGTCAATGGCAAAGGACACAAGGTCGAGTATCAACTGATCCCGCTTCCAACCGGCGGACTGGCGCAGCATCAGGAAGCGTTTACCGTGAATGACTTTTGGGTTTCGCTTTATGACCCCACCGAGATGAGCGCCAAAGACTTGGTTTCTTACGTTAGTCCGCCGCAGCCTGCCGTGAACGCCGACGTGGTGCTATGGTACCGCGGCTCGGTGCATCATCACCCTCGAGACGAAGACGGGGAGATGGTAAAGGGTGCGTGGCATGGAGTGGCGCTCATCATGTGGACAGGCTTCATGCTAAAGCCACATGACCTGTTCGACCGGACGCCGTTCTATCCCTGAGATCCGGCGGCCCCTCTGACGAACTTATCGTGGCATTCCCCTGAGAGAGTCCAACTATGATCGCTGGCAATGGGACAGGTACTGCCCCCGTCAGTTCTTCACCGCTACCGAGGTCAGCCAATCGCGAAGCAGATGCCGCACTTTGGCTCCTTCCAGGCGGCGCCGCATGGCGTCCATGATGGAGACCCGGGCACGCGCGCCGCGGCCGCGAAAGCCTACCCAGTACGGAATGTAGATTTCACCCGCGACCGCTTCTGACGTAATGTGCAGATCGCGAATGCGGAAAAACCCGGTGGTGAACAGCAGGCGCCGCACTTTATTAATCACTAATTCGCTGGCGCGCGCGTCATCGAGCAGCACGTCGGGGCAGTTCCGAGTTTCGATGTACTGCACTTCGTCAGGCCCGGGCAATTCTTCGAATTCGTAAAGGTCAAGCGTGCCGGTAACGGCGTCGATCCCGAACAGACGCTTACTGCGAATACCTCGATTGAGGACCTCGACCTGGAAGAAGCGGAAAGGAATATAGAAGGCAGCCACCGAACGCAGCTGCCCGAAGGCAAGATTCCGTATCAGCCCAACTGGAGTTGCGGCGGATAGCTCTTCAACCGCCTGCTCATGCGTAACATTCGGTACCAGGGTACGGATTCGCGGCACGTGCCATTATCGGAAATAGATCCACAGTCCGACAACCGTGCCCACCAGCAGCAGGCTGAAGATAACGTTTATCTTGTGCTCCAGCGCAGTTTCAGCGGCTGGCTTATAGGTTGTGGGCGCTACCGGGACGGTATCCATTTTGTCGTCCACCGTGGCAAAGGTAAGGCCAGCCAGTTTCTTGCGATCCGGAGCCGGCGTCATCAGGCTGACCACGATCAGCACCAGCGAGCAGATCACGAACATCAGGATCGCATAGTGCAGAAAGTTAATGTCGATCAGCCAGCGGATGGCCGGATTCTCGAAGCGCCCGCCGGCTGCTCGGTCCACGATTTCGAGGACGAACCGCACCGCGCCCAGCACGAAACCGGTCAGCAGGGAACTGATCGCGCCCTGCGCGTTCAGGCGAGTCCACAAGATACCGAGAATGAAGCAAGCGGTGATGGGCGGGCTGATGTAGGCCTGCACGCTTTGCAGATAAATATAGAGCTGGCTGCTGATGAGGTGGATGAACGGCACCCAGAGCAGTCCCAGTATCACCATGATGCCCGTCATGGCCCGGCCGAAGCTGACCAGTTGTACCTCAGAGGCATCGGGCTTGATCTTCTTATAGAAGTCCAGCGTAACCAGAGTTGATGCGGAGTTGAATACCGAACTCATCGCGCCCATGAGCGCAGCCAGCAGTGCCGCGATCATCAGTCCAACCAATCCGGTTGGAAGAAGGTTGATCACCATCGTCGGATAGGCGATATCACCGTTCAGCACCTGGCCGTTGGGTCCGATGTTGAACATGTCGCGGTAGAGGCCAAACGCGATCAGACCGGGCAGCACCAGCATGAACACCGGCAGTATCTTTAGAAAGCCGGCGAAGATGGTTGCCGCTTTGGCGTGACCTTCATCCTTGGCGGAAAGCACGCGCTGCACGATCACCTGGTCGGTACACCAATACCAGATGCCAAGAATGGGCGCGCCGAAGAAAATCCCGGTCCAGGGAAACTCGGAATCGGTTGCCGGCTTGATCATGTGGAAGTAATGGTCGGGAACAGCGGCGCGAAGGCCCTCGAACCCTCCGACGCGGTGCAGTCCGATAAGGGTCAGGATGATGGCGCCGGCAATCAGAATGAGCGTCTGCACCAGGTCGGTATAGATCACGGCCGCGAGCCCGCCGGCGATGGTGTAAATGCCAGTCGCGACGACGAGAATCACCGCCGCAGTCAAAGGGCTCCATCCCACCACCCGCTCCAGCACCACTGCCGCCGCATAAAGGTGCACGGAAATCTTCGTGAACACATAGGCGAGAATCGAGATGCTCGCCAGGTATACAGCGCAGGACCGGCTGAAACGCCGCTCCAGAAATTCGGGCATGGTGAAAACGTTGGAGCGCAAATAGAACGGGACAAACACCCAGCCGAGGATCAGCAAGATCAGGCACGCGAGCCACTCGAAGTGGCCCACCGCCAGTCCCGATGTGGCCCCCGATCCCGCCAAGCCGATAAAGTGTTCGGTGGAGATGTTAGAAACGAACAGCGAAGCCCCAATCGCGAACCATCCCACATTCCGGCTGGCGAGGAAGTAGTCGGTGGAGGTGCGCTCTTTGCGCGCGAAGTAGAACCCGATGGCAAAAATAATTACGAAGTAAACGGCAATGATGCCGATGTCGATCCCGGTTAGCGCCTTGTGGGTAAGATGCGCCGCAGTTTCCACTCTGTTCCTCCAGGAACCCCGCTGCCCGAAGGCAGGCGTGGGTAGTGTGACAGCGTACCGCGCCATTCCCGCAATAATCGATTTTCGAGACTCTATATCACTGAGCCCATGGACGCAAAGAGGATTTCTGCCGTTTCGCAGAATTTGAGCGCTCTACCCGTAACTTTCCCGATCAGCGGGACGTTATACATTTAGAGAGTGAACGCGCGGATCGCTGGGGGCACCTTTCGGACAACGATCCTCGTGCGTACGCTCGCATACTCTCAAAAACTAAGGATTTCCGCCTGAATCGTGGGCAGGTTATTGTCGGCTTGCGCTTGATCGTCTATCCTGTGGGAACTTGAAATCGTCACGCGTCGTATGAAGGATTAGCAATTCCAGGGCGCTCAGCCGACGATTCGTGGATCCCGTCTCCTGGAGTACCAATATGACACTCGCCAGCTTTGTCCGCAAAAATGCGTTCCGTAACAAGCGGCGCAGCATACTGACCGTACTGAGCATAGGCTTTTCTCTGCTGCTGCTTACTTTTATGATGACCATTTGGCGCGCTTTCTACATAGACGCGGGGAGTGCCGAATCGACCCAGCGGATCATTGTGCGCAATAAAGTTTCGCTGGTGTTCTCCATCCCTTCGTACTATCGGGAGAAAATCCGCGCTCTCCCGGGGGTCAAAAGCGTAGTTCCGCAAAGATGGTTCGGCGGAACTTATAAAGATCCCAACAAAGACAAGCAGTTCGCTCAGTTCGGCACCGACCCGCAGGAATTGTTTGCCGTATATAGGGATTTCCAAATTCCGCCGGATCAACTCGAAGCATGGCAAAGGGATCGCGCCGGCTGCGTCGTGGACCAGCAACTGGCCAAAGATCACGGGTGGAAGATTGGCGATCGCATTTTTATCAAGGGAACTATTTTCCCCACCGACTTGGAACTGACTTTGCGGGGAATCTACAGCGCTCCGGCCAATACGCTTTCCATGTATTTCAACAGCACCTATCTAGATGAGGCGTACACGCCGATCAAAGGCGCCGTCGGATTTTATGGGGTGCTGGCGGATTCAGCGCAATCCGTGCCGCAAGTAGCCAAAGAAATTGACGACACATTTCGCAACGCTGACCGGGCTACCAAGAGTGAAAGCGAGAAAGCATTCGGCCTGGGCTGGATCGCCATGATGGGCAACGTTAAGGCCTTTATCCTGAGCATCTGCGGCGCGGTGGTTTTTGCCACGCTACTAGTGTCAGCCAATACGATTGCAATGTCGATCCGCGAGCGCACTCGTGAAGTGGCGCTGCTGAAAACTCTGGGATTTACCAAACGGGCTGTGCTGAAACTGTTTATTGGCGAGGCGGTCAGTGTGGCGTTGCTGGGAGGGTTGCTGGGCGTGATCGCGGCTCCTGCGCTGATTTGGCTAATGGCACAATCCCCGCAAGGCGGATTTTTCTTCACCAACATTAAAGTGACCGCTATGACCATATTGGTGGCAATGCTGGCGGCGGCGGCGGTAGGTTTCCTGAGCGCTTTTGTGCCTGCCTATAATGCGGCGCGCGGAAATATCGTGGAAGGACTACGGCACATCGGCTAAGAGAAGAAACGAAGCGGAGAGACGAATGGCAGTTCCCATTTCCTACAACATCCGTAATCTGGTCCTGCGCAAAGGCGCGACGGTGATGACCGCTCTGGGCATCGCGCTGACCGTAGCCACGGCCATTTTTATTCTGGCGCTGCTGGCAGGCTTGCGTGACGCTTTCGCCACCAGCGGCAATCCGCTGAATGTGCTCGTGCTGCGCAAGGGTTCGAACTCCGAGCTGGCCGCTGGGGGTGTGGACCGCGATGCGATGCAGGTGATTCGGGATTTGCCGGGAATCGCCCGCGACGCTAAAGGCGAAACCATGGTTTCAGGGGAGACGATTTTGGTGGTGGTCCTGCCACGTCAGGATGGCACGGGAGACACCAACGTCACCGTGCGCTTCCTCACGCCCGTGGGCATTGAAATGCGTCCTGAGATCAAGCTCGCCGCTGGACGCTGGTTCACTCCGGGACAGCGAGAGATGGTGGTGAGCGAGTCGGTGCACGACCGCTTTGCGCAAAGCAATCTCGGCGACTCCATTTGGATCGGCAAAGGTCCATGGAAGATCGTGGGCATCTTCGATTCCGCAGGTTCAGCGCATGAGTCCGAGGTGTGGGGCGACATTAATCAACTCGCTTCTGATTTCGACCGCACCACCTTTTCCTCGGTTTTGATTCGCGCCAACGACCCTGTGGCTGCGGCCGCACTGAAGAATCAAGTCACTGACGACATAAGACTTAAACTCAACGGAATGCTGGAGCCAGAATATTTCGCCCAGCAAACCAAGACCGGAGGCCCGATCAAGTTTGTCGGGTTTATGGTCGCGTTCATCATGGCCGTCGGCTCCTGCTTTGCGGCTATGAACACGATGTATTCTGCGGTGGCCTACCGCTCGCGCGAGATTGCGACTTTGCGGGTGCTGGGCTTTTCCCGCCCCAGTATTCTGACGTCGTTTGTGCTGGAGTCGCTGATGCTCGCGCTGCTCGGCGCTGCGGTGGGCATCGTGCTGATGCTGCCCTTCAATGGCATGACCACCGGCACATCGAATCCTGTGACTTTTAGTGAGGCTATATTCAGCCTGCGTATGACCAGCCGGGTCATCCTCAGCGCAACCATCTTTGCGGTTGTCATGGGATTGTTTGGCGGCATTGCTCCGGCGTGGCATGCGGCCCGGCAGAACATTTTGAACGCCTTGCGCGGATAAACGAGATCCCAATTAAATGCCGATTGACTCCAAACATCACGACCTGCAGAGCCTACGCATCGACCGCTCTTCTTCCAGCAGCAGCAGCGGCGACGGCGAGCCTCCGGTCTGGGCGCGGCGTTACATTCTCATCGGCATTGCCGTGGTCGTGCTTCTCAGTATGGTGACGCTTGCGTATCGTTTGCTCTCCGCGGATGCTCTGGAAGTGGAAACCGTTCGCGCTGTTGCCGAAGGCGGCGGCGATGTAAGCGGCACGGTGCTCGCTGCGAGCGGCTACATCGTCGCTCATCACAAGATCAATGTGAACTCCAAGGTGACAGGACGCGTGGCCTGGATCGGCGTGGAGAAAGGCGACAAGGTCAAAGAAGGGCAAGTGCTGGTTCGACTGGAAGATGAGGAGTTCCGCGCCCAGTACGCGCAAAGCCGTGGCGCGGTCGAGAACGCTCGCGCCTACCTGCAGGAACTGCAGAACGGTTCGCGGCCGGAAGAAATTCAGGCGGCACAACACAATCTTGACGAAGCTCGCGCCACGCTGGCCAACGACAAGCTCACGCTCGATCGCACTCGCGATCTTGCCGGCCAGGGCGTGCTTTCCAAGCAGGCACTCGACGATGCCACCGGGAAATACGAAGCCGATCAGCAGCGCGTGAACTCCCTGCAACAGGCATTTTCGCTGGCCCGGATTGGTCCTCGCCCGGAAGAGATTGCGCGTGCCAAGGGAGCCTTGAGGCAAGCCGAAGGACAAGCCGCCTACAATAAGTCACTGCTTGATGCCACGCTCATTCGCGCGCCGGTCTCTGGCACAATCCTCGAGCGTACCGCGGAAAAGGGCGAGCTGGTTACCTCGCAATTTGCCAGCTCTGCCGAAGGTGGGCCCCAGGGATCGGTGGTCGCTCTGGCGGATTTAAACGATATCCAGGTGGAGCTCGACATTGCGCAGGATGATTTTTCCAAACTTGGTCCCAAGCAGAAGGGCGTCGTCACTGTGGATGCCTATCCTGACCGCAAATACGATGGCGAGATTGCTGAAATCTCGCCTCAAGCCAATCGGCAGAAGGCTACCGTCCAAGTCAAGGTGCAAATCCTGAATCCAGATCAGTATTTGCGGCCGGAGATGAATGCCACAGTGAGGTTCCTCGCCGAGGAGCACAAGCAGGAAGCACCCTCCAGGCCCAACGGCGTCCTGCTGCCAGCCACTGCGGTGCGTGACCACAACGGCAAGAAGATCGTATTACTCGCCTTCAACGGCAAAGCCCTGGCGCGCGAAGTGCAAGTCATCAGCACCCGCAGCAACGGGCTTCTTGTCCAGGGACTGAATGGCGGCGAGGATGTGATTACCACGGGACCGCAGAATTTGAAGGACGGCGACAAAATTAAGATTAAGGGACAATCATGAGTACTGCTACTCTTCCTCGCACTGCCGCACAAGCTAAAGTCGTACAGGCTCGCAACGTCACCAAGGTATTCAAGCGTGACGCCTTCGAGGTCAAGGCACTCGATGATGTGTCCATCGAGATTGCCGCCGGCGAGTTTCTCGCGCTCATGGGACCGTCCGGCTCAGGCAAGACGACGCTGCTGAACATGATTGCCGCCATCGACCGTCCCAGCGCTGGCGAATTGTTGGTGCTCGGCGAAAATATCTTCCGCTTCAGCGATGCCCAGTCGGCACGCTGGCGCAATGAGCACATCGGCTACGTCTTTCAGACATTCAATCTCATCCCCGTGCTTACGGCTTTCGAAAACGTCGAACTGCCCTTGCTGCTCACCAAGCTCAGCGCGCAGCAGCGCCGCGAGCACGTCATGACCGCGCTGAAGCTCGTCGGACTGGAAGACCGCGTGAAACACCTGCCAAAACAGCTTTCTGGCGGACAGGAGCAGCGCGTCGCCATTGCGCGTGCCATCGCCAGCGACCCCACACTGTTGCTGGCCGACGAGCCCACTGGCGACCTGGACAGCCATTCGGCTACTGAGATTTTGGAGATCCTGAAGCGCCTGAACGAGGATTTCCATAAGACCGTCGTCATGGTGACGCACGATCCGCACGCGGCATCGTACGCGCATGTGACCCGCCATCTGGAAAAAGGGATGCTGCTGCCGCCGAACTAGGTAGCGCTGTTCTCCTTCGACTTGGTTTCGGGGCGAGTGGACAACTGTCCGGCAGGCCTTCCACCTATCGACGGGAACAGCCGGCAAGGTGCCAGCCACTAGAACAGGCCCACAATCGGAACCATCCCGCATTCCGTCCACCGCAACCGCTCCAAAGTCCCGGCTAACCAGAAAGTTACTCCTAATTCACAGCTATCAAAGGTATGCTGCCGCACATGGGAGTCTCTGTCTCCGTGCTGGCCAGTGGCAGCCGGGGGAATTGCGCCATCGTTCGCAGTTCGCAGACCAGCATTCTGGTGGACGCGGGTATCTCCTGCCGCGAAACTTTCAAGCGGATGAAAGCCTGTGGAGACGAGCCCCACTCGCTTTGCGCGATAGTCCTTACCCACGAGCATTCCGACCACGTCTATGGCCTGGCAATGCTCGCTAAGAAATTGAATATTCCGATCTTCATGACCCAGGCTACTCACCATGTATGGCAACGAGCCATGCGCGATGAGAATGGCGAGCGGCCCCAATTGCATAAACTAGAGGCGTTCTGCGCCGGGCACACCTTCCACATCGGCGACATTGAGATCAAGCCATTCACCATTCCTCACGATGCTGCCGATCCGGTGGGTTTTACGTTTCGTTCCGAAGGAATCAAAATCGCGTTTGCGACCGATCTTGGCTACATCCCCGCCAGCGTGCGTGATCACCTGCGGGGATGCGACGTGCTGGTGGTTGAGTCCAACCACGATGTTGAGATGCTGCGCGTGGGTCCATACCCGTGGTCGGTCAAACAGCGGGTCATGAGCCGGGTAGGGCACCTCTCGAATGATGCCCTCGCGGAATTCTTTGCCAGCGACTATGATGGAGGAGCAACATACGTGGTGCTGGCGCATCTCTCCGAGCAGAATAACCACCCTGAAATCGCCCGGGGAGCGGCGGAGAAGGCCCTGGGATCCCGCCGCAATCTGCTCCACAACCGTGTGCTGCTGGCGGCGCAATCGGCGCCCCTCGAACCGATTCGACTTTAATGAATTCGCAGTGCATTGAGCCTATCGTGGGCAAGATCCTGGCGGGCTGGCGCTACGACATTTCCGGCCTGGCGCCGGAGATGCGTGGCGACTACGAGGAGCACTTCTCCGCCTGTGCCCGCTGCCGTTCGCGCCAACGCCTGCATCGCATCATCGATATTGCTCTGATCGTACTGGCGTCCGTTTCCGCGGGAGTGTTTCTGCTGGCTTTCGGCGTGATTCGCCACTTCGGGCCTCGCCATGCTTTCTGGCTGGAACTGGCGGCTTTGGCGGGATTTGCACTTTCGGCGCTCATCTGGTTGGTTGTTGCGGTGGCGACTCCCGCACCCATGGCCGTGGTCGACGTAGCCAGGCTGGGTGCTCGCCATGTGCACGACCGCTTGCCAGCGGAAATACGCGAGCGGTTGCCGGAAGAGTTCCGCGTGAAAATTACCGGATCGTAGTCCCGGGATCGAGTACGAAGTAGATTGGGAACTTTTGTGCTGCTTTCGCATCCTACGAGTTCGATGCCACGGTGGATCTTAAAGGTAGTTGCGGCGATATCTGTCGCAACTATGCTCTCGACCTTTGCGATAGTGCATGTGCTTCCCGCTTCCGTTGCTATGCACGAAAAGCCGGCTAGTTGCCATCATCAGAAAGAACCTGCAACACCGGCATCGCCAAATTACTTGTGTTGTCAGACCGGCCACCAGGCAGCGATTCTGCCTTTGACGAGCGTCGATGAGCAGTTCTTCCTATTCATGCTGATACCGCAGGAATCTGCAACAGCAGCGACCGCTAATTCTGCCATCCTCACCCCGCGAACCTGGCCCGGATCACCGGGCGAGCCACCCGGAATCACCGCGTTGCGTATCTAGATCTCCTTAATCTTCCAGACTTAACGCCTGAGTTGCGACTAAGCGATCAACGCGAACCGGTGACCTCACGCGTTCCGCACAGGAGGCTAGGTGCGAAAGTTGTGGATATTTCTGCTGGCGACAGCAATGCTAAGTCCTGTTTGTTGGGCGCAGCACGACGAACACGAGAAGGGGACCCCTGGCCAGAGTTCTCAAGATATGGCCGACATGAACATGGGGCCGGAATTGTCGTGGCTGCCATCTCCTCATGCGAGCTCGGGCACGGGCTGGCAGCCGGCGTCGGTGCCGGCGCGCATCTGGATGACATCCGTCGGCGACTGGGATCTGATGGCGCATGGCGCGCTGTTTCTTAACTACAACCAGCAAGGAGGTCCCCGCGGCGCCGGCAAAGCTGAGTCAATGAACTATCTCATGCTGATGGAGCAGCACCGCCTGGGCCCACGCAGCCTTTTGTTCCGCGAAATGTTTTCTGCCGAATCACTGACTTCGCCGCACCCTGGCTTTCCGGAGCTGTTCCAGACTGGCGAGACCTACCATGGGCAGGCACTCGTGGATCATCAGCATCCGCACAACGTTTTCGCGGAACTGGCGTTGCTCTACACCGCCCCGGTCAGCGGTAAGATCTCCTGGCTATTTTATGGAGGCCCGGTCGGCGAGCCTGCGTTAGGCCCGGTAACTTACATTCATCGCGAGTCGGCATCGGAAAATCCCGCCGCGCCGCTGAGCCATCACCTTCAGGATTCCACTCACACCAGCTTTGGGGTTGTAACCACTGGATTTGTAATCGACCGCGTGAAGATTGAAGCCTCCGCTTTCAACGGCCGAGAGCCTGGAGAACAGCGTTGGAAGATTCAGTTCGCAGCGCTGGATTCCTGGTCTTTCCGCATCAGCGCCGCTCCTACTCGCAACTGGGCTGCGCAATACAGCTATGGCCGCCTTAAACATCCCGAGGCTTTGGAGGCGACCAGCGAATTTCGCCAGACTGCCTCGCTGGAATACAACCGTCCGCTGGCAACCGGGAATTGGGCCACTTCGGCGGTATGGGGGCGTAAGCGGAAGCTGGCTGACAATACAGTCCAGAACAGTTATTTGTTGGAATCGACTCTAAGCTTTCTTCGCCGCAACTACGGCTACACGCGCCTCGAACTGGTGGACAAAGACGAATTATTTCCTAATGCGCTTACGCATCCTTCGTATCGCATTGGCGCGTACACGCTCGGCGGAGTACGGGACTTGGTGCAGAACAGTATCGGACAAATCGGCTTGGGCGCCGATGTGACCTTTTACTCTAAGCCCGCTGCCCTGAATTCTATTTACGGAACCAATCCCGTCTCTTTCCATGTCTTCTTGCGCTTCCGGCCAGGCTTGCGCGAGCACAGTCATTGACGGTAAGTGCGGAGTGTTCACAGTCGAACAGCGCCGCACAAAAACCTGCCACTCGCGTTGACTTGCCTGCGGCCACCGCCTACCATCGGATGATCCCTTTGGAGTACCCGCTGGCATGATTGGCGACGCCATCTCCCATTACCATATCTTGCGCCAACTCGGCGGTGGTGGCATGGGCGTAGTCTACGAGGCCGAAGACATCAACCTCGGAAGGCACGTCGCGCTCAAATTCCTGCCTGGTGAATTGGAGAAAGATCCCGCAGCGCTGGAACGATTTCAGCGCGAGGCACGGGCTGCCTCAGCCCTGAATCATTCCGGCATCTGCACCATTTACGAGATCGGCAATAGCGACGGCCGGTACTTTATCGCCATGGAGCTGCTGGAGGGGGAGACCCTGAGGCAGCGAATAGTTAACCAGCCACTTGATACCGAGCAACTGCTCGATTTCGCAATTCAAATCGCCGATGCTCTGGAAGCGGCGCATGCCAAGGGAATCATCCATCGCGACATCAAGCCGGCGAATATTTTCGTTACCAAACGCAATCAGGCCAAGATTCTCGACTTCGGACTCGCCAAGCAGGCGTTAAAGTCGCAAGCCGTGTTGGGCGGTCCCACCGTGGGCTCTGCCGTGACCGTGGACGAAGATTTCCTGACCAGTCCCGGTTCCACGGTGGGCACGGTTGCTTACATGTCGCCGGAGCAGGCGCGCGGCAAGGACCTGGATGCCCGCACTGACCTGTTTTCTTTCGGCGCCGTGCTCTATGAGATGGCAACGGGAGCACTGCCATTTCGCGGCGATACTTCGGCAGTGATCTTCGAAGCGATTCTGAACCGCGTCCCGGTTCCGCCAGTTCGCTTGAATCCCGATGTTCCGGCGCAATTGGAGGAGATCATCGGCAAGTTGCTGGAGAAGGACCGAGAACTGCGTTATCAGAGCGCGTCGGATGTGCGTGCTGACCTCAAACGTTTGAAGCGCGATACTGAATCGGGCGCATCGGTAGCAACAACGTCCGGGATGATCCGCGCCCGGGCAGCGCAACGGAAGAAATCCAGCCGGCTGTGGAGCGCCGTAGTGGTGTCGATCGCGGTAGTGGCGATTGCCGGAATCGTCATGGCCTTTTTCGCGAAACGAGGCAAGGCACTCACCGAAAAGGACGCCATCCTGGTCAGTGACTTCGTCAACACCACTGCCGATCCGGTTTTTGACGGGACGCTCAAAAAAGCTGTGGCGGTCGATCTGGCGCAATCGCCATATTTGAACGTCTTTCCCGAGCAGAAGGTTCGCCAGACACTGCAATACATGGGACGTTCACCCGAAGACCGCATTACAGGCGAGATTGGCAAGGAGATTTGTCTGCGCGACGGCATCAAGGCAATGCTGAACGGTTCCATCGCAAATATCGGAAGCCGCTATATCGTCACGCTGGATGCGATAAATGCCGCCACCGGCGATTCTCTGGCCCGCGAAGAAGTCCAGGCGGACAGAAAAGAAGACGTGCTGAATTCGCTGCACGAAGCCGGTTCCAAGCTGCGACGGGAATTGGGAGAATCGCTGGCTTCGGTGCAGAAGTTTGACAAGCCTTTGTCGCAAGCGACCACTTCGTCGCTTGAAGCCCTCAAGGCGCTGAGCCTGGGCGATGCCAAGCATCAGATGGGGGAAGAAATCGCCGCCGCTCCCTTTTACAAGCGTGCCATCGAACTGGACCCGAATTTCGCAATGGCGTATGCGCGGCTGGGTACGATTTACCTCAACTTGGGCCAGAACGAGTTGGCCGAGCAAAATCGCCAAAAAGCCTTCGAGCTGCGCGACCGGGCTAGTGAGCATGAGAAGTTGTACATCATGTCGCATTACTACGCGGATTCAGGTCAACTCGAAAAGGGAATCACCGCGCTTGAACTTTACAAGCAGACCTATCCCCGGGATGCCGTTCCCTACAATAATCTCGCCAATATTTACAGCCAACTGGGGCAGTTTGAAAATGCGCTCGACAACGGGCGCATGGCGGTGCAACTCGACCCCGATCTCATCAGTGGTTACAGCGTAGTCGCGGCTGCCTATGCTGGCCTGAACCGTCTGGATGAGGCCAAAGCGACCATCAACCAGGCTGCCCAGAGAAAGCTCAGTCCCACTAACACCCACCTGCTGCTGGCTCAGGCTGCCCTGGCACAAAACAACTACGAAGAGATGGAGCGTGAGCTGTCGCAGGCCAAAGGTTCTCCGGATTACGAGATGCAGCTATACGGATTCCGCTCGAGCCTGGCTGGCTATCAGGGGAAGTACCGGGAAGCTCTCGAATTTGGCGCCAAGGCGAGAGAAGCCGCAGAGCGGCTCGGGCTGAAGGAAGGCGTTGCCAATCAGTGGGTGAATGAGGCAAGTGGCAACGCCTTGGTTGGCTATAAATCGGTTGCGATGGAAGACGTAGACAAAGGTCTCGAGATTTCGCATTCGCCCACGGTCCTGATGAATGCTGCTCTCGCGCTTGCCTGGGTGGGAAATGACGGCCGTGCGCTGAAGCTCGCTGACAGTGTTGCCAATCAGCGTCCCTACGACACGCTGGTTCAGTTCGTTTCTGTCCCGCTCGTCAAGGCGCAGGTGGAAGTGAACCGTGGCAACTCCGCCAAAGCCATCGATCTGCTCGATACCGCGATGGTCTATGCACGGGCCAACACTGCGGTGCTCTACGTTCGCGGCAATGCGTATCTCAAAGCACATGAACCTGCCGAAGCGGTGCAGGCGTTCCAGCGCATGATCGAGTTGCGCTCGCTGTATGCGGCTGACGCAATTATTCCGTTAGCTCACCTCGGGCTAGGGCGAGCTTACGCCATGCAAGGAGACAGTGCTCGCAGCCGCGTGGCTTATCAGAATTTCTTCGCTGCCTGGAAAGATGCCGAGCCCGACCTTCCGCGTCTCCGCGAAGCCAAGGCAGAGTACGCCAAAGTGCAGTAGGGCTGATTTCAAATCTTGACCAGAGCATGGAGACGGGCCGCCGTCCCCACGAAAAGATTTGATACTTGCTATTTCTTCAGCGTGCGAATGTATTTCACCAGGCTGGCAATCTGCGCAGCGCTCAGCTTGCCTTTGTATCCCGGCATCGGAGCTTTCCCGCTCGAGATAATTGCATTCAGATCGGCGTCGCTCTTCGCCTGAACTTCGGCTGAGCCCAGATCCTTGACGCGCATTTTCTTTCCCGCCGCGGTGTCTCCCTTGCCGTCCGCCCCGTGGCAATAAGCGCATTTAGTCTTATAGAGATCTGCCCCCATATCTTCGGCAGCGGACCATGTCGATACTACCGTTGCGAAAACCAGAATTATCAGCAACAGCTTGATAGCAGTTTTCATGCGGTTTTCTCCCAGGCATGTGGCGATGACGATATCGCTTTAATTACATCTAGTCGGTTTCTACTCTGGTTGCAAGTGATCTTTGCGCCCACAGAGGGCACACAGATACTCTTCGTCGCGGTGCTCTGCACCGGTGCAAAACTGGGAGGGGCGCTCAGGCCGGGAGCATGGGAGTGCCGGTACCTACCTATTTCCCTGTAGAGGACCGCTCAAATACATCCGAACGCCTACGGGAAACTAACCTCGTCACCCGAGCCAGAAATCGACTCCTACAGTTTCTTTTTCCTTGTTATTAAGCGGGCCCGCAAGTGGGGGCGTGCTAGTATTGTCACGCTGCGTGACAGTTGGATTGGTGTTTGACGCAGTGAAACAGGTTTTGAGCCGTGCACCGGGATTTAATGTCGACCCGCATCCTCATCGTCGATGACAGTCCGCTGGTTCGCCAGCGGCTCGGCGCTCTACTGCAGCAGCATGCCGACTGGGAAATTTGCGGAGAAGCCGTTGACGGCCAGGAGGCGGTGACCAAGGCGCAGACACTTGCCCCGGATCTCATTGTCCTCGACTTCCTGATGCCTGGGATGAATGGATTGCAGGCCGCTCGCGAGATCGGCAAACTGGTCCCCAACGTCCCGATTCTGATGTTTACTATGCACCTTTCACGCCAGTTAATTGATGAGGCTCGCAACGTCGGAGTGCGCGGCGCTGTCGCCAAGACTGACACCCAGCATGTAATCGAAGGCGTGGAAGCCTTGCTGCGGCACGAATCGTTTTTCCATGGTGGCGACTGATCGGCGGACAGGGGATCCTTCTTCGTGGACGTTGGTGTACGTCGCGGTTGGTGTTTTTTGGTCTTCAACCACAAAGGACACGAAGTATCACGAAGGGAAGAACGGGCTTCGATCCCAGAGGGAGCGCGACGAGCGCACCATTTTTACTCTAAGTGCTTCTGTTCTTCGAACGTACATTCCCGCGGACTCTTGTCAGTCCTCAACCCCATAAACACCGGAGCCCGCAGCTTCAGGCCACCTTCGGCGGTTTCGTGGGTCCATTCGCTGTACTTCACTTCCGCCACCAGTTCCGGCTTTACCCAATGCACCTTGCGCGCGTCTACCGGGCCATAGAACGGCGAGCGGGTGACCTCCCGCTCTTTCAGCAACTCCCAAATTTCTTTCAACTTGCTCTGATTAAAACCGGTGCCTGCATTTCCCACATGGATCAACTGACTCTTGTTGTTGTATAAGCCGAGCACGAGCGAGCCAAAGTATTGCCGGCTGCCCTCAGGTTCGGTGTATCCACCGATTACGCAATCGACCGTGTGTGTGATTTTGATCTTTAGCCACTCGCGGCTGCGGCGCTCTTCGTAGCAGCTCGTCCGCCGTTTGGCCACGATTCCCTCCAAGCCTTTTTGCCTGGCGACCCCGAATAGGGCGGTTCCCTCGCCCACCTGGTGATCGGAATAACGCACCAGGTCAGGCGAGACAACAATCGTTTCTAATACTTTCTTGCGCTGTTCAAGTGAGACTCGCCGTAGGTCGTAGCCCTCGAGGTAGATGAGATCAAAGACGTAATAGACGATGGGCAGGTCACGGCGTGCGCCAACGCGCTTCCCTCCGCCGCGCAGTCCGGTGCGTTGCTGCATCAGGCTGAAAGACGGACGTCCTTGTTCGTCGAGAGCCACCACTTCACCGTCGACCACAGCGTCATGCGCTTTGAGGAACGTGGGTAATTCCTGCAGTTCCGGGAACTGTCCCGTCAGATCGTTCTGATTGCGGGAAACCAGGCGTACTCGGCCGTTCTTCACGAATGCGACCGCACGATAACCGTCCCACTTCACCTCAAACAGCCACTCCGGGCTGTCGAATGGTTTGGCAATTGGGGTCGCAAGCATGGGATGGATCGCCTCCGGCACGGGTCGTTTGACCGCGCCGGGCAGAGAAGCAACTACGGAGGACACTGAGAGCGCGGAGGGGGCTTTATTGGCTTGATTGCTGGAGCGGGCGACTCTTTTTACTTTCCTTTGCGGGGTTGGATTTTTTGTGGGGGGCGTTTTTTTTCGTTTTTTTTTATCAAGCTTGGCGAGCGTGTCATCCAGCCATGCCGATTTCGCTCTCTTTTTTGCGGCTGCGGGTCGATCACTCTCCCATTCCGCCGATCCCTGGTCACCGGCAATTTCTTCCATGGTGCGGCCGGAAAGCACGGAAGTCTTGTACTTTTCGGGGTCAAACCCCGCCACGGTATACTCGTCGTGTTTTTTGATCAGCAACCACTCTGTGCCCTTGGTTCCGGGACGGCGCGACTTCATATGGATGAGCGCGAAATCTCCCTTCAGCCGCTTGCCGTGCAGCCGGAACTTAAGGTCTCCCTTTTGCAGCATCTCGACCGCTTCCTTCTCGGTTGCAGGCACATACTTGCCATTCACAGGGGTAGGAGAGAGTGGCTCCCATGTACCCACATCCCACACCATGACGGTTCCAGCGCCGTAATTTCCGGGAGGGATGATGCCCTCGAAGTCGAAATATGAGACCGGATGATCTTCCACTTGCATCGCGAGCCGCTTGTCTGCAGGATCGAGCGACGGCCCTTTGGGAACGGCCCACGACTTGAGCACGCCTTGCATTTCGAGCCGGAAATCGTAATGCAGGCGCGTGGCACGATGCTTCTGCACCACGAAGCGGTGGGCGGTTTTTTTTTCGACTTTAGGCGGCGGCTCAGGAGTGGCTTCGAACCGCCGTTTGCGTTTGTATTCTTCCAGGGCCACGGAATCTATTGTACCCACGATCAGAGTGGTTGTTGGACAGCAGCTCAGAACGAGTGGCACGCCGGCGTGTCGTCGGCGCCTCCCACGGAGTTTCGCCTACGCGGTGCCGGTTTCCGCTCTATTCTAAGATCGTAGCAGCCGGCGAAGCTCGGATTTAGAATGCCAGCGGCACGTTTCCGATGACCTCAACCCGTATTTTCATATTGCTCGTAGTCCTGTTCGCGGCATTGACTCATGTTGCCGCGCAACCACAGTCCGTGCTCGCCAATCCCAATCATGCGCCCAGCTTCACCGACGCCGATGCGGCGCAGGTCCTCGACAAATTTCGCCGGGCGCTTGAGGATCATAATCAAGACCAACTGCTCAAGCTTTTCGATCCTGCCAGAATGTCCGACTTCGCCGCCTTCCGCGATCAGATCACCCAATTCTTCGAGAAGTACCAGGCATTCCAAGTGCGATACCACCTTACTCAGACGGCGAGCGAAAACGAATTTGGAATCGTGGTAGCTGATTTCTCGCTCGAAGCCACTCCAAACGGGAACGCGTCGCCGAATGTGCGCAAGAATATCCAGCTGCGACTGGTGTTAGCTTGGGACGGCAAGCAGTGGAAGATTGTCGATCTGGCGCCGCTGACATTGTTTTCCTGAGTCGCCGAACCTGAAACCATGAAGCATGAATCGCTATGACTCGCTGCACCTTGTCTCAATAAATCATGAAACGCGAATATCCCGAAACTCCTTTTGTTGGTGTCGGCGCAATCATCATCGATTCCGGACGCGTGGTCTTGGTCAAGCGCGCACATCCGCCGCTGGCCGGAGAGTGGTCCATCCCGGGTGGAGCGCTCGAAGTAGGAGAGGTGCTGCGTGAGGCTGCCGTCCGCGAAGCTGGCGAGGAAACTGGCCTGGTAGTCGAGCCCGCCGATCTGCTCGGAGTTTATGACCGCGTACTCCGTGACGACAGTGGCCGAACGCTCTATCACTATGTGTTGGTTGATTTCTTGTGCCGCCGGGTTTCGGGAGAGCTGCGAGCCGGAGGAGATGCCGCGGAAGCGCGCTGGTTCACTCAGGAACAAATTAGGGAGCTGACACTCGCCAAGGATACGGCGGAAGTAATTCGGCTCGGATTTGAGAAAGTGTCTTTGTAATCACACTTTGTCATTGGGCGGTTCCGCAGAGCCTTCGTCTTCATCAATCCACTCATGCTGGCACGCATGACACACCCAGGAGTCGCGCTGCAACGGGATAGGCAATCCGAAATATGCGCTCCCGTAGGCGACGGCTTTATTTAGTTCCTGGAAGCTGACGTCCAATGATCCGCAGTTTGGACAGCGGGGCTGCTCATAGAGTCCAACCCCTTCTATGTACATCCCTTCCGGGATGGGCTGCTCCAGAAGCTCACGCGCCGACTCGGCGTCCTCTGCCTTGACCCGCAACTTGATCCCGCCTACGAAGTTGGAGATGAACCAATCCAGACGGATCAGGTTGTCGTCGGCCAAAAAACATTCAATTCCAATCGACTCCAGGCTTCCCTTGGCCAGCAAGGCCTCGGGCAAGTCCCTGAATTTGCGGATCGTGACCAGCTTGCGGAACGCGAGATCGTCGTGAGCGGCAACGGCTTGCGTCGACTCTTCCGGACCATCTGCCAGCCCGCGGCGCTCGAGTTCGTCTTCCAGAATTTCAAGCGCCAGTTCGGTGAGCGAGTCGGCATCGTCTTCCAGCTTTGCAAGTTCCTCATTGCTCATCTGGGCATACGAATCGGCCAGGCGCTTTCGTTCTTGTTGTGAATCCAGAAATGCCATACTTTCCACAAGGATACCGCGAGTCACGCCAAAAACAGAACGGCCCGCGTCTTGGGACACGGGCCGCCCGGTGGACTGTTTGGGATTGACCAAGAGGTGGTCACTCTACGTGGCCTCTACGGCAACTCCGGGGTCCCGGCGCGACCTGACGCCGGGCGGATATCAATCCTAGATCACCGGTAGTGTGCGGGCTGTAGCTCCAAGCGCAAGAAGCACTTAAGAGCCCCGCTTAGAGCGACCTGCTCTAAGTCTCAGCCACCTCACCTGGTCTTTTGAACCACCTACTGCCACTACAATCAGAACTTGTCATCCGACCACCTCCTTTCCGGTGTAAACGCAGATTAAACGAAAACGTACTCCGGATCAAATAGCACGGAAGTGGGTGCCGGAGGAGTAACCGGAATTGTCGGCGCGGACAATCGATTGAATCCGCGGACCTCAGCTAAGGCAGTGCCTGCAGCTTCGCATTCACCAGGTGGGGATTATCGAAATCCGTCATCTGTCCGGCCTTCTTCCCCTTCACGGGCAGCAGCCGTGTCGAGAGCGGCTTTTTCCATTTGTAGGCCAGCGTCGCCATGTCACCGATGATTCGCGTAAGTTGTTCTTCTGTCACGTCCCCGGGCAAAGGCACCGTGTCTAGACCAGTCCCGCATACCGCGGAGTAGGCCAGCAGCGAATCGATGTCGTAAGTTCCTTCGCTCCAGCGCTGGGCGAGGATTTCGTCCTCCAGCACAGGTAGCATCAACCCGACAAATCCCACCTGCTTGACCGGCACGGACTTCACAGCGCGCGTGATAAGCGCTGCAGCAGTTAGAGTTCCGCTGGATCCGAACCTTGCGCCACTGAATTTCTCGATTGCATCCCCGATAGAGACACTTCCGGCCGGGGCCGGCGTGGGATCGAGACCAACATAGGTCCAGCCAGAACGCTTGTCGATTTCAATCGCTATCTGCTCACATTCGATGGCATAGCGGGAAAGTTCTTTGGCCAGAGAGCGTTCCGCAGCTTCGATCTGGTGTGAATGACCAGCCAGCGCCGCCTTTACAACGTTGGCTGATTCCAGTCCAACCGAGAACTGGTGGCCCGCTCCGGTGTGGTAAGAGCCGGGATAGAACGGTCCATAAGGCTCGAGCATCGCAGTCGCGGCAAACTGGAAATTCCCGCCACTGTGGGGGGTATGTTCCGCTAAGTATTTAGTCACTTTCGCGGCAAAGCGGACCGCGTTCCAGTGAACGCCATCTGCTTGAGCCACAATGATGCTGCCATTGAGTTGCTCGTTTTCGGCAAGCACGCGGGCCAATTGGTCTGCAACTTCTGGAGGATCAGCGTCCGCCATCATTGCCGGACCAACACTTGCGATAAACCCCTCTCTCTTGGCCAAAGCGTTCAGAGAATGAAAAAGGCTGGTCACCCGCTGGTCGTCCAGACCACGAACTATATCCGCAAAGGGCTGAGTGGTAATCCGAATCGTTTCCACTTCATAGCCCCGCTGTTCGTAGGCGCGCTGGGCTTCGTGCAGCATGGTGAGCGCCTGCTTTATTTGAGGCTCGTAGTTCGAGGCATCGATGCGCACAAACGCCGTCAGGGCCCGAACTTTGGGCCTAACTGTCGCCGAGGGCGGCAATTTGGCCGCGACCAGTACCAGTAGAAGGAACAGCTGCAAACTCGTAAGCGTAGTGCGCATGCATGGCTCCTGGGCTATTCGATTACTCCAGCGGACATGTCCGCCCGCTATCTGGCCCGTAGTACTCCTGACTTCCTACACTGAGAGTCAGCGGGAAATACCCGCTCTCCCCTAAGTAGCTGATCTTTCAACCTTTCCATTCATACGCGTCGGGTTGTGGAAGACCGATATGGGCGAGCACCCGGTAAGCGAACTCCCGTGCGATGACATCAAAAGAGGCGGGACGGTTATAGAACGTCGGAATGAGGGGGAAGACAGTGGCCCCGGCATCGGCTGCCCGGTACATGTTGCGGATGTGGATCTTGGTGAGCGGCGTTTCGCGAACACAGAGCACCAGCGGACGCTTCTCTTTGAGGCAAACGTCGGCGGCCCGTTCGATGAGATGGCTGGCAATGCCGTTGGCAATGCGCGCCAGTGTTCCCACGCTGCAGGGGATAACTACCATGGCGTCAGCGGGATAAGAGCCGCTGGCCACGTTAGCGCCGATATCGGCATTGCTTTGTTGGCGAATTTTTTGAGACTTCTTTCCCAGGATCTGGGTGACGAGGTTGCTCCGGCCGCGAAGACTGAGCTCCTCGGCCATGACGCGCAAGGCGCTATCGGAGGCTATGAAGTTCACGATCTGCACCCGCTTGTCGCGGTCGACCGCAAGCAGGAAGTACTTGAGAAATAAAGAGCCGCTGGCCCCGGTCGTGGCGACGGTCAGATTTTGAGGCGGGTGGTTGGGCAAAGTGGCTCCTGAGTGACCCAGGTGTTTTGGAATCTAGAGCATAGGGGCCAGAAGCGGTGGAGTCAAGAAGTGGCGGAACGCGGGTGGTGGTTCAGTTTGATTGTCATCCCGGACGTGCGCTGTTTGCGTGTAAGGGAACCGAGAACTGAGAACCGAGAACTGTTTCATGGCATCTTCCACCCATCTTCGGTTTCGACGCAGCGCGGCGCAGCTTCAAGCGCTTGCGGAGGTCGAGCGCGAGATCCGGGCCAACGATCACAACGGCCATCGCAAGTACCTGCAGGCGTTCTCGAACGCTTTCCGCAGGTACGAATGTGTGCTCGATCCGCCGCAGCTCAGATCATTGGTCAACCATGCTGACGTTCTGCTGGTAGGCGACTATCATGCGCTGCCCGCATGCCAGCGCTACGCCGCCAGCTTGTTCGAAGAACGCTGCCAGCCGGGCGACCGGCCGGTAGTGCTGGGAGTGGAAACCATCTTCTCGCGCGATCAGCACATCCTGGACGAATGGTGGCGCCGCGAGATTGATGAGCAGGAACTGAAGCAACGTATCCGGTACGATCTCGACTGGGGGTACGACTGGTCGCCATTTTACGAACTACTCGTTACGGCGCGCGAGCACGGCGACGCGATCTATGGCATGGATTGCATGCCGCGGGAAGATCTACGCAAGATCAGCGCGCGCGACCGCCATGCCGTCCACAAGCTTGCTGAAATTCGGCAGCGGCATCCCAACGCCGTCATTCTGGTGCTATTTGGCGAGTCGCACTTGGCGCCTGATCATCTGCCGCGCGTGCTGCGCGCGACGCTGTCACAGGAGCGGGTGCTGACGGTTCTACAGAATGTCGATCCGCTGTACTGGCATGCTGCTGGTGAGAAGTGCGAGCAGGTCGACGCGGTACGAGTAGCCGACGATGTGGTCTGCGTATTTAATTCCACCCCGCTGGAAAAATACGAGAACTATCGTCTGTGCCTGACCCGATGGCGGCAGGAAGACGGACCCGATGTTGGCCCGACCATCTATAACCTGATCGACGGGCTGGTTCGCTTTCTCAGCATCAACCGCTACTCTTCGCGCAATGGAACCCAGCCGAAGTTCTTGATTGATTTGCTGCCGGAAGTGTGTTGTCGCCCATCCGACGCCCAGTTGCGCCGTTCGCTATCGCGCAGAAGCATTGCGGAAGGCGAGCAGCAGTGGCTGTTTAATCGGATTGAAGAGCGCGGAAGCGCCTACGTGCCGCAAACCAATACTTTCTACGTGCGCGAGTTTCAAATGATGTATGCGGCCGAGGAGGCAGCCCGCTTTCTGCATCACGCCTGCCGCGGTTTGCCGGCGCGATTCAATGGACATTGCGAGCACACCACGCATCCAGGCGAAATTTTCTTCGCCAAAGTTGTGGAATATGCGCTCGGTTACTGCGGCTCACGCATTTTGTGCCCGCCGCGGCCCCCGGTGCGAGGCGCGGATGTCCTGTCATTTTCGGGGGGCGAAATCCTGGAGAGCGTCGCCGGGTCAGAATCCGGCCGCTCCGATTCCGCCGCTCAGCAGTTTGGATACCTGCTGGGCAGCGATCTGTACGATGCCTACATTGCTAGGCGTGTAACTCCTGCCATGCTGCGCCGTCTGTTCCTGGCGCTGGGAAACAAATCTGCTGGAGCGAAACAGCTCTGCTTGCAACTCGCGGCAAAGGAATATAAGTAGCACTCAGCACTCAGCATTCAGCAATCAGCAAAAATGTCTCAGCCGCAAAGCGTAGGATTCAGCTCCGGGCTCAACTGGGGAGCCCGTAAAGCGACCGGGATAGGTCCTGTGGTAGCTTCGTCTCGCAGCCAGAGTACAATTTCGTTGTATTGCGAACCAAGACTATCTCCGATCTTGCCCGGGCTGTTCATCGCCGTCTCCGGCGCGATGGAGTTGCTTCGCCGGGAGTCCCGGCCATCGTGCGACTAATCGAACCTATTTACTTCGCCAGTCTCAAGACCGAGGAAGGCAAGCCCCTGCAGATTCGGGTTGCCCTGGTGGACCCGGCTAATGCCGATCCTGATTCTCCTCCCATGCCGAGACCTGATCGACGGAACATCACGAGGCTAGGACGTCAGCTGTCTCTGACCGTTGCCAATCTCACTAAGCTGTCCAAGGCCGCCGACCCCTGGAGCTCCTGCCTGGCGGCCTACTTCAATTCCGATGGCCAGCCTTTCGTTTGGGGGCTCATAGATCAGACCGTCCACTTCAATGTCCAGCTCGTGCGAGAAACCACCGCAGGTGGGTATGCCACCCCGGGCCTCTTTCAGGTGCTCGCCGCTGGGGCGGCTGACCTTTCCGTCTATCGGGAATTCGGGTTCGTCGCGCGCCTTCAGCAGGACCAACTGCTCACAGGGCAGAACGATGTCTTCTTGAAGGGGCCTGTGCAGCAGTTGCTGGCGCCGGGGTTCAAGCTGTATCTGCGCGAGGCCTCGCGCGTTCTCGCGCGGATAAAAACCCCGAGGTACCTGGAAGAGGGGGAACTGCCGGAGTTGGCGGAGATATGGGAACGGGGGCTGTCGGAGAATTGGACCAGCGTGCTCTGCCGACTGCTCATCAGCATCCAGAGATACAGGCACGGTGGGGCGCTCCTAATTACACGGTCGAACGCCCACTTGGACGTGAAGTACAGGATAAGCTATTCCCGTCTCCCGCAGGCCCTCGCTTGGCACGCGGCTTTCAACGTGTTCCAAAAGGCAGCTCATGCGCGGATTAGTTATTCATACCTGAACAAGGACAAGAAGTTCATGCCTATCGACCTGTACCTTGACCAGATGATTGGCGACGCCTGTGTCGAGGATTGCGAGGACGAGATCACCGGCTGCGTTCGCTTCATCTCCGCGCTGTCGTGCGTGGACGGTTTGATCTTGGCTGGCCCGGACCTCGCTATACGGGGCTTTGGGGTAGAGATTCGCACTGGCAAGGAGCCTGCGGCCGTCTATGTTTCTTCCGGCCCGACGGCTTCAGAGAAACAACTTCGCAGGATCGATCCAACGCACTACGGGACGCGGCACCGGACCATGATGCGGTTCTGCTTTGCCCATCCGGGTAGCGTAGGTTTCGTGATCTCGCAAGATGGCGAGATTCGGGCCATGACATATGTCAGGAATCGTTTGGTCATGTGGGAGAACCTGAAGGTACTGCAGTATTGGGAGTTCCGCCCTAAGAAGAAAAAGGAAGTTGCTCCCGCTTCGCCTGCGGTCCCATAAATGATTCAGCCAATCGTGTGTCTGGCGTTTTCGACGAGCGCGACTATCGCGGGAGTGTAGGGCGCGAGTTTCTGCGCCAAGTCCGTCGCCTTGTCGGCGATCGCAAGCACCGCCTGTCCGCAGTCGAGTACCGACTTCCAGTTCCTGGCGGGTTCGGGCTTCTGGATCTCGACCGCCAACGACTCGATCTGGGCTAGGCCCTCTCTCACCTGGCGCGGCGTTAAGTCCTCGCTTTGCCGGAGCAGGTCCGCGATTTCCTTGAGGCTGGCGCCCGTGGAGTCCCCCATGTGCCCGATCCTCTGAATCGCATTGTCCGTGGCTATCGCCTGGTTCTGGATGTTCACCGGCCCGTGGAAGGTTTGGCTCACGCCTCCGCTTCTCCCCCTGCCCCTTGCAGCGGGGGCTGGACTGGCCTGCTCGACGTACACGCCGAAATCTTCGATGTCCCTGATAGCCGCTTTAAGCGTCTCTTCGCTTGTGGCGCAGGCCTTTCGGAATGCGACAACGTCATCCGGCGAAACATAGTCAGGCGGCAGCCGGGGCCCTCCTCGGAAGGGCCTAATGGACATGGGCCCGAAGAACCTCAGGTCCCGGAACCTCACAAAGTGAGGCGACTCGCGCCCCAAGAACGTTTCCAGCACCCTTATCGTCGTGTCGCGCCAGACCTTGTACTTGGAGTCGTGGTAATTGAGGCCGCGAAGGTCCTGCAGTTGTTCGAGCTGCCGATTCAGCAGCCTGATCGCTTTTTGGTCAGGGTGTTCTGGGTCTGGGCTCATGAGCCTCACAGAAAATAGGCGTGACCTTATTTTCGTACATGGCTTCTAGGCCCCGCAACCACAAATCTTTGTCTCAGCTACTCCTTACGCACCGCCGCCTCCAGCATCTTGAGCCCGTCCTTCAGCGCCGACGCTGTGGTCTTCTTGTAGAACATCGCGGTCGTGGTGAGGCTCTTGTGGCGCAGCAGCTCCTGCGTGGGCACGAGCTAGCCCGTGAGCCCGACGAGGATGGTCGCCGCCCCGCGCTGACGGCCACCCTTCCCGGTGCTAATCTAATCATGGTTCCCTGACCGCTGCGTACTGACGATTGCTCTCTTGAATCCCGAATCTATCCGCAAGCTTTTCGAAGAAGTCCGCAAAGGTAAGGTGTCGCCCGACGACGCCGTTCAACGTCTCCGTCATTTGCCTTTTGAAGATTTGGGATTCGCAAAGGTCGATCACCATCGTTCCCTGCGCATGGGCATGCCGGAGGTGATCTTTGGGCAAGGTAAGGCTCCCGCCCAGGTGACACAAATCTTCAGTCGCCTTGCCAAACACGGCGGGAACGTCCTGGTCACTCGGGCCAGCGAAAAACAATTTGCCGCCGTAAAAAGTAAGAACTCAAAGGCCGAATATCGGGAACTCGCTTGTGCCATCGTGCTGCGGAAAGACAAGAAGAAGTACGGGAAGGGAGTTATTGCCGTAGTCTCGGCGGGCACCAGCGATATTCCTGTGGCTGAAGAGGCGGTGGTCACGGCGGAAATCATGGGCAACGACGTCGAGCATCTCTATGATGTCGGCGTGGCCGGCATTCATCGTCTGCTGGCCAATCGGGAGGCTCTGACCCGGGCCCGCGTCATTGTGGTTTGTGCCGGAATGGAAGGAGCGCTGCCCAGTGTAGTCGGGGGCATGGTCGGAGTTCCGGTGATCGCAGTGCCCACCAGCGTCGGCTACGGTGCTGCGTTCAAAGGAGTCGCCGCACTTTTGGGGATGATGAACTCCTGCGCTTCGAATGTGTCAGTGGTCAACATCGACAATGGATTCGGCGCGGGATATGTGGCATCCTTGATTAATCGGTTGTAGCTTCCAACATACTGCCCACAAGAAAAAAGGCACGGCCGCAGCCGTGCCTATCACCTCCGATAGTGATTAACTCCGTCCTGCGATCGCCAGATTGTTCTGCACGCTGAACACGCCGAACACCTGGTTCGCCCGCATGCCCGCAATCTGCTTGTCCATGGCGCTGTCCACAGTGCCGTAGAGGCTGACTTTGCCGTTCTCCACCACAATGCGGATGGGCGCTGCCGGATCGGTTGCATAACGTCCGAGCACCGAATCGCCGTAGATGGCGCGAGTCACGCGAAGGCGAATGTCGTCATCGAAACCCGATGTTGGAGCCACGGTGATGTTATTCACCACGTCCTTGACCCCTGGCAAGTTGTTCGCCAGCGACACTGCGGAATCGCGACCCACGTAGTCCCAGGTTTCCCCATTCAGCGTTACCACGCCGTTGTTCACAGAAGCGGTAACGTAGTTGAATCGGTTGCCATATCCGATGCGGTCGTAGTGCAGCTTGCGCGCGAGTTGGCTCGCCAGCTCGCTATCCGGAACCGTGCTCGATACTTCAATCAAGTTGCGCACGCCGGCGACTTTGTCAATTTTGCGTATCTTCCTGGCTGCGTCCAGCTTCTGCTGATAGAGATCCACCGTCCCGGTCAAGGTAACGATGGCATCTTCCGTGGTGGCGCGCAGGTAGTGGAACTCTTTCTTTTCCGCCAACTGTTTGACCACTCTGGACTCGATGTCACTGTCGTAGCGCCGAGCCGGCGTCGTCTCCGCCGCCAGACCGAGGCTGAGAACCCCGATGGCCAGCAATGACCCAAGAGTCTTGCTCATGCTTTTCATAAGTACATCTCCCCTTCGCCGCTGTTTTTCTATTTAACTGGTTAGTTAATTCGATGCGGCAGTCAAAAGGAAAGTTGTAGGAAATTCGGCTTGACAACAGTTGTTGTAACGAGTATATTGGAGTTGTGACCAGGTCGCTTCAGGACGAGATCAAGCAGACCAGGCCTTTCTCAAGTCTTGAGGAAGAGGCTTGTTTGGCGCTGCAGCTTACCGCTGACCGGCTGTCCCGCCGCGGGGTCGAGATGCTGAAGCAGCACGGGCTTTCGCCGGCGCAATACAACACGCTGCGGATCCTGCGAGGCGCCGGTGCTGCCGGACTGGCCTGCAGTGAGATTGGCGAGCGGATGATCAATCGCGATCCCGACGTCACCCGCATGCTCGACCGTCTGGAGCGCCGCGATCTAGTGCAGCGCAGCCGCGAGCAGCAGGACCGGCGAGTCATCACGACGCGAATTTCACCCGAGGGGCTCGATTTGCTCAAGCGCCTGGACAAGCCGATGGAGCAATTCAATAAGGAGTTACTTGGAGATTTGGGGGAGAATCGGCTGAAGTCGCTCATCCGCTTGTTGGACGCGGTGCGCGAAATCGCGGGGTGATTTTTTTTGCATCATTAGTCGTTATAACGACATCTTTGTAAGCCACGGATAACGCTTTCCGGCGACGCCCTCATCTTCAGATCGAATCGGGCGAAGGATTCAGCTGTTGTCACTCTAACGGGTGAACTTGAACTGAGAAGGAGAAGGTCATGAATACTACAGATTCGCGTTCCTGGGGCCTCTTTGTGCTAAGGATTGCTGTGGCAGTTGTCTTCCTGGTGCATGGAGGCCAGAAGCTCTTCGTGTTTGGCTTTCACGGCGTGATCGGATTTTTCACGCAGATTGGCATCCCGGCGCCGGGACTATCCGCCCCGGTGGTTACGCTAGTGGAATGTTTTGGGGGATTAGCGCTCTTGCTGGGAATCGGGACGCGCTGGGCAGCCATCCTGCTGGCAGTTGAGATGGTAGGAGCGATCCTGTTCGTTCACGCCAAGAACGGATTCTTTCTGCCGACGGGATTCGAATATGCTTTCACGCTGGTTGCGGCGAACGTGGCCCTCGCATTGGCGGGGCCGGGCGCCTTGGCGCTGGATAACTTTCTGCACCGCGGACGCGAGCGCACGGTGACGCCCATCCGCCGCGCTGCGTAAGCGAGATCAGCGTTTGTACCCGATTTTGCGGAGAAATTCCTTGCGCGTGGTGACGTCGGCAGGTCCCTCAATGCCTTTGGGTGGGCTGCCGTCCACCACGCCCATCACCCCGCGGCCCTGATCGGTTTTCGCCACGATGACTTCTACCGGATTCGCGCTGGCACAAAAGATCGAGCAGACCTCAGGAATGTTCTGCACAGCATTCAGCAGGTTGATGGGATACGCATTCCGCAGGATCAGCACGAAGATGTGTCCTGCACCGATCGCCTGCGCATTGCGGATCGCGGCTTGGCGCAGGTCGTCGTCGTTGCCATCGGCACGCGTGAGACACGGGCCCGAAGCTTCGTTAAACGCTAATCCAAACTTGCCTTGTGGAACAGTGTTGACGACCGCTTCATACATATCTTCCACGGTCTTGATGAAATGAGTCTGGCCGACGATGATGTTGGAGTCGGAAGGAATTTCCAGGCGGACCGTTTCCAAGTCGAGCATGCTTGCCTCCCCGCTTGAATGAGCCGACATCATAACCCAGAGCGGCGAGTGAGTTCGGTATCTGCCGGAGGTGAAGCTATGAACTTGCGGGGCATCAATCACGTGGTTCTTAAGGTCAGGAACCTCGAGGCGTCCGACGCATTCTATCGCGGCGTACTGGGCATGGAACGCGTCGGCCAACGCGGCAACATGTGGTTCTACAGCGCGAGCGCGCACCATCACGACCTGGCGCTCATAGAGATTGGTTCGAATGCCGTTTCGGCACCGAAAAACGCTGTCGGGCTGTTTCATCTCTGCTTCGATGTTCCGAACGAGAATGCTCTGGCGCACCTTCATGCGAGATGCCGTGATGCGGGAGCGCACTTGCTGGGTGCGGTCGACCACAACATTATGCGCTCGTTCTATGTTCTGGATCCGGATGGGAATGAGATCGAACTGGGAGTCGATGTGCCCAAGTCGGAATGGAGGGATCCGGCGAACGCGTTCGAAGTCGACCGGTCGTATGAGATTGAGTCCTAATCGCCGCGAAGGCAGAAGCGACTCGCTTCACTGAATCACTAGATCACTGGACCGGCTGAACGGGCGATGCCAATCTGTCAGCCGTACGCGTTTCGTCGAGAGCTTGCGTGAGCTCCTCGATCAACTGCATCAGGCGTTGCGGATTCATCTCGGTACTTGCAGCCCTAGCCAGTTGTTTCCAATCGGCACAGACCAGACCAGTGGACATTTGTTCGTCCTCCGTATCTTGCGCTCCAGCTACACTGCACATTACTTGCCAATGAGGAGAGTACCGGTAAGTCATTGAGGATGCAGGCAGAGAAATATGGCCCTACCGTGAAGATTCGGGACTGACCTGAGCAATGTTTTCATAGGCCAAGTCGTGCGCAAAATAGGTTCTGTGCAAAATAGGCAATAACTTTCAACTAGCTTTCGCGCGCTTCCTTACTTTGGGCTTGCGTGTCTGAGTGGCATCAGTCGCTCCGTTATCTTTGAATACCCGCGCGAAGATCTTGTCGATATTCCGCAGTTGCCGCTGCAAATCGAATGCCCGTTCGAGTTGCGGGCGCGGCACACGCCCGCTAATTTCCCTGTCTTTTAAGATGAGTTCGCGAAAGTTGAGTCCCTCTCGCCCCGCTCGCATGGCGTGTTTCTGCACCATGCGGTATGCGTCCTCGCGTGAGACGCCGTGCTCCACGAGGTCCAGCAGAAGCTGCCCGCTGAAGACGAGTCCGCCGGTGCTTTCGAGATTCGCCTTCATGCGCTCGGGATAAACGAACATGGTGTCGATCAGATTGGCAGTCTTGTTCAGCAGGTAGTCCACAAGCGTGGTGGAGTCAGGAATGATGATCCGCTCTGCCGAAGAGTGCGAAATGTCGCGCTCGTGCCAGAGCGCGACGTTCTCCAGAGCAGCTTGGGCGTTCGAGCGCACCACGCGTGCCAGCCCGCTGATCTGCTCGGACGTCACCGGGTTGCGTTTGTGCGGCATGGCAGAGGAGCCCTTCTGCTTTTCGCTGAAGGACTCTTCAGCTTCGCGGACTTCGGTCCGCTGCAGGTGACGAATCTCAGTGGCAATCTTATCGAGCGTGCTGGCGATTACTGCCAGGGTTGCCAGATATGCCGCGTGGCGATCACGCTGAATTACCTGGGACGACACCGCCGCCGCCTTCAGGCCCAGCCGGGCGCATATTTTCTCTTCCAGTTCTGGGCTAAGATGGGCGAATGTGCCAACCGCGCCGGAGAACTTGCCCACTCGCATATCTTCCGCAGCATGTTCAAAGCGGGCAATGTCGCGCCGCACTTCCGAATACCAGTTCGCCAGCTTGAAGCCAAAGGTAATCGGCTCAGCGTGAACCCCGTGCGTGCGTCCGACCATGGGCGTGTCTTTGAATTCCCAGGCACGGCGTTTCAGCACCTCCGCCAGCCGCCGCAGATCTTCCGCGATGATGGCCGAGGCCTGCTGCACCAGCAGGGCTTGGGCGGTATCAACGACATCATTTGAAGTCAGTCCGTAGTGGAACCAGCGCGATTCCTCGCCCACGATTTCCGCCACTGCGGTGGTGAACGCGATCACGTCGTGCCGCACCTCGGCTTCGATTTCGTTGATGCGCTGCAGATTGAAATCGGCGCGTTGGCGGATCGCCTTGGCCGCTTGTTTCGGCACCAGGCCAGCTTCCGCCAGCGTATCCGTCGCCGCCAGCTCGACTGCCAGCCAGGTGCGGAAGCGATTTTCATCGCTCCAGATGCGCGCCATCTCGGGACGGGTATAGCGTGGAATCAAGATTCGTGGCCTCGATTTCCCGGAACTGCAGGACTGAGGATTCTAAATAAAACCATGCCCTCTCGCCAGTCCGAGGTCGAGATTGAATTGGGGTGTTTTGAATCTCGGGACAGTTGGCAAAAACGCTCGCTCCCAGGGACGGTTAGCGGCACAAATCCGGCTGGAAATGTGGACCAGTCACAGAAAAGTGCAATGCCACCCGCTGCCTGCAAAATGTAGTCGCCATACGATATAATTTGTGCCATGGAAAAACAGCTCACCCTCTCGGACTACCAATCCTTAGCCGAACTGCGCTACCAAGTCCGCAAGTTCCTGCATTTCAGCGAGCAGATTGCCCGCTCCGCCGGACTTGAGCCCCGCCAGCACCAGTTGATGCTGGCGTTGAAAGGCTTGCCCAGGGGCGTACGGCCGCGCATCGGAGAATTGGCCGAGCGGTTGCAGATTCAGCACCACAGCACAGTGGAACTGGTGAACCGGTTATCCGCGGGTGGATATGTCCGGCGCCATCGCGGAGGGGACGACCGCCGTGAAGTGCTGCTTTCGCTTACTGCCAAAGGGGAAAAGATTCTTGCAGAATTGTCTCTGCACCACAAGGCCGAACTCCGTACGCAGGGCCCGGCACTGGTGGCCGCGCTGAAGCGGGTTGCGCCCATGGGGAGGAATTCCGGTTCTGGTGCAAGAAGTGGCAAGACTCACAAAACGCAGACCGGGGGCTGAGTCTTAGTTGAAACCGCTGTGATGAGTTTCCATCCCGCTGAAGAATAATTTCTGAAGGTGCAATCGTGTTTCCTGCAACTGCATGCCCGGGCTCCACCGGATGTAAGGACCTGCTCTGCGATTCCAGTATAATATCGTTATACGATATACGTAGAGGAGGGAAACCGACTCTAACATTCGATGAAGCAGACTCACTCCGATTTAAAGCCCACAAGCAATCATGCCCCCGACGGCAACGGTACTGTTACTGCTGAACGGCTCGATGGTGTGTCACACGAGCCATCCCCGCTCCTCCCGCCCGCCGATTTTCGCATGGTGTGGGTGTCGCTGCTGGCAGCGGGCATCGGCCTGCTGGCTGGGCTCGTGGCGTTCGCGCTCTACAAGCTCATTGGCCTGTTTACCAACCTTGCTTTCTACCACCGCTGGTCAGCGGAATTCATCAGTCCGCGTTTCCATACGCTGGGGCCATGGGTCATTCTGGTTCCCGTCATTGGCGGAATGATCGTCGGCTTCATGGCGAAGTACGGCAGCGAGAAGATCAAGGGGCACGGCATTCCCGAAGCGATGGAAGCGGTCCTGATCAATCGCAGCCGGATCCAGCCGCGAGTTGCCATCCTGAAGCCCATCTCAGCGGCGATTGCCATCGGCACCGGAGGCCCGTTCGGAGCCGAAGGTCCGATTATCCAGACCGGAGGGGCACTTGGCTCGCTCATTGGACAAGTCGTGCACAGCACGGCCGCAGAACGCAAAGTGCTGCTCGCCTGCGGCGCCGCAGCCGGCATGTCGGCCACCTTTAACACGCCGATTGCCGGCGTGATTCTCGCGATCGAATTGCTGTTGTTTGAATTCAAGTCGCGATCTTTCATCCCGCTGGTAATTGCCAGCACATTGGCCACCGCGGTTCACATGCAGCTTATGGGCGTCGGACCAATGTTCAGCGTGGGCGCCATGGATTTTGGCATCCCGCACGCATTGCCTTTTTATCTGATACTAGGAGCGATTTGCGGACTGGCCGCAGTAGCCTTCAGCAAACTGCTGTATTGGACCGAGGACCAGTTCGAGAAGCTGCCGATAGACGAACTGTGGTGGCCCGCCATCGGTGCCTTAGGATTGGGAATTATCGGCTATTTCGTGCCGCGCGTGCTGGGCGTTGGCTATGACACGATCGGCGACATCCTCAACGGACAGCTCGCACTCAAGCTTCTGCTTGTAGTCATGGTGGCAAAGGCGATTGCGCTCGTGGTTTCGCTCGGCTCCGGCACTTCCGGTGGTCTGCTGGCGCCGATGTTCATGTCGAGCGCCGCGCTCGGCGGTGTGTTTGCACTGGGAGTTGATTGGTTATACCCCGCGGCCCATCTCTCTCCCGGAGGCTTTGCCCTGGTGGCGATGGGAGCCGTGTTCGGCGCCGCGTCTCGCGCAACCTTCACGTTCATCATCTTCGCTTTCGAAATCACCCGCGATTACAACGCGGTTCTGCCGCTGATGCTGGTCACGGTCATCGCCGACGGTGTTGCTATCCTGCTCATGCCTAAAGCCTCAATCATGACCGAGAAGCTGGCTCGCCGTGGCTTGGTTATTCCGCAAGACTATGAAGCCGACGTGCTGCGGCAGATGACGGTTGCTGAAACCATGGATCGCGAGGTCGCAACTGTGCCGGCAAGCTTGCCACTGTCGGAACTCGCCGAGCGCCTGGCCAAGCGCGACCCCGACGTGAGCCGGCACCAAGGCATTCCCATCGTCGATGAAAAGGGAAGACTAACGGGCATCATTACACGCGGCGATGTAATGCGCGCACTCGAGAAAGATCCGGCAGGCGCCTCGACCGTGCTCGAGGCCGGCACCCGCGACGTGGTAATCACATATGCGGACGAAATTTTGCACGATGCCACGGCCAAGATGTTGCGCCATAACATCGGCCGTCTTCCGGTGGTGGATCGCAGCGACCCGCAGCGCGTAGTCGGCTATCTGGGACGAGCAGGCGTTATCGCTGCCCGCATGCGTTGGCTCGATCACGAGCACGTTCGCGAGCCGGGATGGATCCGGAGATTTGGGAAGCGCGCTGCGCGTCAGAGTTGAGATCGGGATTTAGCAGGCAGACGCCGGCACGACCCCCCTCGTGCCGGCGCTGTCCTTACCGCTCTGCCGTAATTACGGTTGAGTTTTGGTCTCCGGCGTCCGTCCCGACAGCGACGAATTTCGAATTCCCAATGATGTAAATCGTTCGCGTCTTTGACGACGGCGCGGTGAAGCTCAGAGTGCCTCGGCCATTTGAAGATACGGTGTAACTTCCCATCACCATCTGATTCGGGTTCTGACTGCTTGCGTTCGTTTCGTCCTGCGTGCCCGACACGCTGCCGTTTGAAGCCGTCAACGAGAGTGCAGCCACAATGTCTTCCGCCTGAGTGTTCGCTACCGTTACGGTGATTGCGACGAATGTGCCCTGTATGGAGGAACTGGTGAAGGGAGAGTTTCCTTGAGGTTCCATAAACCCGGACAGTACGGAACTCGATTGGTCTATCAGGAAACCCTTGTTTGAGGTCACAGCATAAAGAACGAAGCTATCATTCAGCAGCGTGATCGTGTAACGGCCGCTGCCGCTCGCGCTGTATGCGCCAATGTAGCTGGAATTGCTGCTGACTGAGCCGCCATTATTTTCGTCGAACACGCCACTCACATTGCCGCTTCCGTCTGCTGTTGCCAATCCTGCGGCTACGTCCGTGAACGCCCCGGTCGAATCCACTCCGGTCAACTCGAAGACTCCTGTTCCACTGAGGGTCGAGTTGTTGAACGGAACTGTAGTGTCTTGGCCAATAGCTACACCGGTTATCCGGGGATTAGTAACTACCGGATCGGTGGCAACAAAAAAGAGCTCGCTAGAGCCCACCGGATAGAAGGCCAGATTGATTGGGTTGGCGACGCCAGCCGCATTGATCGTCATAGTGCCACGCCCGGTAGCCGCAACGGTGTATGTGCCGCTGAGACTGGAAATAGCCTGCACCGTTCCCGCGTCATTGATATCCATTAGTCCTGTCGTGACGTTTCCTGCGCCATCTCCTGTAAACACGCCAACGTAGCCCGTCTTCTTCCCGTTCGCATCAGCGCCGTCGAATCCAAAGACAAAGGGTCCACTGACCACGCTATTCTTGAACAGAGAAGCGGCATTAGAAACCTGGTCGAGGATTCCTGATCCTCTGACGCCCACACCCGAGAGGGTCGCAGTGCATGTGCCAACATGATCGAACTCCACGAACGCTGTTTCGCCGTTCGCGCCGAGGGCAAACGCGTAGCACAACGTTCCACCCGAGGTGTTCAGCGTCATGGTCCCACGACTGTCGGAGCCAACGTTGTAGCTGCCGCTGGTGACAGTAAGGCTCTGTGGGCCGCTACTGCGGGACATATCCACCAATCCGGAGCTGATGTTTCCACTGCCATCCGCAACCAGATTTCCCACTGAGAGTACTGTGCTGACCGCGTCGGACCCACTGAAATGGAACCCGTACGTGCCTTTTAACCGGCTGTTGAAGGTCGAAACCAGGGTTACGGTCGCGTTCCCAACTCCCGCGGTATCAACCGTGGACGTGGCGGTGACGACTACCTTCGGAGGATTGCCGGTCGGCAAAGTCGCGGGCGCTGTGTAGAGCCCATTCACTACCGTTCCGCAGCTGCCATTGCACGTCGTGCCTGATCCGGCTGCTACCGTCCAATTGACCGTCTGAGGCGCATTCGACGGGCTCGCGGTCGCGCTGAACTGCTGAGTGCCGTTGAGCGCAACCGTTGCCGAGTTGGGCGCCACCGACACACTGATGTGTACAAGCGTGACGTTTACGTGATCCGACTTGGTGCTGTCCGCGACGGATGTGGCCATGACGGTCACCGTCGCCGGGCTGGGAATGCTGGAAGGCGCGGTATACAAGCCAGTGCTGGAGATTGTGCCGCAAGCGGCGCCAGTGCATCCGGATCCTGACACAGCCCAATTCACCGCCGTGTTGCTGGCGCCGGTGACCGTGGCGGTAAATTGCTGGGTCACCGTGATGGGGAGATTTACCGATCTGGGGGCGATAGTAACGGTTACTCCGCCACCGCCTCCACCACTACTGTTTCCCGAACCACCTCCGCAACCGAGCATCACGCCCATGGCCAGCAGAGACAGATACACCAGCGACTTATTCATAGGTTCTCCAAGATCGGATATGACGGCCCCAAGCTTCCGCCACCACAGGGTGAGTTCTTAACGAAGTGCAGGCGCGATTCCAAAGCGCTCGCCTAGGGAATAACCGGGTATGTTATTGATTCTGAGCGAGTTGATTTATTTCGACGATGAAATGCTTGATAGGGCCGAAAGTACGGGTGAAAAAGTATGCATCTTTGAAACCTCTGCCAAAGGAACTTGCCTTTCCTATTTGCTGGGGCTTTAGTGAATGGCTCCCGCAGCCGCGGCGCTCTTCTGCGCTGCCGCGATCAAAGGGCGGAGAGCTTCCACCGAAACGCCCAGAGTGCCGCCGGAGAAGCCGTCGATGTAGGCGGCGTTTACCCCAATTGCCTCACCCCGGGAATTGAAAACCGGGCCGCCGCTTCCACCGTGGGCCGTAGGCGCGTCGTATATTAATTTATCGCCGACCACGTCTCCCAGATGTCCGCAGGTTGCCGAAGGACGAATGAGCGAGAGAGCCGCTAGTTCGTTGGCTGCGCGGATGTCATCGTGCCGCAGTGCCAGCCTCTCATACACTGCCGGCGGCGACTTTGCCACCATGCCCAGCACTCCCATGGGATAGCCAACCACCGCAACCAACTCGCCGGGATTGGGAATCTCCGAAGCCAGGGGTACAGGCCGCAAACGCTCCGCCAGAGCACTGTCGTCAATGTGCAGCACAGCCACATCTCCGCCGCCGGAGATCATGACTGGCGTGACGTTCACCGGGGTCGCGTAGCCAGGGAAGAATGCCAGCAGCTTATCCAGTTGTGGTACGGCGCCTTTGCGGATCAGCGCGTCGGCGTCGGGATCGCCATACCACGGCTCCGCCACATGACGGTTGGTGGCCAGCAGACCGTTGGCGACTACAAATCCCGTTCCTGAAATTCTGGTGCGCAAGGTTGGCGGCTGCAGTGGAAATCCGACTTCATAGACTCCGAATATGTAGCAAATCGAGTTGCGATATCGGTTCAGCACCATCGCCGGCATCGCCTGCTCCTGCTTGATGCGCTCGACCTGCTGGCTCAGTGTCTGCACCTGGCTATTGAGTTCGTTGGTCGGCGGAGGCGCGTAGTAATGCGCCAGAAAGCCTGTTCCAACCAGCAGGCTGAGAGCGAGAACCCACTGCAGAAAGTTCTGCCAGGTTTCGCAGATCTGGTCCGACTCCGGTTGATGGTCTTGCTCGGACATGTCTTTGGGCTGCAATCGCCGTCGGCTTGGGGAGAGGGGTTGCTGCCGTGGCGGACTGGAACGCTATCTATACTGCCGTCCGGCCCGGATTTTTCCTACGGTACGGAGGGCAATGGCCGAATGGATGATTCGGACCGGCACCAGCCGTGCCGGAAGGACAGATTCCAAATCCTTGAATTCAGGCTTTTTACCGGTCTGTCGCTGATCGGGCGAACGCGACCCCTCAAGCTGCCATCCAAGACTGCGCCATGGGGGGCCATGAACGATGACACGCTATTTGCGTATTGCCGCGGGAATCGGACTCGGCTCGTTCTTCGCCCTGGTGGCAGCGATTGGCATTGGCCTGCTAGCCAAGGCTGACGGCCCCAGGCTGCAGAACATTAGTACGATCGCTGTCGGAATTTTATTTGCTTACGCGGGCTTCCGCTTCGCAGGCACTGCGCTGGACATGAAACCGAAAGTCGTGGGGTCGGTCCCCTTTGTGTTAGCTAAACACTGGGCCCGGAGTTCCCGAATGCCAATCTCTGAGCCATCTCTTCGCAAGGAAAGCCCTTCCCACCGCCAATAAGGTCAAGGCGCCCCCTTAGCCGACAGAAAGTCTAAAAATGAGTCCGCAATTTGCCTGTTATAGCCAATCGATAGAGTTGATCAGCATTCTTATGTTCCTTATCAGTTAAGAACGACAAAAGATACACAACAGGAACGCCCTGGTACTCCCGGTGTTTGATGGAGAAATCTGTCAGCACTGTCGCGTATGTGCCGATGTCCTTGGAATATGATTCTAGACGAGCGAAGCATCTCACAGACGGCAGATCATCCAGACGGTGGGGCGTATCCACCTCGAAGAGCTGATTTGTCTCATTACACGTGTCGCTGGTTCCCCTTAAGTATCCATCCAGATATCCGTATATATACGCGCTTCTCTCCCCTGGACTCCACGCCAGCCATTCTTGACCCAAGCCCCGAGGATCGCGAGGCGAGGAAAATGCCGGGATTGCGACGGTGGCAGCGATCACAACCACGGCCGTTGCGGTCAATCCAAGGAAAACTCGAATCACTATTCTCATAAAAACCTCCAAAAATAGAGACGGCCAAGCCGTGAGATGTGGTCACTGGACCGAGTTCTGTCACGCCTACCAGTAACACGAGAGCCGCAGTACAGAAGTGGACGATATTAACCAGTTAGCATGTCTATTGTACGTATACCGTTAGTGAATGTATATCAAGTTATCCACACTTAGTCAGATAACAATGCGACCACTCTTATGGCCCATAGTTTATTCTAGTATTTCACACCTGTGGCTGGGTTCGTATTAACGACAATCGGCGTATTTGGTGACTGGGGCGGGAGCAAGTCGACCCTCATTGAGATAGTTCGGTCTCGCCTTACTTCTGAAGCCGAAAGGGCCGCAGGGACGGTCGTCCTCTCATTCAACGGTTGGCTTCGAGGGATACGAGGGAGCCAAGACAGGTCTCATGGGCACTATTCTTGAGGAACTCCAGGAGCATGAAACTTTCAAAAATAAGGCAAGTGATAAGGGAAGAAAGCTATTAACGGGGGAAATTTGTATCCTTCCTGTCGCACGGATGCAGATGCTGCGGTCCTACTCGCATGATTGCGACGTGATCTTAGGATCCTTCAGTGGGGCTCCTGGCACGCCCGCCTCGCCGCCAAAGTTTTGTTTAGCGTTAACCGCTCTCACCGTGCCGCTGTACTCCCAGGATTGTTTGCTTCCATCCTTCTTAGTAACCGTGCAGGTAGCCTTACATTTCTTATCGTTCGGACCATTGTTGGTTGCCAAGATATCAAAGCCGTCGTTGTCGCTGCCGGTGACGACGCATGTAAACGTCACTTCCTCTGCCATGGCCGGAACAACAGCCAGCGTCAGTCCTAGGACCAACAAGAAGAGTAGAGTCAAACGCATTCTTGACATAAAGCCTCCTTAACCAGAATTTCCGTTTTAGCTCCCAATAACCCCAGACTATATACCCATCGAGGGATTCCAGCGCACTATTCTTTCTTTCGCTGGGCTCAGGGCTCGGCACAGGTTCCCGTCTGTCCCACCGCGAGTCCCGAAGCTGCTGATTGCGGCCTTCCCATCCGGTTTTGTCACACACCTCTTCGTCCCCTTTTTAGCTCTGGATCGATTGTCCCGGCCCTCACGGCCCCGGCTATCCCGCCGGATTATATCAGTGACGCATGTGCTCGATGCTAAAGAGCACGTCGCAAGCTGCCTACATAAAGAACGTCTTTTTGCAGATACCCTTAAACCTGTAGAGAGACATACTGCATTCGCGAATGCAGTGTGGATAAAGTGCGATTGTTACGCAGATGTTAATGCAGCTGCTTTCGATTTTCGTATCGCACGAAACCACCCTTGTACGTGTGTTGCCATCGAATTGGTACACGAGAGGTGCCTGCTCAAATCTCAACTGTCAATGCCCATGCAACAAGTGCGACGATTGTCGCCACTTCCTGACTTCAGGAGTAAGTGCTGCTTCGCCGAATCTAATTCTCAGTTTGGAGTATGAACATGAAATACCCATGGACAAGCGTCCTGCTACTCTCCCTTACGTTATTTGCCACCATCCAGAGTTTCGCAACCGATTGTCACACCGGCAGCGACGTCGCAGTTAACCTCACTTCACCATCGGGCTCAGGCACTTATGCGACCCCCGCTCGCTTCACCGCAACTGCCTCTTCCTCCAAAACAATCACCGGGTATGTGGTATATACCAACGACAGCGGCAATTACGTCAATTCGTATCAGAACGGTAAATCGACTCTGGATGCCTGGGTTATCCTGCCTCTTACCTCGACCGGCGGACCGCAGTCGCAGAGTGTCTTCGTTCGAGCCTGGAACTCATCGGGATTCTGTGGCGACAGCTCAACCTTGGCGATCACTGCGTCCGGGACGCAAGTTCCCACCCCACTCGCCGGAAATCATTTGTTCGGCAATGCGGATGACGATCAAGGTGGCGACGGCGGCGTGACCACAGGTTGGGGCGATTGTGGCGACCCTGCGTGCTCCGGCGGCGTAAATACTGCCACCGTCAGCTACTCTTTTGGTCAGCTTCCGGAGAAAGACACCAACGGCAGCATTCTGCTTAACGTCACCGGTCCCATCAATGCTAACGGACTGTTCTGGCACAAAGTCGGAGCCCAGGATTCCTACAATAATTTCATCTGGGATTTTTGGTTTCAGCTTTCGAGCAGCACCACGAACGATGCCCAAGCCATCGAATTCGACATGTTCCAGTCAATCAGCGGCCAGAAATACATGTTCGGAACACAATGCAACTACCACACTGGTCTGTGGCAGGGATGGAACGACGTTACGAAAACCTGGGTAGACGCGATCCCCAATACGGCTACGGATGGAAATCCGACCGGCCCTACCATTACCTGCGCTAAGTTTTCCACTGGGACTTGGCACCACGCGCAATTCTACCTGCAGAGAACCTATGGTGGACGGCTCCAATATGGAAACGTAACTATCGACGGCGTCACCACTCAATGGAACATCACGGCGCCCGCAAGCAACACCAGTTGGGCTGATGTTCTGGGCATCAACCATCAACTCGACACCAATGCTGCCTTTTCCGGCACCGCCACCCTGCAAGAATGGGCTGACGAAGACAATTTGACCGCTTGGCCGCAAGACTGACTCAGGCTCCTGTAATCTCCCCACGAACCCCATGTCTCGCGTTATGCAGTGACATGGGGTCGGCGGGCGAGAACTCTTTACGCAAACTACCAAAAACCATAGAGCCCCGCCCCGGCCACCTTCCAAAAGACGCGTAGACAGCCACCCCGCTCCCAACTTCCGTCGCTAAACGCGTCCACCTCGACTCTCCGCCCCTAACTCCTAGCGATACAACTCATTATCCCTGCTTTTCCGGCATCTTTGTACGTACGTACCCGTAGTGACAAAATGTTCCACGTGGAACATTTCTTCATTTTGCACGATTGGATTTACAGGATCGCGGCTATCCTTACCGCGACTTAGGTTGGCCTTTGTGAACCGAGGGTCCGAGGATGGCTCACTGGTCTCCAGCCAATTCATGCGAAGCATCAGTCTCTCCCTTCTGATGCGTAGCGTCGAGTTCCACCGCGAGCCGAGACTTGAGGCCGCGGCTCGCGTCTTCGAACTGGGCTTTAGCCCGCGCCACGTGCCCCAACAATCTGTGCAGCTGCTTTGGACCCAATACCAGCGATCCGAGCATAAGTATGAAGAGGATTTCCGTGCCAAAGCCCACAAGTCACTCCTTGACTAGGCCTTGGTCGTCGGCAACGGTGGTTGTTGTGCCGGCAGGTTTCTCTTCCTCAAGTTTCATGGCTGACTTGAAGCCGCGGATGCCCTCTCCGATTCCTTTGCCTAGCTCGGGAAGTTTTTTGGGCCCGAACACAAGCAGCGCAATTCCGAAAATCACCAGCAGATGCATGGGTTGAAACAATCCTTCAAACATGAGTGCTCCTTCAGAGCGACTGAGAACATCTCAAAACGTGATAGTAAAAAATGCAGGCGCTGCATCCAGTCACCACATACAGCGCCTGCCCAGACAGCAGGAGAGAGCCTGCAATAATCAAAAGCCGCGTCGGACCGAATCGGCCTCGACAGCCAACTGGTTAACCAGGTTAAAGAATGCGGGCGATTGACCAAGGAACAGGAGATCATCCGTGAAAGCCTTGATCGTGGCGACCGCGCCCCCGTTCTGTGTCAGGGTGGGCCGGATCACGGAGCACGGCGGCAGACTCTTGCTGATGAATTCGCATGGCTCAGGCAGGATCAGGTTCGTCTGATCGAGCTCTGAGTTAAGGGCATTGAGATCCGGGAATGTGAGACCAGTTTCTGGATCAGTTACCCCGGCCAAAGGCTGAGCTACCGCATTGCCCGCCTTGTCATGCCAGAGCCCGAAGTGGTCGATCTCGACTCCGCCAATGCTCACCAGGATTCGAAGGACTTCGGGGTCGGTCGCCTTAAAGGCCAGCGTGGGATACAAGCTCGCCCCGCCCTGCTCGATGAACGCAAAGTGAAATCCCGCCGTGTTTGCAATCGCCTGCATGCGGGCTTCTTGCGGGGTCTCTGGAGGAACCGGTTGAGGCTGGTCGGGAGGTGTGTCGGTGTCGTTTAGTGGAATGGCGGGCTGGTTCTCAATGGTGAAGGGTCCCTTGAGCTTCGCCCCAAAATCGGGGTTCTTGGCGCTGCGGTACCGCGTATACCAACTGAGGTCGACATTGAGGTTCAACAGGTTTGTCAGCCTTCCGGTATCCTTGGCGCCAGTCGCTTGACTACTGGGCAAGGTGCGGAACGTATCCAGATCGACCGGAGCTTCCCCCTTCGAGATCAGGTAGGCGTTCAGGAAGGCCGCGTGGCTGAATTCATCATCGGTGTTATCGGCGATGTATTGTGGCATATCGCCATCAAGGTTGCTGAGCGCGGCTATGTAGGCCGGATTGCCTCCTTGAACTCCTCCCAGTTCGTTGTATTGCTGCCACAGATCAGCCTCTATGAGTTCCGCTGCCGCTGCGAACCGCAGGAGGGCGGCATCGCCTTTGGAAAGCTTGCCTGTGCTCCGCGTGCTCTGCGCGTTGCCCTCGGCGCCCAATAAGGCGCCGGCTGACAGCGTCGCGCCGGCAATCCCCAGTCCCTTGAGGAATGAACGTCTCTTGACTACACCCTGCCAATGGGTTTGAACGCTTTCTTCTATCGAAGAGTGACTCGCTTCCGGTGAGTTTGTCTCGGACACCACCGCAGATGGAGAATTCTTTTCTTTCATGGTTTGCGTTCTACTTCCTTTGCTTAGGATTTTGTTTCAGCGGTACAGTGCGTTAGACACAACGACCAAACGACGAGATGCGGAAAGGATGTCATTTTATTGTCAACTTTTTGCGAACACACGGTGACAACATCGCGGAGAGGTTCGAGACGGAGAGTGAGTTGATAACTGGCACGAGACGCTAGCATCTACCACTTTCTTTGTCTGTACATCTGTTACGGCTATATGTAAGACGTCGCTGAGTCGCCTGTTACTAGCGGAATGGCGCCACATACCATGCGCAGTACGTTCCCACGCCACTGAGCAGGACAATCATCCACAGCACCAGTTCCGTGCGCATCCACCACTTCCAATGTTTGAAGCGCAGCCGCTGAGGAAGAACGTCAGTGCCAGCCACGAGGACGATATAAAGTCCCAAAACCTCAGCTGTAACCCCCAGCACCGCGTGTATTGCCGCCGCCTCGTAATACCACTTATGAAGAACCTTAGACAGCGCTGGCTTTACTTGTTCCTGGAACGACGGCCACATCACAAGTCCGATCATTACCAAGTTCAAGAGAAGCACGGAAGTTTGGCAAATTCCGTGAGCTTTGTAGCGTTTTTGTTTCGCGAGACAGGTCCCCGCAATCAAGGCGGTTCCCATGATGAGCTGCACGACGAGGTTGAGATCTGCCCCGAAGGTTGCGCCGGTGCCGAGAAAACCCTTCATTGGAAACAAATGAAACACCTTTGATCATCCGCTCCACCCACAGATTCATGCTTCTCAATAGCCTGCAAACTCTTCACTCCGAATATCGTCTTCGTCTACACCCACCTCAACAAGCGTGCGGCGCGCCGCCGCGACCATTGTTGGCGGTCCAGCCAGGTAATAGATCGGGCCTCGCACGACTCCTAGTTGCGTCAAAAGCATTTCGCTGCTGATGTGCCCAGTCCTTCCCTTCCAAGCCCCGTTATTGTTGGACATGCGCGTGAGGGTCGGAACAAAGCGGAACCTCGGATTTGCACGCTCTAACTTCCAGAGCGCATCGATGAACGCGGCATCTTCCAGGTAGCGGTTCGCGTAGAAAAGAATAATAGGATGGCGAAGCTTCTCCGAGGACGCGTAAGAGAGAATGCTGAGGAATGGCGCGATCCCGATGCCGCCAGCGAGGAAGACAGCCGGCCGGGATGTGTTGTTATGGAGAACAAAAGAACCCATTGGCCCTTCAATCTTCGCCCCGCTACCGAGCGGCAAAATGGATAATGCCTGTTTGAAGACAGTGCTTCGCATGCGAGTCGTGATTAGAAGCTCTTCCTCGAGCGGAGAGCTCGCGATGGAGAAGGTATGAATCAGTCCGTTTGACGAACCCGGCTGAGGACCTAACAGAGTAAGGTCAATATACTGTCCGGCCTTGAATACAAAACCCTTTGGCTTTTCAAACTGAAATGCCATTGTACCTTCGGCAACTTCTGTTCGACCTAATAGCGTACTGGGATAAGCCCTCATCGAGCACCCTTTACAGTGATTTCTGGCATGTCACTTAAAGGGACTAACTGCGCCTGCACCGAAGTTGCTTGCTGGGTGAAGTACTTGTTCAGGCCTTCACGAACCTGCAGCCGAGCTCGCCACAGCCGCGCCTTCACCGCGGCGGCACTTAGGACCAAAACCTCTGCCGTCTGATTTATTGAGAGTCCTTCAACGTCTCGTAGCACAAAGACCGTTCGCAACGACGGGCGCAGCTCTTGTAAGGTCTTGATTAGGATGTCTCGCAGTTCAGACGCGAAATAGAGTTGTTCAGGATTCGGAGCCCAATCGGCGACCTCTAATGGGAGCATGTCTCCATCAGCCTGAAAATCCTCATCCAGCGACACCTCTCTTACGGCACGTTGCTTTCGCAGCTTCATCAACGACTGGTTCAGAGTGATACGGATCAGCCAGGTGGAGAATTGGGAATCCTCTCGGAAGTCGGCCAAGTGTTGGTAGGCCTTCAAGAAGGCTTCCTGAACCGCGTCTTGCGAATCTTCTCGGTTATGCGTGACGCTTTGAGCGATTCGGAGAAGTTGGCGATCGTATCTGTTTACGAGTTGCTCGAAAGCGGAAATATCCCCGTTCTTGCTGGCATGGACAAGATCCAAGTCATCGCGAGCCACTGTGCTCACTTCGAATTGTGCCAACGCTGCAGTCATATTCGTTCAAGTCTGCCTTGTAGAGAACTGCTTTGTGGAGGCGCTTGATGCCGCATGGAAATGGAAGGCCATTTCCATTGCAATGTCATCTAGAAATCCTTTTACTGCACCACAACCTGGCCGGTCATCTTCGGATGGACCGAGCAGTAGTAGGGATACGTTCCCGCCTTGGTAAACGTGTAGGAGAATTTCTCGTCTGTATCCCGGACCTTGGACTTGAACACACCGTCTGTGCTGACTACCGTATGGGGAATATCATCGCGGTTGGTCCATGTAACTGTCGCTCCGACAGGTACCGTAACTGTCTGCGGTCCAAAACTGAAATTGTCAATTGTTACCTCCGCGTTTGCCGCGGTGGCCTGGTCATTCGCCGTGACGCTCGTTGATCCCGCCGTCAGTAGCAGCATCGCAATCATTACCGGCGCTGCCAAACCCGCTACCCACCCGCTTTTCCTCGTCATTGTTCTGTTTCCTTTCCAGGTTGATGCTCTTGCTTGATCTTGTTTGTTTAGCCCAATCCCTGGGCGATCTCCAACGGACTAAGTCAACTACTGCCACGCGCCTCCGTTCCCCCAAAAAGGGGAAGACCCCTCAGGCCCCGAGTGGCGAATCGACGATTGCCAGGCTGCGACCGCTGACCACATAGTTCACATCGGTAATACCCAACACCTGTTGCAACTGGTCGGCTGGCACCTTCATAGGTCCGGCTGAGGGAGCTGTTCCTGGCGCAGGTTGAGGGAAAGCAGTCGACATGGCAGTGTGGAAGGAGACCTTGCCTTCGACCTTCTGCATGATCTGATGAATATGGCCGTTTAACACCGTCACGGAACCGAAACGCTTGACGTAAGACAAAGCTTGTTCGCTGTCGTCGGTTCCCCAGCCCCACTCTGGATAGATGGTCCACAGTGGAATGTGTGCAAAGAGCACAATCGGAGTGCTGGCAGAGCGGCCCTTGAGATCGTCCTCAAGCCATTCCAGTTGTTCGTGGCCGAGGGATCCCATGCCTCCAGCTTTCAGGTTGGCGACATTCACGAGACCAACGAAATGCACGCCCTTGTGATCGAAGCTGGACCAACCAGTGCCTTTTGTACCTTTCCCATAACGCTGAAGAAATTGGTCGCCGTTGTCAGACAGCATGTCGTGCTCCCCCGGCACAAAGTAGATTTGTTTCGCGGACGCTCCTTTTAATACCTGGTCCAGCGTATCGAACTCACTCGGCTTCGAGAGCTGGCTTAGATCGCCAGTATGAATAATGAAATCCGGTTTGTTTGGCATCGCGTTGATCTTGTTAATTGCCGTCTGCAGAGTAGCGGTGACGTCCGGATTGGCCGGCTTGTTGAAGCCGATATGGCTGTCGCTGATCTGCACAAAGCTGAAGTCCCCGCCTTTGGCGGGATCTTTACCGTAGTTTTTCGCGAATGCGCGAGACACTGGAATGCCGGCGCTTAAAGTCCAGACCAAGCCGGTGCCCGCCCATGCCATGCACTTCAGGAACCCGCGACGATCAACGCCATCGTTGTTGAGATCTTGCAACCTCTGATCGATAAGATCTTGCTTCTTGTCCGGCATTTTTCCTCCGTCGTTGTAACGTTCTGAGTCGATAACTGGCACGAGTCGCTTTTATTCCCAGTCGAGTTGAGGTGCAGGCGGCGAAATTCTGTGTTACTAACGTCTCTGACTTCTTCCTTCACCAGGAAGCTTGTTCGCGGCTTATCGTGCCACTAAGTTGGAGAGTGATCGGGGCGTCTAGCCAGGTCCGTTTACGCCACTTAGGAATCCGCCCAAGTGCCCCGTCAAGGCGACGAGACCAACTGCCAGAAATTCCACCGCGAGACGATAGCTGGGTAAGAATAAGGTCCGCCGTCGTGCGCGGAAATGCACCCACCAGACCAGCCAGATCATCAGACTCGAGACGCACGCAAGTACCAGGTGCAGCAAGAGAATTCCTTTCAGCTTCTGCCCCTCGAGTTGAAACTTCCACGCGAGTAGTCCGGTGACGAGAACCGGGAGCGTTGAAATCGACGCCACCAGCAGGTTGTAATACGCCGCATCTGCGAGGCCACGGCGCTTCGTCCATTGCGCGATCAGGTCGAACGCCACTGCCGTGATGAACAATGCGATCGGAAAGTGAGTCAGCACCACATGTTGTGCGTGCTTCGCCAAGAGTGCGGTCTTGAGATCGAAAGGATTTACCATCAGCCTGCCTCTTCTAAAATTTGGGTGGAGGTTGCTCGGGCACTATGCTGCCTCTGTTTCTGTTCACAATCCGCCTCCTGCGAAGTGAGTCTCACCGGAAATAACGGATTTTCTGATCCTTTATTCCCCTCGATCAGGTAAATCGTCGCGTGGAGTGGTACCAAGGATTGATTCCACTTCCATGGAATATTGACTACAGAAAGTGGTTCTCCATGGAGTAGTCCGTAATAGGCCTATGGGGGTTCACTAGAAGCGGCTGTGATGATTTTGGCGGTTGTCTTGGCACCCGCTTAGACTGGGCCTTCAATTCCCTAGAATAATTGTTTTTCTGAAGGGAATAAATTCAAGCGCTCGGTGTTTTACTATGTGGACGTGTCAGGAGCCGGCCTTCAACTCGACTCGTTCGAAGAACTGGCCATGCCGCTCTTCGATCAGTTGTACAACTTCGCTCACTGGCTCACGCAGAATCGCGAAGAAGCTGAAGACCTGGTTCAGGAAACCTACGCCAAGGCTTTGAAAGGATTTCCGTCTTTCCAGTTAGGAACTAATTTCCGGGCATGGATGTATCGCATCTTGCGTAACACGTTCTTGACCTCGCGCACCGGGTTGAAAGTGACAATGACCATACCTCTCGATCCCGAAGAGGACGGACCTGAACTGGCAGTTGAGCGCGAGAC
>Ga0070697_100000190_pt1 | contig 50723 bp, 44 predicted proteins | sample KBSK1501metaG_FD_65475 | JGI IMG/M metagenome (GOLD analysis project Ga0070697, IMG submission 65475) | Corn, switchgrass and miscanthus rhizosphere microbial communities from Kellogg Biological Station, Michigan, USA - KBS K1-50-1 metaG | ecosystem: Host-associated > Plants > Roots >... | reverse complement strand
GGAAGAGCGTGCCGTCGATTCTGGCGATGTGCTGCTCTTGGGTGTCGACCAGAACGATGCCTTGCATCCCGGTAAGGACCTGCTCGACCCGGGTCGGCGGCTCATATTTCGGATTGGGGCGAAAGCTCAGCCGCACCAGTGGTTCGCCCGGCTTTCCCATACCCGGTTTGCCCGTGTCAGTTCCGTCATATGCGTAGAGGAAAGCGTCTGGCAAGGCCCTCAGGATACTCTTGACCCTTTCGGAATCCTCTTTCTCTTTCTTGCGCTTGCGATCCAGCTCTCCGGGATCGTCGATGAAACGCTGAATCCGGCGATACTCTCCCTGTAGCTCATGCGGGTTCAGGGGATGGTCGTTGTAGGCCACCACCATGCCCACCATGGCGTCGCGGGTTTCCACCATGAGTTTGGTCTGGGAACCGTTGGGGGTTTCCTTGCGCTCGCGGAACATGTATTTCGCAGTCTGGTTGTCGGATTTGATTTCATTCGCGATGGCACGCCTGACCAGTTCGTTTGGCTGCAGCGCAGGCGGTTCTTCGGCTGGACTCCACGTACTGGTGGTGAGCGCAAGCGCACAGAACAGGAGTCGCGCGGGCCGAGAGGGAATCAGCTTCATAAGGGTACGCACGCCCTACCAGATTAGACGAAGAACGGTACGTAGGTGTTGTCTAAGAGGCCGCAGGCGGGGCTCACGAGGGACACGGCCGGAACCGTGAAAGCCACCAGTTTCACGCCGGGTTCAGCGTTTGCCCGGTTGCCCCGGTGGTCGCTGTGAGATATAGTTCGATGAAGCAGAATGGCGTTCGCGAAAAGCTTGCTCGGTTTCCTTTCCATTAATTGCTTTGGATCTGATTTTTCTGGACGACCTGATTGTTTGGACTTGATGGTTTTGGATCTGGCTAGTAATAACAGGTGACTTGGAATTCCCGCGCACCTGTCACGTGGTAAACAGGGCCGAGGAGGCCGAAATCTATGGAGACGCCGAAGACCGCAGAGTTTGCCCACATTGGGAAATCCGTCATCATCAAGGGAGAACTCTCCGGTAGCGAGGATCTTTACGTGGACGGCCAGGTGGAAGGCAGCATCGAACTGTCCGGGAACCGGTTGATCATTGGTCCTCACGGGCAAGTGCGAGCCAATGTGAATGCCAAGGGCGTGATCGTTCAGGGCAAGCTGGAGGGCAATATCCGCGCCAGTGAGCGGGCGGAGCTAAGCAAGTCAGCCGTCGTCGTGGGCGATATCGCGACGCAGCGCGTTGCAATCGAAGAGGGCGCGTACTTTAAGGGCAAGGTTGATATTCAGAGAGAGACCGCCAAGGCTGACGGGGCAAAGACGGATGGGGCCAAGTCGGCTTCGACCGCCAGCGCATCCGCTGCCGCCGGCGCTGTTTCCGGAGGCGCGGGTTCCGCGGTTGCGGGGAAAGCTAACGTAAACGAAGGTAAATAGTCCAGCCCCCGGCTCCGCTTACGACTCATCATAAGAGCTTAAGACCAGCGTGAGACCCGAAAGTGAATGAAGCAGACGCCAGCATCAACCGACGGCGTCAGTGGCACACAGCTTGATGAAACTTTTTCGCAGTTCATCCGACAGCGCCGCGCAGAATCCTGGGTCAGCCCAGGGATCGAAGCGGCTGACGCGCCGCTCCAGTAGCCTGGCTCAACTGGTCAAAGAGCTGGACTCAGAAGAAACCCGGTGCGTGCTGGATCTGGGATCGACCTCTCCCGCCAACATCCGCTACTGCACCGAGCGGGGACACAAGATTTACAGCGACGACCTGCTGGTTTCCTCCACGGACCCGTCGCTGGTCACCAAGGATGAGACCGGCAAAACGGTTCTGGACAGTAAGCGCTTCCTGGAGGAAAACCTGGTATTTCCGGCGGCCCAGTTCGACATTGTCTTGTGCTGGAACCTGCCCGATTACCTGGACGAAAGCCTGGTGAAGCCGGTGGTCGGACGGCTGTGGTCGTTGCTCAAACCCGGCGGCAGCCTGTTGGCATTTTTTCATACCCAGGAAGCAGGACCGGACGCGCCCTGCTACCGCTACCATATTGTTGGACTGGACACCCTGGAGATGCAGCTTATCGATCAACGCGGAGAGGCGAAAAAAGGGGCGCCGCGCGCAGCTTCAAACAATTTTCGTCTGCAACGAGTGTTCAACAATCGGAACATAGAAAATCTTTTCCGCGATTTTGGTTCTATCAAATTCTTTCTCGCCCGGGATAACGTTCGTGAAGTGCTGGTGGTTCGCTAGGAGTTCTTGGGGGCGAATACCTAATTTGCAAGTCCGCGGGGACTTCGGTGTGACGAAGCTGGTTTACCGCGTCTTTCTCACGGCAAACCGGGTGATGCCGGGAGCATTTTCCAGCAGCATCAGCAGTGGCTTGCGTAGCGTGCGGGGCAATCTCAGCATTTGCCGGATCTTCGAAGACGCGCGGAACACGGGCAGCAGCGATCGTCCGTAGAGTTCGCGATAGCGGGAGGCTGCATCGGACAGGGAAGCCTCGCCCGCGAAGAACGGAGCCAGGCAGTGCGCAGCCAGCGATCCGCTGCGCAAGGCGAGAGATATTCCATCGCCGACAAATGGATCCACAAAACCTGCGGCGTCCCCCACCATTAGGATCCCGTCCCTGTTCGGCTGCGGATTGCGGAAGAGCAGGGGAGAGGTGCTTACGGGATCGCTGAGGGAAGTCCAGCGTCGACTGCGCTCGTGCAATGCCGGATGCTGGGCGAAGACTTCAGCCAGTGTGCTGGCAACATCGGCGCGTACCATCGCCGAAGCATTCACTCTTCCCACCACCCTTGGGTTTTCCCCGTTAGCGTGAACTGGCTGGACCCCGCAGTAGCCACCCTCGAAGAAATACAGATCTACCGAGGGCTCAGCGGCGGGCTCGGCGAAGTGAGCCTTGATCCCTAGCCACTTTTCCCGTCGCTCTCTTTGTGTAGGCGGGAGATTCAGATTGGACCATCGCCCGGAAGCGTTCACCAGGGCACGCGCCTCAAACCCGCCGGCCGTGGTCATGATACGGAACGGACCAGCGCCGCCGACGCTCTGCACTGTGACTTGCTGTCGCGCGTCCACACCCGCGCCCCCGGCCGAGTGCCAGAGGGCGGCATCGAGGTTGAGCCGGGCGATGCTGGCGGCCGGGGGGTCCACGGCCGTCTGCAGCGTGCGGCCGTCGAGGAAGAGACGTAGCTTAGAAATTCGGACTGCGTCGCGCAACAGCGTCGCGTGATCGTAATCAAGAAGATTCGTGAGCAGGCCGAGGGATTCAGCCGAGACAAATTCGCCGCACACCTTGTGGCGGGGGAATCGGCCGCGTTCGAGCAGCAGCACGCCGGCGCCGCCGCGGGCGGCAGTGATGGCGGCGGATGTGCCCGCCGGGCCGCCGCCGATGATGATGAGGTCGTAGTGAAGCATTCAGCCCTCAACTAGCAGCCTTCCGCCTTCCGCAAAATCTCGTGGGCCTATGCATTTGATTTCCACGCTATCACTCCCATGCGGAACAGATAATGACGATAAATCTCCACGCGCGACGCGCTAGTTCGCGCCAGCAACGCCTGCATCTCTTTCGGCGTGTAAGCCTGGCGAACCGAAGCTGGAGCGTCGTGCCGGGTGATGCGGCTGCGATAGAGCGGCAGGCCGGCGTAGACCAGCGACATATGCAGCGCGTGCCGGACTAGATCGTTAATCAGCACCGCAACTCGGCAGACTCGCAAGGCTTCATCGACAAATTGCCGGAGTTCATCAGTGCTTAGATGATGTGCGAACAGGGTGCAGCTCAAAAGGTCGAAACTTGCGTCGCAAAAGGGAAGCGCACAGGCATCCGCGGCTACCGCCCGATTTCCGCCGTTCAGGTGCGATGGGGCGCGATCCAGTAACGTGACCTGCAGGTTTAATCCCTGGTTCCGAAGTCGCTCACGGGCAGTCGCGGGGACATATCCAGATCCCGCCGCGACTTCCAGAAGTGAAAGTGACGACACCTTGATTGCCTGCGCCACGCGCCGGACCATCTCTTCGGTAGTAGCGATGCCCCCGAACCAGCGGTTGATCCGCCGCAGGTCACCGAGCGAGGCGGCGATTTCAGCGCGCGTGCCGGAGTCAGTGTCCAGCAGCTCGGGCGTGAGCACTCGCTTCATAGAAAGTTCTAACCACAGATAACACAAGCAGCAGTCGTCGGTCGTCGGTCTTCCGCAAAAGCACGTCTCCGCAGCCTTTGACGACTGATGGCCGACGACCGAGTCTAGACTTCTGCCAGTTCCTCTTCCAGCAATTGTTTGTTGTAGAGGTCGCTGTAGTACCCGTTCCGGGCCAGCAGTTCCTCGTGCGTGCCCAGTTCCACGACCCGGCCAGCGTGCAGCACGGCGATCTTGTCGGCATTGCGCACGGTGGAGACGCGATGCGAGATGAAGATCGTGGTGCGGTCCTGCATGATTTCGCGAAGATGGTTGAGGATTTTGTCTTCGGTGTGGGTATCGACGCTGGAGAGCGCGTCATCGAGAATCAGGATGCGGGGATTGCGAATGATGGCGCGGGCTATCGCAGTGCGCTGCTTTTGCCCGCCCGAAAGGGTGATCCCGCGTTCGCCCACCATGGTTTGATATTGTTCCGGAAATTCTTCGATGTCGCTGGCAATATTCGCTGCCGCCGCCGCCGAACCTACTTCCTGCTCCGTGGCATTTTCCTGTCCGAAGGCAATGTTCTCCCGCACAGTTTCACTAAACAGAAAAGTTTCCTGCGGCACGAAGCCGATCTGGCGGCGAAGCGACTCGAGTCGATATTCCCCCACCGGCTGGCCGTCGATCCACACGCTTCCCGGCGCAGCATCGTAGATACGCGGGATAAGGCTGACCAGCGTAGTCTTTCCGGAGCCGGTAGGGCCGACGATGGCCAGGCTGCTGCCCGCCGGGATGCGCAGATTAATGTCGTGCAGAACGGGCACTCCGTTATAGGCAAAGTTCAGTCCGCGGAACTCGATCTCGCCTCTTATTTGTGTGGAGCGGACGCCCTCGCCCGCTGCCTTTATTTCCGGGCTATCCTCGATCTCGGGCTTCTCCACCAGGATTTCATTGATACGCCCCATCGATGCCGTTCCCCTCTGGAAAATGTTGATCACCCAGCCCAGCGCGATCACCGGCCAGGTCAACTGCACCATGTAGGTATTGAAGGCGATGAAGCCGCCAGGCGTGATGCGCCCGCTCAGAACTTCGCGCCCGCCGAGCCAAAGCACGAGGACGATGGCGAGTCCAAGCATGGTTTCCAGCGTGGGCCACAGCATACCCATCAACCGGACCAGTTTGAGGCTGCGGTTAATGTATTCCCGATTGGAAGTCTCGAAAGCCGCGATCTCCGCATCTTCCTGCACGTAAGCCCGGATTACGCGGGCACCCGAGAAGTTTTCCTGGGCCCGGGCCGAGATCTCCGAAAACATCGCCTGGATTTTTTCGAAGCGTTCGTGAATCAGCTTGCCGAAGTACTGCACTACGATGCTCACCAACGGCAGCGGCAAGAAGGCATAAAGCGTCAGCCGGGGACTGATGGAAAGCATGAAGGCCAGTGCTCCGGCGGTAAACACGATCGTGTTGGCCGAATACATGATGGCCGGCCCTAGCAGCATGCGGACGGCGTTCAAATCGTTGGTAGCCCGGGCCATGATGTCGCCGGTGCGAGTGCGCTGATAGTAGGAATAAGACAGGCTTTCCAGGTGCCGGAACAGGTCGTTGCGCAGGTCAAACTCAATCTCGCGCGAAATTCCGATCATGATCCAACGCGTCAGGAACTGGAAGATACCCTTGATCGCGGCCACGGCCAGCAGGAGCAGGGAATAGGTCAGCAGCTTCTGCTCATTCACACCCAGACGAAGATCGTCGATCGCCCGTCGCAGGACCAGGGGAAAAAGGATCCAGATTCCGTTGTTGCAGAAGACACAGACGATGCCAACGATGAAGCTGTTGCGGTACTTCTTCAGGTAAGGAAACAGGGGTCGCAGGCTTTTGGGCAGCATGTGCTTCTAATAGATGTGATTCTATCAGCACCGGCTTCAGGATTGTCGTTCCCCCGGATCGGGCGAAGAAAGCCGCCGTTTAGGCCGAATCGCCCCGGAATGCGAGAGCGTACGCAACTAGCAGCAGAACCACCCAGCCGAGCAGGAAGAACCCGCTCGAAGCGATGAGGTAAAGATATATTGCGTCCATGTGAATTGGCCCTGTCTCTGTCTCCGCGAAGAGCGCTTAGCTCCTCGCTAGTCGAATTGCACTTTGCCGGCGAGGAGTTTGTAGTTTTGCACAATTTCATCAACCGCATTCAGCCTGTCCAGCGCTGTGAGTGGCGCGTCTGTGAGCGCCGCCTCGATCGCCATCGTTCAGCATTGCACGGCCGTCCCGACTCCGAACGCCATCTCTCCGCAAGCACCCGGATGAGCTCTTGATGTACCCGCGTTCGTTGCTACGGTTTTTATTTCCTTTCTGGCTACGATGCTGCGTCAAGACGAAACCAAATGACGACTGAAGACCGATGACCGTTTTACTGACTCTGGGTCTGCCCCTGCTCCTGCACGTGATTCATGAGCCGTTGTTCATGCTGATTGATAATCGCGGTCAGCTTGGTTTTCTGGTCGGGCGTCAAGACCTGCAACAGTTCCGATGCCACCCGTGCTCTCTGTACAGTGAGTTCAGTCATGGCTTGGGTCTGCTGCGAAGCGAGTTCACGGACTTTCGCTTCATCGAAGCCGTCGCTCATCACCAACCGCCGCAGCTGCTGGTGGTGCTGCGCCATCTGCAGCAGCAACGGGCGAAATGCCGGTTTTTCCTTAGCCATGATGTCTTTCACTTGTGCCTGCTGCGCATCTGTGAGGTCCAGCTTGCGGGTAAAGTAGGCGAGCATGTGCCCGCCAAACTCTGGTCCGGCGAACATGCCGTCACCCCGCATGTGGACGCGTTTCACGGTTTGCGATACTCCGATCGCGGCCACCACAGCCAGAAGCAACGCAACCGCCAGAACCTTGAAATAATTCGATTTCATACTTCCTCCGCCCGGCGCCTTGACTCGCCGGAACCTTCCCATCTCTATGAACAATTAGAGTCACTTTCCTCGTGCGGCGGCGGTAAAGAGTCGGTCAAGTGGAGTAAAGTTTTGTAAAGGGTAAACTCCCGCCTTGACAATTCTTTACCGCAGGATCAGACACGCTGATGTAGAAGTACAATGGAGCTTGTGGATCGCATTCTAGTCATCGACGACGATGTCGAGCTGTGCAGCCTGGTCAGCGAATACCTGGAGCCGGAGGGCTTTCAGGTGGAATCTGCGCCCGACGGCAATCGCGGCCTGGAGCAAGCTTTGAGCGGAGACCACTTGCTGGTGGTGCTCGATGTGATGCTGCCCGGGTTGAACGGTTTTGAAGTTCTGCGACGCCTGCGTGACAAGTCGAGAATTCCGGTGCTGTTGCTGACCGCGCGTGGGGAAGACGTAGACCGCATTGTAGGTCTGGAGATTGGCGCCGACGACTACCTTCCCAAACCCTTCAATCCTCGTGAACTGGTAGCGCGCATTCGGGCCATTCTGCGGCGGACGCGCACCTCGGAAAGAGCGAGCAGCGGGCAGCCCTCTGAACCGCTGCGCGTGGGCGAGGTCGAACTTGACCCCGGCACCCGAACTGTCCTTCAGAGAGGCAAGCCGGTGGAGTTGACCTCGGTCGAGTTCAACTTACTGCACGTGCTGCTGCGTGAAGCTGGGCGGGTGGTGCCTCGCGAACGGCTGGTGGATATCGTGCTCAGCCGGAAGTTTTCGCCCTTTGACCGCAGCATTGACATGCACGTCAGCAAGATCAGAAAAAAGCTGGGCGATTCCGATTCGGGAGTGGATCACATCAAAACCGTCCGCGGCGTAGGTTACATCTTCACCCGGCCGCAGGAGCCCGTGTCCGACAAAGCCAGCCCAGACAGAATTGCTCAAGACAAGACTGGCCAAGAGAAGACCAGGAGCAGCGTGTCATGAGAAGCTTGTTTCTCAAGATTTTTCTGTCGTACTGGGTGGCCCATACGCTGTTCCTGGTGCTGGCCATATTGATCACCGTGGCGATGCGCGAGCGCGGCGAGTCGGCCACCTGGGACGCGCAACAGGCCAACGTGTTGACCAAGGCGGTGCAGGCTTACGAACAGGGCGGCGAGGCGGAGGTTCGGCGTTACCTCGACGAGGTGCGCGAGTCGCAGCATGTGCGGGCCTATTTACTGGGCGAAAGGGGGCAGAGTATGTCGGGGCGCGACCTGCCGCGATGGGCCGAATCGCTGGGCAAGGGCGTCAACCCACCGGCCCGCGACTTCTGGCAGCGTCTGATGCCCAGCCCGTTCCGGCGGCAGGTTCTGGTTGCAGGGAGCGGGCATCGCTACACCCTGGTGGCTTTCTTGCCGCCAAGCGGGCCGTTCGGGCCGGGTGGCGTTCCTGGGTTGAGCATTTTGATCTGGATTATTTCGTCGGGGCTGGTGTGTTACCTGTTGGCGCGATATTTGACCTCGCCGGTAGTTCGCCTTCGAGCAGCAACGCGGCGTTTGGCTGCGGGCGACCTCACGGCAAGAGCTGGCGGACTGACTGCCCGGCGACGCGACGAAATGGCGCAATTGGTGCGTGATTTTGACGCCATGGCTGAGCGGCTGGAAGAGTCGGTGAGTGCGCAATCCCGCTTGCTGAACGATATTTCCCACGAACTCAGGTCGCCGCTGGCACGTCTCAACGTGGCCTCGGCTTTGGCCCGCCAGCGTTCTGGGGTAGAGGCGCACAGCGCGTTAGAGCGCATCGATCTGGAAGCCGATCGCCTGAACGATCTAATCGGAGGTTTGCTCACAATTGCTCGTCTCGAAAGCGGTAACGACTCGCGGCAAAAGGCGCCAATTTTTCTTGGAGAAATGATCGAGGGAATCGCAGCCGATGCCGATTTCGAAGCCCAGGGCCGCAATTGTGGCGTGAAGTGTGTAATCAAGGACGACTGCCGGGTCATGGCCGTGGCCAGTTTGCTATACAGTGCCATTGAAAACGTGGTGCGCAATGCCGCGCGTTACACGCAGGAAGGGACCTGCGCAGAGATCTCGATGGAGCGAGGTCACGGGACTGGCGGCCCGGAAACCGTGATCCGGGTAGTCGATTCGGGACCCGGCGTTCCGGAGGATACGCTCGACAAACTGTTCCGGCCCTTCTATCGCATTGACGATGCGCGTGGCCGCCAGACTGGCGGAGCCGGGCTGGGTCTCGCCATCACCGAGCGGGCAGTGCGCCTCCACGGCGGAAGCGTGAGAGCGTCCAATCGTTCCGAGGGTGGGTTGCAGGTCGAGATCCGACTGCCGCTTGCCGCGGCCGATGGCGGTCAGAATCCGGGCGCGGGTACCGAACCAGAGTCCGACCTCACTGACGCTGCGGAAGCTGGTCCGCAGACCAACCCGGTGGAGACCGGTGTCAGCCGTTCCAGGTGAGCAAACCGCGGGCAACTTTCTTGTTTCATGCTGGTTCCAACCATCCAGCGCTGTTTGCTCTTCCCGGACATTCCTGATACACAAATGAAGGTACTTTTGGATCTTGATCTGCCGGCATGATATCGGTTGGGCGATTCGGGAACTGGAGAGAGGACAGGGATAAAGAATGGGGACGAGGTTTCGTTTCCTGCCAGGGTTGCTGGTACCAGTTTTGCTGCTTGGTTTGAACGCGTGCAAGACCAGTAGTTCGACGACTTCTTCGGGCACGGGAGCTCTGTTTGTCAGCACACAGGGAGATTCGTTGGTCTCGGCGTACACCGTCAATCTGGCGACCGGCGTCCTAACTGCGAATGGCGCTGGCGTGGCCACCGGCACGATACCCTCGGCGATGCTTTTGGCTCCTTCCGGAAGTGCCTTGTTTATTGTCAATAGCAACCCGGCAATTACACCCACGGTTCCGCCCACCCCATGCACATTGCCGGACAACCCGGGAAGTATCTCAGCTTATACGGTGAAATCCGACGGCACGCTGAGCCCGGCCAGCGGGAGTGCGCCAGCTGGTCTCATTCCCTTGGCTATGGCGATCGATTCGGGCGGCCACTTCCTGTTCGTGGCCAATCAGGGTCTGCAGTGCAAACCGGATTCCGGCACCATCTCCGTATTCTCGATTCAAGATACGACTCTCACGAAGGTCGGGTCCGATGTTCCGGTGGCGGACCCTTCCGCTCCCAGTAATCCAGGCCCCGCTGGAATAGCAGTAACACCGGACGGAAAGTTCTTGTACGTAGCCAACCAGTTTGACGGCACTGTGAGCGGGTTTTCGGTGGATGGGTCGGGGGTGCTTACCCGCGGCACGACAGTCACGGTCGGAACCGCGCCCACAGGCATGGGAGTGACTCCCGACGGAGGATTTCTCTACATTGCCAACTCTGGCTCGAGCAACGTGTCGGCGTTTGCCGTGTGCAACCAGGTTGTGACTAGTTGCAGCAATCCCACCAGCCCCGACGGTACGCTCACCCCGCTCTCAGCCTCTCCTTTTTCAGCCGGTTTGGGGCCGACTTCCATCGTGGCCGCGCCTTCGGGAAAATTCCTTTTTGTAGTCGACCGGCAGTCCAATCAAATTTCAGAATATAAGCTTGCCACGGGCACCGGCGTTTTAACCGCCAACACACAGGCTTCGATCTCAACCGGAGGCACTCCGGCTGGGGTGACGCTACGTACAGGAACTACAATCGTGTCGACCACGCAGGGCACCACGGACTATTTATATGTAGCCAACCTCGGAGCGTCCACCATGACCGTGTTCAGCTTTGATTCGACTGTGGGCGTGCTCGGATTGGTAGGCTCGCCCGTCACCACCGGCGGCCAGCCCTCGGCGGTGGCGACGAAATAGTTTCTGGTTGATCGTTCCCCGTGCTGGTTTTGTGGCGCCTGGCATCTTGCCAGCGGTCCCCAGGGCGTCTCGCCTTCGTCCCGGGGGGCGGGACCCCGCCCCCCGGACAGCCGCCGGGACGGCGAAGTTGATCTTGGAGGCAAGAGCCTTTCTGCCCCACCCCCTGAGGGCACCCACCGCTCCTGTCTTAAGTCGGCACTTTCAGGACCAGATATCCACCCGCCAGCCCAAAAATCACATCCGGAGCCCAGGCTGCCAGCACCGGCGGCAACTGGCTGACGTTTCCCATGGACTCTGACAAGCGCGAGATCATGATGTAAAGCAGACCGATGCCAACGGCCGTCGCGATTCCCGCGACCGCCCCGCGTTTTCCGGCGGCCAGGGCGAACGGAATGGCTAGCACCGCCATTATGAGCGTATTTAGCGGGAAGGCGAATTTTTCCTGTAGCTGCACCTTGAGCCGCACTACGTCGAAACCGCTCTGCTGCAGGTCGCGAATGTAGCGCCGTAGTTCGTCATAGTTCATTTCGGAAGACTGCCGCACCTCTTTCTTGAAGTATCCGGGTGGCTCGCTGATGGCGGCAAATGTAGCCACGTCGAAAGTGCGGTAGTCGCCGATGGCGGAGCCGTGCACACTTCGTTCCCAGCCCTGGGTGCAAACCCACCGTTGCAGCCGGTCTTCCCAATGCGCCTGGTCGGCGTAAACGCGGTTGGTCAACTGGAAAGTCGCGGGGTCAAATTGAAATACGGAAAGATTGCCGAACTGATTGCGGTCGGAATCGAATAGCTGGTAGTAGTAAATGGTCGAATGCTGGCCGAAAATCCATTTGCGGTCAGGATTCAGATACGTCTGTGCGGGCTTGCCCTTGATCAGGTTGCGCAGCGCATCCTGGCGTTTGTTGGCGTGCGGAAGATAAAACTGGTCGAAGAAGAACAGGCCGCTCGCCAGCAAGGTCGAGACCACAAGGATGGGCACAATGACTCGATAAATACTGATACCGGTGGCTTTGATGGCGGTAATTTCGTTGGACCGCTGCATCAAGCCAAGGGTAATAAGCACAGCCAGCAGAATGCTCAAGTGCAGGACGTTGTACAGGAAGAAAGGCGCGACGTTCACCAGATATTCTCCTACTACCAGCGGTGAAATCCGGTTGCGCAAAATGTCTCCCAGCAGCTCAAAAAGCGTGAACACTTGCAATAACATGAGGAAAGACGCCAGGATGAGAGTGAGATACAGAAAAAAATCCCGCATCACAATGTCGTCCAGAAGCATGGGAAAGGTGGCGCTAAAGACGCGGCGGCGTTTGAACGCCCGTTGGAAAGCGTCTTCCGGCCGGTTAAAGCGGATCAGTTGTTTTCCCCATTGAGCCAGCCTGGTTTTCAGGGGATTCCAGCGGGCGCGAAACGAAGCGATCTCAAACGGCCGTCGCTCCACTCTCCACAACAGAAATGCGCCGCAGAGGAAGAAGACGATATTGGCCAGCCACGCGCCGAGCGAAGGCGGCACTTTTCCCTGACGGGCCAGCGAAACTCCGATCAGGGTCACCGAGTAATAGGCGAACACCAGCATAATGGTGAGCACAAACCCCGCCGACTTGCCTCCTTTTTTCGACGATAGCCCCAGCGGAATTCCAACCAGAGCCAGCACCAGGCATGAAGTTGGTAACGCAAAACGGCGGTGGAACTCGATGAAATACCAGGGAGCGACAAACTTCTTGACTCTGCCAGCCTGCGCTCGCAATTCTGCCGTAGGCAGTTCCGCCACCGGGACCGGTTCCAGGTCCTTGTTATCCGTTTGCGGGATCGGGATGGGTATGTCGGTCTGATCGAAAGTCGAGATCTGATAGTGGTCCGCCGAGGCGGGATCGGTCTCGTGCGTCGCACCGTCAGTTAAGTGAAGGTGGAGCATCTGCGGACCTTCGCTGATGAGGATGCCTTGCCGCGCCAGCGTAATGCGAGGCGATGCCGGCGTACTGATGTCTGCGATGAAAACGCCCTTCCAGATGGCGGCACCTTGCGCCGTCTTTACGTCCTGAACGTAAAGCACAAGTCTGGGGAAGCCTTCGTAGAAAACTCGGGGCTGCACTTCAAACGACGCCTGGGAAGCTTTCAGCCGATCCTCAAGCCTGCCCAGCGCAGCTTGGGAGGCAGGAGCCAAATACACGGCATTGAACAGGGCCAGTGCCCACGCAGCCACGGCAAAAATCGAAACTATGCGCAGAATCGTCCAGGCTCCGATACCGCTGGCCCGCATGGCGGTGATTTCGCTGTCAGCCGCGAGGCGGCTTAAGCCGATGAGAATCCCCACCAGCACGCCCATGGGAATTGTGTAAGTGAAAGCTACCGGGAGCGTGAAGACGAAAATTTCCAGCACGCTGGGCAAAGGCGCACTATTGCGAACGACCAGGTCGAGAATATGGCCCAGGTCACGCGTAAAAAGCACAAACGTGAACACCGCAATGCCGATAGCGGCATGGGAGATCACTTCGCCCAGAATGTAGCGGGTCAGGATGCGCATCGCGTGACGTACATCTTTAACTAGAGGGAGAATAGCACGGGTGAATGCTCGCCAGCGCTTGGTTGGGGCCGTGCCAATTCTCCCGAAGCCATCGGGGTCGCGCTTATCGCAAGGTGAGTAAAGAAGCAGCTGGCTTCGCGAACCCAGACGTAGCAAGCTACATCTTTGCGCTGGCGGTCTCGTGTGCCAAGCTCGGCGATCTTATTCGGGTTTCAGGAAGAGGGCGGAGAGCGGCGGTAGGGTCAGGTTGATCGAATAGGGGCGTCCGTGGACGGACTGGGGCTCGGCGTGGACGCCTCCCAGATTCCCCATACCGCTTCCGCCGTATTCGTGAGCGTCGCTGTTCAGAAGCTCCCGCCAGAATCCACCAGACGGCACGCCTACGCGATATCCCTGGCGGGGCACAGGTGTGAAGTTACACACGATCACGATTTCGTCGGCCGGCGATCTAGCTTTGCGCAGAAGGGAAATAACGCTGGCGGCAGTGTCATTACAGTCGATCCATTCAAATCCTGCGGGGTCGCTGTCGAGTTGGTGCAGGGCGGCCTGCTCGCGATAAACTCGATTCAATTGCTCTACCCAGTTCTGCACGCCGCGGTGTACCGGATACTGCACCACATGCCATTCCAGGCTGGTGTCATGCGCCCACTCCCGCACCTGGCCGAACTCACACCCCATGAATAGCATTTTCTTGCCGGGCTGGGCGTACATGTATCCGAACAACAGCCGCAGGTTGGCGAACTTCTGCCACTCGTCCCCCGGCATTTTACCGATCAAAGAACCTTTGCCGTGTACGACTTCATCATGAGACAGTGGCAGGACGAAATTCTCCGTAAAGCCATACAACATGCGGAAGGTCAATTGGTTGTGATGGTAGCGGCGGTGGATGGGATCCTGGGAGAAGTAGGCCAGGGTGTCATGCATCCAACCCATGTCCCACTTCATGCCGAAGCCCAGCCCGCCCACATACGTTGGCCGAGACACCATCGGCCAGGCCGTAGATTCTTCCGCGATGGTCTGGATTCCGGGATACTCTTTGAAAGCTTCAGTGTTGAATTGGCGCAGAAAATCAATGGCTTCCAGATTTTCGCGTCCGCCGTATTTGTTTGGGATCCACTCGCCTTGCTTTCGCGAATAATCGAGGTAGAGCATGGAAGCGACAGCGTCTACCCTCAAGCCGTCGATGTGATATTTGTCCAGCCAGAAGAGGCCGCTGGCGAGGAGAAAGCTGCGCACTTCGTTGCGGCCGTAGTTGAAGATGAGGGTTTTCCAGTCGGGATGAAAACCTTTGCGCGTGTCGGCGTGTTCAAACAGGTGCGTGCCGTCGAAGTAGGCCAGCCCGTGCGCGTCAGTAGGGAAGTGGGATGGCACCCAGTCCAGAATCACCCCGATGCCTTGCTGGTGCAGATAGTCCACCAGATACATGAAATCCTGCGGGGTACCATAGCGCGAGGTGGGAGCAAAATATCCTGTGGTCTGGTATCCCCATGAGCCGTAGAACGGATGTTCCATGATTGGCATCAGTTCCACGTGCGTGAAATTCATCCGTTTTACATAGTCCGCCAGGCGTAACGCGGTTTCACGATAGGTCAGGGGCCGGTCGTCTTCCTCCGGAACCCGCATCCAGGAACCCAGGTGAACTTCGTAGACGGAAATCGGCGCCTGCAACGAGTCTCGCTTGGCGCGCGTTTCCATCCACTCTCGGTCGTCCCATTTGTATTCAAGATCCCAGACGACCGACGCCGTGCGTGGCGGCTCCTCGTGAAGGATTCCAAACGGATCGGCCTTGTCGCCGACGTGGCCCTGGTTGTGGGAAACGATTTGGAACTTGTACAGCGTGCCTTTGCCAGCTCCGGGCACAAACCCTTCCCAGATGCCGGAACTTCCCCGCGCCTGCAAGGGATGGGACTTAGGATCCCAGCTGTTGAAGCTGCCGGCCACAGAAACTTTACTCGCATTTGGCGCCCAAACTGCAAAATACGTTCCCGCCTGTCCGCGGACCGTGGTGAGGTGCGCGCCCAGCTTGTTGTAAATCCGATAGTGAGTGCCTTCGTTAAATAGATGGAGATCCTGGTCGGTTAACAGGCTGGCCTCGGTGCGAAGAGGCTGCGGCCGAGTCGGTGTAGTTTCTTTGATCATCAGTCAAGCAATGCTGGTCTTAGTGTACCGGACTTCCCTTGGCGAAGGGTATGCGGTGGCGGGCAAAAAAGAGAGGCCGTCGACTCTGGCGATCGGCGGCTTGGTTTCCATGTGGAGTGAGCGGCTTCGGGTTTGGGGTACGCCGGGTTAAGCAACCTGCTGCGAATCTCCGCCGAACGAATTGATGGCGGTGGCCTCATTGCCTTCAATCTGGAAGACGACGTGCAACCTGGTCATTTGCAGCAGGTCCTGAACCCTAATGCTGAGATTCACCAGCTTCATTTCAGCGCCTTGATTGCGAACGGTGGTGTACACCCTGACCAATTCTCCCATGCCCGAGCTGTCGATGTAGTGAACCTCGCCAAGATTGAGCAGAATTTTCTTGCTATCCTTGCCGAGCAAATCATACACAATCTCGCGCAGCATAACATTGCCTTCACCGTGAGTGATTCGTCCGCTGATATCAACAACCGCAACGTCGCCAATGTGTCGAGTGGCGGCCTGCATCTTTGCCGGCGAGAGCGGTCGCAATCCGAGCCCCAGGCGATCCAGCGTGTAGCTTGCTTTTTTTGCAATCTCGGCGGATTCGGTGCGGACCACCACCAGGGATCGTCCCTGCTTCAAAACCTCGTGAAAGAAGGTCACGTCAGCGGAACATTTCTCATCGGGCGTGGGTTGCGCCGGCGCGGTGTCTGAAATTGCCCTTCCGACTGCGACCCCCGCACCAGCTCCCATCAGTCCGAGAAGGGCGGTAGCGCCGAAGCCGAGCGCGAACACTTGACCAATTCCTGGAACAAACATCAAAGTGGCGGTAGCAACACCGGCGGAAAGGGCCGCGGCCCCGCCCACAAAGCCGCCAACAGTCGCGCCAACTTCCTTGCCGGTTGTCTTAGCTTCGCTTTCAGCCCGCGTCAGAAAAACGATCGCTTCCTCCGGCACGCCCAGGCGCAACAAATCTTTTACTGCATCTTCGGCGCAATCACGCGACGCGAATACTCCAATTGCAGTTTCCACGCGAACCTCCCCCAAGAGGATTTGTCCTGCCTAAGCGGTCACTACCCACAGTTGGCAACTTCGTCCTGATACACTGCCCTCGAGTTTAGGCGCTGAAAATTTGCGCTCTTGCGATGAATTTGTCAAGGAAAACACCCGGTTGGTGTCAGGCAACTAGAGCTGGGGAAAGGCCGCCGACCGGCTGTTTCCAGCCTCGACGCCTGGCTGGCATGGGTTCCCTGTGCCCAGGTTCATCGCCAGCAGCACATGCTAGACTGCTGATTCCGTTGCGTTTGACTTAGGAAGCTCACCCTCATGCCCGTACTGCGCGTGGTTGTTCTTTGGCATCAACACCAGCCGTATTACAAGGATCTGGTCTCCGGAGAGTATCGACTGCCCTGGGTGCGTCTGCATGCGCTGAAAGACTATTACGGAATGGTCAAACTGCTGGACGAGTTTCCCAACGTCCATCAGACCTTCAACTTAGTTCCATCCTTGATTACGCAAATCCAGGACTATGCGACGGGGACGGCGCGCGATCCGTTTCTAGATGTCGCCGCCAAGCCGGCCAAAGATCTCACTCTCGCAGAACGGCACTTCGCGCTGCAATATCTCTTTCAGGCTAACCCGGCAAACATGATTGGGCGCTATCCCCGGTACCGTGAACTCTGGGAGCACTTTCGCAATGCAGGCGGCTCACCCGAGCCGGCTGAGAAAGGATTCCAGCCGCAGGACTTCACCGACCTGCAAGTGCTTTCGCAAATCGCCTGGTTCGATGAATTCTTCCTGGATGATGGGGGTAAAGGCGATCGCGATATCGCCGGGCTGATTCAAAAAGGGCGGGGCTATTCCTTGGAAGATCAAAGTTTCGTGATCGCCCGGGAGCGGGAATTGTTGGCCAAGGTTCTGCCGGCCCACGCCGAAGCCGCCCAACGCGGGCGAATCGAGATTTCGACCTCAGCGTTTTATCACCCCATCCTGCCTTTGATCTGCGATACCAACATGGGTGCGGTTTCCACGCCAGGTTTGCCACTGCCGCAGAACCGCTTTCGCCATCCCGAAGATGCGCGCGAACAACTGCTGCGTGGACTCAATTTGCACCAGCAGGTATTCGGCATTCGCCCCCAGGGCGTGTGGCCGTCGGAGGGCAGCGTTTCGGAAGAAGTTTTCACCCTGGCGCAGAGTCTGGGGGTGAAGTGGATGGCCACCGACGAAGAGGTATTGGGCCGAAGTCTCGGCCTTTCTTTTTCGCGCGATGGGAACGGACATCTCCCCTCTGAACTCGCCGCCAGGCTCTACACCATCCATCGCTTTGAAAACAACCAGACCGAGATGAACCTGATCTTCCGCGACCACACTATCTCGGATTTGATCGGTTTTGTTTATTCCGGCATGCCTCCTCAGGAGGCTGCCAAGCACCTCATGCATAACATTATGAAATCGGCGCAGCCGCTTCTCAATGCTGGCCATGATGCGGTAGTCCCAATCATTCTCGATGGCGAGAACGCCTGGGAATATTATCCCCAGTCTGGGCGCGAGTTCCTGCGCCGTTTCTACGATTTGCTGCAGCGTGAGCCTGGGGTCGAGGCCCTAACCGTGTCCGAGGCCATTGCCCGGCACCGCCATTTTGGAAAGCTCGGGTCGCTGGTTCCCGGCTCCTGGATCCACGCCAATTTCAATGTGTGGATCGGTGCTCCGGAAGACAATCGTGCCTGGGATTATCTCTACAATGCCCGCAATTTCTATGCTCAGGAAGCGCCAGCGGCCAGCGAGGCGCAGCGCCGCCTGGCGTTCGAGGAAATCCTTATCGCCGAAGGCAGTGACTGGAACTGGTGGTACGGTCCCGAGCACCATTCGGCCAACGACCGGGAATTCGACGAACTCTACCGCAAGCATATCTCCAATGTTTACCAGGCGCTCGGTGTTCGCGCCCCCGACTATCTTGCGCAGCCCATTGTCGGGGGCGCGTTGCGGCCGTCAGTTGTTCCGCAAACTGCCTACATCCATCCCCGGATTACTGGGGACATGGTGCGTTATTTCGAGTGGATGGGGGCCGCGGTGTACGCTGCCGACCGTCGCGCCGGCGCCATGCACGGCAAACAGTTCCTGCTCGACGCAGTTCACGCCGGAATCGATGACGCCTCTCTCTACGGTCGTCTCGATTTCGCAGAGAGCGCAGTCCCGACTGCGGATTTCGAACTGGTGGTCAACGTCGAGTCCTGGGCAATCGAAGAACCGCGGCCGCGCCGTACCTTGCGTCTCGATGTCAGAATGGAATCAGGCAAAATTCGGACCTGGAAATTAAGCGCCCCCGACCAGAATCAGCCGATGGCCTTCATGGAAAGACCAACGGAGCAGGTAGCGGTGGCGGTGGCCCGCAACTTTGAATTCAAGTTGCCACTGGCGTGGTTATTAGCGACCCCGGTTGCTTCGACCAATGAGAGCAACTCGGTGACGACAAAGCTCCGACTGCGTTTCAGCCTTTGGCAAAACGGCCTTCCCGCAGACTCACTTCCGGTAGAAGGATGGATGGAACTGCCATTACTAAGGCAGGAAGATCTGATCACGCACTGGTAGCAAAGAAAACCGGCGGCATTGAACCGCCGGTTGCCCGAGGAAAACTGCGAACTGATATATCTGGAAACCGCGAACCGGTTTACTGTCCCCCGCTCTCAGCCGTCATCGCCAGCGGGCGGCTCAACTCCATCATCAACTCGGTGCCCGACGGCAGCACTGCGGAACGTTTCTTTCCTAGCCAGTGCGCTAGAGTAAGCGTTGCGCCCACCGCTCCACCGATCAGCAGCCCCTTGCCTCCGCCGGCCAGTCCTCCCACCAACATGCCGCCGCCGGTGCCCATGCCGATCTCGGTCAGGTCTTTCCCGTCGACTCCGTCGCCCTTGAACTGGCCTTCGGTGTTCACGTCAGTTCGGTTGTGCAGACTGGTGTCCACCACGGCCGCGTTGAGCATGTAACGTTCCCCATTGGGCAGGATGACTGCCTCGGGAAATATTCCGATAGTCGGCTTGCCCGCGACGCGGCGCGGTTCATTGACCTTCGTGACCCGCCCCTGCACCGTAGCGCCGATGGGAATTACGGTCTTCCCGTCGAGCATTACAGCCTCCGTAACCCGTCCGGAGAAGGGATCGCCTTCCTTGCTGGAGAAAGTGGAAAGAGTATTTTCCAGTTTGACCTTGAATGCCGTGCCCGCGGGAAGAGCCATATTGGTTTGTGCGCCGGCCGCGGCGGCCGGTAATATTACGCAAAGCAGTACAACGAGTTTTCTCATTCCGCCTCCTGAATTTTCCGCAACTTCGCAATTACTATCGAGGTGCCACCCTGTTGATGTGCCGCCATTCAGCTCGAAACTGATAGAGTCCTCACTGCCTCCACGACCTGATCGAACGGGACCGATCGGTCTGGCTGTCTCCGCGGTAGATGTAGTCCACCTTCCAGTGCGATCGATCACCAGGGTTGCCGGATGCGCGATATTGAGCGCATCCATTCCAATTCGGTGATACAGCCCGTAGGCTTTGGTCACCGCCCGTTCCTCATCCCGGAGAAAAGGAAAGGACACGGGACGTGACCCCCAAACCTTTCGTCGGCTTCCCCACGCCGGTTGCCTTCTCCGCCGCGATGTACGCCAGTTGCACTCCTGCGCTTTCGATTTGACTCTTCATGAGCTCTAACTGAGCCATGCGTGGCACGCAGTTCGGTCACCAAGGGTGCCACGCAGACACTCCACAATCAGCGGTCCACGCGACAGGAATCCCGAAAGCGAAAAAATCCCCTCGCGGTGTGCGGTCGACAACAAGAACTCCGGTGCACTTGTGCCGACGGTGAGAGTTTCCGCGCGATCCAACATCCTGCCCCGACTCTAGGCCACAAGTAGCTCCGAGCAGCCTGTGAAAAACTCGAGGAACCATCGGAGGCACGGGCCGCCCCGTCTATGCGAGTCGAATCGAGTGCTTCGCCGCGACGCAGGAACAGGTGCGGTAAATCGGCTTGGTGTCGGGCATCCGTTATAATTTCAAGTTTTGGTGCTCCTGCACGGTGATGTTCAAAGGAATCGGCGAACTGACCAGCCGGAAGATTGCCGTCGATAAGGCTAGCAGACACATTTGTCTGGATCATGAGGTAAAAGAGGAGTGATGGACGTCATAACCCAAATTCAGGAAATTCAGGCGCGCGAGATTCTTGATTCTCGCGGCAATCCCACGGTTGAAGCTGAAGTCACTCTGGCGGGCGGGGCCAAAGGCCGCGCCGCGGTTCCGAGCGGTGCATCCACGGGCGAGCATGAGGCGGTTGAACTGCGCGACGGCGACCAGCGGCGCTATGCGGGCAAAGGTGTGCTCCAGGCTGTCGAAAATGTTAACGGCGAAATCGCCGACGCCCTGGCCAATATGGACGCCGCCGACCAGCGGGCTCTCGATCAGAAAATGATCGAACTTGATAGCACCGAGAACAAGGGCCGCCTGGGCGCTAACGCCATTCTTGCGGTTTCGATGGCGGCGGCCCGCGCCTCGGCCGTCGCTTTCAGCCTGCCGCTTTACCGGTATCTCGGCGGAGCCGGCGCCAACACGCTGCCGACACCGATGATGAACATCCTCAACGGCGGCGCTCACGCCGACAACAATGTCGACTTTCAGGAATTCATGGTCATGCCAGTAGGTGCGAAGTCTTTTTCCGACGCGCTACGCTGGGGAGTCGAGGTATTTCACACGTTAAAAGGCGTGCTTAAAAAGCGAGGCTACAATACTGCGGTCGGCGACGAAGGTGGCTTCGCACCCTCGGTGAAATCGAACGTCGAAGCCATCGAAGTAGTTCTGGAAGCAATTCAGCAGGCGGGCTACAAGCCGGGTGAAGAAATCGCTATTGCCCTTGATCCTGCGGCCAGCGAGTTTTATCAAGATGGCAAGTACGTTTTCAAGAAATCCGACAAATCAGCAAAGAGTTCTGACGACATGGTCCGCTTCTGGGTGAAATGGGCGAAAGATTACCCGATCGTTTCACTGGAGGATGGTTTGTCCGAGAGTGACTGGGACGGCTGGCGGAATCTCACGAAAGAACTCGGCGACGAGATTCAACTTGTGGGCGACGATTTGTTTGTGACCAATGTCACGTTCCTGCAAGAGGGGATTGATAAGAACGTGGCCAATTCGATCCTGATCAAGGTCAACCAGATTGGGACGGTCAGCGAAACCCTGGATGCCATCGACCTGGCACGGCGCCACGGTTATACGTCAATCATCTCGCACCGCTCAGGCGAGACCGAGGACACCTTTATTGCCGATTTGGCTGTGGCGACGGGAGCAGGCCAGATTAAAACCGGTTCCGCCTCGCGTACCGATCGCATCGCAAAGTACAACCAGTTGCTGAGAATTGAAGACGAGTTGGGAGGAGGGGCCAGATTTCTGGGCCTCACGGCGTTAAACTATCACGGCTGAAGCGGGGAACTGTAACCCTCAAAACTGGAGCGCTTTGATTCCAGGGCCCGCCAACAACAGTGTCGCCGATCAAAATCCCATAGTGTCGTCCGCCGATGGCCCGTATGTTGCGGGCACGGCCTTCTCGTTCAAACGCAGATATACGCCCAGTTGGGCGCGGTGATGCACCAGGTGGTTCAGGAACATCTGCCGGTAAGCGAGAAAGCGTGGTCCGTTGAAAAGGGGCTTGCCTTGAAAACTTAGCTTCCAATTCTGCTCCCACGCGTCGTCAGGCGTGTTCTGGAGGGCGGTGCGAACCTTTGCTACACCTTCGTCAAAAGCGCTCAGGAGTTGCTCTGACGACTCGAATGGCAGGGGTTTGTAGCTGCCCTTGGAAAAGTCGAGTTCCGGAGTTGTCAAAACCGTGAGTCCAAAGCCGGCGAGCTGGGCAACGTGAGGTGCAAGTTTGCCGAGCGGCATTGATTTGGGATGTGGCGCGAAGTCCTTCTTGTCCACAGGAACACGCTCCAGGGTAGTGCGGGTCTTTTTCATTTCTTCGTTGAATTCAGCCAGCAAAAGCTTGTTCATGGTCATGGATTCTCCATCATTTCCGGTTACTCGCCCGCATACCCGCCCGAGCTTAAGCAGCGCCAGCGGTCAGCTTAGCCCAAACGACTATATTATGGACTTGCGGATTTGAAAACCTATTCCACTCTCCTATAAATTCTATTGTTTCCACTTGTACTTGTTCCTCTGTGCCGCCGTTGCTGTTCGAAGGGCAGAAAAGATATCAGGAGTCTAATGAACCGTCCCAAACCTCTTGTCCTCATTATTCTTGACGGATGGGGCTATCGTGGCGAAACCAAGGCCAATGCCGTTGCTCTTGCCCGCAAGCCCACTTACGACCGCTTGTTGGAGGAATATCCCAACACCTTGATTCAAACGAGCGGACACTCCGTGGGCCTGCCTGACGGGCAAATGGGCAACAGCGAAGTCGGCCATCTTAACATCGGCGCCGGTCGCGTCGTGCATATGGACAGCAGCCGCATCGAGCTGATAATACAGAACGGAGACTTCTTCTCCCATCCAACATTGCTCGACGCCATGAAAAACGCGCGCCTGGGCGAACGCCAGTTGCATCTCTTTGGACTGGTCTCAGATGGCGGCGTGCATTCCTACCAGACACACCTCTACGCGCTGCTGAAGATGGCGAAGCAAAACGGCGTTGACCGGGTGTTTGTGCACGCCTTTCTGGACGGACGCGACACGCTGCCCACCAACGGCGCGGGATACCTGGAGCAACTTCAGCAGAAGATGCGGGAGTACAACACCGGAAAGATCGCATCCGTGAGTGGACGCTACTATGCCATGGATCGTGACCGCCGCTGGGAGCGCATTGCAAAAGCGTTCAAGGCGATGGCCTTTGGCGATGGCGAAGGCGGCAAATACGTCGACCCGGTGCAGGGGGTGAAAGATTCTTACAACCAGGGCGTGACCGACGAGTTCATCGTACCGTTCGTCTGCGTAGACAATCGCGGCCAACCGCTGAGCCGCATACGCGATGAAGACTCCTGTATCTGCTTCAACTTCCGCGCCGATCGTGTGCGCCAGATAACCCGCGCCCTGGCCCGCAACAGCGGACTGAACCCGCAAGCCGGAAGCGATCTGCCGGGCGCCGCAGATCTTGATGCGGCCATCCCGCGCGATCGCGTGCCCAAGAACCTGCATTACGTTTGTATGACCCAGTACGACAAGAAATTCTTGCTGCCGGTGGTGATTCCGCCGGAGTCACTCGATAATATTCTTGCCAACGTGATGGGGCAGGCGAATCTCCGCAACCTGCGCGTAGCGGAGACTGAGAAGTACGCGCACGTAACTTATTTCTTTAATGGTGGAATTGAGCAGCCCTTCCCGGGCGAAGACCGGGTGCTGGTGCCATCGCCCAAAGTCGCTACCTATGATCTGAAGCCCGAAATGAGCGCCGGCGGCATCGCCGATGCGGTGGTCAAGGCGGTGGAGGACCGACCTTTTGACGTTGTCATCGTGAACTTCGCCAACGCCGATATGGTCGGACATTCCGGAAAGCTCGAGCCTACCATCAAGGCCGTCGAAACCGTCGACGCTTGCCTGGCGCGCATCGAGTCTGCCGTCCGCGCCAAGGGAGGAGCGCTGTTGATCACGGCCGATCACGGCAACGCCGAAATGATGATCGATCCCGCCACCGGTGGTCCGCACACCGCGCACACAACCAACCCGGTGCCACTAATTGTGATCGCAGAGGATAGCAAGCGGTTCACTCTGAAGCCTGGCGGTTCGCTGCGCGATATCTCGCCTACCATACTCGGCATGTTGGGTATTCCGCAGCCGAGGGAGATGACTGGGCACGACCTGCGCCTGCCGCTGAAGAAAGCCTAACCACAAAGGACAGGGGGAGGACTCAGCGGTTTCGCTGCCTTCTTTTGGGCGCCCTTTGTGGTTAAGTCTTCGCGATTGAGCACTGATGACTGTCGACTCGCGACTACCCTGACACCTTGGTAACTGGAACCTCTGTCGGACAAGGCGTGAGAATAGTCTTTCCATGGATCAGTCGACAGATCGTCAGGGGAACAGCCAGCCGGGCAACGCTGGCGGTTCCCATAACCGTGCCCAAGCGGCGATGCACTGGCAGCAGGCCAGTGCGTGGGCTCTTCGTATTCCGGTTTCTGCTCGGATCGTTTTTGGGATTTTCCTGCTTGCAGCGTTCTTGATGGCCATGCACAGTACATTCGGCGGCCGGGACGCGAGCCTCCGCCTAAAAGTCCAGCATAACTTGCGCAGCGCAGAGCTCTCGGTCTGGGTAGACGGCGACCTCGCCTACTCCGGTAAGCTGGTCGGCTCGTCGCGGAAGAAGTTCGGCCTGATCCCCGACGTGCAAGGCAGTATGTCAGAAACCATTCCCGTATCTTCCGGTATGAAGCAGGTGCGTGTGCGGGTTGTCTCCGACGACGGCTCGGTACAGGAAAACACCGCCAACGTAGACTTTGCCCGCAATGCACAGCAGACCTTATCCGTGGTTGCACGTCACGACGATCTCTCCCTGGATTGGCGTCATCCTGAAACCGCGGTGTCCGAGACTTCATCGTCTAGTCCGGACCCATCCGGTCCCGGCTGGTTCAGCCGCTACGGCGGATCGCTGCTGCTGACTGTTGCCGGTTCGATCATTTCCGCACTGACCGGATACGCTATCAAAGAACTGCCCAAACAGATCGCCTCACGCCAGAGTGAATCGCCGAAAGCCTAACCTGACCGCGTCAAGCCTAACCACGCGGCGTTCGCCAAGCCCCGCGAAGAGTGATTTGCGGCCGGCTCCACCTTTAAATTTTTCGTACTCGGTCTTGGCCTCATGCAGGATGGGAGTGTCCGGATCGGCGTTTTTCCACAGCGCAAGAAAGTCCTGATACCCGGCGCCTGCCTTTGGCGGTGTCGTCGGCGAGCGCGTAGCGGCGAGCCAGAACGAGGTGGGCCAGCGCCCCCAGTGGGAAATTGATGACAATGCTGCGATGATCCATGTGGCCTATGTCTCAGGCAGAGGCGATCCTCCGGATCAGGTCTTCCTGCTCGGCTTTGCTCTCGGCGCCGATGGTAAAAGCGTCGAGCACGCCCAGCGACAGCGCAAAATTCAAGGCTTCGTCTTGCCGCCCGCGCATGTCCCCCTGGCCCAGAATCTTCATACCGACAATTCCTTTTCCGGCAGCCTTCATCTCGCGGAGCACGCTCACTACCGTGTCAGGGTCAGCGTCCATGTGCGAACCGATGGGATTGATACGCACCAGGTCGACTTCCACCCAGGGAGACTTGGCCGCAGCGCGCAGGGCGTCGATGCTGTGGCAGGAGCAGCCGTGCGCACGGATGATCCCTTTAGCTTTCGCTTCGGAGAAGACATCCATGACTCCCTTGTAGCGCTCGGTCCAGTCACCTTCGGTGAGACAGTGCATGAGGCAAACATCCAGATAGTCGGTTCCCAGTTCCCTGCGGAAACGGTCTAGATCGGCGCGAGCTTCCGCTGGATCGCGCGCCCAGGTCTTAGTGAGCACGGTGACTTTGTCGCGGGGTATGTGCTTTAACGCCTCCGCCACGTGAGGATGGCTCCCGTAGGCATCTGCGGCGTCAAAAAATCGCAGTCCGTTATCGTGGCCGTTGAGCAGAAGGTCGGACAAACCCTTCACGCCGAGGGCGGTCTGGTGGGAATGATGTCCGCTACCAACCGTGCCAGTTCCCATCGCCAGGCGACTGGTGGTGATGCCGGTTTTACCTAGCGTCACCGTATCGGCTGCACCGAACTTGCGCGGCAAGGCGGGTAGCGCCCTCGCGGAGGCGGTCCATCCTCGCGACCCGATCCAGGCCGCCCCCATTCCAAAGGTTGCTCCGATGATGAATTCTCTGCGCTTCATGGTGCCTCCTCGAACGCTTCTCCGGTGGATGGCATATCCAATAGGACGAAGCCATCCTGGTTTTGGATATCAAGCAGGTCGAAACAACCCAGTTCAGAGAACGCTACCCTCATGGATCGATGAATTCAAGCCCGGGCGTTCCCTTGCCTGAATCGGGGATAGCTGGATTCGTAGTGTGGTCTCCCTAGCATTTCTACAGTCTTTCCTTTACCGGCACGGACACAACTCTTTGGCGCCAACCTGGATCAGAGTAGCCGTGGCAGGTACTCGCACTCCATTCACGAGGTGATTTACATGCTTTGGACAATTTTTGTGATTTTGCTGGTGCTGTGGCTGCTCGGAGTGGTGAGTTCGTACACGCTAGGCGGATTCATCCACATTCTGTTGGTGATCGCGGTCGTAGTGCTTTTGATCAATCTGATCACCGGACGCAGGCCAGCGCTCTAAGCCCCGGAATTCCCCAAGGGGAGCTCTGGCGAAGAGAAGTATCGGCCCCGCGAAGCGAAAATTGACGTTCCAGGAGGGAAAATTGAAAAAATCTCTATTTGCGGTCTTGCTAAGTTTGGTCACATTGCTTGGCAGCATGGCCTGGGCCACGGCCAAGGATGATTCTGTGGAACGTCTGCAGAAATCCGCGGACGTTCTTAAAGAAATCATGGCCACGCCCGACAAGGGTATACCGGAAGAAGTGTTGGACGACGCGAAATGCATCGTGGTGGTCCCCCACCTGATTAAAGCTGGCTTCATCGTCGGCGGCAAGCATGGCCGCGGGGTGGCGAGTTGCCGCACCGCTACCGGATGGAGCGCTCCCGCTTTCATTTCCGTGGGCGGCGGAAGCTGGGGACTTCAGATCGGTGCCGAGGGTGTGGACCTGGTGATGCTGGTGATGAACGACAAAGGCTTGCAACACCTGCTTTCCAGTAAATTTCAACTCAGCGGCGAAGGCTCAGCCGCCGCGGGTCCAGTGGGACGGCATGCTTCTGCCGGCACCGACTGGAAAATGAATGCTGAGCTGCTGACCTACTCTCGCTCCAAAGGCGCGTTTGCAGGCTTAACGCTGGAGGGAGCAGTAGTGGAGCAAGACGCGGATTCGACCATCGCCATCTACGGCAAGGACATCGCGTTTCGCAAGGTATTGACCGGGGATGTCACTCCGCCAGCTGCAGCGGCGCCATTCATGTCAGCAGTTAAGATGGCGGGGCACAAGGCAGCCACGCACGAAGCCAAGGAACAGATGCAAGACGAAAAGAAATAGGCCAAGGTACTTTTGGCATCGCCACTTTGTCCCCAAGCCCCGCCTCGGTGGGGCTTTTTTACTTCTGTTTGTATTTCCGTGCATGTATCTTGAGGCAACGGGTACTCTGCCTGCTGGAAGCTTTCCATGTCCCGCGCAGAGGCGATGTCCCACCCGCCCACCCGCCGCCACAGCGACACCGCAAGCCACCTGTGTTTGAATATAGAGAATCATGGACACAGTAGAATATTTCACCCGCCTTTTCACTTACGACGCCTGGGCGAATCACGAAGTGCTGGCCGGTCTGCGGGCCGGGCCTGCGCCTCCGGCACGTTGTTTAAAATTCGTCTCTCACATTCTGGCGTCCGAGCGAGTGTGGCTGGAACGGCTCGAACAGAAACAACAGACGCTTCCAGTTTGGCCGGAGTTCACAATTGAAAGGTGCGAAAGCCAGGCAGCCGAGTTATCTCAACTGTGGAAGAACTACCTGGCGGCGGGCGGGGAAGCTGATCTGGCGAAATCGGTCAGCTATCGCAACAGTAAAGGTGAAAATTGGAGCAGCCGCAAGGACGACATCCTGACCCATGTGGTCACGCATTCGGCTTATCATCGCGGGCAGATCGCGGCGGATATGCGAAGCGCGGGATTGATCCCAGCCTCCACCGATTTCATCTACAGCGTGCGCCGGGGATTTGTAGAATAGCTCCATGCCGAGTAATGAAAGAATTACGCCGCTTTTTGCCCTGCGTCTTGTGTGGTGTTGCTGGCGACCTCGGCAGTCGCAGCAGGAGCGGACCAGGAGGTGAACATGAATCGACACATTTTGTCTATGCTGGCGATATTTCTCTTTACTACAAGTCTTTGCGGCCAAGTCTCTCCCCAGCCCGCCACCGGGCCCAGTTCCACTGCGCAGGCTCTGGCCAATGAACTGGCACCCGGGACCATCCTTTCGGTGGAGTTGTCGAAATCGCTCGATGCGAAGAAGCTCAAGGCGAATGACAAATTTGAGGCCCGAAGCGTCATGGATTTGCTGTCCCACGGCCAGATCGTAATCCCCAGAAACACAAGAATCATTGGCCACGTGACCGAAGCCAAAGCCCACAGCAAGCAGTCTCCAGACTCGATCGTGGGTATCGTTTTTGACCGAGTGCTGATGAAGGATGGCCGCGAACTGCCGCTGCAAGCTGCCGTGCAGGCCATCGCACGGCCGTTGCAGACCGCGCCCGCTTTCCCGGCAGAGGACCCCATGGCCGCGACTGCCCCCGGCATGCCATCAGCCTCGCAGAGCCAGCGAGGCTCGATGGCAGGACCGGTTGGGACCGGAACCCCGTACCCAAATCCCAGCGGATACCCACCAGGCGGCGGCTCCGGATCGCCATCGGATCCCGCGGGGGCGACCGGCTCAACGGTCAGTCCGCTAGGCCCGACCAGTAAAGGGGTAATAGGAATCAAATCTCTCTCTCTGGACTCGTCGGGGCCGGCTTCCGTAGTGAGTTCGAAGACAGACAACGTACACCTCGACAGTGGAACGCAATTAATTCTGCGAGTGCAGTGATGCGCGAATGTGATTGCGCGGCTCCCTTGGACACGCTCAGGGCAGACTCTGCGGGAATTCGACGATGTGTTCCGGGGAAACTGCCCAGCTCGGAATTTGACCGGGCATGGGTTAGAAAGAACAGCTTCTACACGGTAGCTGCCAATGGCACGTAGTTCAATTCCGGAAGACTCCTTTCTCGCCGCCCTGCACAGCGGTCTTCCTCAAATTCTGCCGGAATTCCTCATGCATCGTCGCTGGTTTGGTGGCAAAGCCCGCAGGATCCGTGCTGTCAAGATTTCCGACGTCGTACCGGTTTGTGGGCAGACTCTGTGCTGGTATCTGGTTCTTGTCCAAGTCAGTTATGACAGCGGCACCGACGAAACCTACGACATTCCCCTAGCCCGCGTACCAGGGGGGAGGCCACAGACCATCCTCGATCCACAATCTGTTCTGATGTTTCGACTCGAGGATTTTTCTGAAGACATTGTGCTCGCTGATGCCCTGTCGGATGAGAGATTTCTTGAATGTCTTCTCGACGCGATAGCTCAGGGCGCTTCTTTTCGCGGGGCCAAAGGAGAGGTCCGGGCCGTTTCCACGAACACGCTTGCTGCCTTCTGGCAGCCGGCACAAGGCATGCTCACGCCATCCCTGATGAAGGCGGAACAGAGCAACACTTCGGTGGTCTACGGCCAGCGTCTGGTGCTCAAAGTATTTCGTCGGGTGGAAACGGGGCTCAATCCGGATTTGGAAATCGGCTTATTCCTGACCGAACAATCTTCGTTCCGAAGTGTTCCCCCGGTTGCCGGTCATCTCGAATATCTGAGCAAGGAGGGAACCCGAACCTCACTGGGCGTGCTTCAGGGTTATGTCGTCAACCAGGGAGACGCGTGGCAGTTCACGTTAAGAGCTCTCTCCGAGTATCACGAGAAGGCACAGCAAGGAATCCCTGGTGGGGTGGGCGAAATTCCACCAGGGCCAATTCTTAGACTATCTGACGCGGCGACTCCGGACGAGGCCAGGCGACGAATCGGGCATTATCTGGAGTCAGCGGCGCTGCTGGGCAGGCGCACGGCGGAGCTTCACATGGCCCTAGCGTCGGCGCAGGAAGATCCCGATTTCACACCCCAGCGTTATTCCGAAGCCGAGCAGCAGGCGTTTGTGATCTCGGCCATGCACCTGGTGACCGCGAACTTCGGCTTGCTGCGCCGGCTCAAAGATGAAATGCCTGACCCCATGCGGCAGGAAGCCGGCAAAATTCTTGGCCTTGAATACAAAGCCTGCCAGCGCTTCCAACTCTTCAGTAGGCAGAGGCTGTCGGCCCTACTCACTCGCGTCCATGGCGACTATCATCTCGGCCAGGTTCTCTTCACCGGCAACGATTTCGTCATTATTGATTTCGAAGGCGAGCCTGCCCGCCCTCTGGAACAGCGGCGCAAGAAACGCTCACCGCTGCAGGACGTTGCGGGAATGCTGCGCTCATTTCACTACGCCGCGTATGCGCCGCTTCTGCAGCAGGCGATTGGCCAAGGCCCGGATGAGAGGCTGCGGGTTTTGGGCCCCTGGGCTCATTACTGGCAAAGGTGGGTGTCAGCCGCGTTTCTGAAAACGTATCTCGACGTCTCACGCGGTTCGCAATTTATTCCTGAGAGCAGGGAAGAACTGTCGCTTCTGCTGGATGCGTATCTTCTGGATAAGGCTGTTTACGAACTAGGGTATGAACTCAACAACCGGCCGTCCTGGGTCCGGATTCCGTTGCAAGGCATTTCTCAGCTGCTGCAGGATCCCGTCTAGTTTTGATTCCTTCGTGCCTGGCTGTTAACCGACTGAACGGCGGCCACGATTTCATGTTCCCTGTGGAAAAACCGAGCCAAGCCAGCCGCTTCCTTTTCAACCCGGCTGTGGACTGCCCGGGAAACCTCGTCGAAGGACTGAATCTCTATCCTGACCTTGCCCCCGCGGAATTTGTAGGACCAGATCCCGGTGATCTTCCCATCTCGCAGGACCACCGCCGAGATCCAGCCTTGATTTCGATATACACGTTTGAAGTACGCAGGGGCGACCAAATGGGCTTTGTCGGCATGGGCCAACAGAAATGGGTCAAAGCCGGGCAGTAGCCTCACACTGGCTTCGCGCGTGGGGCGATTTCTGAGTACTCTTCAGTCCACCGCGATCAGCAGGCATTTGTGCCCCTCAATTTCGATTTCCGTAAGTTCATCTTTGAGCATTTCAGGCAGCGGCTTTATCTGCGGCACGGGAAGGCCGGACCATTTGGAAAAATCGCGCACAGTAGCCGGCCCGTAGCTTCGCAGGTACTTGCTCAACAGAGCGCACTGCGCCTCAGTTTCCGAGATCGGCTTCATCTTGGGTAGCCACTGATCCACGCGGATGAACTTCACTTCATGGCCCACACCCGGCTCGTAGCAGACCAGCCCCTCGCTGACGGGATTGCGTACGATACTCCAGACCGCTGCCATCCACTCGCGCACTCGCTTGCTGACTTTGGGACGAACGGCAGCGCTAATCGCAGCCCGCCCTAGAGGCCCGTTGGCCAGAGCGTCCGCGATCAGGGCGGTTACAGCGTCGGCTTCTTCGTGGGTAATGCCGAACTTGGCCATGACACGCAGGGCACTGGTCACGCGGCTGCGTTTCAGGGCAGTAATATAGAGCGTCAACTCATCAGCCGGGATGAGATGGAGCGTCTGCCCCATGAGTGAAGTCTTGACTAACGTGCGCGTCTTCCATAGCGCGCTTTCAATCTCCTCCCGGGTAAGGGCATGATTGCGCGCCCAGAGTTGGAGATAAGCAGCCGACATGAGCTGGGCCTGCACGCCGCATACATCGCGGCAGATCGTAACCAAATCTGCGGTTGCATCAGCCCGCAAGTGATGGCGCTGCAGCCGGAAGCTCGCAATATCTCGGGGGCGGGTGAACCGATAGATTGAGTTCTGGAGGGAACTTTCGCCATGCAGCTACCAGGTCAACTCTCAAATCTTGCCGGACGTGGCCGTGGGTCGGATAAGAAGCCCCATTCAGCTAGCAGCCCGCGTCGTTTTGCCGAACGCCTTCTGGACCAGCGTGTAACGCGCGGCACCCATGAGCCCACAATCGTCGTTCAACACGATCTTGACCGGCATGTCTTCGAGCAATCCCCGCATGCGTCCCTTGCTGAGGAACGACTCCATAAAGACAGGTTCCTTCATCTTGGGCAGGTTTCTGGCGGCAATAAGGCCGCAAACGAAAATGCCGCCGGTCGACATGAAATTCAGTGCGTAGTCTCCTGTCTTGGCGCCATATACGCTGACAAAAATGGTCATAGCTTGATCGCAGATCGGAGCCTTGTTTTCTTGAGCTGCCTTCGATATCAGTGCTGGAGCGTCGTGCGTTTTATCCATCTGCTCTTTCAGCCACCCAGGTTCCTCAGCCGTGTTGGTGTCGCGAAGAAAGTCGTAGATGGTCTTGATTCCCGGTCCGGAAACAATCCGCTCGCTGCTTACGTGGCCGTACTTTTTCAGGACATAGCGGAACAATTCAACTTCTAGCTCGTTTCGGGGCGCGAAATCCATGTGTCCGCCTTCGCAGGCGAAAGGATGGTGCCTGAATCCATCCCAATAAAGACCGGCTACTCCAAGGCCGGTTCTGGCTGAGACTACCGCGCGATTTCCTTCCGCGTGTTCCGATCCTTCGCTCAGCGTGACCAGGTCTTTGGATTCGAGCGCATCGACCCCATAAGCGTAGGCCTCGAGATCGTTGATCAGTCCCACCGAGTCGAGCTTGAGTTGTTGGGCCAGCTCGCGCGAATCAATGGTCCAGGGAAGATTTGAAATCTTGCTGCGGCCGCTGCGCACCGGTCCGGCCACACCAAAACACGCGCTATGTACCGGAATGCCCTCGCTCTTGACGAAATTCGCGACGATTTCCGCCAAGCCGCCGTGGTCCTGGCTGGGGTAGGTCCTTTCGATTACGCATTTCAGTTTGCTGCCTTCGGTTTCGAAGGCCGCTAGTCGGGTGCGAGTTCCGCCGATATCGCCTGCGAGAATCATGGTTCGATTTTCCTCCATTGCCTGCCGTCGCGGGCCAGCAATTCGTCAGATTCCACCGGCCCCCATGCGCCTGACGGGTAGTTGGGAAATCTGCGCGGGGGCAAAGCTTGCCACACATCCAGAACCGGGTCCACGATGCTCCAGCCGGCTTCCACCATGTCTGCGCGCTGGAATAGGGTTGCGTCTCCGATCATGCACTCATAAAGCAGAACTTCATAGCCGGTGTAGGCGTCCGCACCGAAATATTTAGTGTATTCAAAACTCATGTCCACTGATCCCACGCGCAGCACCGGACCGGGAACCTTGGCACCAAAGCTCAGAGAAATGGCTTCCACCGGTTGTATCTGTATGACCAGCTGGTTGGTGTGATTGTGAACCGGAGCGTTGCGGAAAATCTCGAACGGGGTACGCTTAAACTGAATGGTGATCTCGGTGTGGCGCCGCGCCAGCCGTTTGCCGGTACGAACATAAAACGGAACGCCCGCCCATCGCCAATTGTCAATGTTGAGCTTTAACGCCAGGAACGTCTCGGTCTTGGATTCGGGAGCGACTCCAGGTTCGGAGCGGTAGGCGGCTACTCTTTCTCCTCCGATCACCCCTTCGCCGTATTGGCCGCGTACGCTGGAATGGAGCACGTCTTCTGAATCCAACGGCTGAACGGCCCGCAAGATCTTAGCTTGTTCGTTGCGGACGGCGTCTGCCTGAAACGAGACAGGCGGCTCCATGGCGGTCAGGCTAAGCAGTTGCATGATGTGGTTGGGAACCATATCGCGGAGCGTGCCGGCATTGTCGAAATATCCGCCACGTTGTTCGACTCCCACGGTCTCGGCGTTGGTGATCTGAACATGATCGATATAGCGCCGGTTCCAGATGGGCTCAAAAATGGCGTTGTCAAATCGGAACACCATGATGTTCTGCACCGTCTCTTTGCCCAGGTAATGATCGATGCGATAAATCTGGTTCTCCGCCAACACCGCCTTGACGTCTCGATTCAAGGCCCTGGCGGACTCGAGATCATGCCCGAAGGGCTTTTCGATTACCACCCGCCGCCATTGCCCATTGTCCTGGTTTGAGAGACCCGCCTTGCCCAGTTGCTGAACAATCGGTGCGAAGTACTTGGGCGCGGTCGCGAGGTAAAACAGATAATTGGCTTCCGTACTGTGCTGCCGGTCCACTTCGGTGAGCCCGGCTGTCAGGGTTGAATAAGTAGCCGGATCGGCAAAATCGCCGCGCTGATAGTAGAGGCGCTGGGTGAACCACTCCCAGGCTTCCGTGCCCCGGTCTTCGGCTTGCAGAAAGCCGGTCACCTGGTCGCGAAACTTTTCCAGGCTCAAATCGTCAAAGGACACGCCCACAACCGCAAAATTCTTAGGAAGCAGTTTCGCCTTGGCGAGGTTGAAGAGCGAGGGAACCAGCTTACGCCTGGTCAGATCACCCGACGCCCCGAAAAGCACCAGCACGCATGACCCGGCGGCCCTGCCGATTTGTTCGTGCTTCTCCTGCCAGTTCACGGACGCTGCGGTTGCCATGTGGCCTTCGCCTGCTGGATTCGCAACAAGGAAAAAACGACCTATATGCTGAACAACATTGTAGGACACGGCAAGTTCATAATCATAATCTGGGACGAACTGGGTGTTCCTGTTGTCCTGATTGGCACCTGATTTCTGGTGGGAATTGCGGGATGTCACGGATCATTCGTGTTCCGGCGCGTTCCGGCGCGTTCCGGAAAAAGAACGGCGGGCCAAGCTTCGTCCTCCAGCGATGCTTTGTCCGGTATAATCCACAATTCCGCTTGGGGTTCTATTGGCAAAGAGGTGGAATGAGAGTTCGGCCTGGAATTGAGCTGGCAGGCCTCAGCGACGTCGGCTGCCAGCGCGCAAACAATGAAGACCGCTATTCCTATTGGGAGCCCGCGGACGATCAGCAATTCCTGCTGAAGGGCCGGTTGGCGATCGTGGCCGATGGCATGGGCGGGTACGAGGGCGGCCAGGAAGCCAGCCGCATCGCGGTTGAGGTTATCGAAGAGGTGTATGGCAACGCGGTCACCGGCGATCCGCGCTCCTGGTTGCTTGCGGGCTTCCAGATGGCGCATAGCCGCATTCAGGACTACGCCGGTAAATACCCCGACCTCCATGGGATGGGGACCACCTGCACTGCGATTGCTCTGCTCGACCACAGACTTTATTATGCGCACGTCGGAGACAGTAGGCTGTATCTGGTCCGCGGCTCCTCTATTTCTCGCCTTACCCACGATCACTCTTACGTGACCCGTTTGGTCGACAACGGCATCATCCGGGCTGAGGAGGCCGAATCCCACCCCCAAAGGCATATCCTGACTGCGGCGCTGGGAGCAGGCAGCAGCGTTGCTCCCGATTCTCCCATAGAACCGGTTTCGCTCAAGCCCGGGGAGGTGCTGGTGCTCTGCACTGACGGTATGTGGGGCCAGCTGACAGACCATGAGATTCTAGAGATGGTTGCGGGGAAGAGCGTCGACGACATCTCTCAGTCGCTGGTGGAAACAGCAAAAAATCGCGGCGGGCCGGATAACATCACGGTGCAGGTCCTGCGGCTTATCTGAGCTGCAACCGTTCCGGTTTCCTCCCGGCTGCGCGCGGCTCTCTACAGTCGTTATGTCCAGTTTCGCTGAATGCGTAAATGCAGATGGGGTTCATCGAAATAAACCCTATTAAAGCTATCGGCTTTTATGGCATTATGGGCTAGTTATGAAAATCTCCCAGAAAGGGCTGTATGCGCTGCAGGCCATGATGATGCTGGCCCGCCACTACAACCAGGGAGCCATTCGCATTCGTGACATCGCTTACGAAGAAGTTCTACCCGAAAAATTCCTCGAACTGATTCTGCTCGAATTGAAGAACGCCCGCATCGTGGAAAGCGTGCGAGGCGCCAAGGGCGGATACCAGCTACGCCGGGCGCCTTCTGAAATTCACCTCAGCGAAATCATTCGTTTGATTGATGGGCCGCTGGCGCCTTTCGGCGATGCCGAGCAATTACGCAGTCTGATTGATCGTGACCTCGAGCATCGTGCCCTATATCAGGTATTTCTTGAGGTGCGCAACGCCGCAGCCAAGATCTTGGAGCACACTACATTGGCCGACATCGTCAGGCCGAATTTTGCGAAAGCGGGAAAGCGCAAGGGTAAAAAGAAGGCTGAAGGTGCCAGCATTTTGCCCATGGTGGTTCACGCAAACGTACGCAAAGCCGAGGATAAATAGGTTTTAGTAGCCAAGCCGGGAATGCTCCCGAGGTGACCCGGTTTTTGATTGTCTGGCACTGAAGTTTCAGAAGGCTGCAAAAAGAGAGCGCGACAAACCTGCAAGGGGAACGGACCTAAACTTGCGTCTGAATTGCGAGTTGCGGCGTGCCAGGCTGCAACATCGGCGGTCCAAATGCTTTGCCCATTCTTCGCGTCACACTTGACAGCAGCTTTCGAGATGCGATAAACCAGAAGCCTCGAAACAGAGTAAATAAGGGCTCACGGCGGGCCTGTTCATACACAGCCCCCTGCCGGTCTCGAACCCTGCCAGAGCCTTCCCGAGGCTGTTGTTGGTTCCACAACTAGCTGGCTCGCGGTTCAACTCAACAAATCAGGGGAGTGTGAGATGAGAGCTCGAAATTTGGGTATGGCTGTTTTTGTGCTTTTGCTTCTCGCCCGGCTGTGTCCAGCGCAGGAGATCACGGTGGCGGCTGCGGCGGATCTTCAATTTGCCTTTCAGGATATAGCTGCGCGCTTCCAGAAGGAAACCGGCGGTCACATCAAGTTGATTTTCGGATCGTCGGGAAACTTTTTCGCGCAAATACAAAACGGGGCGCCATTCGACCTGTTTTTCTCCGCCGACATCGACTATCCCAAGCGACTCGAAGCTGCCGGCCTAGCCGAACCGGGGACGCTTTATCCCTACGCCACGGGAAAAATCGTGCTCTGGGCTCCCAATGAATCGAAACTCGATCTGAGCCGGGGCTTGCAAGTTCTGCTCAATCCAGGTATTCGCAAAATCGCCATCGCCAATCCCGAGCATGCGCCTTATGGACGGGCGGCCGTGGCTGCGCTGCGGCGCGAAAGGATTTACGACCGGGTTGCCGCGAAATTCGTGTTGGGAGAGAACATCTCGCAGACAGCCTCGTTTGTTGTGTCTGGCAGCGCGGATGCGGGCATCGTGGCCCTTTCTCTGGCGCTGGCTCCTTCCATGAAGGAGAAGGGGAGGTACGTGGAAATTCCTGTCGAGGAATATCCCGCCATCGAGCAGGCGGCCGTAGTTCTGAAGTCGTCCCAAAACAAGGAGACCGCCCGCCAGTTTTTGACGTTCCTGAAAGCTCCGGGCGTGCAGGAGCTGTTGCGAAGCTACGGTTTTTTTGTTCCGGGTGGTCCGGTAGCGGGACGCTAGCGGTAAGTGACCAGAAATACATGAGGATCTCCAAAGAAAGAGGAAAACGAGAAATGAGACCGTTCTTGTGGTTCAGTTTATTCATGCTGGTGATTAGCGGAGCCGAGGCGCAAACGCGTACAACCCCCAAAGCCGCTTCAAAGAAATCCAATCAGAGGCGGGTCAGCGCCAAAGAGGTCCAGGAGCTTCGCGAGGCCTTGGCCGCGCAGCAGCAACAATTGCAGGAGCAAAACCGGCAGATGGACCAGTTGAAGTCCCAGTTGCAGCAATTGCTGGATGTAACCCAGCAAGCCAATGCCTCCGCTCGTAAGGTGCAGGGCAGTGCCGAACAGGCCCAGACGACGGCAACTCAGGCCCAGCAGTCCGCCACCGAGGCGCAGCGTCTGGCAGACCAGGCCTCCGCCAACGCCGCAGAAGCGAAAACGACACTGGCGCTTGTCGAAAGCAAATCCAAGGACGAGGACAAGCGGATCAGCGCCCTGCAAGATGTGCTGGGGCGCTTCCGCTTCAACGGCGATATCCGAGTGCGAGGGAAGACATTTTTCAGGATTGCCCAACTTGCGTCACTCGCAATCGCGCCCGCCTTCGTGTCCGCTTCGGTCTCGATGGCCGCCTGAACGAAAACTTTGTCGGAGGCTTTGCCCTGGCCACCGGCTCGCTGGGCGACACTACCTCGGCCAACGAAACTTTGACCAACTTCTTCGAGCGAAAGACCATTGGTCTCGACCGGGGATATGTCACCTTTAATCCTGTCGCCGCCAAGTGGCTCTCGATCACCGGAGGCAAATTTGCCTATACCTGGGCCCGCACATCGCTTACCCTCGACCCCGACATCAACCCCGAAGGCTTCAACCAGAAGCTCTCCTGGGACCTGGACACGCCCTTTCTGAAGAACTTTACGGTTCAAGCCATGCAACTGCTGTACAACGAAGTCGCGAAGGGTGACGATTCCTTCGCCCTCGGCGGCAACGCTTCAGCCACATTCAAATTTGGTCCCTTGACGACAACCCCGTCATTCACCTTGATTGACTGGGGCTTCCCGAACGCCATCTTGAACGCATCGGCATTCGCCACTCAGGCCACCACCAGCGGTAACCCGCCCATTGCCATCCCCGGCGAGGGTCCGGGTTGCGCCACGGGTTCCGGTTTGCCCAGCGTTCCGCCTTGCGCCATCGCTTCCAACGGCATGACCAACGCGACCTTCGTAGACGCGAAAGGACAACGGCATTTCCTTTCCGGATTTGAATACGCCGACGTGATCCTGAGCAGCCAACTAAAGACGGGACTGTCCCGCTTCCCACTGAACCTGATGCTGGAATATGAAACCAACCTCAAGGCGGCTGATCACCCGCTGGACTCTAAAGGGAATGTCATTGCGAGCATTGGTTCGCAAGGCCGGTCATACCTCGGAGAAATCAGCCTCGGGCAGATCAAGAACAAAAATGATCTGCAATTCGGCTACGGATTCTGGCGTTCAGGGCAGGACTCCATTCTGGCCACGTTTTCCGAAAGCGAACAGCGCGCGGCTACCAACATCATCGAGCACCGCATTTACGCTTACTGGCGGCTTCGATCGAATGTTGTGGCCCAATACAACGCATGGCTAGGGCGCACGCTAAACACTAACCTACAGCACGCCGTATTGGCACCCGGAGTAACCGTCGGGAAGACAGAGCCGTTTCTCGTGCGTCACCAGTTCGATCTGATCTATTCCTTCTGAATAAAGCCGGGCGCGCCGACCAGAGTCGGCGCCGTTTGTTACCCAACCCGCTTCTGCCACGGCCCAGCCTCGGATCGAATGCCGTCTCTGCTAGAATCCAACGGCATAGCTTGGAAAACCTAACCAAAGGAGTGCGTAATTGACCGTTCTCGTGGTAGGAGGAGCAGGCTATATTGGCAGCCATGCCGCGTATGCCCTGAAGCATCGCGGCTACGAAGTCATCATTTACGACAACCTAGTGGCCGGTCACGCAGAACTCGCCCAGGGCTTCGAACTGATCGTCGGAGACATGTCGGACGGGACGAAACTAAGCCAGGTTCTGCGCCGCGTTGATGCCGTGATGCACTTCGCTGCCCACGCCTATGTAGGCGAATCGGTAGTGAATCCCAGAAAATATTTCCAGAACAATGTGCTGGACGGGCTTACCTTGTTGCACGCGGTGCTCGACGCCAACGTGCGCAGGTTTGTCTTTTCCTCCAGTTGCGCCGTTTACGGAGTGCCGGCGAAGGTGCCGATCACGGAGGATCTGCCGCGTTTCCCGGTGAATCCCTACGGCGTTACCAAATTGATTTTCGAACAGGCGCTGGAGTCCTATGGACCAGCGTACGGTTTGGGCTATGTAAGTCTTCGCTATTTCAACGCCGCCGGAGCGGACGAAGAAGGTAGAATTGGCGAGATTCACAAGCCTGAGACCCACCTCATCCCTTCTGCTTTCGAAGCCATCCGCGGTGAGCGTGCGGCACTCGAGATCTTCGGAGACCAGTACCCTACGCCGGACGGTACCTGTGTGCGCGATTACATCCACGTGAACGATCTGGCCGAGGCTCACGTGCAGGGATTGGAGTATCTCAAAGGCGGCGGCGGTTCAATGGCTCTCAATCTGGGGACGGGCTCCGGCCATTCCGTCCATGAAGTTCTCTCAACCATCAAGTCAGTCACGGGCCACGAGGTGCCCAGTCGCATGGCCCCGCCTCGGCCGGGAGATCCGCCGCAGTTGGTGGCCGATCCAGAGCGCGCGGAAAAACTGCTGAACTGGAAGGCAAAACGCTCGCTTGAAGAAATCGTGGCGACGGCGTGGAAGTGGGCGGAACGTACGCAGCCGACCGCGAAATAACAAAAGGCAAAGCGCTATCGACCCAGCGTCCAGGAGGCAGAGGGGACGCTACGATAGCGCTGCCTGTGATTGGCCCGAACTGTGCAAGAGCTTAGGCCGGAGCGTGCACTAATTCCTAGTGCATTGTCTGATACCTCGAGCTAGGCGACTGGCGAGGCCGTCTGAGGTTTCCTTCGTGATCCCCTAGTATCCTTCGTGGTTCATGCCTTGGTTTGAGTCTGCGGAATCACCTTGTTGGCGGCCTTTAAAGCCGTTTCCAAGCCTTGTAAATGCCGTTCCTCGGTCAAATAGCTGATCACCATCATGCGCAGCACGCTCTGGCCTTTGACGACAGTTTCCGAAATCCAGCGCCGGCCGTCGTGTGTGACTTCGTCCACGATGTTGCCGTGAGCGGCGGCTAGCAGCTGGGGACTGAGTCCGGCTGACTTGAGTCGGAAAGTCACGATGGGAAGAGTCTGCGGCACCGCCAGCTCGAAATCGTTCGAGGTTTCTACCCAGCTAACGAAGCTTTTGGCCAGCCCAAGCTGGTGATCGATCAGTTCTTCGTACCCTTTGCGGCCGTGCACGCGAAGCGTCAACCAGAGTTTGAGTGAGTTCATGCGCCGCGTCCATTGCGTGCTGATGCGGGAATTGTCCAGTAAGTGAGCACCCGCGGCCTTCGGCATGTACGGCGCAGCGACCGAGAACGCCCGCTCCAGAATCTCGGGATGGCTGGTGAGAATGAGGCCCGCGGCAAACGGCATCGCCAGCCACTTATGCGGATCGATGGTCAGTGAATCGGCCAGCTCGATGCCCTGGACCAGACCGCGGTGCTGGTCGGAGAAGATCGCCGCTGCGCCGTAAGCGCCGTCCACATGCAGCCAGAGACGATGGCGCTTGCAAATCTCTGATATCGCCGTCAGATCATCCACAGTGCCGGAGTTCGTGGTCCCGGCGGTAGCTACGACGCAGAACGGCTTGCAGCGGGACACGCGATCCTCCTGGATCGCCTGATCCAGCTTCTGCGGATCGAGCTGCGCGGTTTCATTCACCGGGATGCGCCGTAACGCTCTGCGACCGATTCCCAACAGCCCGGCCGACTTGTCCAGCGAATGATGGGACTCGGCGGAGGCATAGAACACCACCGGCGCGCCGATCGAAGCCACTCCTTCTTCTACCGAGTTAGGAAAGCTGGACGCCAGCGCCAAAGCGAGGCCGCTGAAATTGGCTTCGTTGCCGCCACTGGTAAAGGTTCCGTTGAATTCGCCGGGCCAGCCCACGCGCTCGCCAATCCAGCGCACGGTTTCCAGTTCAATTTTCGACGCCAGTTGTGAACGGGCCAAAGTGGCGAGCTGTGGATTGAGCCCTGCCACCAGGCCTTCCGCCAGCACTCCGATGTAAGTGGGCGTGGGGTTCATCAGGCCGAAATAATTCGCGCTGGGGACGTGGAAGCCCTGGTCCACCATCTCGCGGCAGATTTCGTCCAATACCTTAGTGGCATCTTCGCCGAATTCGGGAAGCGGATGGTGGGTCGGTCCGTAGCTTCGTTGCTCGAGCGGAAGCTGCACCGCGCGATCCGGCAGGGACGAGAAGAAGGCGTCGATTTGGTCAATCAGACGATGGCCGAGGCGCCGGCGAGTTTCGGAATCGAAGTCGAAGCGCATAAGTATTCGATTTTAGATTGACCGCGAGGGACGGAGGAATTTGACCCCAGAAGGCACAGGAGGAGACAAGTGTTGTCTCAGACGCGGTGCTTCGGATATCGCATAAAGCTAATTGTTTTCCTCCGTCTTCTCCGTGTCCTCCGTGGTTAAAGCTTTTTCCGGCCTGAGTAGCGGAAACAGAATCACGTCGCGGATGGTGTGCGAATCGGTCAGCAGCATGGCCAGCCGGTCTACTCCCACTCCAACGCCTCCGGCCGGCGGCATCCCGTAGGCAAGGGCGCGAATGTAGTCCTCATCCATCTGGTGAGCTTCTTCATCGCCTCGCTCACGTTCTTTCAATTGTCCTTCGAACCGGCGGCGCTGGTCTTCGGGATCGTTCAGTTCGCTGAAGCCGTTGGCAATTTCCATCTTTCCGGCGAAGATCTCCCAGCGCTCGGTCCAGTCCGCCTCGTCAGGTTTTTGCTTGGACAGTGGAGAGACTGCGGTGGGGAATTCATAGATGATCGTCGGCTGAGCTAAATGCTCCTGCGCCGTAGCCTCGAACAGCGCGGCGATGGTTTTCCCCGCTGGCTCCTTGGGGTCGTAGGCGACGTGAGCGTGCGCAGAGTTGAACCGCCGCACCAGACTTTCGACACCCTCGGCCGATGCAAAGTCCGAAATTTGCGGTTTCGCGCCCGCTGCCTCCGGCCAGTATTGGATGATGGCTTCGCGCATGGTCAGGCGTCGCCAGTTTGCACCCGCCCAATCGATCTCGTCCTCGCCCCACTTGGTTTTGGTCCCACCGGTTACATCTTTCGCAGCCTGCTCGATAAGTTGCTGGGTCAGATCCATCACGCCGCGATAATCGGTATACGCCTGGTAAAACTCAAGCATGGTGAACTCGGGATTCCAGCGCCAGCCCAGCCCCTCGTTGCGAAAATTGCGGTTCAACTCGTAGACGCGGTCGAACCCGCCCACCGTCAGCCGCTTCAGGTACAACTCGGGCGCGATGCGCAGAAACAGATCCATGTCAAGCGTATTGTGATGGGTCACAAACGGGCGCGCCACGGCTCCGCCTGCGATAGGCTGCATCATGGGCGTTTCAACTTCGACGAAGCCCTGCGCGTCCATGAAGCGCCGCAACGACTGCACCAGTTTGCTACGCTTGAGAAAAACCTCACGAACTTCCGGATTCATGACCAGATCGACGTAACGCTGGCGGTAACGCAGTTCGACGTCCGTGAGCCCATGCCATTTTTCGGGCAGGGGTAGCAGGTCTTTGGAGAGGAAAGTAATCTCTTCAACGTGGATTGAGAGTTCTCCGGTGCGAGTGCGAAATAAATAACCGCTTACCCCGATGTGATCGCCCAGGTCGAGCAGTTTGTAAAGTTCGAAACCCTTTTCTCCTACCGCGTCTTTCTTGACATAAATCTGCAGCCGCTGCCCGCCTTGTTGCAGGTGTGCAAATCCAGCCTTGCCCATGAGCCGGATGGCCATGATGCGTCCGGCCATGCGTACATTAATTCGCGGATTCTCCAGTTGCTCGGCAGTTTTGTCCGAGTACTCTGCAAGAATTTGGGAGATTGTATGAGTAAAGGCGTATGTGCGCGGATAGGCCTGCTGACCGAGAGCCTCGATCTGGTGCAGCTTTACCCGCCGCTGTTTGTAGATTTTATCGTCGAGTGCCAAAGGATTCCTTATGTATTAGTCGCTAACGGATGAACGCACCAGGCCGCTAAGGTGAAAAGCGATTATAAACAAGCTAGAGAGGCGGCTAGTCGCGCAGCGTCAGATTTTCAGTAGTTCAAGATAGATGGCCATTCCTACCACCGCGTCCACGCCCATGGTATGAAACTGTTCGACTTCGTCTTCCGTCCTGATGCCACCGGCCACAATCAGCTGCTTATTTGTGGCACTGCGCAGTTGAGAAACCACATCGACAGGCATGCCCAGCAGCAATCCCTCGGTATCGATATTGGTGTACAGAAAGGCGCTGCACCAGGGCTCGAGAGCACGGATCATTTGTAAAGCAGAAAGCCCGGTAAGCTGCCGCCAGCCCCGGATCGCGACTTTCCCGCCCTTCGAATCCAAGGCGAAGACCAGTTTTTCCTCGCCTACCTGACGCGCCAGCTCCTCCGCGAATGAAGTATTGATGCTCCCCTCTCTTATCAGCGACGACCCGATAACAACACGCTGAGCCCCGTCTGCCAAAATCTCCTGCGCTACTTCCAAGGTGCGAATTCCGCCACCGACCTGGCAAGGGAGCCGCTGCACCAGAGACCGCACCAGATCGCGATTGTTTCCTGGGCCGATGGCGGCGTCCAGATCAACAAGTTGAACCAGCGGATACTTGGAAAAGCGTTCCACCCAAGGCTCGAAATCGTCGAACTCCAGGGCTTTCTTTTCGCCTTGCACCAGCTGGACGATCTTGCCGCCCATGAGATCGATGGAAGGAATCAGCATGGCCACCGCATGGGAATGCCGGCGGCCTGCAACTCGCGCTTTAGGGCGGCGATGGGCGTCACACCAAGATGGAAAATGGACGCGGCCAGGGCGGCATCGGCACGCCCATCGCGAAATACTTCAACGAAGTGTTCCGCCGCTCCAGCTCCTCCGGACGCAATCACGGGAATACTAACCGCATTGACGATCGCCAGGGTCAGTTCGCAATCGAAGCCGCCGCGCGTTCCGTCCCGGTCAATCGAGGTGAGCATTATTTCACCGGCTCCGTGCTTTTCGACCTCGGTGGCCCATTCCACGGCATCGCGTCCGGTGGAGTGCCGGCCCCCCGTAGCCTTTACCCCGAACGAACTGGTTTTGCCCTTGCTGATGCGGAGGGCGTCAATAGCGACCACCACCGCCTGGGAGCCGTAGCGATGTGCAATCCGGGGAATCAGGGCTGGATCCGCGAGAGCCGCGGAATTGACCGTGACTTTGTCCGCTCCAGCGTCGAACACCGCGGCGGCATCGTCCAAAGACCGGATACCGCCGCCCACGGTGAACGGAATGAACAACTGACAAGCTGTTCGGCGGACCACATCGAGCAGCGTAGAACGATGCTCATACGTCGCGGAAATATCCAGCAGTACCACTTCGTCGGCTCCGGCCAAGCTGTGTCGGAGAGCCAGTTCTGCGGGATCGCCGGCATCACGAAGGCTGGAAAATTGCACGCCTTTCACTACTCGTCCGGCGTTCACGTCCAGGCAGGCGATGATGCGCTTGGTTAACATTTACTTGTTCAGCCTTGCAAAAGGTCGACACTTCCAGTCCAGATCTCAAAGTTCACAAAAATTGCGTAGAAGCCGCAGTCCCGCTGTCCCTGATTTTTCGGGATGAAACTGCACACCGAAAAGCTGTCCGCGCTCGACGGCCGCGGAAAACGTCCCCCCGTACGCGCAGCCCGCAACCGTGGATTCGACCAACGGTGCCCGGTAGGAGTGAGTGAAATACACGAAGGAATTCTCTGGAAGTCCGTGCAATAGGCGCGAGGCGCCACGAAGTTGCAACTGGTTCCATCCCACATGAGGAGACTTCACTTCCGCTGGAAACTTCGCACACTGGCCCGCGAACAGGCCCAGCCCGCGAAGCTGTGGAGCTTCCTGGCTCGACTCAAACATCCACTGCATTCCCAGGCAGATGCCGAGAACAGGAACTTCCCGGGAAATCGCTTTGGTGACGGCTTTCTGCAAAGGCCCGGCCAGCGCGGTTGTGGCTTGGAAATTCCCCACACCCGGCAAGACAATTTTGTCGGCTCGAGCGATCGCTTCAGGATCGGCCGTAATCGCCGACTCATACCCCAGATGGTCAAATGCTTTTCGTACCGAAGCGAGATTTCCGGCCTGATAGTCCACGATGGCAATCATAGAAGTCCCTTTGTGCTAGGCAGCAACCGGGCCATGCGTCGGTCGCGCCAGCAGGCGGCGCGCAGCGCCCGCGAGAATGCTTTGAACAAAGCCTCAATCTTGTGATGGTTGGAGCGGCCATAGAGCACGCGCGCGTGAACATTGGCGTGCGCGCCGCGGGCAAAGCCGTCGAAGAAGTCATGAACGAGTTCGGCCTGCAAATCGCCAACCAGACGCTGCCGGACCCTGGTGTCTACCACGGCTGCCGCGCGACCGCCAAAGTCCACCGCGGCCAGTCCCAGCGTTTCGTCCATGGGCATGACGAAATAGCCTGCTCGTAAAATCCCCCGCTTCGATCCCAGCGCTTTGTGGAAAGCCTCACCCAGAACGATGCCTACATCTTCCACGGTGTGGTGCTGGTCTACATCAAGATCGCCCTGGGCGCGCAATTCGAGGTCGAAGCCGCCGTGTCGCGCGAATAACTCCAGCATGTGGTCAAAGAAGCGGATCCCGGTGGACACTTTGTACCGGCCTCGTCCGTCGATGTATAGGAGAGCTCGGATCGTAGTCTCTTTCGTCTTTCGCTCGATGCGGGCTCGTCTCATGCCGGCGTCCTCTTTCTCTCTGTCCAGCCAATCTCTTTTAGAGTTTCGTGTAGTGCGGCCAGAAGGCGGTCGGTATGCTCCTGCCAGCCCGCGGTAATGCGAACGCACCCCTCACAACCCCAATCCGCGGATCGATCGCGAACCAGGATGCCGCGCGCTTTCATGTTCCGAACAAAATCGGCATGTAGAGGTCCGATCCGCGCCAGCACAAAATTTGCCTGGCTCGGCCAGAAGGGAATTTCAAGCGCGCTGAATTCTTCCTGCAGGCGCTTGCGACTCGACTGTACTTCGGCCACGTATTGCCGGACATATTGCTGGTCGGCGAGTGCCGCGGGCAGGCATGCCAGCGCCACTCCGTTCACGTTGTACGGGGAACAGGCACGGCGAAGGTTTTGCACCTGCCTGGCTGCGCCCGCCAGCATTCCTACCCTGAAGCCGGCCATTCCGTATGCTTTGGAGAACGTTCGAGCGATAAACAGGTTTGGCACTTGGCCTGCGTTTTCTAGAAGCGACTCGCCATGAAATTCGAAGTAGGCCTCATCCACCAGAACGGCAGCCTGGGGCGCGCTGCGAGCGATCAGCAGCAGGTCGTCCGCTGACGCTGCCGCACCGGTGGGATTATTCGGGTTCGCGATGGCAATGAGCCGAGTCTTTGGGTTGGTCGTATGAGCCATCAGTTTGGTTGTCGGAAAACGAAAATCTTCGTCCGCGGGAATCGAAATGACCTGTGCTCCGGTCGCGGCCGCACAAATTTCGTACATCGCGAATGTGGGAACTACGATGACAGCTTCATCTTCCGGTTCCAAGTAGACCTCGCAAACCAAATGGATGGCTTCGTCCACACCGTTGGTCAACAAGACCTGATCCGGCGGCAGTCCGAGAACCGACGCGACTTCCCGCTCGACATGCGCGCGCTCCGGATAGCAAGCAAGCTGCTCTGGCTGTAGTTGCCGTAAACACTCCATTACTCGGGGCGAACACCCACCGGTGTTCTCGTTGAAATCCAGGCGCAGTCCGGCGCGACCCCCCAGCGGAGGCTGGTACTGCTTCAACTTGAGTACCGCCTGCCGAGCCTCAAGCATGGCCGCACCTGGTCTGTATGGACTGAGCATGTGCCCGAAGACCTTCAGCCCCGGCCAAGGCGACAATAGACGGTGCAATCTTGCGCAGACCTGCGCGCGAGAGTTCCTGCACCGTAATGACCTTGAGGAAATCAGCGACGCTGAGCCCGCCCCGGAAGCGGGCAGCGCCGGCCGTCGGAAGCACATGATTGGGTCCGGAACCGTAGTCCCCGGCCGCCTGCGCGGAGTAGTCCCCGAGGAAAATGGAACCTGCACTGACAATGTTGGGCAGATTCTTGCGGTTGGTGGTCAAGTGTTCGGGCGCGATCCGGTTGGTCCAATCAATCGCCTGTTCGCCCGAACCGGCCAGCAACACGGCTCCGTGCTTTCGCAATGACTGCTGTGCGATTGAGTTTCCACTAGCCAGGGAAGTCGCCGAGTGTGAAACCGCACGCGCCAATTTTCGCGATTGCGTGATCAGCAAAACCAGCGCGTCGGGGTCGTGCTCGGCTTGTGCAACCAGATCGGAAGCGAGGAAAGATGGCCGGCCGTCATCGCAAAGAATCAGTCCCTCGGTGGGCCCCGCCAGGAAGTCGATGGCGCAGTCTAAAGCGACAATTTTCTTGGCGGTGGTTACGTAGAGATTTCCAGGCCCAACGATCTTGTCCACCCGACCAATCGTTCTCGTACCGTACGCCAAGGCCGCGATCGCCTGGGCGCCGCCGACGCGATAAAACTCGCGCACGCCCAGCAGCGCTGCAGCGGCCAGTGTCGCTGACGCTGGGCGCGGAGACACCACGCAGACGTCCTTCACGCCGGCAACTTGCGCTGGAATCACCGTCATCAGCAGGGTTGATGGCAGGGGGTAGCGGCCGCCAGGAACGTAGCATCCCGCCGAACCGAGCGGGCGCACCAACTGACCGAGCGTCCGGCCCTGCTTGACATGTTCCCATTCGGTGGGTCTTTGCCACTGGCAGAAGCTGCGAATCCTGGCCGCCGCTTCTTCCAGCGCGGCGCGTAGTTCGCGCGGGGATGCCTCCAGCGCGGATTGTGTCTCGCGTTCCGAAACGCGCAAAGAATCTGTGGAATTTAAACCGTCCCAGCGCTCGGCGTACCGGCGCAAAGCGCGATCACCGTTTCGCTTCACATCTTGAACAATGCGGCGCACTCGCGGCTCGAGCGCATCCAGCTTTTGACCGCGCTGCTCGAGTTTCCGCACGTACCGCGCGGCGGCGGAGCCTTCGAGAATCCGCATCAGATCACCACCTTGTTCAGGGGATACTCAACAATGCCCTCGGCATTCGCAGCCTTCAGGCGGGGAATAATTTCCCAGGCCGCCGACTCTTCGATGATTGTGTTCACCGCCACCCAAGCCTCGTCGCTCAGCGTGGCAATGGTGGGCTTCTGCAAGGCCGGTAGCACCCCGAGCACTTTGACCAAGTCCTGCTTGCGCACGTTCAGCATCAATCCGACCCGGCCCTGGGCCTCCATCGCGCCCCGCAGCATCACGGCCAGGTTTTCAATCTTGCGGCGCTTGTCGTTTTCCCTCCAGGCCGCGGGGTTGGCGATGATCTGAGTATTCGATTCGAGCAGCGTATCGATGATGCGGAGATGGTTGGCTCGCAGGGAACTGCCGGTTTCGGTGACTTCGACGATCGCGTCCGCCAGCGTCGGAGGTTTCACCTCGGTCGCTCCCCAGGAGAATTCCACCCGGACCGTCACGCCCTTCTCGGCGAAATAATTCCGCGTCACATTCACAAGTTCGGTGGCCACTATGCAGTCGGCGAGGTCTTCCGCGCACTGGTAACCCGACGCTTCGGGCACAGCCAGAACCCAGCGCACCTTGCCACGGCTCTGCTTGGCGTAAATGAGATCAGCCACCGTCACGACCTCCAGCCCACTTTCCATGACCCAGTCCAGACCAGTCAGACCGGCATCCAGAACGCCGTGTTCGACGTACCGCGCCATCTCCTGTGCGCGAATCAACATGCACTCGACGTCGGGGTCCGCCGTGCTCGCGGAGTACGAGCGGCCGTTCATATATACGGTGAGCCCGGCGCGCGCGAACAATTGCAGGGTGGCCTCTTGCAAGCTGCCTTTCGGGATACCGATACGCAGCTTCATGGCTTCGGCCTCTCTGCCCGAGCTGCCTCCGTACGGAGGGCCAAATTTTGGGTGAAGCAGGAGCGTGTCCCTCGATGGCAGACCATGCCTTCGCCCAGTACCCGCACTTGCAGCAGCACGGTGTCGCGATCGCAATCGGTTGCAGCGGAGACCACCTCAAGCCGGTTGCCCGAAGTTTCGCCCTTGGTCCAAAGCTGGTTGCGGGTGCGGCTGAAAAAGGTCACGAACCCGGCCCGTAGTGTCCGCGCCAACGCTTCCCGATTCATAAAGCCCAGCATCAGCACCTCGCCGCTGGCCGCATCCTGGACGATGGCGGGCAGCAGTCCCTGCATCTTATCGAACTCAATCTCTTCGCTCATGTGCTCTCCAAATTTGTGGCCAGAAACAAAAAGCCCGCTGTCGCGAATCGCGTCAGCGGGCCGAATCTCTGTGCGTGAGCTCTAACTTATCTCAGGACACCCCGCCAACACGTTGTGCACATGATGGTGATGGTGGAGATGGGCTAAGAAACTCATCGCTAAGAAGATAGCTGATGCTGCCGGGCCCTGTCAAAAACATTCTTTACCGGGAATCATGCCACTTGCTAGACTTCCACCATGATTTCCGGAATTAACGGAGCGCACGTCCTCCTGTATAGCGACAACCCCGAGGCGGATCGAGCCTTCTTCCGCGATATTCTCGATTTTCGCGCCGTAGACGCGGGCGGAGGCTGGCTGATATTCGCCTTACCTCCCGCTGAAGTTGGGATTCACCCCTCCGATGGCGCGAGACGACAGCTCCACGGCGGGCGCCAGCTTCTGGGCTCGGTCCTATACCTTATGTGCGACGCCCTGCCGGCGCTTATGAAATCTCTGCAGGCCAAGGGGGTGAGCTGCTCGCCCGTGGAACAGGAAGACTGGGGAATCAAGACAACCATTCAGTTGCCCAGCGGGGGGGAGATCGGTCTCTACCAGCCGACGCATCCAACTGCGTTTGACCTCAGGTAGCCGGATACGAAAGTGACCGACCGCCACCCTGCAATAATCCTGTCAACAATCCTTGAAGCCAGTCCCACCCGGCGTTACAATGACTGGTT
>Ga0070697_100000188_pt1 | contig 51099 bp, 53 predicted proteins | sample KBSK1501metaG_FD_65475 | JGI IMG/M metagenome (GOLD analysis project Ga0070697, IMG submission 65475) | Corn, switchgrass and miscanthus rhizosphere microbial communities from Kellogg Biological Station, Michigan, USA - KBS K1-50-1 metaG | ecosystem: Host-associated > Plants > Roots >... | reverse complement strand
TTCGCAGCCGTCTCAGGATGCCTGCAGCTCCTGCGCAGGCGATTACGAAGACCCCGACCGGACGGCGTGGACTCCCGACGCGGAGGAAAACGAAGAGCCATTGCGGGATGGAATCCCAGACGGAAGCCTGGGAGGGTCTGACGAAGCGGGCGAGTGCAACGACGAATTTCCTGCCGTTGAACGATGACCAGCAGGAGGGGAGGCAACGACGATGCGGAGGACGAATCGTAAAGAAACAAAGCCGGTGCAGCTGCGGAAACAACGCGAAGTGATTCGCGACGTGATGCTAAGCGCGGGGCAATGCGCCACGTGGCTGACGCTCGATGAGCTGGCGAAGCTGACGCATTACCCGCCGGCGAGCATTTCCGCGCAACTACGGCACATGCGGAAGCCGCGTTTCGGGGCGTACGAGGTGGTGAAGCGGTGCCGAACGGTGAATAAAGCCATGCGCGCGGAAGGTTTCGGCACGGTGTGGGAATACTCGGTGTTGCAAGAGCGGCGCGTGCCGGTTCGGAGAGTGCGCAGCAGAAGGCGTAAAGCGCGAATGGCGCTGCGAGCCGTGAGTTGCTGAATTTTGTGATCGGGCCGGCAGCACAGTTGGCAATGAGTGATTGATGCGGGGAAGCGCACGCCGAGTGCGCGGTGGCGGAGGAGCCATGAGCGTAAAACCGGAACTGGCGTTTGACGTTTGCTGGGAAGTTTATCGAGGCGCGCGCGAAGTGCTGGAAACGAAGCGCGGCGTTTCGGCGCTAAATTGGAAAGATACCGGAAAATTTCTGTGGCGGCCGGATTTTCGTCCGCGGCTCAACGAGTGGGTCGCGGACTTCGCGCTGGCAGGGCAGAAAGCGCTCGAAGGGCCGGATTGGGCTTCGCGCATGGTGCTGTTCCGCTTGTATTACCTCGGGCTCGCGCCGTATGAGAATGCGCGGCATTTTCTCGGCTTGAGCGAGCGCAGCTGGGTGAACTGGACGGAAGAAGTGCGCCATCGTTGCGGCAAGGAGTTGCTGCGGCGCGGCATGTTTCCGCCGAGAAAATACTTTCGCAATGAATCCTGAGTCGAATCCAGAAAGAATAGCCCGACGGTTTGGTCGATCTGCCTGATCGCGTTAAACCGTAAGAGAGTCGCCGACTCGGAGGAGTTTGCCGCATTCGGTACTGGGCACGCGCGTGTTGGTGGCGAGGCGGTAAAAGTGATCGAAGCGGGCGGTGGGCGCCCAGGGAGGGAGCTGCGCGCGGCGCAGTTCAGTGAAGCGCTTCTGGAAAGCTTCGTCCGCCGCGCCGGTTTGCGAATCACGAGAGGGAACTGGGCAGCGGGCGCAGGGGTTGCTGCCCTCGAAGGCGATGTCGCCGATATTGAAGCGCACGACGCTACTTTCGCTCTCCCCGAAGAGTTGATCTTCCCAAAAGGCTGGCAACGTCTCGGAGGCGTCCGCGGAGCTGCCGGGAGCATACGCACCTGCAGAAGGCGCGGCGCCATTTATGTCCACGGAGCGGCCGCCATCGATTTCGAGCGTGGTGCGGAATCGGCGGCGGGCTTCGGCAAGCGCCATGCCAGGGAACCACTCGCAGACAGCTTCAAGCGAGGCCGTTGAAACAATCGTAGGGCCGGCGGCGAGGCCATCGTCGGGAAAACCTTCGCGCGTGTAGCGGACCTGGATCATCTGCTCAAAGTACATGCTGAACCATTCCGCGGCGCCGTCGGTGTCATCTGGGAACGCAAACGTCATCGCGGGGATCTTGCGCCGATCTCCGGGAACGGTGAGGGTAACGGAGGTGATATCCGGAGCGTACGCGGCGCGAATGAGATGCATGGCGGCGGTGCGCTTGCCATTGACCCGGCGGCCGTCCGCGGAATAGAGAGCCCAGACGCGATCGAGTTCCAGGCCGCCATTGGGGCCTATGCGGGCTTCGTTAACTGGGACAGGGTCGAGCGCCTTAATCGGATGCAGGCGGATATGGGCAAGGCGCGGAGTTAGTTTCTGGGATGGCACACACAGAGTCTAACAGAGCGCTGCGCACCAGATGCGCGGCCGGGCCTGGACGAGCATGACCGATACCGCATCCAAACACCGACGCTGCTCCCGGAGGAGACCCTCTGTTTAGTCGCCGAACGCGACCACGCTAAGGGAAGAAAAGCGAAGAAACTCCCACCGTGAATTTTGTGGCGCCAGGATCGAGTGGCAAATTTAGTCCGCCGAAGCGGCTGCAGCCAACTCAGGCGCTTTCTTCCTCTTCGCCATTTGCTGCACCGTGAAGAGCAGCAGAGAGCGATCGTGTTGGTCCATCTTGCTCAGCAATAACCGCAGCTTCCTCATGAAGCGCAAGTCTTTGCCAGAACTGCCCCAGGCATTCCCGCTGGATTCGGTCCAGGCGGCGGGTACATCAGGCCGGGGTGGTTGGTCACCATCGTAAAGAAGCTGGTAGAGCGGCATTTCCAGCGCTCGCGCAAGTTTTTCGAGTGTTTCAATAGCAGGCACGGTGTGGCCATTTTCCACGCGAGAGAGATAGCAGCGCAGCAGGCCGGTTCGTTTTTCTACGTCACCTTGAGATAGTTTCTTTTCTTCGCGCAGGACGCGCAGTCTTTCGCCAATGATCATCCGTTGCTCCTAACCAACAGTCCTCCGGCCTCCTGGCTGGGTGCAAGGCGGAATGACTGGACTATAAACTATCGAATCAATTTTAGTCGAGAAGATTACTTTGCGCACGCCTGTGGAAAACCGCGCAAGGGTTCGCGCGACACCGATGGTAGTGCCGAGCGCTGCTGCGAGGAAGGGAAGCATCCGGAACGAGTGCCCACGGAAGGCCCCTCTAGCGGGAATGTCTAGCACCGGGAGGAGCCGAGGCACGGATTTGGCTCTGGCACCCGAGCGGAGGGGCTCGGGGTGCTTTCAATCCAGTGGATATGCTTCTAAGCGCCGTTCCTGGCCAATCAGGCTTTGGCAGCGGCTCCGGTCCTCGCAACCACGGACTTGTAGCCGCAGGTACCGGCTTTGCGCATCGCCTCGATGGCTTGCGCGGCGGTCATCAGCGGCGTGGTTTGGATGTTGGCAACCGCCCCGCCGGCAGCGAAGGCGATGGCGATAGCCGCAGCGGAAATGTTGTCGGGCATCTCGGTGATGGCGATGACATCGAACGGGCCAAATGCGAAAAATGCCGAATGCAGTTTTCCGCCAAGCTTTTCGATGGGGATGCGGACGATATCGAGCCGGTCCTGGGGATCGGCCATTAGGCTGGCCCAGGCTTCCTTGGTATAGCTGACTTGATGGCAATAATGCGGCATGATGGACCTCCTTGACTTCCAGGCGGGAAAATTCCGAGGTAACAAAGCGACTATGCTCTTGAAAACAAAGGGAGTCAAGAAAAGTTGAAAAAATTTAAAGATTTCTCTTGACAAAAAATTAGAATGTGGTACACTTTCCCTCGTAGAAAAGTACGCCTCGGCGATGCCGGGGCGTTTTGCTTTTTAGGGCGGCCTTTTGCGCCCTCTCCAAGCCTCGAACGTAAAAAAATCCCGCACTTTGGTTTTTAAACGAGCAGGTTCGCGCCGCAACGACGCAGGCGCCGAAGTGTCTTCGCGCGAGCGAGTTCCAGCCAGTTTCCGAGCGATGCCGCGCAGCAACGTGTTGCACAAGAAGGAGCCAAGATGCCGAGCTATCAGAATGTGACTCCGCCCCTTTCGCTTTTCTCGGGGGACGTGGGATTTAGTTTCAACAACGAGACGTTTCCTGGCAGCGCCCAGGCGGGCAGCCAGTTCGCCATTCCAAGCTTCACAGGCCTGCCTGACGGTGGCACATCCGTGCGCTGGCAGACGATTTTTGGGACCGCCCCGACAGCCGTCAGTATCGCTTTGCAAGGCGCGATGGCCGACATCGACTCCGAATATCAGACCATCGATACCACGACAAACACCGCGGGCGAGGCCCGCACGGTGACCGCCGTGCAGGCGAAATTTTTGCGCATCAAGTTTACGTCGTCCACCGGCGGCAGCGGCCTTACGGCAAAACTCCTGGTTTAGGCTGTACGAATTCGCGGTCGCGGACGATTCGCGAGCCGACAGTCAACAACTGACGGCCAACAACAAACTGCGTCTCCGCATCGAGGCTCAGTCCAGCGGAAACGAAACAGCCGTGAACTCCGCATCGACTATCGAGAAGTCGTCCGAGCGCGCGAAGCTCTCTGCATCGACGCTCGACCCCGGTTCGCGGGAAAAGGTTCGCCGGACGCGCGGCGCCACCCCGGTAAAACGGAGCGAAACTCCGAAAATGAAAAGCAACGGCCATGATACGAGCGCAACAAACGTGAACGGTCATGGTCAAGCTTCACCTTCTCGCACGGCGCAGGAAAAGGAAGCGCCGTTGGAAAAGAGCAGGGCTGCGTCTGACGATGCACGCGATTTTCCCACTGCGGCCGCCGCGTCCTCCGCCGCGGCCGGTAAGGAACGCGATGCGTGCGCTGAGGTGGCTCAGGCTCCGGAAGGTGAAAAATATAGCCAGCCCAAGAAAAGTAGGAAAAAGGCTGGCACGGGAACGTCGCGCGCCCCAAGCGACAAAGACACGAGCAACGGCAAGAACAACGACACGAACGAAAACGAGAACATGAGCGGCGCGAAGGACACAGAAGAACTGGTGCATATTCCGCCTGGTTCGGAGCCTCTGCCGGAAGACGGTCTGGGATTTGTGGACGCCATACACGAACACGTCGATCTCTATCTAGCTTGCGCAAGACTCGTGAGATCGAAAGATCCTAAGATTTCTCAGCGCATGGTCGAACGGCTGCTCGAAATGTCTTATACCAAAGCCCCGGCGGCCGTTGACGACCAAACACCGCAGATTATTTTCGATGCTCCGCGGCCGGTTCGCGATTGAGTAGCTCGCACATCAAAGAATTTGCCGAGCGCAGCACTATCAAACTGAAAGCCTTTTAGGGGGAAGAACGTGGCGATTAATGCGACTAGCGCAAGCAATGCGCATCTCGAATTCATTGGAATGATCGTCGAAATCGCTGGCGTTGCGTTAGTAGTAGCCGGCGTAGTGCTGAGCCTGCATCACTGGCCCGCGGCTGTGGCGCTGATTGGCGGCGGTGTGACCTACGTGATCGGCAAGAAGCTGCGCGCGTCGTAAGGAATGTGGTTCTCCTTCTTCGCAGGATACCAAGGCCTTGAAAACGGATCACTATGAGCGAGCGTCGAAAACTCAGCCGGAAGAGAGGCTCGAGCGGGACCCCGCTGCAGCGCATTACTGATTTCTACGAACCGTTTCCGAGACAGCGCCAGTTCCACGAGTCCAAGGCGAAGTACCGACTGTTCGGCGGCGCGGCGGGACCGGGCAAAACCAAGGCGTTGCTATGGGAGGCAATCTATCAGGCGCAAGAAGTTACTGGCTCGGATTCGTTGCTGCTGCGGCGCACTTATCCGGAGCTGGAATCGTCGTTGCTTGCGTATTTCCGCCGCGACGTGCCGCGCCAGTTCTACAAGAAGTACAACGAGTCGAAGCACGTCGTTACTTGGCGAAACGGCTCGACGACACGATTCGGCTACTGCCGCAACGAAAACGACGTCTACCAATACCAGGGCGCGGAGTTCCTGTTCATCGGGCTCGATGAACTGACACATTTTACATTCAAGCAATGGCACTTTCTGACTTCGCGCAACCGCTGTCCCGTGCCTGGAAGTTTCTGCAACATGGCGGGAGCGACGAATCCCGGGAATATCGGACACGCCTGGGTGAAATCGCTGTGGCTCGACTGCAAGCCCCCGGCAGGGTTCGATCGGCCGGATCTGTACGATCCGCGCGATTACGAATTTATTCGCGCGCGGCTCGACGACAATCCGATTTACGCCAACGACGCGGAATACCGTCGCACGCTTGAAGCGCTGCCCGAACATCTGCGCAAGGCGTTTCTCGACGGCGACTGGAACGTTTTCGCGGGACAGTACTTCGACATTTTCGACTATGGGCGGCACACCGCGCGGCCGGAGGAAGTCCGGCTCGAAGCCTGGTGGCCGCGCTGGATTTCGATCGACTGGGGCTTTCAGCATCCCAGCGCGGTGTACTGGCATTGCGCAGTGCCAGAAAACAACGTGCCCCGTGATCCGTGGCCGATGTCCCGTGAAGAAACGAAATCGCAAATCTCGGGTTCTGCGCGGAGCGATCTTCACGGATCACGGAACACGGGACACCGTTCACGAATCGTCACCTATAGAGAATTCGTGCAAAACGGCCTCTCGCCGCGCATGCTCGCGCAGGGAATTGCCGAGCGCAGCGGCCGCGAAAATATCAGCGAAGTGTTTCTCTCGCCGGATGCGTTTGCGCATCGCACCGCCGAAGCTTCGATCGCGGAGCAACTCGGCGACGTGCTGACAGCGAACGGCTTGCCGCAGCCCGCGCCCGCCGACGATGACCGCATCGGGGGCTGGCAGTTCATGTATCAACTGCTGGAGTCCAACGCGTGGGTCATCACGGAAAATTGCGGCAAGTTGATCGAGTGCATGCCGGCGCTGGTGCGCGACAACGTTCGGCAAGAGGACATTCGGAAAATGGATGGCGATGATCCCGCGGATTCCGCGCGATATGGTTTGGTCTCCGGCGGAAGATTCGCCGGTGTTGCGACGGCGTTCGCGCCGTCCAGGGCGGGGCAACCCCCGCCCCTACATCCGCCGGGAAGCGGGGCGCATTTCGTCACGGGCATGCCGCTCGGCGAACAGATCGCGCGCCAGGTGAGCGCCACGGATCCGACGTCGCAGGCAATTCATTTTCAGCGCCTCCAAGCCGAAGCGCGCAAACAGTTCCGCCCGAAAAAGTTTCCGCGGCGATATTGGTGAGAGCGAATGACGTGAGAACGATGGATCTGATGGAGCTAGTTCTGCAGTGCCAGCCATTTCCTGCGTTATGCTATTCTGTACGTATGGAGATAATTAATTTCCCTGGAAGCGGGTTTCAACAGGTTGGAGGCTCAGGCGTCTGCCCCCACTGCGGTGATAGGTCTTATTTCAAACCGGTCACGGCCGCCTACCAGGAACTCAATGGCGGCATGCAAATTCTCTGCAACGCAGCGCAATGCGAGGCGTGCAAGAAGTTTGCGCTTGTTGTTGGCGAACGCAATACAGCCGTAGGTCGTCCTGGCCCTTTCATGCTGAAGGCGTTTTACCCGCTTGGAAAACCTAACGATACAGTTGATCCAGCAGTACCGAAAGGCATCGCTGAAGATTTTCGCGAAGCGCTACGCTGTTGGTGGGTGGAGGCATACAAAGCCACCGTGACGATGTGTCGACGATCGATCCAAGCAAGCTGCCTCGCGCAGGGCGCTGACAAAAAGAAGAAGCTCGTGGGCCAAATCGACGAACTGGCTGCAAAGGGATTTATTACTGAGCCGCTCAAGCAATTTGCCCATGAGGTCAGGCTGGAAGGAAACGACGGGGCTCATCCAGACCCAGATGGGCTCGAGAACGTAACTCAAAAAGACGCCGTGGATATCATCGAATTCACCCGTGAGTATCTACATCATGTCTATGTGATGCCTGCGAAACTTCAAGCAAGAAAGAACACGGCGGCGCCAGGCGCCGCAATACCGTAGCAACATTAGATATTCAATCGGGTCATATCCCGCCTAGTATCCAAGAAAGAGAATAAGTGTGTTTATCTGGCTGAAGAATTTTATTCAATCGAGATACGTGCGTTTGCTGGAGGAAGAGGTGACGCGGCTGCGGGCGGAGAATCGCGCGCTGATGAATTCGCTGCTGGGAACGGCGGGATTTCCGCCGGTGGAGTTTCCCGAGGCGCCGAAGCCGCAGGCGCTGCCGCGATTGAGGAAACGCTCGTGGCACCAGATTCAAGCCTGGCGTGAAACGGGAGCGGCACGCGATGCGGCCGCTGATTTTGACGGCGTAGACGATGCGAGGACGAATGGACCTGTACCCCACAGCTGAGATTTTTGCCGGAGCGCCCGGATCGATCGCCCCGGCGGACGGAAACTACGCCGCGAGTGTAGCGCCGGCGTCCTGGCCGGCAGGTTTGGATAATGCTGCCAAGGACTACGATGATCGGCAGCAGGACGCGAGTGCTACCAGTGCGCCGCTTGGTCTCGGGCCAAACAACGAACGGCTGGAACAGCTGAAGCCGGAGCTGGTTAACGCGCTTCGCGAACTAGTGCGGCAATATCGCCAGGAAGGCATCGTCGCGCGGCGGCACGAGATTCGGCGAATTCGCCAGGCGCGGCTCTTCTGGCAAGGGCTGCAATACGCCTGGTGGAATCCGAATGACATGAACTGGCATCTGCCGTTCGAGCAGCGCTTCAATGACGACCGCGAGCTCGAGGAAATGCCGCGGTATCAGTTCGTCACAAATTTCTATCAGGGATTCGGATTGTCGTTCATCGCCGTGCTTTCGCAGGATGTGCCGAGCGTGCGCTTTTACCCGCAATCCGCGCAGTCGCTCGAGGACATCGGTGCGGCACGCGCCGCCAGCGACGTGGCCGAACTGATCGAGCGCAACAACGAAGTCGAAAACCTGCTGACCTCGATCGGTTATTTCCTCTGGACCGACGGAAAACTTGGCGCGTACGTCCGCTACGTTGCAGATGGCCAGCGCTTTGGTTTTCACGAAGAACAATTGCTCGAAGCTCTGGAAATTCCGCTCGGCGAGGACGTGTATGTCTGCCAAAAGTGCGGAAAAGAAATGCCAGCGAACGATGTGACTGGTGACTCGTCGTCCGTGACTCGCCAAGAGGACGGCGCCGAAGGGTTTTCCTCCACGAGTCACCAGTCACCTGTCACGAGTCACGTTTCATGTCCGGGCTGTGGCGCGGAAATGACAGAAGCAAATCTTCGCAAAGCCGAGCGTGTCACGGTGCCGCGCGTCGTTGGAACACGACGCGTGCCGAACGGGCAGGAAGTCATCTCCATCGCCGGCGGACTGGAGCTGAACACTCCCGTCTGGGCCAACGAAATGCACGAGTATCCGTACCTGCAATGGCAGGCGGAGGTGCACCGCGCAAAGCTGAAAGCAGCCTTTCCGCTCGCGGCGAACAAGATCGAAGCCGCGCCATCGCAAGGCCCCGACGATGTGTACGCCCGAGTTTCGCGGCTGAGTGTCGAGCAGGGCTTGCCGTCGATCCATCCCGGCGACGCGCTGATGAATTTGATTACCTTTGACCGCACGTGGCTGCGGCCGTGGGCGTTCTATTCGATTGAAGACGAAGCGGTGCGCAACGAACTGCTTGCGCTGTTTCCCGATGGCTGCTACTGCGGATTCGCGGGCGATGTGTATTGCGAATCGCGCAACGAGTCGATGGACGATCACTGGCGCGTGCTGCATGCGCTGCCCGGAGACGGGCAGAACCGTCCCAGCGTCGGCGATTCGCTGGTGCAAGTGCAAGAGCGCTACAACGTGCTCTCCAACATGCAGGCGGAGACCTACGAGTACGGCATTCCCCCGATTTATGCCGACCCGCAGGTGCTGGATTTCGACGCGCTGGCGAATCAGACTGCGGAACCTGCCGCGCATTTTCCAGCGCGCGCGCGGCCAGGGCAGCCGCTCGCAGCCGGATTTTTCCAGCCTGCGCCCGCGCAAGTTCCGCCGGACATGATCCGGCATCAGCAGGATTTAATCGGACCGGTCGCACAATTTTTGACCGGGCTGTTTCCCGCGATTTTCGGCGGAAACATGGAAGATGTGAAGACGGCGTCGGGCTACGCGTTGGCTCGCGACCAGGCCATGGGCCGTCTGGGCCTCGTTTGGCGGCGGACTAAACAATTTTATGCCGACGTGCTGTTGCTCGCTGTCGATTGCTTCCGCAAAAACCGGCCTGAAAACGCGGAGATTCCGCTGCTCGGGCCGGATGGCGTGCTCGACGCACGCATGATTCGCGCCGCGGATTTGAAGGGAAACATCTGCGTGCATCCCGAAGCCGACGAAACATTTCCGCGGCTGAAGTCGCAGCAGCGCGCCGTGTTGCAACAACTGTTCAGCGTTAACGATCCGCTCATCCAGGAAGCGCTGACGGAACCGGCGAATATCGGCTACATCAAGAACGTGCTCGGACTGAGCGAGCTGGTCGTGCCCGGCGAGGATTCGCGCAATAAACAGTTGCGCGAGATTCAGCAGCTGCTGGCGAGCGCGCCAATCGTTATTTCGATGCATCCGTCCGGTGTGGCGCACGCAGGATCGCTCGAAGATACTCCCGCAAAACCTGTCGTAGGGGCGACCCTTGGGTCGCCCGGTGAAAATGGTGGCGAGGTGTCAGCAGGCGGGGCGAGCCCCGCCTCTGCATTGTCCCATGGCGCAGTTGTCCACGAGTCACCAGTCACGAATCACAAGCAGTCACCAGTTCTCGTGCTGCCTTCCGTGCCGGTGGATCAGCTCCTCGATGACCACGTCGTGGAATTCGAGGAGTGCAAACGCTGGGCAAACTCCGAAGCGGGGCAGTCCGCACGTCTAACGAATCCCGCAGGCTTCGCCAACGTTCGCGCACACACCGAAGCGCACTTGCGCGCGATGAGCCTGGCCATGGGCCCCACTTCCAGCGCGCGGCCAACTGCTCCAAAAGCAAAGACCTGAATTCATTGACAGCAAAGGAGTTATCGAATAGTGTGCACCTCCTTGAACTCTTCGGGCGTCTAATTGCATAGTAGAAATGTGTACAAATGGAGTTGGAGCTATGAGCCCGGAAGTTCGGATTAAGGTCCTGCGCGACGCGGAACCTGGAAGCTGGGTGGCATTTTCACACGACGAATCCCATCTAGTCGCCAGTGCCAAGACCTATGATGAAGTCGTTCTCGCCGCGGAAGAAAAGGGAGAATCGGATCCTGTGATCACGCGGGTTCCCGCCGACTGGGTAGCTCGGGTATTCATTTGCTGAGGCTGCCGTGCAAAGTCTGGCCGACGCCGCAGCCTCATCCGGCGTTCCCCAACGAACAGTTTCATTGGGCACCGATTATCAATGTGCGGTTGATTTACAAGCACGCTCCACCAAGTAAATCGATTGAATGCTGGGTCGACTCGGGATCGCACGTTTGTCTCTTTCACGCAAGCATATGCCACTCGTTGGGCATAAAACGAGTAGAGGACGGTATTAGAGAGGAGTTCGGCGGCATTTTCGATGACCCCAAACGGCCGGTCTTCTTTCACAAGGTGAAAATCATCGTGGTCTCTGAGCAATTTGAGACCATGGCCGGATTCTCTCGCGACCTATCGGCCGTGGGAATTCTAGGAAGACGAGGGTTTTTTCAAAACTTCATAACGAAGATCGATTCGTCTGGCAATCCCCCATACATGGAGTTACAGAAGATCTCTTACCAGTAGAATTCGGCCATTAGGATCAACGTTGTGGTGAAATCGCCCCGAGGAATCGGGGCTTTTTATTTTGGAAGGCAGATGAACCAGCAGACTACACCAACATCGGGCGCCAACGGTCAGACCCACCCACACGATTTGTTTGCGTTGACGGACGAACAGATTTTGGAGATTGAGCCAGAGCAGCAGGATGTTGAGGTCGCGGGTGCAGCGCCGGCATCTTTGCCTGCGAACTCCGGGGAGCAAGCGCAGAACAGTCGGCTCGAAGCCGGCGCTACCAGAGAACGACACGCAGACATCACGGGATCGGGCGAGGAACAAACGCAAATCGCACAGGCAAAAGTGCCTGGGCTGCCCGATCCCCCTGCATGGCTGGCGGAGACGATGAACGATCCGCAGCGGGGCGCGGAGGCGCGCGCCCTTTGGGAGGGCGCGCAACGGGCGGAAAGGGAAGCGGCCTCGTATCGCGAAGTGTTTGCAAAGCCGGAAGAGGCGCGTGCCGCCGCGCAGCGCGCGCGAGTGCTCGATGACATAGACCGCGCGTACTTCGCGGGAGATGCAACGCAACGGGCGCAGCTCGCGGCAATGATGATGCGGGAAGATCCCGCCGCGTTTCGCGAGATGGTGTTCGAGGGATTGCGCGCTCTGGAAGCCGCACAGCCACCGGGAAATGGGCGGAGCGTTGCGTCGGCAGTAGGGGCGACCCTTGGGTCGCCTGCGGCGAATGGCAACGCGGCGCAACCGGCAGCGCAGGCAAACCACGGCGGACCGCAGAATGGCGATTCAGCGCAGCAGGCGCAGCTCGCTGCTTACGCTGCATTTGAAAAGGCAGCCAACGAGGATTTGGAACGCAGCGTAGGAAGCGCCATCGAGCGCACCCTGGAGCAGGCGTTGCCCGCAGCGAGAGGGGCAGATGCCGCGGCTCTAAAAGGCCGCATGGCAGCCGCGATCCGGCAGGACGTCGAGAAGGCGCTTCAAGGCGACCGCCCGCTCGGCGAACAAGTCTCTCAAATTCTTTCAGGCCGCCGCCTCGATGAGGAAACGCGCGCGACGGTGGTGCGGCTGATCGGAGAACGCGCGCAGCAACTGGTTCCCGGCGCGACAAAGCGCGCGCTGAGGGATTGGACGCAAACAACTTTGGCCGCGCATCGTGGCAAAAATGCCCAAGTCGATGCCGCCTCTTCGAGAAGGGAAGTGGCGCCCGCGGCGCCAGCGCCGCGCATCTCGCAAGAACATAGCGCCGCACAAGGCAAAGATGCCGCACGCTCGGCCCGGATCGAGGGCAGAGAATCTTCAAAGGGCCGCCTCAATTACGGCAGACTCAGCGATGAACAGATCCTCGATTTGTGACACGTGGAATTGACACTAGTGCATCGGCCCAAGCAGGACCAGAAACGCGACGATGGCAGCCAGAGTGATCAGCATGAGCGAGAGAATGCCGCCGATCCCGTACAGATACGGCGTGAAGGATCTCGACCGGCGCAGCATCATGAACCGGCCAGAGCAAAACCGGAGCAGGTAGATGCCGAAGCCGATCAACACAAGGGAAAGGGCGACTTCAGAAATTTTCATTTGAAATCTGACCGAGGTCAGTTCTCTAGCTTCCATTGAAGCGAACCGCGCTGCAACGCGCAATCGGGAGTTGCAGCGAGCCATTCAATAAGTACACCCAATCGATCTTCGGCGCCTTCTCAAGAGACGCCAGCGCGATTCTCTGCCGCGAAGCTGCGGCTACCGGGAACGCAGCAAACCTGTTGGCCGCTTCGCGGCCACTTGGAAATAAGGAGAACAACAGATGCCAGCACAAGCAAACGCGAACGTTGTCGCGTTGCAGCTCGAGAAGGTGCGCGACAAAGTGCCCCTGCTCTATGAACGCGACGACATTTTACTCACCATGATCCAGCAGCGCGGGGACGTGGAGAAAGTTTCCAGCCGCAACATGCGCCTGCCCTTGCAGGTGAATCCCGGCGGCAAGGCCGGCTCGTACAACGCCGACGGCGGCGACCTGGGCCGCGGCTCGGGCACTGCCTACGATGTCGCTCAGGTTTCGCCGATTTTCTTCCGCTTCGCGATTGAAATCACGAAGCTGGTGGAATACGCGACCACCGGGCGCGAGCGCGCCATCGAAAACGCCACCAAGCGCGAAGTCGCCAACGGTATGAAACAGTTCCGCGCGTTTCTCGACAAGTTGATGCAGACCGCGGGGAACGGCGTGCTCGGCACGGTCAGCTCGTTCGCCAGCACGACCTGGACGATGGCCACGCCTCCGGGCGCGGCGCTCGTTTACGTCGGCCAGACCATTCAGGTCTACGACTCCACGCTGACCACCAATCGTGGCACGGCGAACGTTGTGGCCGCCGATCCCATCAGCCCCACGCAGACGATTACCGTCGACGTAAACCCCGGCGGTTTGACCAACGGCGACGTCATCGTGCATGACGGATTGAGCGGCGCAAACCCCGTTTCACTCTTCGGCATCAAGTATCACCAGAACAACGCGACCACGGGAACGTGGCTGAACTTGAACCGCGCGACGTATCCGGTGCAGCTCGCCACACCTCGCGTAAACGCCGGCAACGCGGCTCTCACGCCCTCCAACGTCCGCCTTGCCATCAACAAAGTTCGCAAAGCGCTGGGCATCAATCATCTCAGCAAGCTCATTGCGTACATGGCGGTGGAACAGGAGCACGCCTGGGAAAACCTGGGCATCACCGTCAGCCAGATCATCAAGGAAGGCGGCGGAAGCGGCGGCAACGATCTCGATCTGCTCTTCAGCGGCCGCAAGACGATGAGCGGAATCCCGATCAAGTCCAGCGTCAACGCCGACCAGACGCGCGTGGACTTTCTCGACCTCTCGCACTGGGGACGCGCCGTGCTCAAGGACATCGACTTCTACGAAGTCAATGGCAACACGGTGTTTCCGATTTACGGCGCGAGCGGCGGGCTTGCGGCCAGCTACATCTTCTACTTCGACACCGCGTTTCAGGTATGGGATGACTCGCCGCGTACCGGCGCGTTCATCGATACCCTCGCGCGGCCACAAGGTTATTGATCACTAACGGAAGGAAGTCTACGCCCGTGGTCTTCCTTCCTGACATAGCTTGGTCGATCCCGCTTGCCAGAGTTACATCCCTTGCAAGCGGGAACCAAGTTAGCTGGCCAATGAGATCCCCCGCGGGACAAAGGAATTCGATGATCCATCGTTAGTGTCCCTATTGAAAGCTCGCGGCGACAGTAAAAGCATCGCCAGCCATAAAGATCAACTCGGGCCAACCACTGAGAGAGCTCGTGTGTCCCGGTTGCCTGAGCATGGAAGGCTCTCCGCTTTCGATTCTTTGTCCGGCGCTTTTCGGGATGTTCCGCGTCCCAGCGCTTTTGCCACGCTCTGGATTTCGCTTTATTGGCGCTAATCCAACTTCTGATCCTGCCTAGAAGCTTTCGGTACCTTTCGGGCGACGCTCTGATCTTGAGGTAATACTCGCGATCTTTCTTCGGATGGTGTTGTTTGTACTTGAGTCGCCAGGCCCGTTCCTTCTTGCGCCACTCCGGATCTTGCCGGAGGCGATAGTAGCGCCGGTTTGCGGCTGCCCGGGCTCGCTCATGCTTCTGATGATACCAGCGCTTGTTGTATGCAGCCCTCTTGCTGAGGTTAGCGCGTCTGTATAAACGCTTCTGCTCGGTGTACTCGGGATGCTCGGCGCGATACCGACGCATCCATTCCCGCTTGTAAGCGCGTCGCGCTTCAACATTTTTCCAGGCCATGGCGGACATTCTGACATGATTAACATTTTGAGAGAACGCCATGAATGCCCAGAGGCCATCGAGCGATGGCTGACGCTAGCCGGCGGGAAAAACTGGTTCGGCTTGCCCAATTATAGAGCGTGCTGGGGTTGGAACCGCCTGGCGTGGATCGGCGGAAAATTCGAGGAGCACGATCCTGCAACGGGATCCTTGCTGCGCGAGGTCGTTGAGCTGCGGCAGGAGCCAAAGTATCCAGCGGTCAATCGCTGGCACATCGAGCGGTGGGTACCGCCGGAAGTTTACGGCTCGCCGCGCACTTGGTATGCGCAAACGGTCGAACGCGAAAACGGTGTGAGCATTCCCGCGCTTGGGCCGTATCCTTCGCGCGGAGAGTACGAGCATTGCTTCACGCTCGAAGGGCCAAGCGGGGAATTCTTGCAGCTAACGCCGACGGTGGCAGAACATGTTGCGCGAGCAATCGAGTTTTCAAGGCATGCACCGCGTTCCTTGAAGCGCCGTTCCATTGACGACCGCGAGCAGCGCGACGATCGCGCCTACGATGCGTGGGCTTACGACAAACTCGACGACGCCGTTCCCGCGTTCCACAAACAGCCTTTCGTCAGGGTGTTTTGAATCATGAAACGATTTGAACTTTGGCTGAAGGGCATCATTGCGGCGGCGATCAGCGGCGCAGCAGGCGGCGTGCTTACCGGATTTGCAGCTGTGGGAATTGATCCACAACATTTTAATTTGCAATCGGGGACAGGTGCGACACTCCGCATCGCGGTGGCGGCTGCCTTGATCAACGCCGTCATCGGTGTTGCGGCGTATCTTCAGAAATCGCCGTTGCCCAATGACTAAGCTCGCCGACCTGAAGCAAAACAAAAGGGCGACCACATGGTCGCCCTGAATTCGGCGCAGTTATGTTGAGTCGACGAGGCCCAGCACAGCTCCCTGTCGAAATTAGAGTAGCACAGGCTCTCTAGAGTGTGTCGCAACGTCGTCTATTCGCAACGCAAAACCGCACAGGCATGAGTGCTTGTGCTACGGGAACTAACAATGCCAGTAGTAGGATCAAGCGCATACAACTCGGCGGGACAAATCACATCGCTCGTGCGGTCACTGTTGAACGACGCACAGGGAAACCTGTTCACGGACACAGTGCTGCTGCCGTACGCCAATTCGGCGTACCGTAAGCTTCAGCGCGCGCTGGGAAACGCGGGCGGCGGCGGATTCATCCAGGATGACGCGTTGCTGGTTGTGCCAGCCGTCGCGCAGGCGGACACGTCGCTGCAAGTTTCCGTCACCGATGCCACCGCGCCGCCAAACCAATTGCCCACGGATCTCCTCGTCCCGATAAAAATCTGGGAGCGGCCTAACGGCTCGACGGACGATTTTCTTGAGATGGTGGACCTCACGCAGCACGGCGGCCTGCCTTCGCGCGTGCAGGACGTTACATTAAGCGTCTGGGAGTGGCGCGCGGACGGAATATATTTTCTCGGCGCGACGCAGGACACGCAAATTCGCTTGCGCTACGCCAAAGCGTACCCCGACTTTACGGACGCCAGTTCGCCGGTCTTGGTTCGCAACGCGCAAGAAGCCATTGCCTACGCGACCGCGGCCCTCGCCGGCTGGGCGCGGGGCAGCCCGCTCGCCGAAAAATGGGACGACGCCGCAGCGGACGCGATCGAGGATCTCGTCAGCGAAGCTGTCCGCCGCGAGCAACAATCCGCGCGCCGCCGCCGGCCGTTTTCTTCGCGCAGCGGCTACACACCATTGTAAACAGGGAAGTAAAGGAAGTTCAGGAGGTAAAGGACGTAAAGAAGATTCGTCGTTGGCGCAGAGGCCAGCGGCGAGAGCATTTTCCTCTGCCTCCTTTACTTCCTTTATTTCCTTTACCTCCACAACCTCGATCTCGAATTCTACTTGGAGCCAATCATGCCAATCACCATCACGCTTTTGCCCAGCAACGAAGACGGCTCGGGCAGCAACTTGTTTTACGCGATCGCGGCGCTGACGTTTTCAGGCAGCTACGCGACTGGCGGCGACACGCTCGACTTCACGACGGTCGCGGACAAGTTGCCCAGCACGCAAATCATCCAGGTTTTTGCCGACAGCCAGAACGGCAATGCCGGCTATTACGTGCCGGTGCAGGGAACCGCCCTAAACAACTGGAAGCTCAAAGCCTTCACGGGCGGCGGCACCGAGCTCACCGCTGGCGCATATCCCGCCAGCGTCACCACCGACGTCGTGCAACTCACCATCACCGCTCGCAAGCTGCAGTAGCTGGTTTTGCAGCCACTTAATCCACGCTTTCGCTGAGGCAGCCGCATGATACGATCAGAAATCGCGCCGCGCTTTGAGCGCGCTACAACGATGACGTTTTTCTGGGCATTGCTGGCGCTTGCGCTGCATGTCGTTCCTGGAGCAATCGGGCCAGCACACGCGCAGGGAACGCGCAAGGACGACATCGTGTTCAATACGCGCGGCATCCCCCTTGCCGGAGCAACGGTGCGCGTGTGCGCCATGCCCGCTTCCGGGCAGCCTTGTACGCCCCTGGCTCTGATTTACTCCGATATTGGTCTGACGCAAGCGCTCTCCAATCCCACAACTACAGACGGCCTGGGAAACTATTCTTTCTACGCGGCGCCCGGAAAATACGAAATCGAAATCTCCGGGCCGGGCATCACGACTAAACAGCTTCCCAACGTGGTCCTGCCCAACGATCCTGCTTCGCCGACATTCAGCGGCGCGGTCAGCGCCTTCTCGCTGAGCCTCGGCGGCAACCTCACGGTCTCCGGCAACACCACCGTGCTCGGCTCTCTCGCCAGCGGCACACTGACTCTGAACAATCAAGGCACGCCCCCGGGCGCGCCTGGCGCCGGGACGGTAAACCTCTACACAAAAACCATTGATAAGCGCCTCTATTATCAAGACGAAACCGGATCCGAAATTGGTCCGCTGGGTCCGGGCAACGGCGCGCAGACAAATGTCTCCAACACATTTACCGCCGCGCAGAATATCGACGCAGACTTTCACACTAAAGGCCCTAATCCCTCCTACGACATCATGCGATTCGGTGGATACGAGTACACCGGGACGCAGCCAAGCACTACGGGCACGATCGGCGCAGGTTCAAGCTCACTGACGATTGCCTCCGCGCAGGACTTTGCCAACGGGCAAGGCATCCTGGTTATCGGCGCGGGACCGGCCACCGCGCTTTCGACGCCAACCGGGGTGGCTGTCAGTCCTGTTAACGTAACCGGCTCCACGACATACAACTATTGCGTGGTCGCCGAAGACTTTGCGAACGGGCGCACGGCGTGCAGCTCTGCCGCGAGCACAACGACGGGCGCGTCTTCTCTAGGGCTATTCACGGCGGGAACCATTGCCTCGTGTACGCGCACATCTGGCGTAGTTACATGCACAACCACTGCAGCACATCACTTGTCTCCTGGCTCGTTCGTCGAAATTCAAGCAGGCACGACGGGCGGCTTCTCGGCCTATGAGGGCACGGCGACCCTGGTCACAGCAAGCGGTTCGACGTTCACGTACGACCAGTTTGGTTTGTACGACGACCCCGTGGGAATCAACCAAGGCACGCTCCGAACCGTCGCGCAAAACCTGGTGCAGTGGACGGAAGTGGACTACACGGTGATGCGCTCCTACATCTATCGCTGCACCACGACCTGCGCGCTGCCCGCGAATGCCGCGAACTATGCGCTGGCGGGCGTAACGCAAGGCATGGATGGGGGATTTGTCGATTATGGCTTTGCCGTAACGGCCTCGAACATTGGAAATGGCGATGTTGCGGCCACGGCTCCGACCGCGCCTTCCGCGCAATGGTTAAGTACTAAAATCTCCGCAGGTGGAGGCACAACAGGCCTCACGCTCGGAAACGCAGCCACCACGGCCGTCTCCAGCGCGAAAACATTTCACGACAACGTTCCAAATATCGCGGCGGCTTGCGCGGCCATGGCTTCGACCTCGGCTGGAGGAATTCTCTACATTCCCAACGAAGGCGCGATTTTCCCCATCAACTCCACACTAAATCTTTCGACGGTCTGTCCCGTGGGCGGCGGCCAACTCGAGATGCAGGTGACCGCTACCATCGTCGCGAATGGCTCCGTCATTCCTCGCGGTGAATTCAAGCTGAAGGGTGTAACCAACTTCGGCCACATTACAAATTTTTACGCGATGGAGCCTACCAGCAGTTGGTCAGGGAATGCTTACCCCTTCATCTATGCTCTCCCCGGCACCTCGAACAACTGGAGCATGGAAGATCTCATCTTCCTGGCGTTTCGGCCGTATCAAGCTGATATCGTCCAGGACCAGGATGGCGGCGGAAACAACGTCGTAAGCATTTCGTACAGAAATGTCCACGTCAACGCCACCCTGGCTCCGGCCTACATCGCAGGCGGCGGCTTCGGATTCTTCTGGGAACGCGGCGGCTGGAGTTCAGGAGGCTTGGCCAGTTTCGCTAATCCGCCGGCCGCATGGTTCAAAGGCAACTATGGCCTGGGCAAGCCGAACAATAGCCAGCTCCCAGGGATTCTGTACACCGATAAGACGTATGTCTTCGGTGGAATTCTCCTGGACGATGCGGGCAATTCTCCCCTGACCAGCGTGGGTGTCGGCCACATGGAGTTGAAGGAGTTGCTCGCGGAGTCTTCCTACGGCCCGATGATCCGTGCCAAGCTCCACAACAACGTCATCGCAGGCATTTATATGTTCGACCCGACCTACGCCGACTTCCTCGGCGGGAGTGCGACTCCGCTTCTGGACTTCACTAGTGCCATGGTGAGCGGCTTCGTTTTGCAGTGGCCAGGCTGCGGGAATGCTAACCAACCGATGTTTCAGGTAGGGAGCGCTGCCAGCAGTTACACCGGTATCGCGGTATCCACAGGCTTCGGGACTTGCGGCCTCGTCGGCCTGCAATCCTATATCGCTAATCAAAGCCTTTTTGCCGGTACCTCCGTCTCCTCCAGCGGCGCAAACGGACAGCTGTCCTACCAGATGCCGCTTCCCGGGCCTCCTTCGACGGTCGTTAGCTCGGGCGGCAGCGTCCCTGTCGGAACCATTTCTTATGCCATCACCGCCGTGGATGCCAATGGTAATCAGACGATTGTCGGCCCGGCGAGGAGCGCCGTGACGACCAGCGGAAATCAAACCGTTACCGTAACGCCTCCGGCGCTGCCAACAGGAGCAGTGGGTTGGGTTCCTTACCGCCAAGGAGCGATGGTGAACATCCCAGGCTGCTCGTACATCGTCGGAAACGCTCCGTTTGTGGATACCTTCGGATTCGGATGCGGGGCATCCGTGCCACAAAGCAGTCAGGCCAGTTCGTCCAGCCTTAGCTCAAATGGTTTGCTCAGCTATCAACTCAAGCTGGCCAATAACTTTACGAATACCGTGTTGCCGGCTCCGCTCACCGCGAACCGCACGCAGATACTGCCCGACGTGACCGGCATGGTGCCAGTCACGAGCTATTTAAACAGCGCCTACGATAACGCCACGCGTGCCAATGGCGCAATCGGCTCGAATTGGACCGTCGAGCAGAATGGCGTCAACATCGCCTCCAACCAAATTCAGGGAACTTCGACGGGGTCGAACGCCGCGTTCTGGAATGTAAATTCCTTTTCCAGCGTACAATTCGCCGAGGCTACAGTCACCACGCTGAATGGAACTACGGACTTTCCCGGAGTGAGCGTTCTCGCCAGCGGAACGGGAAGCAGTTCGACGTATTACGACTGCCTGGAAAACACCACAAACATTTTCATCCAGCGGGTCGTGAACGCCGCCTCAGCGAACGTCACTAGCGCATCATCCACCGGAGTACCGGGAGACATTTTGCGCCTGGAGATTGCGCCCGGCGGTGCGCTCACTTGCTACAAGAATGGTGTGGTGGCTCTGACGTTCACCGACACGCAAATCACCGCCGGCTCGCCGGGGTTGATGATTTCCGGTAGCGTTGCCACCTTGAAGAACTGGTCTGGCGGCAACTTGCATCCCTTGGGGCATCTCGACGTCGAACAGGATTGGACGAAGACGCAGCACTTTACGCAAGGCGTGACGTTTGGCGCGGAAGCTTTCACGGCCAGTCCCCGCGGAGAGCAAAACGTTTTCTTACCCGGGGCGCTAACTTCCACGTGGACGGGGTCGGCCTGGACGCTCGATAAGGCTGTCACCATTACTCGCGTGCAGGTGCAGGCCAAGACAGCTCCGTCTGGCTGCACCACGAACGCTATCGTTCGCTTGACCGACGGCACCAGCCCGGTCAGCTTGACTATTTCCGCCGCGGCAAACGATTCCGGGCCGATCACACAGAACTACGCGGCCGCAGCCTCGTTGACCTTCAGCGTCCAAACCGCCGCGGCCGGCTGCACCACCAGCCCGGCGGACGCAAACGTTGTCGTTCAGTACCGCATGCAATAAGGCTCTCACTGCATTTTCAAAACATTTTCCATTTGTCGAAAGGCATTTCGATGGCAACTGCAACAGAAAGCAGTACGGTCTCGCTCGTCAATATCTCGATGGAGAAATGGCCCCCGCGCCATCGCACCTACTTCGGCTCGCTGCAGATCAGCTCGCCGGAATCCGGCGAATCGTTTGCGATTACCCCGATTCGCGGCTGCAACGGCGTAGTGGACCTCGGCGACAAACGCATCATGGAGTATCGCATCACCGCGCGGGAAGTCGCCGAAGACATCGCGCGCGAGCTCAACGGCGATTCCGGAGAAGGAAGTTTTCACGGTGTCTTTGTCGCCGCCGGTGAAATGCCCACGGAAGGGGAACTCGCTGACGCCCGCCGCCGTTTGGAGGAGTTTCACCGCCGCCTGGTCGCGGCCGCCGACCTCGAATGGGAGCGCACGCACAATCCCATGTTCATCACGGATCTGGAGCGCCGCGCAGCCCGGCAACTCGGCCTCGAAAAACCGTGGCTCTACGATTCCAAGCCGCTGGCGGAATGCCCCGTCTGCGCGGAAAAGATCAAGCATGGCGTGGCGGTGTGCCACTCCTGCGGCGCGATCCTCGATCGAGAGAAAGCTGCGCAATACGGCCTCGGCGTGCCAGAAAAATTACGCCGCGACGGCTCATTAAGCCAGGACAGGGCAGGGAAGCAATCTCAGGAAGGGAAGTAGCGCAGGCATTTCTGCCTTGCGCCTTCGTTAGCGGGGCGCACCAACAAAAGCAAGGGCGGTTCCGGAGAACCGCCCTTTGTGATCCCAATTTCTGGGCACGCCTGAGAAACGCAAACTGATAATAACACGAATCGCTGACTATCAGAAAAGTACGTTGAGGGCGGGTGCGGAGGGTGGGAGACTCGAACTCCTGGGGCTGCAGAGCAACCCTCAACGTTTCTCAGACGTGCCCAGTACCCCCACCGGGAGCACTCTCCGAAGCACGCCTGCATTAGCGTGTATATCATACAGGTAGCTAACACTACAAGAAATGTCGACTATCGGATCATTGGACGCACCCATCGAAATCTTCGGCGGGCTGGTGACAGATATGTCTCCCGCCGATCTGCCGCACGGAGTCTCGCCCGATTGCCAGGACGTGGTCTTCGGCAACGGAGGCGTGCTGACCCGGCCAGGCTTGCAGGCTCTCTTCGGACCGCTCGCCGGCAATCCGACCGTCAACTACATCAAGACCTACGAAACACTGAATGCCACGCTGCGCACAATGGTCCTGGACTCCAATGGGGTGCTCTACAAAGAAACCACGCCCGGCACTCTCGCGAGCATCGCCAGCAGCCTCACCTCGAACGCTTACGCAAACTCCACAACCATTTTCGGGCGCGAATATCTCGCGCTCAGTGACGGCAAGACAGGAAACGATTTGCCGCGGCAATACGACGACACGAACTTCGACCGCGTCAGTCAGAGCGGCCCCGGGGCGGGGCCAACGGTCGTCGAAGAAAATGTAATCGTATCCGTCGCCGCCAGCCCGACCGGGGCAACGCAGCCCGCCGCGGTGACGATTGCCGCCAGCCCCAGCGGCGCCACCGAAAATGGTTTTCTCGTCACCATCACGACCACCGCGGCGCACGGCCTTTCCGCCGGGCGGTCAGTCACGGTCGCCGGTGTCGGAATTGCCGGCTACAACGGCACGTTTCCCGTCGTCTCGGTACCGAGCGGCACGCAATTCACGTACATCGCCGGCGCGAGCGGCCTCGCCGCTTCTGGCGGTGGCACGGCGGCCTCCGCGACCGCCACCATCCAAACAACGACTGCTCATGGCCTCGTCGTTGGCCAGCTCGTTACCACCTCTGGCATCGGCGTAGCCGGCTACAATGGCACGTTCCCCATCATCTCCGTGCCCGATGCCACGCACTTCACCTTCACTGCGGGCACCGGCGGCCTGGCCGGGTCCGGCGGAGGCACCGCAGCCGCAGCTGGCAGCGTCGATGCCGGCGTGCACCAGGTCTGCGTGATTTTTCGGACTCGCCAGGGCTACCTCACCAAACCAGGCCCTTCTACAAGCTGGACCGCCAGCGGCGGCAAACGCGCCATCGTCACGAACATTCCCATTGGTCCATCAAATGTCACCGGCCGCATCTTGTGTTTCACGGGCGCGGGCGGAGCCAGCTTTTTCTACACCGGCAACGGCTCCACTCTCTTCAGCGGAAACATGGTCATCGCCGACAACACCACGACCTCCGTCTCCGTGGATTTTTCCGACGCCATTCTTCTCGCTGGCACGAATGTCGACAATCTCTTCCGCCTCGTCGAGCTCGGCGATTGCGCCGGCGTGACCGAATACTCCGAGCGGCTTTTCTGGTGGGGCGAACGCAACAAAATGAACAACTGGGTGAACCTCGGCTTCGATGGCGGGTTCACCGGTCCCACGCTTCCGCATTATCCTCTCGGGTGGACACCCGACGTCGTTTTCGCGCCCGGCGGCACGGATGAGGAGAGCCTCGTCGTTTGGGGCGCGGCCTATTCCATTGTCGGCAATGGCTCGACGCCGACGCGCGGGTTGATGACGCAAGGCGCCGTGCAGGATTCCCTCGGCGCTCCGCTGGTCCAGGCGAATACCGACTACACCATCCGCGCTCACTGCGCAGCCAACGCTACGCTCTCGCAAGGTATGCTCCACTTGCATCTCTTCAGCCAAAGCGCCGGCATCAACACCACCGGCTTGCAGCTCACCGCCGCGCAGCTCACCACCAGCTACGTCGAATATTCCGCGCAGCTGACTGCGCCGCTCGCTGTAATTCCCAGCGATCTCGTCCTGCGCGTCTACGCCGACGGAATTCCAAACACCGGCGGCCAGTTCTACATCGACAGCATCGACATTTTTCCCACGTCGACTCCCGTGAACGCATCGCTCGTGCGCGCCAGCCGCGTCGAGGATCCCGAAAGCTACGACGGCATCGACGGCATTCTGAGCGTCGCCGAAAACAACGGCCAAGCCATTCGCGCGGCCTTCAAACTCCGCGAGCGCCTCTACTTTGTTAAGGAACATTCGCTTCACGTCACCCAGGACGACGGCACCAACGAGCCATCGCTTTGGTCCATCGGGGAAGTGTCGCGGCGCCTCGGCACGCCTTCTGTTCGCGGCGTGGGCATCGGCGAAGACTGGGTCGTCATCGCTCACCGCACCGGCTTGTACATTTTCAGTGGCGGCGAGCCGATCAAAATCTCGCAGGAAATTCAGCCCACCTGGAACCAGATCAACTGGCAGTACGGACACACTCTTTGGGTGACCGTGGACACAAAAGAGCGCCGCATTTTGGTTGGCGCGCCGCTCGGCACCGCCACGACTCCCAATACGATTTTGATGCTCGACTATCACGATCTCGATGACGCCGATGATATTGCATCGCGGCCGCCAGTGAACGTCACGGTTACCGGCCGCAAAGCCGCCACAGACAAGGCCCGCAAATGGTCACCGTGGACGATCGCGGCCAATTCCTGCGCGTTGATCGAGCGCACAAATGGCACAGCGATCGTCGCCATCGGCGGGGGACTTCCCGGTGTGGGCGGAGGCGGCGCCACTGGCAAAGTCTATCAACTCAGTGACACACAACTCTCCGACGACGGCAGCGCCATCCCGAGCTACTACACGACGCACTTTTTCCCCGAACGCGCCGTTGAACAATCGCTCAATCTTGGCGCGCACCGCAAATTCTTCAGCTATCTCACGATGTTTGTCGAAGGGGCAGGGAACTTGTCCCTGACGACTTTCACCGATTCCCCAAACGCCTCGCAAGCCCAGCAGCCGCTCCCGCTCAGCTCGCCATCCTTGAAAGATCTCGAGCTGCCGATCAACGTCCTGGGAGAGCGCGTGGCGTTCCAGGTAAGCACGAATCAGCCCGGCGCATGGTTCAAGCTCCAAAAATTTACGCCTTCGCTCCGCGTCGATCCCTGGGCCCCCGTCCGCGGATTGAACTAGCCGTGGCGAACATCTTGCTCATGTAGGGACACGATATATCGTGCCTTGCGGTTGCCGCGTCTTCACATTCTTAAGCACTATTATGCTGACCGTCGCCCAACTCGCACCGATCAAAGACCGTGATCCGTACCTCTACGAAACGCTCACGAAGATTGTCGCGTCCGTGAACGCCACAAGCCAGCGCGCAGGGGTTGATCCCAGCACGCCCGCTCCCGCACCGACGGCGGTCGCCTCGATCAACGTCCAAGCCTCCAACGGCTGGTTCGACATCTCCATCGCCGACCCATCGGATGCACGCCCGGGGCTTTTTTATTTTGCGGAATCGGACACCACGCCGGCGTTTAGCTCACCGCGCGTCTACTTCATGGGCGCGTCGCGCAACTTGTATCTGCAGCTCGGCAATCAGACTCTTTATTGGCGGGCGTATTCGCAGTATGTCGGTTCACTGCCGTCCGCTCCCACTACGTTTGGTTCGCCGCCGACGGCGGTGACGGGCGGAGGGTCGGCAGGGCCTGCTCCGCTGCCTTCCAGCGGAAGCGGTGTGCTTCCAAACGGCCAGGTTCGCGGAGGAAACGGCTTCGGCACCAACCCCGGCTCGCGCATCACGCGGCAAACGATTCTCTGAAGAAAATTCGAGCTAGACGGTCGAGCGACGTTGTCGCACTCGTAGGGGCACGATATATCGTGCCCTTGGGGTTGCCGCAACCCTGACCGCGTTCATCCCATGCAGATCCGCGAATATCGGGAATCGGACCTTGCGGCTCTGCGCGCAATTCACGCAGCACAAGGGTTCGATTATCCGCTCCCAAACCTGAAAAACCCGCTCTTCGTAACAAAACTAATTCTCTCGAAAGCGGACAAGGTAAACGAATCGCACCAGGGCGAACCGCCGCAAGAAAAAATCATCGGCGCCGCGCTCCTGCGCCTGACTGCCGAAGCGTACCTGCTCCTCGATCCGAAAGCAGGCACGCCACGCGAGCGCTGGCAATGGCTGCTCCAGCTTCACGCAGCCACGGAGCGCGACGCCTGGCAGCGCGGCCTCGAAGACGTCCACGCCTGGCTGCCGCCGCCCATCGCGCGCAAGTTCGGCAAACGCATCACGCAGCTCGGCTGGAACCGCGACGACGCCTGGACGCCGTACTGCAAGAAGCTTAAACCTTAAAGAAACAATCGAATCTGGAGGCCTTCATGGGACGCGCTCAAACACAAACGCAGAATTTGACCGATCAGCAGCTCGCCAACATCAATGCGCAGAATCAGCAATTTCTAAATCAGCAGCAGCAGACCGGCAATCTGCTCAATTCCCAATTTCAGAGCATCCTGAACAACCCCGGCCTCAGCGCCGCGGACAAAGCGGCCGTCACCGGGCAATCCCAGGGCGCTGTCGCCAGCGCCTTCGACTCGCTGCAACAGTCGGCGGCGAATCGCGTGGCCCGCACCGGCAACTCGGCAGGGTTCAGCGCGCTGACGGACGAGCTTGCCCGCCAGAAGGGCATTGCGGAAGGGAATCAGGCCCAGCAGAATCAACTGGCCTTCACCAATACCGCCTTCCAGCGGCAAATGTCTGCCCTCCAAGGGCTTTCCGGCCTCTTCGGCGTGGATTCCAACCTCCTCGGCCGCACGCTCGGCATCCCTTCCCAGTTGCTGAACGTCCGCGCAAGTGTGTCGCGGCCAGGCGCAGGATTCTTCTCGTCGCTGGGCTCCGGACTCGGCTCCACACTCGGCGCTTTGCCGAGCGCGCTGTTCTAGACAACTGGATTTCGCTCAGTTCTACAAGTCATCGATGAGGTTGAGGAGGTAAAGGAGGTAGAGGAAGTGAAGGTTCGGGAATGTTCGTGTGGCAACCTCCCCCGGTCGGCATGCTGAAGCCGCGGTCTTTGTCCTTTACCTCCTTTACTTCATTTACTTCCTGTATTTCGCAAAGTTCCAACATGCCCATCCACTGGTCCACCATCCTGGCCGCGCTTATTCCGGTCGGAGTGCAGTTCGTTCTGTTTTTGCGCTGGCTGCACCGGCGCATGCGCAACGACGAAATCGTCCGCGCATTTGTGCGCGACATCGCGACGAATCATCTGCCGCACATCTATGCTGCGCTGCACGCCATCGCACGCAAGCAGGGAATTGATCCGCAGGAACCGCCCCTGGTGCGCTTCGTCGAATTCCAAGCTCACCGGCGGCATGACTGAGCGCTGCTCGGCTTGCACATAGGTAGATCGCGCACTTAAATCTATGCCTTCCCCGCCGCAACTCGTCGCGCTCGCGCGCAAAGCCGCCGCCGCGCAATCGCTCGACCCGGCCCTCGTCTGCGCCGTCATCGAGCAGGAGTCGTCCTGGAACGCATGGGCGATGCGCTATGAACCCGCGTTCTTCGCCAAGTACGTCGCGCATCTCTACACGAATAACAAGGTCACCGCGTCAGAGGCTTACGCCCGCGGATTCTCCTGGGGACTGATGCAGGTGATGGGTCAGGTCGCTCGAGAAATGGGCTTTGACGGAACTTTTCTTTCGGCGCTCTGCGATCCAGAACAAGGCCTCTCTATCGGCTGCAAATTGCTTCGAAAAAAACTCGACGCCATGGATGGAGACACGACGCGCGGCCTGCTCGCCTGGAATGGAGGCGGCAATCCCGCCTACCCAGGGCAAGTCCTCGCCCGCCGCGCACATTACTTGTAATCGCGCGCGTTCCAGGATTTGTAGGGGCACGATTTATCGTGCCCCACGGTGCATCGCCGAGACAAAAAAATCATGACCTCACGAATCTGGTTACGCCTCGCAGAAATTCTCGTACCTGCCCTCGTGGCCATCACCATTTTCGTGGCGTGGCAAGTGGACCGCCGCGACCGCGCCCAGCTCGCCAATCAACTGGCCGCCGCTCAGAAAACCATCGCCCAAGCGTCTGCCAGCCAGCACGACCGCGACACCCTCCTCAACCAGACACTGGCCCAGATACAGGCACAGAAACAAGCTGTCATAACTCCGGCCCAGATTCTCAAGGCTCTCCCCGCCGCGCTTTCACTACCCGCCCCCCTCACGATCCAGAGCCAAGCTCAGCCGACAACTCCGGCGCCAAGTCTCGCCCCACAGCACATAGCGACGGATGCGACTGCGACCGCGGAAGCGACTGCCAGGGCGATCGCTCCCACAACGAAATCTACCGAGAGCACCCGGATACCAAGCACCCCAACCCCAAAATCCGGACAAGCTCCAGATGCGATCCTCCCCGCAGCCGATCTGAAGCCCCTGTACGACTTCGCCCTGGACTGCAAAGCCTGTCAGGCAAAGCTCGCTGCCGCCCAGAGCGACCTAAACGACGAGAAGACCAAGACGGCCGCGTTGGCCAAGGAACGTGACGACGCCGTCCGCACGGCCAAAGGGGGAAGTGCCCTGCGCCGAATCGTCCGCGCCGCAAAGTGGTTCGTCCTGGGCGCCGCCGCCGGTGCGATCGCTGCCAAGGCCGTTCATTGAAGAACAAGCTGGAGCAGTTCGGGTCCGCATGGCACTTGGATCAACGATCTAGCGTTCGCAGTATGCGCAAACATCGCGCTCCAAAATCTTCCAGGTGCCTCGCCTTCAATCCGCTAGAACCGCCGCAACGCCGGCCGGCTGGCGCACCCCCCGCGCCAGCCGGCCCTCCTCTAAAAGGAGCCCATAATCCATGGGAAGGCACAGCCATAAAAGCGGTGGAACACCCCAAAATAGCTAAAGATTCCTCTTGACACCGCGTCCCATAATTTATATTATGTTAACTACGAAATGCGTCCGGCCCAGCCCTCTTAGACGCAGTCCAGAACCCTCCCCTACGCTATCTAATTCTTGCTGGCTACTTTCTGTGTCTTGTGTTGGTCCAATTCGTATTTGATGTACTGTTCAAGAAGATGAGGATCGGCTCCAACTAGCCGCCGTCCATTGACGAAGATTGTCGGAGTGCTCCCGACTTCGAGCAACACGCCGTTCGCGCGGCTCGCATCGACGGCAGCTCCGGCCTCCGGGCTGGCCATGCACGCCTTGAAACTATCCGCGTTCAGTTCGGATTGGCTGGCAAAGTCCGTCATTTTGCTCCAGGCGTTTTCGGCGGAGATGATGTCCTGGTTGTCGTAAATCAGGTCATACATCTTCCAGAAGGCCTTGGGGTCTTGCTGGTAGGCGCACCGGCCGGCGAGGGCAGCTGTTCGCGCCCAGGGATGTATCTGCTCCAGCGGGTAGTCCTTGAACACCACCCGCACTTGAGGGTAATTCGGCAGCAGTCCGCGCAGTGCGTCATGCAGGTTTCGGCAGACCGGGCACTCGAAGTCCGAGAACTCCACCAAGGTGACGGAAGCATTCGCGGGACCCATGGAAGGGCTGTCCTTTGTCTGTAGCTGCGCTCGGGCCTCGGCCGTGGGGTCTTTCGAGAGCTCGGACAATTCACCCCGGAACATATATTTCCCGTCCTTGGTGACGTACACCTTGCCGGTCTGATGGTTCTCCCCAATCTTGACTTCGACCTCCACCTCCAGCAGACCTTCGACGCCGATATCTTTTGGCGAAGAGACCTTGAGACTTGTATCGGACCCAAATGCATAGAGATTGCGTAAGTACGCCTCCACGGTCTTCTGGATGGGCGATTGCCCGACTGCGGCGGGCGCGCTAGGCGCGGCTGGCTTCTGCTGAGCGCGAGCGGCTGGAACCGAAAAGCACAGGGAGAGGATGGCTGTCAGAGTGACTGGTGTTTTCACAGTGGACCTCATTTTTTACGGAATAAATTTCTGGGCAATCGGAAACGGTCTGCCAAATCCGAACGCCCTAGATGTGATTTTGAGCCCTGGCGGGGCTTGCTTGCGCTTATATTCGTTCTTGTCCACCAGCAGGGCAATGTCTCGTACCAGTTGCAGATCAAATCCATAGTGGTCCGCGATCTCCTGTGGGCTGTGCAAGTCCTCAATATATGCTTTTAGGATGCGGTCCAGGACATCGTAGGGTGGCAGGCTGTCTTCATCCTTCTGATTGGGCCGGAGTTCTGCGGAAGGCATCTTATCGATGCTCGAAACAGGGATGAGTTCCCTTTCCCGGTTGATCCAGCGCGCCAGCTCGTAAACCATGAGTTTTGGCACGTCGGAAATCACCGCGAGCCCGCCGGCCATGTCGCCATAAAGCGTGCAGTAGCCCACCGCCATCTCGGACTTGTTGCCGGTGCTCAAAACCATGGACCCGTATTTATTGGAAAGCGCCATCAGATAATTTCCGCGAATGCGCGCTTGAACATTTTCCTCAGTGACGTCCATCGGCCGCGCGCCAAACGCCGGGGCCAGCGCCTTTCGATAGGCATCAAACACATCACCGATCGGAAGAGTGATCAATTCAATCCCCAGGCTGTGAGCCAGCGCTTTGGCATCGGCCTTGCTCCCTTCCGAAGAGTACGGTCCCGGCATGGACACGCCCAAAACGTTGCCGGCGCCCAGAGCATTTGCTGCGATGGCCGCCACAACCGCGGAATCGATCCCCCCGCTGAGTCCAATCAGCGCTTTCTTGAAGCCGCACTTGCGAACGTAATCCTGTGTACCCGTTACAAGCGCCTGGTAGGCATAGGCTAACTCTTCGTGAGGCTGCTCGTGAATCTCGCCAGCTCCCGAAACGGTATCGAAGAAGACCAAGTCTTCCTCAAAAGCCAGAGCTTGCGCCGCGACCTTTCCGTCCGCGGTCAGTGCCATGCTGGCCCCGTCGAAAATCAAGCTGTCGTCCCCGCCCACCTGGTTCACGTAAACCACGGGCCGGTGCTGATTCACAGCAATCGACTGGAGCATCTCCAAGCGGAGCGCGCGCTTGTCGATCGTATAAGGAGAGGCGGAAATATTGAGAAGCACGGTAATTCCCTGCCCGATGAGTTCGGTTACGGGATCGCGGTCATACCGGCACTCGGCCCAGAAAGTTTTGTCGTTCCAAACATCTTCGCAAATTGTAATGCCCAGCTGCTCTCTGCCAAATCCATAGGCAAACTGTTTACTGGCAGGCTGGAAATAACGCGATTCGTCAAACACGTCGTAGGTTGGCAGAAGCATTTTGCTCTGCTCGAAGACGACCCGGCCGCTGCAAATCAGAGCCGCCATGTTGGCAATGGATTTCCCCGTCCCATTTTTTACTCGCCCGGCATATCCAACGATGGCAGGCAGCGGAAGCTTGGATGCGAGGTCCTTTAATTCAAGGTGGTTGCGATCGATGAAGGCAGGCCGTTCCAGGAGATCTTGAGGAAGGTAGCCACACAAGCAAAGTTCGGAGAAAACGGCGAGGTCGGCCCCTCGCTGCCTGGCTTTCTCCGCCAGGATTAGGATGCGAGCCGAATTTCCAGCGAAATCGCCTACCGTGGGATTGAACTGCGCAAGCGCTATCTTCATGCCGGCACTTTAGAATACGGATGCACGCCCGAGATTGCAAACACCGGCGCTTTACGATGTGTCGGGTTCATCGCTGACGCTCGCTAGCCTTTGTGTTGCGGCCTCTGAGCAACCATGCTCGCAATTCCCTGCCCGGCATTGAGCTCACGATAAAAGAGCGCGTGCAATCCCGGAAATGCCGTGCGTAACTCTCCAATTTCAAGAAGGTGCGCGGGATTGCGCGGACTGCCCGAGTAATTCAGTTGCGCGCGCGTGTACGTTTCAAACAGCAGCAATCCGCCGGGCCGAAGCGCACGAACGATTTGTGGGAAGAGAGAACGCTGCAAGTAATGAAAGCACAGGATTAGGGAAAATGAATGGTCTGAAAAATTTAATTCCTCAAGATTTGCCTGGATAAGGCGGATGCCGCGCGAGCCCGACTCGGCCATGGAAGCGGCGTCCGCCCGGCTCACGGGAAGTTTTGCTCTGCGTGCACGATTCTCAAGAATATCGAGCGCTGTTCCTGACCAATCGACCGCCGTTACTGATAGTCCAAGCGCCGCGAGCAAGAGAGCATGGCGCCCCGTTCCGCAGGCAAGGTCCAGCGCCGGTCCACGAGGCAGAAGTGGCAGCCATTCCGAAACGATGCCTGCGGCTTCCGCTGGCGGGTTTTGCGCCGCCTCGCGGTGCCGAGCGTCCCATTCGATTACGTTAGCGGGCATAAAAAAGGCCCTCGAACGGTGTGTTCAAGGGCCCTGAACTCGGATCACCAGTCGCATCAGGTGGCGATATTTGTTTCATTCACTCTGTCGTTCTGTGACAGATAGATATAAACGCCGCCGGGCTAAACGCTGAACGAGCTGCCGCAGCCGCAAGTGCTCTTCACATTCGGGTTGTTGAACTTAAAGCCGGCGCCTTCCAGGGTTTCGATGTAATCGATCTCAACCCCATCCAGATACATCGAGCTCATCTGGTCGACCGCGACCTTAAGCCCGTTAAAATCCACGACTTGGTCGGTCTCATTGGTCTGGTTTTCAAATGCCATGTGGTACTGGAAACCGGAGCAGCCTCCGCCGACGACGGCAACGCGCAACGCCACCGGGACAGGATTCTGCATGCCCATGATTTCCTTAACCTTAGTGCTCGCAGTAGGAGTCAGACTAATCATAAGTTCCTTTGGCCTCCGCTCGCAGGCAAGCCCGCGATGCATCCTTCCATTACAGTATAGCAAACCTCTTCCACAACTGCACACCGCGGTTAGTGGCTCGATTTCTTCTCTGGAAACCCCGCACAAGGGCGTGTTTCGACAACCTATAACCTTCGCATACAATAAGATGCACCCATGAGACACAAAGTAACGTTGATCCCAGGAGAAGGCATCGGTCCTGAAGTCGCGGCAGCCACGCGAACCATTCTGGAAGCCGCAGGCGTCCAAATCGAGTGGGAAGAGGTTGAGGCGCGTGCCGACCGCGCCTCGGAAACGGGTCAGTTCGTCACAGAGAAAGCGGTAGAGTCCGTCCGGCGCAACCGCGTGGCCTTAAAAGGCCCCATGGGAACAGCCATTGCGGGCGGCGCTCCCAGCATCAACGTCGGCTTGCGGAAAAGGCTGGACCTTTACGCGAATGTCCGTCCCGTTAAGAATCTTCCTGGAGTGAAATCGCGGTTTGAAAATGTAGACGTCGTTTTGATCCGTGAAAATACGGAAGATCTCTATTCCGGTCTCGAGCATGAAGTCGTCCCCGGCGTTGTCGAAAGCTTGAAGATCATCACGGAAAAAGCCTCCACGCAAATCGCCCACTTCGCGTTCAAATACGCCAAAAGCGAAGGCCGAAAAAAAATTCATGCCATCCACAAGGCCAACATCATGAAGCTTTCAGACGGGCTTTTCCTGAAGTCCATCCGCAATGTCGCGCCGCAATATCCTGATATCGAGTACAAAGAACTAATCGTCGATAATGCCTGCATGCAAATGGTGCTCAATCCCCAGCAGTTTGACATGCTGCTGCTGCCGAATCTTTATGGCGATGTGATGAGCGACCTCGCCGCCGGGCTGGTTGGCGGACTCGGGGTAGTCGGCAGCGCCAACGTCGGCAATGCGGCGGCCATGTTCGAGGCCGTCCACGGAACCGCCCCCGACATCGCCGGAAAAGGATTGGCCAACCCGACAGCGCTGATTCTAAGCAGCATCATGATGCTGCTTCACCTCGGCGAAAGGACCGCCGCAAGTCGAATTGAAAACGCATTGGACGAAGTTCACCGCGAGGGGAAGCACACCACCCAGGACGTGGGCGGCAAAGCAGGCACTGCGGAATTCACCGAAGCCGTCATCTCCGCGCTTCGGCCAAGCTAATTCCCTTGTGGGATAGACTCAGCCTGGAGGCACAAGCGACCGTAAACCCTTGTTTTTCTTGTGCAACCGTGGCAAGCTCTCTGGGTTAGTCCCCTCTCCAAGGCGGATGAATGCATCATCGGTCGAGACATCCAGAACGCCGTCGCACAGTCCGCATAACGCTTCAGATTCCATTGAAGGTTCGCTGTCAGATGCCCGAAGGCGAAGCCATTGACTTAAAGGCCTTTACGCAGCACGTTAGCGCCTACGGAGCGCTCATCGTGATGGATGCTCCCCTGTTGCCCGGCCAATTGGTCCGCGTTTTCAACGAAATGACTTCTGAATCGGTGGAGTGTTTCGTGACCTCTGTCCGCGAGAAGCAAGAGCGAAGATTCGTTGGAGTCGGCTTCGCGGTCCCGAGAAATGATTTCTGGCATGTGGTTTTCCCCAAGGCCGGAACCCGGCAAGCTGTCCGCTCCTCGCAGACCGGATCCCTTGTGCCTCCGGAGAAAAGAATTAACATCCCTCCGCAAGCCTAGCGAACTGCTCTTCAACCTGACCTATTCTCGCGCCGGACTCCGCCCTGCTTCCAAATGAACCTGCGCTGTCGGCGAATTTCTAACTCACGCGTGGCGCATACACCTGATAGAGAAGGATGTACACGATTACGCCCGTGACCGAGACATAGAACCAGAGTGGGAGCGTCCAGCGCGCGATAATCTTGTGTCTGTCGAATTTCTCCAGCCATGCGCGGCGCAAGGTAATCAAAATCAGCGGAACGATGACGATGGCCAGCACTGTGTGCGAGAGGAGCAAGGCGAAGTAGACCGGGCGAATCCATCCCTGACCCTGGAAAACAACATGCCCGACGCGGTAGTGGTAAATCAGATAGGAGATCAGAAACACCGTGGAAACAGCAAAGGCCGAAATCATGAACCCCTTATGAACCTTCATTTTGCCGTTTCGGATGGCGGCATAACCGCAGGCAAGCAAAATCGCACTGGTGCCGTTTAGCGAGGCGTTGAGCGCAGCCTGTGAAAACATGGATCGGCGTGTGTCCTTCCCGGCGGCACCAAGCTCAGCGCGGAATCTTGTCGTAAATCATCAAACCAAGAAGAAGGGGGATGTGCAGCACGGTGGCGTGCATAAGCCACTTGGCGCGCACGTTGGTCTTCGAACTGGCGGCCCACAAGCAAACCTGAACGAGGGCCGTGCTGACGACCAGCGCTCCGAAGAAGTAGCGCACGCCGGCCAATCCGGTTACAGCAGGCAACAAGCTGGCTCCCACGAGCGCTATCGCGGTAAGAATAATCTGGCGAAACGTGCGCGTGCCCGTGCGGTCCACCACTGGCAACATCAGAATGCCAGCGCGAGCGTAATCTTCCCGGTACATCCAGGCAATGGCGTAGAAATGCGGAAATTGCCACAAAAACAGAATTGCGAACAGAAGCCACGCACCGCGATCCAAAGTGCCGGTTGCGGCCGCCCACCCAATCATCGGAGGGATTGCTCCTGGGAACGCTCCGACAGCAGTTGCCCAAACGGTGCGCTTCTTAAGGGGCGTGTACGCGAGCAAATAACTCAGACAGGTGAGCATCCCAAGCGCGGAGGGAAGAAAACCCGCGGTGAAGTAAAGAGCCAGCGCGCCCGCCGCACAGAGAATAACGCCAAACCACAAAGCTTCCCGGGGCTGCAACTGTCCGCTGGGCAGCGGACGAGACGCTGTCCGCCGCATATAGCGGTCCGAGTCGCGTTCGATATAGTGGTTCAGTGTCGCCGTGCCCGCGGCAATAAGCAGCGTGGCAAAAACAGTTTGAATCAGATGCAGCCAATCCACCGCGCCGCGCGCGCCCATGTAATATCCGGCCGCGGTGGTCATCAACACGAGAAAGGAGACATCGGGCTTCGTGAGGGCAACGTAGGCGTTCGCCCGCGAGGACAGCGTCATTTCCGTCGTTCGCAAGGTGCTCATCGGACCGTTACCTGTTTCTCGGAGGAAACGACTACGGCTCCGGCTCGTGGCACCAATCGATAGCAAAACAGAATCGTCAGGATGGAAACGGCAAACAGGAGCGCGCCAACGACGGTGTGCGTCACGGTCAGCACAACCATCACACGCATCGGCTGCGGCGCATCCGCGGTCGTGATGCGCGACCAGTAGGCGCCAATGCCCAGCAGAAACTGCAAGCCGAAGACGGAATGAAGCAGAATCCGCATTTTAGTGAGCTCGCGCGATTTCTCGAAGCGCTTGCGCAGCACAACGGCCGTCCAAACTATTGTGGCAAGCACCACCAGTGATCCCGCGGCATGCGGCCAGATGGGAATGTCGTTATGCCGGAATCCCGCACCCAGAAAAACCTGGAAAAATATCACGACCGCGTTCAGGATAGCAACGGAATGAATCGAGGGTGAGCCGCGATCCTGGAGTTGCGGCTGGTCTGATACCCACCAGTTGCTGGTAAATACGGCAATGCTCAGGATGGCGCCGAACATAATTTGTGCAAAGCACGCGTGCATCACCGGCAGCCAGTAGTGCAACAACCGGATCACGACTTGGCCGCCCAGAATTGCCTGCGTGACGATGCCGGCCACCGCAATTACAGCCAACCAGCGCAGCCACCGACGCTCCTCTTTCATCCAAATCAGAACGGAAAGAATCAGAGTTAGAACGCCCAAACCCGCCGCGACGACCCGATGCGAGTATTCATACACATCACCGCCGACAAGCGGCGAGGGGATCCATACCCCATGAGATTTGGGCCAATCCGTCACCGATAGAGCGGCATCGTTGGACGTCACCAGCGCTCCTGCAATCAAAAGGAGCACGACCCAACATACCGTCAAGACCGCGAATCGGTGAACGGCCGGATGGAAAGAAGAATTCGCCACGGTTGTCACGACGCGAAATTATAGCGCACTGGTGAAATTCATGCTCTCCGTTCGGTTCGATTTAGCTCCGCGGCGAAAGCTAGCTCCACGAGGGCACGTCTACGCCCGCCGTGCGCGTGCCTTCAGTGTGAAACCGTCGACGAGGCCTGCACTGCTTGCGGATCTCCCGTGAGGCCAACAGCTCGAAGCACAAGATCTTTCAGCGCCGCGATGAATAAAGGCGAATCGCCAACCGCAGGCATCATCCGGAAAACTTCCACGCCGAACTTTTTGGCTTCGGCGCGCGCCTCGATGTTGATTTCGTGGAGCGTCTCGATGTGCTCGGTCACAAACGAAATTGGGACGACGAGCATCTCCTTGACCCCTGCCGTCCCCAGGCGTTCAATCGTGCCTGTCAGCGGTGGCTGGAGCCATTTTGCCGGTCCGACCCTGCTCTGGTAACAAAGCAAGTGCGTTTGCGGCCAGCCGGGAAACTGCTTTCTTCCCTCTTCGCAGATCATGCGAACCGTGGATTCAACCTGCCCTGGGTAGGGATCGCCTTTTTCGACGAGACTCATGGGCAAGCCGTGCGCGCTGAAAACCAGGTGGATTCGAGAGCTATCTTCAAATTGTCTCAAAACGGAGCCAATGCGCTGCACGAGCGCTTGAATGTAGAGCGGGTGATCATAAAACTGGCTGATGGTTCGCTGTGGAGGCCCACTTTGCGGCTCGCCGTAGACGCGGCGCCATTCCTTTAGGCTGCTCAAGGTGGTGGCGTAGGAAAAATGCGGATAGAGCGGCAGAAGCACGATTTCATCGACTGGCCCGGCTTTGCGCAGCGCGTCGACGGCCTCCGTCGTGAGCGGGTGCCAATAACGCATTGCGACAACAGCAACAGGATCAACCTCGCTGGATAGGGACTCGGCGAGCGCTCCTCTCTGCCGCTCCGTCAATGCCCCGATTGGTGAGCGCCCTCCAATCTCCGCATAGCGGCCACGCACGGGGACGGAGCGCCGCCACGAAATGATCCTGGCGAGCGGGCGGCGCAGGAAACCGAGGGGCCCCATGGGAATGATGTCCGGGTCGAGAAATAAATTCAGCAGAAATGGCTCGACGGCCTCCAGCGAATCCGGCCCGCCGAGCTGGAACATCACGATACCGATTTTTTTCTTCCGGGCCAATTATTTGCCTCGGTTCAAGGTGCTCTTCAAGCGCTCGACCTCCTGGCGCAGAGATGAGGTGCGCTTCGCCACGCTGAGGTAAAAAACAAAAAAGACGGCCCAGCCAATAATGTAAGCAGCAAATACGCTGTCCAGGTTTTTCATTGAGCCTCCAGCTCGCGGCGCACCACTTCAAAATCTCCACGCAACTTTTCCAGCCGATAGCGTTCCACGAGCAGAAACACCATCAAGGAATGGAGCGCAAACACGCTGAAAAAGAACACTTTTCGCATTGTGGGCTCGAGCCCGGAGCCGGGCCCTCCCATGATTACCGGGGCGGGATGCTGCGTGCGCCACCAGCGAATCGCTCCAAAGACAATGGGCACATCGATGAACGCAAATATCCCGAAGAGCGCGCTGAGAAGCGCTCTGCGATCCGGCTCCTCGATCAACGTGCGCAGAAGCAGATAGCAGATGTAGAGAAGCCAAAGGACAAACGTGGAGGTCAGCCGGGCATCCCAAGTCCAGTAGATTCCCCACGCCGGCTTGGCCCAAATGGGCCCAGTGATGAGCACGACGGTAATAAAAGCCAGACCGACCTCAGCGGAAGAAACGCCGAGCGCGTCCCACTTTGGGTCGCGGCGCCAAACATAGAGGAGGTTGGCGGTGAAACATACGAAAAACGCCGTCATTCCGGCCCAAGCGCTCGCTGCATGGAAATAGAAAATCCGCTGAATGAGGCGCATAGTCCTTTCTTCCGGGGCGATATAGAAAGACGCATAGGCGGCGGCTCCGACAAGAAACAGAACGACGGCCCCGCCAATGGCACGTTTCCACATGATGCTTCATTCCTCCAGAAGATATTCGCCGAAAAGCCATAGCGCCGTCAAAAAAACCACGTCGAATACCGCAAGGAAGCCGATTCCCTTCCACTGAACGAAAGGCGTACGGTCGAAAAGGGCTTTTGTGACTTCCGTGCTAGCTACGAGAATGGGCGTCAAAAGCGGCAGCATGAGCAAAGGTAACAACAGTTCGCGCATGCGGGCTTGCGCGGAGATGGCCGAGAGCGCCGTGCCTGCAATGGAGATGCCCAGGCTCGCAAGAAAAAAGACCATCACCAGCCAGTGCAACACGCCCAGGACCGGAACGTTGTACATCGTGGCGAAAAATGGGAGTAGAAGCAGTTCGGTCAGCAGCAGGAATAATGTATTTGCGGCGAGCTTGGCAAGAAAAATAACGAAAGGATCGCTCAGCGAAAGCCGCAAAGCACTGAGGGTATCGTTGTGCTGCTCGCGCAGAAAACAAGGCTGCAGCATTAATGAAGACGCAAAGAGGAACGCCAGCCAGATAAGCCCGGGAGCAAACCGCCGCGATTCATCGGAAGTTGGATCAAACGTGAAGCTGAACAGGACGATGACAATGAGGATAAAAACAAATGTGGTTGTCAGCAATTCCCGCGAGCGGAACTCCGTGCGAAGTTCCTTGCCGAGCAGCACGCCCGTGTTGGAGAGCAGACTCATTCAGGCGCCGGCGAAGGTGAGAATGGAGCGAAAAGTTGCACCGGTGCGCGTGTCCGCAGCAATCGAGCCTGCATCCAGGCGTATGGCGCGCGTCCCGAGCGAAGAGATTTCCGATTCGCCGTGAAGACTCATCAGAATCGTGCGGCCCGAGTCGCGCAAACGGCAAATGGTCTCCGCGAGCCAAGTGACTCCATGCGGATCCAGGCCAGTAGCCGGCTCGTCAAGCAGAAGGACGGAAGGTTCATGCAGCAAGGCGCGGGCAATCGCCACGCGCTGGCGCATCCCCCGCGAGAACGTGCGTACCAGCGAAGCCCGGCGATCGGACAAGCCAACTTCCTGCAAAAGCGCTTCAACGCGGTTTCCCGGTTGAGGCGTACCCTGGAGCCGCGCAAATAGCAAAAGGTTTTCTTCCGCGGTCAGCTCATCATAAACCATCGTTGCGTGAGCGACGAATCCCGGACGAACAGAATTCGCTTCGCCATCGCCTGACTCTCCGGAAAATTCCAGCGTACCTTTGGACGGCCGCACCAAGCGTGCGGCAACGCGCAGCAGAGTTGTCTTACCCGAGCCGTTGCGCCCCGCGAACACCACGCATTCTCCCGGAGCGATGGAGAGCGAGACTCGGCGCAATGCGTAGAGTCCGCCATATCGTTTTTCGATGTTTTCAAAGCGGAGACCAGCAGGAGAAAATGCCGCTGGCGTCACTGATGAACCTCGCGAGAGCGCCGATCACCGCGCGGCGTCATCCTTCAACCTCTCACAAGATCGCGCAAGACTTTTTCCGCGCGGGCCCGTTCCTGATTGTACTCTGTTTCAGAAATCGTTCCGGCCTGGCGGCGCAGCTCCAGGCGAAAAAGCGTGTCTTTCAGGCCATCAAGGCTCGTGCCAACCGCCGCATCGACCTCGGCCAATTTTCCGCTGTGAGGCGCCGACGCTTGCGTAGCCCCAGATGATGAGATTGTCTTACTGGCAGCCTTGGCAGGTGTTTCCGTGTCCTCGTCAGAAGGACCACCTGCCACGGCCACGACCGGCCTGCGTGCGAGCAAAAACGCCAGCAGCACGAATACGCAGAGAAAGCCTCCTACAATGGGCCATTTCAAGACATCGAGACGGCCTGGGACCGCCTGAATGGCCGCGCCCGAGGCTGGATCACCGCCTTGCTGCGCCTCGCGGTTCTGCGGCCCGGCATCTGCGCCCGAATCATTGTTACTGGGCGGAGGCGCTGTCCCCGCAACGCTCACGGTCAGCGTTGAATTGGCGGCGAGACTGTCCCGGCTGTAAAGGTTCATGCCCTGCTCTTGCCCGCCTGCTTGCAAGCCATCTCCGGTAATCTGCACGCTCGGGGCCGCAACGACAACGAGCCGCGCGCCGGGATAAACGGTGGGCAGTTTCACGGAAGCGGAATTTCCGGAGTACGGCAACTCATAGGAGAAGCGCACTCCGTTGTCGCCGGGCCGAAACGCGTACGCAATACTGTACCTGTCTTTGCCGCGGTCGATGGGCGCCTGCACCACGGGCATTCCCGATGGGCCTTGGGCGGCGATTTGTTTCAGAGTAGCGCCAGCCGGAAGCGAAAAGTCAAAATTTCCATCGGCGCGGAAATAGGCCTGCGCAGGCTGTGACGCGTTCTTGATGGAATACTCTTCACCAACAACCAGCGTCGAGCCGTTCGGCTGAAAAATTACAAAATGCGAATCCACACTGATGGTCTTCGGGTCGCGCGAAGGCTCGAAGACCTCCACGTGCACTTCATTTTGGCCGGGAGGCAAAGGCTGATGAAAATTAATGCCTCGATAGACCGCGCGCACCAGCATGGGCTGCGTGCCGATTGAGGGATGGTCAAACGTGAATTGGCCCTGCGCGTCTGTTTTGGTGTTGAGGACGGGCTGCATTCCTCCCTGCAATTGGATGAGGATTACCTCGACATCGGCCGCGAGTTTTCCTGTCGTGCCATTCTTTACCGTGCCGTGGGCAGTCGCGCCATAAACAACTGAGAACGGCAGCAGCAAGCAGACTCCGAGAACCAAACACGCAATCATTCGCATTCTCATCGCGCGCCTCGCTCCGGGGCAACGGGCTTGACCCCACGTGGACGGCGCACCTGGGATTCCGTGATTTGATCGATTTCCGCAAGCACAAGCGCGGCTTCATTCTCGAGTGAGGTTTTCATCGCTTCGAAGTCATTCTCCGCATACTTTCCGGAACGAAACTCAAATCGCAGATCACGCAAATTGTCGTACAGCGTGTCGCGCCGCTCCAGCAATTGATCGAGCTTCGAGCGGCGGGGAGCAAGGTCGGAAGCGTCCGGTTGAATGTAAAAAATAAAGAGCCCCGTAGCAAAAGCAAGGGCCAGGCAAGCGCCGAGGACGGCCCAATCCGCGGAAGTGATCAGATACGTTGCGATGATCGTAAAACCAGTCAAAATCAATCCTCGGTATCGCTTGCAGCCTGTTTACGTGCGCGCTCCAGCAGCTCTGCTGAGACCGGCCGCGCATTACCCGCTCCAGCCAACGCTGGCTCAGGAGATAAGCGCTTCCGCCATTTGGAAATCACGCCCAATACCAGCGCGAATCCACCTATCAACGCAACCGCCGGAATCCACCAAGCCACGCGGCCAAAACCGCTGTGCGGCGGTTCGGTGAGCACAGCCTGACCATATTCCTGGACGAACGACTGCACGATCAAATCGTCTGAATCGCCTTTGGCTATGCGCGCATCAATCTTTTTTAACATCCCCAGTGCCGTATCGCAGGGACCCGAGAAAGCGCCACCGACATGATAGCAACCACCTGCGGAATCGTTGCAGCCGCCGCACATGCACCGCACTTTCATTCCGACCAGGTGAGTGTGATCGGCCTCCTGCACTTCTCCGAAAGCGGACAAAATCGGCAGAGCGCTAGCAAAACACAAAAGGACCGGCAAAATAAGTAAACCGGGCCGTCTGATCTTTTGCATTTTAGTCATGGCGTTCCCGGTACGTCGCGGACGGCGCCAATCCACGTGCAAGCGGTTCTGCCGCGGGCTGCTTCGCGGCCGACAGAACCAGCACGGCGCGCCGATTTGGCATCAGCGCCACGAGCGTGCCAAACACGACGATCACGCCCCCGAACCAGATCCATTTTACGAGTGGATTTAAATAGGCGTGAATCACCGGCAACTTGGTGTCCGGACTTTGCCCGGCATAAACAACATACAAGTCTTCCCGGAGCGTCGAATAAATCGCCACCATCGTGCCGGTCTCCCCATTGGTGTCGAACACGCGCTTCTCGGGATAGAGCATCATCAATGGCTTGCCACCGACGAGGACTTCGACGATGAGCCGGTAGCCCGTGTAGTTCGCTTCCGGCTTGGTGTCAAAATTCTGCATCACCAGCGTGTACTTCCCTATTTGCATGGATGAGCCGGGCGGCATTTCCTTTTGGACGTTTTGGTTAAAGGCCGCTCCGGCCAAACCTATAAAGACGAGAACCATTCCCATGTGCACGATGTAGCCACCATAACGCCGCGTATTGCGCATGGTCAGCTCGATGGCGGACGTCAGAAAGGACGCATCGGATCTGGTCCGAATGACCTTTGCCCCTCGGTAAAATTCCATGAGGATCGTTGCCGCAACGAAGATGCACAGGCTGAAACAGATGAGCGAGTAGAATTCCCGGTAGCCCAGCGCAAAAATAATGGAACCACCTACAACGCCGATGATCAATGGCCAGGCAAAATTCCTCTTCAGGCTTTCCACGGACGTCTTCCGCCAGGCAAGGAGCGGACCAACACCGGTAAGAAAAAGCAGCAGCAAGCCGATGGGGATGTTGACTTTATTGAAGAACGGAGCGCCGACGCTGATTTTGGAACCGGAGAGCCATTCCGACAAAACAGGAAAGAGGGTGCCGGAAAGTACGGCAATGCATGAAACTAGAAGGATCAAATTGTTGAAGAGGAAGCTGGACTCGCGGGACACGAAAGCATCAAGCTGGTTTTCACTCTTCAGATAATCCCTGTTCTTGAGGTAAGCCACCAGACAGACCGTGAAGATGACCGCGAGAAAACCCACAAACCAGCTGCCGATGCTGGACTGTGCAAACGCATGAACTGAGCTAACGACTCCGCTGCGCGTCAGAAACGTCCCGAGAATGCACAAAATAAACGTCGAGAATACCAGCCAGACGTTCCACACTTTCATCATGCCGCGTTTTTCCTGCATCATGACCGAATGCAGGAAGGCCGTGCCCGTCAGCCACGGCAGGAGAGACGCGTTTTCCACGGGGTCCCAGCCCCAGTAGCCGCCCCAGCCGAGCACCGCGTAAGCCCAGTGCGCGCCGAGGAGAATACCCGCAGTTTGAAAGCACCACGCGATCATCGTCCATTTGCGGGTGAGGTGAATCCACTTTTCCCCGGGATAGCGTGCCAGCAGGGCGGCCAATGCAAACGCAAACGGAATCGTGAAGCCCGTATATCCAGAATAAAGATTTGGTGGATGGATCACCATTTCCGGATATTGCAGAAGCGGAGTCAGACCGTTGCCGTCGGCACGTGCGACGAGATCCATCGCGCCATTGGCGCCGGGAACAGCCAATGCTTTGAACGGGCTGGCAACGAAATTGTTGAGAGTCAGGAAGAATATCTGGACGCCGGCGAGAATCACTCCAACATACGGCATGAGTTCGCCGTTCTTGTTCCGGTAGGCGATCAAGACTGAGAAAACGTAGATCGAAAGCAGGAAGCTCCAAAAGAGCAATGAACCTTCCTGCCCGGCCCAGAGAGCGGCAATTTTGTAAAACGTCGACAGCGCGCGATTGCTGTGGGCGACGACGTAAGCGACGGAGAAATTATCACTAAAGAACAGATATTCGAGACTGAAGGTGGCGAGAAAAATGAGGCAGCATGTCGCGATACCCGCTTGCCTCGTGCTCTTGACCAGGAGCGGATGACGCGTGAGGATCGCGGCGATCCCGCCTCCAAATGCGTACACCGCACAGATAAAAGCCAGGATTAGAGCGAACGAACCGAATACATCCACGGAGACTCCGCCTATCCCCCGGCCGAGCCGGGCCGCTCACATGTTGCTTTTCTGTGTCTCAGTGGAGGAGGTTGCAGTCCCCCCTGGGGCTGCCTCGTACTTGGACGCGCATTTCGCCTGCACGACTTCGGCAACAAAGCGCCCATCCGCCGCCGGTCTGCCCTCCACCAAGGCTTGCGCCTTATCCACAAAAGTGTCCGGCAGGGGGTCATTGCCCACATAGCTCACGGAGAGTGATTTCCCTTCCCCTTCCAGGACAAAATCCACGCGCCCGGTCATGCGGTGGATGCTTCCAGGAGCCACGGTTCCCCCAACGCGAATTCGGTGGGATCGATCAGCGCCATGAAGAGTTTGGAGTTCCGCGATGGTGTGGTAGTAAGTTTTGCTCTCTCCATAACCTAGCCACGCCAAGGAGGCCAGAGAAATGACAATGACGCCAATTCCGATGCCAAACTTTGCTTGCTTTTTCACGCCCTAACTCCTACTCCGGCCCTGCGCTCTCCAAGTTTCAAATTCTACCACAGCCGGGAGATTCGCACTCCAACCTTGTGATACATTAAGCCTCTCCTAACGGGACCCCGGATGCTGTGCGCTGCGTCACATCCCACCGGCAGCGGCGATAAGTGCCTCGCGTAGATGCTCAGCTCCCATTGATGAGGCGGAAGAGTTCAAGTTGAAAGGTTTGCCGCTGTCCAAGAGCACGGGGCAACCCAGTTCGGCACCGGACAGCCTTGAAGCTAGCGGCGCCAGCAATTCAGAAATCAAAGTGACGCGCTTGGGTCTGAGGGACCTGCGAACACGCGTCGTTACGTGCGCAACCTGCTGGGTCAGCCGCGATTCGAGGGTGGTGCTTCCGGCCTGGCTGGCCTCGAGCGGACATTCCAGCACATGCGTGAAAAAGAATCCGCCTCGCTGAAACTCGCCCAGGACAACCTCCGGCGGCTTCCCTGCCGTAGAGATTCCAATGGCGGCAAGCAATTGGCCAGCTTCGCCAGAAAACTTTCCTGCATACAAAAAATCCTCATCGGCATCGGGAGAAACCCCGCCTAAAAGAAGCGTGCCGATATGAATGGGCCGGTAACGCGTCGTCCATTCAAGGCGTCGGAGCCGTCTGGCGATGTGTTCGGGGGATGCGGACTGTCCGCAGCCGTCGCAAGCCAAGAAAGTTGTGGGTGCTGATTGCAAGCAAGAATCGTAGTCCAGAGGGAGAGGAAGCGCAAATCGAGCAGGATGCTCCTCAGATTGTCTCAAAAATAATGAAATCTGAAGGCAACAGTCAATGAATCGACAACAGTTGTGCGCCGGGGATGGTTAATTGGGTTTTGACGTCGCACAACCGCCGTCGGGCGACACTTATGTGTGCTTGCATCTTCAAACCCTCGGCGAGGGTAAAAGTTGCACTACATCAATTTGTTTGCCTCTGGACTTGACCTTTTACGAGGATACGGTGGCGTCGGCTGGCAGTTTGGACCTGAGGCACCACTTAAGCTCCTGGCTCAACTCAGTAATTTCCATTCCCGGCATGACAATGAATTTGCAGCTCAGCATTTCCCGAGGCTCATCCTCATCCGGCAACTGGCACGAAACGCGGCAATACTGACACTCCTGGTTCCAGCAGAATCTTCCGTAGGGTATCGTTTCCGGGCTAATAAACTGGAAGCATCGCAACAACGAGTTGCGCTCGGGCACCTGGAACTTCTTGCCCAAGACAGTAATGTCCACGAGCTTTTCATAGGGACGAAACGGTTCCGACATAATAAGTCCTGTCCTCCGTGGACGGGCCGCCGTGTGCGAGCTGAGGTTGTCCCGAGACGGATCACTCTGATATTTGCTTATTCAGAGTAGACCGCGTCGGCGGGAGCGACAACGATTGGTGTCGGGAAGGTTGCGAATATGCCACGGGGTGGGCCCAGAACTCACGAAACCACAAAGTCCGCACTTAGTTGCCAAAATCGAAGAATTGCCCCATTTTGCGGAACTTTTCATAGCGGGCTTCGAGCAAATCCTTCGTAGACTGCTGCGTCAGGGCCACCAGCTCGCGGTCCAGCACCTCGCCGAGCAGCTGTGCGGCGCCCTCCGCGTCGACATGCGCCCCTCCCTCGGGCTCTGGCACAATTTCGTCGACGATGCCAAGTTCCATCAGATCCTTCGCCGTAATTTTCAGGGCGGCAGCCGCGGTCTCCGCTTTTGTCGCGTCTCGCCACATGATTGCCGCGCAACCTTCCGGCGAAATCACGGAATAAAAGCTGTTCTCCAGAATGTTGACGCGATCCCCGACGGCAATCGCCAGAGCTCCGCCGGAACCGCCCTCCCCGGTCACGGTAACGATGATCGGAACAGGAAGGCGCGCCATTTCTCGCAGGTTCCGCGCGATCGCTTCGGCCTGTCCCCGCTCCTCGGCATCAATGCCCGGGTATGCGCCCGGGGTGTCAATGAACGTGAAAACCGGCCGGCCAAACTTGGCTGCCAGTTGCATAACGCGGAGCGCTTTGCGGTAGCCCTCGGGTTTGGGCTGCCCGAAATTGCGCAGGAGCCGCTGCTTAGTGTCGCGCCCTTTCTGATGGCCGATGACCGCTATCGGGCGCCCGTGGAACTTCGCGAGTCCGGTGATTAAGGCTTTGTCGTCGCCAAATCCCCGGTCGCCGTGCAACTCCACAAAATCCGTGAAAAGCATCCCAAAGTAGTCCAACGGGTAGGGCCGCTGCGTGTGCCGCGCAATTTGCGCACGCTGCCAGGGGCCCAGATGGCTGTAGAACTCCTTGCGCAGCTCAGCGACTTGCTGGCGGATGCGTTCGAGTTCCGCGTCCGCCTCTTCGTCGCCAGCCAGCCTTCGTAGTTCCTCGACGTCCTTCTCCAGGCGCTCGATCTCGCTCTGACGATTCACCTGGGCCGCCGTGTTTTTTGTCTTGTCTTTGGACTTCATCACATCACCAGATCGATCGACTGCTCGCCAAATGATTCCCGGACCGCGGCGATCAGTTCCGGGCAGGCTCTGACTCGCTGTTCAACCTGCAGCGTTGCCGTGGCTCCCTCCGGCGAAGAGAGATCCAGGGACAGCGGGCTCGAGCCTCGATAGGAAGCCAGTATCTCCTCCAGGCGGTCGAGCAATTCATCGTTTAGTTCCTCGATCCTTATGCGGATACGCAGGCCAGAGTTTGGCCGCTCGGCGAGATCGCCCAAGCGCGCCGCCTCCTGCAACGACAGCCGGGTGCCTGCTTCCTCCACTTGCACGCGCACCTTCAGCAGCAGCGGTGTTCCTGCTTTCAGAATCTGCTCGAGCCGCGCAAAGCTCTCTGGAAATGCAAGCAATTCCTGAACCCCGGTCATGTCTTGAATAGTGTAGATGGCCCAACGAGCGCCTTTCTTGGAGCGCATGGGGCGTGTCCCGACAACGAGCACCGCCACGGTGATTTCCTTGCCATTGCGCTGCCCTTCGACTTGATCGAGCGTAACGCACTTTAGCTCCTGCAATCGAGAAGCAAACTTGGCAAGGGGATGTCCGGACACGTAGAAACCAAGCATCGCGTATTCGCTCGCCAGGCGTTCCGCCTCGCTCCAGGGTTCGGCATCGTGCAATTCAAAGGGCATTGGCGCAGGAGCCGCGGCCGTCCCGAATAAGCCGTGCTGTCCCGATTCTCGAGTGCGCGAAGCTCGCTGCACCGCCGCCAGCGCATCGTCAACCGACGCCAGCATGGACTCTCGAGGCCCGAGAGAATCCAGTGCGCCGCATTTGATCAAGCTCTCAAAGACGCGCTTGTTCAGAAACCGCGCTTCTATGCGCTCGCACAGATCATACAGCGAAGTGAATTCACCCGCGCCCAACCGCGAATCGCGGATGGCCTTTGCCGTGTTTTCTCCGACATTCTTGATCGCAGCCAGGCCGAAGCGAATGGATTCTCCAACCGGCGTGAAGTAGAGATCGCTCTCATTGACATCCGGCGGCAGGATGGAAATGCTCAAGCCTCGCGCTTCATTAATGTACTTAACCGCTTTTTCCGCATTGCCCGTTTCCGAAGTCAGCAGCGCGGCCATGAATTCCACCGGATAGTGCGTCTTCAAATAGGCGGTCTGGTACGCCAGCAGCGCATAGGCGCAGGAGTGGGATTTGTTAAAGCCGTACCCCGCAAACTCTTCCATCAAATTGAAAATTCGCTCGGCCTTTTTCTCCGGGACTTTGTTCGCCAGGCATCCCGCCATGAATTTTGCGCGCTGCGCCGCCATTTCCTCTTTCTTCTTCTTGCCCATGGCGCGGCGCAGGATGTCCGCTTCGCCGAGCGAAAAGCTCGCCAGCAGGTTCGCGATCTGCATAACCTGCTCCTGGTACAGGATGACGCCGTACGTTTCCTCGAGAATGCCCTTGAGCTGCGGAAGTTCGAAACTGACCTTTGTCTTTCCCGTCTTGCGGTTGATGAAATCGTCGATCATTCCGCCTTGAATCGGCCCAGGGCGATACAGCGCATTCAGCGCGGTGAGATCTTCGATGCGCGATGGCTGGTAGCGGCGCAAGATGTCGCGCATACCATGCGATTCAAACTGGAAAATAGCCGTCGTATCGCCCCGAGCGAAAAGTTTGTAAGTTTCGGAGTCGTCCAGGGTCAAATTGTCGATTTCGACCTTCACGCCGCGATTCTTTTCTATCATTCGCACCGTGTCTTGCAGAACCGTAAGAGTCGTCAGCCCGAGGAAGTCCATCTTCAACAGGCCAACGCGCTCGAGCGCGTTCATGTCGTATTGCGTCGTGATTTCATCCCGGTTCGTTTTGTAAACCGGCACGACATCCATCAGCGGTCGCGGGGAAATAACTACTCCGGCTGCATGCGTAGAAGCATGACGCGCCAGACCCTCAAGCCGCAGAGCCACGCTCATCAAATCCTTCAATTTTTCGTCGCTGTTTATCGCCGCCTTGAGCTGGGGCGCCTCTGCGAGAGCGGTTTCCAAGTCAATACCGAGAGTCGTGGGGATCAGCTTTGCCAGCCGGTCGACTTCCCCGTAAGGGATATCCATCGCGCGGCCAACGTCCTTGACTGCGGCTTTCGCCGCCATGGTGCCGAATGTGATGATCTGCGCGACATTTTCCCGCCCGTATTTCTGCGTGACGTACTCGATCACTTCACCGCGCCGCCGCATACAGAAATCGATGTCGATATCCGGCAAGGAAACCCGCTCCGGGTTCAGAAAACGTTCGAATAGCAGGTTGTACTGCAAGGGATCCACATCCGTGATGCGCATCGCATAGCTGACCAGGCTGCCCGCCGCGGACCCTCGCCCCGGCCCCACGGGTACGTCCTGCGCGCGTGCATAGTGAATGAAATCCCAAACGATCAAGAAATAGCCCTCGTAGCGCATCTTCTTGATCATTTCGATTTCGGATGTGAGCCGCCGCTCATAGTCTGCCAGCGGATTGTTCAAAAGGCCTTTTTGCCGCAGTCGCTCCAAGTACGGCACACGGGTGGCAAACCCTTCGCGCACCACCTTCTCAAAATAACTCCCCGCCGTGTGGCCTTCGGGAACCTTAAATTCCGGAAACGGGTTCGGAATGCGTTCAATTTTGACGTTGCATCGCGCGGCGATATCCACCGTGCGGCTGAGCGCATCTGGCAACTCGCCAAACACTTGGGCCATCTCCGCCGCCGTCTTGAAGTAGAACTGGTCGGTGGCGAATTTCATACGATGCGTGTCGCTCATCGTTTTTCCGGTTTGTATGCACAGCAGGACTTCCTGAGCATGGGCGTCGCCGTGATGCAGATAGTGGCAGTCATTCGTGGCGACAAGCGGAATCCCGGTTTCCTTGGAAAGACGCACGAGCTCGCGATTCACGCCCTGCTCGATTTCCAGCCCCTGATCCTGAATCTCCAGGAAGAAATTGCCCTTGCCGAAAACGTCGCGCAGCCGGTAGGCATTTTCGCGGGCCTGGTCATACTTCTCATCCACCACCGCTTCCGTCACCGCGCCGCGCAAACAGGCGGACAGGGCAATCAGCCCCTTACTGTGCTTCGCGAGAAGGTCGTAGTCGATCCTCGGCTTGTAGTAGAAACCCTCAAGAAATCCTGAGGACACCAGCTTGATTAGATTGTGGTAGCCCTCGAGCGATTCGCAGAGGAGCACCAGATGATTGCTCCCGCGCATGCCCGGTTCTGTTTCGCCGCGGTCGTGCCCACCCGTTCCGTTCGTTTTCTCGCCGCGGTCGTGGCGGCTCCCTTTGGCCACGTAAACTTCGCATCCAATAATTGGCTTGACGTCGCGTTTGCTGGCTTCATTAAAGAAATTAGCCGCAGCGAAAAGATTTCCGTGGTCCGTAACGGCTACCGCCGGCATCTTCTGCCGCGACGCTTCGTCGAGCAGTTCGGACGTTTCACACGCCCCGTCGAGCAGACTGAAATCCGTATGAACGTGAAGATGAACAAACTGCGGCTGACCCATGGATCTCGATT
>Ga0070697_100000187_pt1 | contig 51187 bp, 33 predicted proteins | sample KBSK1501metaG_FD_65475 | JGI IMG/M metagenome (GOLD analysis project Ga0070697, IMG submission 65475) | Corn, switchgrass and miscanthus rhizosphere microbial communities from Kellogg Biological Station, Michigan, USA - KBS K1-50-1 metaG | ecosystem: Host-associated > Plants > Roots >... | reverse complement strand
CAGACGATCAGCTGCAACGACGGCAACGCCTGCACGGCCGATTCATGCTCACCGAGCAGCGGCTGCGTGCACACGCCGACGCCCGGGGTGACGTGCAACGACCAGGAGGTGTGCACGTCGGGCGACGTCTGCGATGCGTCCGGCGCCTGCCACGGGACACCGGTCGTCTGCGATGACCACGACGCGTGCACGATCGATTCGTGCAAGCCGGGGGTCGGCTGCGTCTCCCTCCGCGATCCGAGGATCGACGACGGCCAGGCCTGTACCGACGATTTCTGTGATTCCCAGACCGGGACGATCACGCACGTCCCCATCAACCGGGACAACGATCCAGTGTCGTTATGCGCCGGCGACTGCAACGACAACGATCCGACGATCTACCCGGGCGCGCCGGAGCGCTGCGACGGGAAGGACAATGACTGCGACGGGCTGACGGACGAAGACTTCGACGCCGATCACGACGGCTTCACCACGTGCGGGGGCGACTGCAACGACGCGGTCGCCGCCATCCATCCGGGCGCCCCGGAGCTGTGCGACGGCGTGGACGACAACTGCAACCTGCTCGTCGACGAAGGATTCACGGATAGCGACGGGGACGGCATGGCCGACTGCGTCGATCCGGACGACGACAACGACCTGGTGCCGGACGACGCCGATTGCGCCCCGCTCGTCAACAGCGTCAGTACCATACCCGGAGAGGTCGGGCCCACTGTGCGCGCGACGGCCGGGGCCCCGAAGGGCACCTTCGACTGGACGCCGATCGTCCAGGCGAACGTCCACGACGTCTATCGCGCTCTCTGGAACCATGTCACCGGCTCGTTGAGCTTCGTCTGCCTGATCTCGGAGTCGCCCAAGCCGAGCTTCACCGATACCGGCAGCCCGCCGGTCGGCTCGGCGTTCTATTACGTCATCACCGGAGAGAATCGCTGCGGGGAGGGCCCGGCCGGCACCGGGACCAACGGCCAGCCGCTGGTGATTGTCGCCCACTGCCCCCTCTTGAATCGGGATACGGATGCCGACGGGGTGCTCGACATCGACGACGACTGTCCGCTGCAGGGGAACGCCTCCCAGGCCGACCGCGACCACGACGGCCGCGGCGATGCCTGCGACGACTGCCCCGATCTGTCGAACCCCGGTCAGGAGGATGCCGACGCCAACGGCATCGGTGACGCCTGCCAGGATCTCGACCACGACGGGTACCCCGCCAGCCAGGACTGCGACGATCACAACCCGGCGATCCATCCGGGCGCGATTGAGCAGTGCAACGGGCGCGACGACGACTGCAACGGCCAGGTCGACGAGGGGTTCGGCACCACGACGTGCGGTGTCGGCGCCTGCACGCGCACGGTCAACAACTGCTCCGGAGGGGTGCCGCAGACCTGCACGCCGGGCACGCCGGGGACCGAAGTCTGCAACGGAGTCGACGACGATTGCGACGGGTCGATCGATGAAGGTCTTGGGAGCACGACGTGCGGGATCGGGGCCTGTGTCCGCACCGTGGACAACTGCTTGAATGGGATCCCGCGGACCTGCACCCCCGGGGCACCTGCCGCGGAGATCTGCAACGGGATCGACGACGATTGCGACGGATCGGTGGACGAGGGACTCGGCACGACCACCTGCGGCACCGGCGCGTGCACGCGCACGGTCAACAATTGCGAAGGCGGGGTCACCCAGTCGTGCGTGCCCGGCGCGCCCGTCGCGGAGACCTGCAACGGCATCGACGACGATTGCAACGGATCGGTGGACGAGGGCCTGGGCAATACGACATGTGGCGTCGGGGCCTGCGCGCGCACGGTGGCGAACTGCATCGGTGGCCAGACCCAGCAATGCATCCCCGGCGGCCCGACAACGGAGACCTGCAACGGGCTCGACGACAACTGCAACGGGGCGACCGACGAGGGGTTCCTCGACACGGACGGCGACGGCCTCGCCGACTGCGTCGACCCGGACGATGACAACGACGGCCGTCCCGACGCCTCGGACAACTGCCCGTTCGTCCCCAATCCGAGTCAGGCCGACCTGGATGGCGACGGACGGGGCGACGCCTGCGACAGCGATGCCGACGGCGACGGATACAACTCGTTCGCCACCGGGAGCCCGATCCAGGTCGTCGCGCTGACCGAGACGCTGTCCCAGGGGACGCAGACGGGGACGCTCGCGTCGATGCAGACCTCGGACAACGTCTACGAGGCGATCAAGGAGATCAAGACCGGCAACATCAGTCTCCTCGAGATGCAGTGGACCTTCAACGTGGCGGCGGGTCACCTGGCGGTCGTCTACGTCGAGGCGTTCCAGAGCATCAGCAGTGACGGTGACAACTTCCAGTTCTCGTATTCGACCGACGGTTCGAACTACACCGACATGTTCGTGGTGCACAAGACGGCGGATGACGATCTCGCGCAGTACTACACGCTGCCGCCGTTCGTGCGCGGGACGGTCTTCATCCGCGTCCGGGACACGAACCGCACGAGCGGCAACACGCTCGACACGCTGTCCGTCGATCAGATCCGCGTCCTGTCGTCGGATCCCGCGGACTGCAACGATTTGAACGCCTCGATCAACCCGGCGGTCAACGAGGGGCCGCCGGGCGCGCCCACCTGCTCCGACCTCGCCGACAACAACTGCGACGGCCGGGTGGACGGCGGCGACGCCAACTGCCGCTGAGGCCGGCCGCTCGTTGACACTCCGCTTCGCCGTCACGCATACTGCCCTTCCCGTCGTGCGCCCGAGTCGCGGCGTCGCGACCAGCCACCGATGACGAGCCCGAAGCCAGGACAGACGCTGTCGCATTACCGCATCGTCGAGGAGATCGGCCAGGGCGGAATGGGGGTCGTGTACAAAGCGCTCGACACGACTCTTGGGCGGCACGTCGCCCTCAAGACGCTGCCGCCCGGCCTGGCGGGCGATGCGGAGCGTCTCAGGCAGTTCCAGCGGGAGGCGCGGGCGGTGGCCGCCCTCAATCATCCGAGCATCGTGACGATCCACTCGGTGGAGGAGGCGGGCGGGATCCATTTCCTGACCATGGAGCTGGTGGAAGGCACGACGCTCGACGCCCTGATCCCGAGGGGCGGGATGGAAGCGGCCAGGTTGTTCGATGTGGCGGTGCCGCTGACGGAGGCCCTCGCCGCGGCGCACGAGCGGGGGATCGTCCACCGGGACCTGAAGCCGGCGAATGTGATGGTGACGGCCGACGGGAGAGTCAAGGTCCTCGATTTCGGCCTGGCCAGGCTGTGGAAGGAGGAAGCCGGGACCGAGGCCGGCACGTCGCCGACGCGGACGGTCGGCCCCGGCCCGGGGATCGCCGGGACGCCGCCGTACATGTCACCCGAGCACCTGCAGGGGCGCGAGGTCGATCAGCGGGGCGACATCTTCTCGATCGGGATCATCCTGTACCAGATGGCCACGGGCGTGCGTCCGTTCAAGGGCGACACCGCGGCCGAGATCACTTCGTCGATCCTGCGTGACACCCCGGCACCGGTGGTCGATCTGCGGCGCGATCTGCCCGAGCTGCTCGGTCGTCTGGTCCGACGCTGTCTCGAGAAGGACCCGAGACGGCGCTACCAGTCGATGCTCGACGTGCGGAACGAGCTCGAGGAGCTGCGGGCCGAGACCGCCGCGGCGGGGGGCCCGCGGGGCGAGACGTTCGTGGAGGCCTCCGGTCGGATGAAGGGAACGCCGGGTCGAGGGAGAGGCCGAGCCGGCGTGCGGGCCTGGATAATCGGCGGCGGCATCGCCGTCGTCCTGTTCGGGGGAGCGATCGGGATCGCGCTCCGTCTGCGTGGAGAGCGGGGGTCTCCCGCATCGTCCGCGCCCGCCGCGCCGGAGCAAGCGGCGGCCCGGAGCCACGCCGCGTCGGTCGCCATCCTGCCGTTCGTCAACATGAGCGACGACAAGGAGAACGAGTACTTCAGCGACGGCATCACGGAGGAGCTGATCAACGCGCTGGCGAAGCTGCAGAGCCTGAAGGTGCCGGCGCGCACGTCGGTGTTCGCGCTGAAGGGAAAGTCGATGAGCGTGCAGGAAATCGGCCGGGCGCTCGGGGTCGACACGGTGCTCGAGGGGAGCGTGCGCAAATCGGGCGAGACGCTGCGGATCACGGCCCAGCTCATCAACGTCGCGAACGGGTTCCATCTCTGGTCCGAGAGCTACGACCGGAAGATGAAGGACGTCTTCGCCATCCAGGACGAGATCACCCAGAGCATCGTGAAGTCGCTCCAGGTGACGCTCGATCCGGGCGAGCAGCGCGCCATGCAGAGAACGCCGACGAGCGACGCCCGCGCCTACGACTACTACCTGCGCGGGCTGAAGCAGTTCCACCTCAACACCCGGAGGAATCTGGAGTCGGCCCGCCAGATGTTCTCGCGCGCCATCGAGATCGATCCGGGCTACGCCCTGGCCCACGCAGGCATCGCCGACGCCTCCGCCTTCATTTACATGTACGCCGATCCGGTGGACGCGAACCTCCAGCAGGCCCGCGACGCGAGCGCCAAGGCGCTCGCTTTGGCGCCCGACCTCGCCGAGGCGCACGTCTCGCGCGGCGCGGCTCTGATGCTGAGCAAGCAGTATGGCGAGGCCGACCGGGAGTTCGAGACCGCCATGCGGCTCGACCCGAAGCTGTTCGAAGCACCCTACTTCCACGCCCGGTCGCTCTGGACGCAGGGCAATCTCGAAAAGGCGGCGCAGCTGTTCGAGCGGGCGGCGGCTCTCCGACCGGAGGACTATCAGTCGGTGGCGCTCCTGGTCACCGTGTATCAAGGGCTGGGACGCACCGCAGATTCGCGGGCGACGGCGGCGCGGGCGCTCGACATCATTCGGCGCCATCTCGATTCGGAACCGGACGATGTGCGGGCGATCTATATGGGCGCCGGTGCCCTGATCGTGATGGGACAGAGAGAGGAGGGTCTGAGGTGGGCCGAGCGCGCCCTGGCCGTCGATCCGAACGACCCCTCCACGCTCTACAACGTCGCCTGCATGTACGCCCTCCAGGGGAGCACGGACCAGGCGTTCAGGCTGCTCGACAAGGCGCTCGACAACGGCTTCGCCCAGAAGGACTGGATCGAGCACGACACCGATCTCAGCTCGCTGCGCGGCGATCCCCGCTTCCGCACGCTCCTGGGCCGGCTGGAGCGCAAGTAGACCCTACAGACCGACCTTCTTCCCCTTGTTCTGCTCGTCCAGCCAGGCCTTGAGCGGCGCGAAATAATCGAGTATCGCGGTGGCGTCCATCTGCCTCTCGCCCGTGAGCGCGTAAAGCTCCTCGGGCCAGGGGCGGCTCTGCCCCATCTCGAGCATCGCCTTGAGCTTCGCCCCGGCCGCCTTGTTGTCGTAGATGGAGCACTGATAGAGCGGGCCGGTGAAGCCGGCTTCGCGGCACAGGGCGCGCTGGAACTGGAACTGCAGGATGTGCGCCAGGAAGTAGCGGGTGTACGAGACGTTGGCGGGGACGTGGTACTTGGCCCCGGGATCGAAGTCGGCCTCGCTGCGCGCCTCCGGCGGCGCGACTCCCTGGTACTTGAGTCGCAGGTCCCACCAGGCGCGGTTGTAGTCGGCGGGGGTCACCTCGCCCGAGAACACCTTCCAGCGCCACTGGTCGACCAGGAGACCGAACGGCAGGAAGGCGACCTTGTCGAGGGCCATTCCCATCAGGTAGCCGAGGTCGCCCGTGGTGGGAGGGACGGTGTCGAGAAGACCGACGCGCTTCAGATACGCGGGGGTGACCGAGAGGGCGATCGTATCGCCGATCGCCTCGTGGAAGGCGCCGTTGGCGCCGGCGCGGAACAGCGGCGGCTGGTTCCGGTAGGCGCGCTGGTAGAAGTTGTGCCCGAGTTCGTGGTGGATGGTGCGGAAGTCCACGTCGTTGATCTCGATGCACAGCTTGACGCGCAGGTCCTGCTGCGAATCGATGTCCCAGGCGCTGGCGTGGCAGACCACGTCGCGGTCGGCCGGCTTCGTGAACAGCGAGCGATCCCAGAAGGTCGGGGGGAGCGGGTCGAACCCGAGCGAGGTGAAGAACCCCTCGCCGTAGCGCACCATCTGGCGCTCGTCGACGTGATGGTCACGCAGGATCTTCGTGAGATCGTAGCCGACGTCGCCCCCGGGCGGGGCGACCAGCGGACCGATGTTCACCCACTCCTGCGCCCAGATGTTGCCGAGCAGGTGGGCGGGAATCGGCCCGTCGGGCGGCACAACTTGAGTCCCATACTGCTTGACGAGCTGCGAGCGGACGTAGGCGTGCAACGACCAGTACAGGGGCGCGACCTGCTTCCACAGCCGCTCGACCTCGGCGCTGAACGCCTCCGGCGCCATGTCGTAGTTCGAACGCCACATCGCCCCGAGATCCTTGAAACCCATCTCGCGCGCCCCCTTGTTGGCCAGCTCGGCGAATCGCTGGTACTTGGGGCGCATCGGCGGCGAGATGGCGTGCCAGCCGCGCCACACTTCGAGGAGACGCTGCGGGTCGCGGCTCTCCGCCATGATCCGGGTGATGTCGTTGATGTCGAGACACGCATCGCCCGGGCCCTCGCCGGAGGCCTGGGCGCCGCCCGGACCGGAGGCGCCGCCCGTGGCGCCGCCGGCGCCCTTGGGACAGTACTTCCCCTTGCCGTAGGCGCTTTCCAGCCAGGCGCTGATGTCGGTCAGCTCGCCGCGCTCCTGCGCGTTGTTCGGCGCCGGCAGCTCGATCGCCAGCCTCAGGAGCCCGAACTTGCGCGCCACGTCGGGAGGGAGCTTGAGCCGCTCGAACCGTCGCGCCTTGAGGGCGTAATCGGTGACCGCGGCGATGAGCGCTTCCCTGGCGTCGGAGGCGATCTTCTCGGTGTCCTCGGTGATGAAGTTCTGCTGCACCCAGTCGGCCCGATCGCTCTTGATCGACAGTTCCTGGAGCCGCTGCTCCGCCTGCTCGATGAAGGTCTTCGCCTGGGAGACGCTCGGCGGGGCGCCGGCGGGGGGCGCCGCCGCGACGGCGCGTGGCGGTGGAGCCGAGAACAAGGCGAGGGCGAAGGCCAGAAGGACGGCGAGACGCGGCTGGCGCATGGAGGACGCGGCGAGCATGGTCACCTCGTAGGCGGTTTTTTTACCGACGAGGGCGCAACCTACCGGATTGGGGACCGTCGCGTCAAGGGTGGCGCGACCCGGATCGGGTTGACGCGCGGGGCGGCGATCGACTATACGCTGCGCGGAGCGTCATGATCATCCCGGTCTTCAACCCCTGGGTCCGGACGAGCCCGCTGCGCGCCACCGCCGTCGCCTTGGCGGCCGCGGGCGCGCTGCAGTTCACCGGTTCCGGCTGCTCGATCAAGATGCTGGCCGTGAGCCGCCTCGGGGACGCTCTCGCGGAGAGCGGCGGCACCTACGCCTCCGACGACGATCCGACGCTGGTCCGCGACGCGCTGCCCTTCGCGCTGAAGCTCATCGAGAGTCTCCTGGATCAGACGCCGCGCCACCGCGGCCTGCTGCTGGCGGCCGCCAGCGGCTTCACGCAATACACCTACGCCTTCGTCCAGGAGGACGCGGACGAGATCGGGGACACCGACGTGAAGACGTCCCAGGCGCTCCGGGAACGCGCCCGGAAGCTGTACCTGAGGGCGCGCGACTACGGGCTGCGCGGGCTCGAGGTGACGCACGCGGGATTGGCCTCGCGGCTGCGCGCCGACCGGGCCGCGGCCGTGGCGGAGATGACCAGCGACGACGTGGCTCTCCTCTACTGGACCTCCGCGTCGTGGGGGGCGGCGATCGCGATGAAGAAGAGCGATCCGGAGCTGCTCGCCGATCTGCCGATCGTGCAGTCGCTCATCGAGCGCGGTTTCGAGCTCCAGCCCGACTTCGATCACGGGTCGATCCACGAGTTCCTGATCTCCTTCGAGGGAGGACGACCGGAAACCATGGGTGGATCGATCGAGCGCGCCCGCCGGCATTTCGAGGAGGCGGTGCGGCTCTCCGGCGGGCAGCGGGCGGCGCCCCTGGTCGAGCTGGCGGAGAACGTGTCGGTGCGCAGCCAGAATCGCGGAGAATTCGAGGCGATGTTGCGGCGGGCGCTCCAGGTCGACGCCGACGCGCGCCCGGAGTGGCGGTTGTCCAACCTGGTCATGCAACGCCGGGCGCGCTGGCTCCTCGGGCGCACCGACGAGCTGTTCGCCGAATGAGGACGCCGTTGCGGCGCGTGCCGTGCGCCATCGCCCTGGTGGTCTGCGCGTCCTTCGGGACTTCGGCACGGGCCGCCGACGCGGGGATCGTCATCAAGATGGGGACGTCGGCACCGGAAGGCTCCTCGTGGCACCAGATCATCAAGGAGATGGGGGAGAAGTGGAAGCAGGCGCCGGGCGGCGGCGTGACGCTGCGCGTCTATCCCGGCGGTGTCCTGGGAGACGAGCCCGACCTGGTGCGCAAGATGCGCGTCGGTCAGATCCAGGCCGCCGCGCTGACGGCGGTCGGTCTGTCGAACATCGATCCCTCGGTCGCGGCGCTGCAGATCCCGATGATGTGCCGGTCGTACGACGAGCTGGACTACGTGCGCGGCAAGCTGCGTGTCGTGCTGGAGAAGAGGCTCGAAGACAAGGGGTTCGTCGTGCTGAACTGGGGGGACGCGGGGTGGGTGATGTTCTTCGCCAAGGAGCGCTTCGCCGGCCCCGACGATCTGAAGAAGATGAAGCTGTTCGTCTGGGCGGGTGACAACGATGCGGTCGAGCTCTGGAAGGCGTCGGGGTTCCACCCGGTCCCGCTGGCGGCCACCGACATCCTGCCGGGTCTGCAGTCGGGTCTGATCAACGCGTTCGACACGACGCCCCTCCTGGCGCTGGCGTCGCAGTGGTTCGGCCTGGCGCCGTACATGCTCGACCTGAAGTGGGCGCCTCTGGTCGGCGCGACGGTCGTGACGCGCACGGCCTGGGAGCGCGTCCCGGCGCAGGCGCGTCCGTTCCTGCTTGAGGCGGGAGCGACCGCGGGGGGACGCCTGCGGGACGACATCCGTGCGGCCAATGACCAGGCGGTCGAGGCGATGAAGAAGCGCGGGCTGACGATCATTCCGCTCACGCCGGACGTCGAGACCGCCTGGCGGAAGGTGGCGGAAGGGGCGTATTCCAGGATCCGGGGGCCGATCGTGCCGGCAGGCACGTTCGACGAGGTCCGGCGTCTGCGTGACGAATATCGCGCCGGCGCAGCCAAGTAGAACCGGCCACAGGAGGGCCGCGTTTGCGGGACGCGGAGCACGGCAGCCAGACGCCAAGGGCCACCACACCGGAGATCCTCCACGGCACCGGGGTCCGGCGCGTGCGGGAGCGCCGCCGCCTCGGATGGCGGCGCGTCCTGCTCACCATCGAGAACTCGCTCCTGGCGATCCTGCTCGGGGCGATGGCGATCATACCGATCGCCGAGATCCTCCTGAGGTCCACGCTCGGTTTCGGCGTGCCCGGCTCGAGCAGCATCGTGCAGCACCTCACCCTCGCGGTCGGGATGCTCGGCGGGGCTGTGGCGGCGCGCGAAGCGCGTCTCTTGTCGCTGTCGACGGGCGCGACGCTCCTGACCGGCCGGCTGCGCTCGGCGGCGCGGGTGTTCAGCGGCTCGGCGGCGGCGGCCGTCGCCGCGCTCCTGTGCGCGGCGAGCGTGCAGTTCGTCCTGTCCGAGCGTCAGGGCGGGCAGACGCTGGTCGGCGACGTGCCGCTCTGGCTGGTCGAGACGATGCTGCCGATCGGCTTCGGCATGGTGGCCTACCGCCTGCTGCGCCACGCCTCCTACACCGGCGCGGGACGGGCCGTCTCGGTGTTCCTGGTCGCCCTCGTACTCCTGGTCGTGGCCCACCCTCCGCTGTCACCGGACCACCTGGTCGTACCGGCGTTCATCCTGCTGCTCGCCGCGACGGCGCTCGGCGCCCCGGTCTTCACGGCCCTGGGAGGTGCCGCGCTGATCCTGTTCTGGGGGGAGCGCGTGCCGATCGCGTCGATTCCCGTCGAAACCTATCGTCTGGTGGTGTCGCCGACGTTGCCGACCATTCCCCTGTTCACTCTCGCCGGGTATTTCTTCGCCGAAGGCGGGGCGTCGAAGCGGCTGGTGCGCGTCTTCCAGGCCCTGGCCGGCTGGGTGCGCGGCGGGCCCGCTATCGCGACCGTCCTGGTGTGCGCCTTCTTCACGTCGTTCACCGGGGCGTCGGGCGTGACCATCCTGGCGCTGGGCGGGCTGCTGATGCCGGTGCTCCTGGCGGCGCGCTACTCCGAGAAGCACTCGCTCGGTCTGCTGACGGCCGGTGGGTCGCTCGGGCTGCTCTTCCCGCCGAGCCTGCCGGTCATCCTGTACGGCATCGTGGCGCACACGCCGATCGACCGGATGTTCCTGGGAGGGTTCCTGCCGGGGATGCTGATGCTGGGCTTCGCCTGCTGGTGGGGCAGCCGTCAGGCGGTCGCTGTCGAGGGGCCCGCGCGCCGGTTCGACCCGTCCGAGGCGTGGGCGGCGATCCGGGAGGCGAAGTGGGAGCTTCTTCTGCCGATCGTCGTGCTCATCGGCCTGTACGGCGGGTTCGCGACGCTGGTCGAGGCGGCCGCCCTGACGGCGCTGTACGCGTTCGTGGTCGAGACGTACGTCTACCGCGATCTGAAGCCCGGAAATGATCTCCTGCACACGATGACCGAGTGCGGCATCCTGGTCGGCGGGGTCCTCCTGATTCTCGGGGTCGCGCTCGGCTTCACGTCCTACTTGATCGACGCCGAGGTGCCGGCGCGCGGCGTCGCCTGGGCGAAGGGGGCCGTCGCGTCCCCGCTGGTCTTCCTGTTCCTGCTGAACGTCTTCCTGCTGATCGTCGGATGTCTGATGGACATCTTCTCGGCGATCGTCGTGGTCGTGCCTTTGATCGCGCCGATCGGACAGGCGTTCGGCATCGACCCGGTGCACCTCGGGATCATCTTCCTGGCCAATATGGAGCTCGGCTACCTGACCCCGCCGGTGGGGATGAACCTGTTCCTGGCCTCCTATCGGTTCGACAAGCCCCTGATGGAGGTCTACCGGGCGGTCGTGCCGATGCTGCTGGTCCTGCTGATCGCCGTGCTGGTGATTACCTATGTCCCCGCCCTGACCACGGCGCTGCCGGCGTGGCTGGGGCGCTGATCGGGACCTCAGGCCCCGCGCTTGCCTTTGGTCGTCCCGGTCATCTCGGGCCGGTGACCGCGCGTCACCTCGCGAGGGGCGGCGCCGGAGCCGGACGCGCCCTGGGCGTGCGTCGCCCCGCCGTCCAGGATCTCGATCGTGCTGGCCTTGAGGAGGGCTTGCAGGGATTTCTGCTCCAGCGCGGAGTCGGGGACCTGTCCCGTCTTGCCGGGGCCGAGGTGCAGGACCTTCCCACCGGCGAAGGTGATCTTCAGCGGACGGTACGTCTTGTTGAGGACGGTCTTCATCGCTCGGTCCCGCCGGCGGCCGGCATCGTCCGACGCCGCGCCACCCCGGACATTATCTCAGATGCTTCTCCGGCGCGACAGGGGTTCAGCGTCGGCGGGAGGCCGTGCGCTCGCGCGCCGGAGCGGACGGGGCGCGCTCGGCCACCGGCGCCATCCGGCGGCAGGCGCGCTCGAAGCGCTCGGTGAGGGCGCGTCGCGGCTCCGCGGGAACGTAACCGATTCTCTGCCAGGCGGCGCGCGCCTTCTGCACCTCCTCGGTCGCGGCGCGGAGCTTCGTCTCCTCGGCGACCTTGCCGCCGATGGTGTTGGATGCGAGCGCCTCCCGCCACAGGGTGGCGAGCCGGGTGGCGGGCGACAGCGTCTCCGATGCGGCCGGCGCGCCACCGGGCCCCAGCCGTTCGACGCTGGCGCACAGCTCCTCCATCTTCTTCAGGTTCGCGTCCACGTCGAACGACGTGCCCCGCACGTCCTCCGGGTGCCCCGCGATCAGCGCGTCGAGGGCGCGGTGGAAGCGCTCGGCGAGAGCGCGGGCCGGCTCGCCCGCGAGCCGCGGTTCTTTCTCCCAGCGGGCGAGGGCCGACTCGAGCCGCTGCGTCAGGTCGTCCGGCGCGACCGCCGGAACGGTCTCAAGCTCCGCGCAGAGGGCGGTACGCTCCTCAATGTTCTTCTCGAGATCGATCTGATCGCGGCGCTTGTAGCGCTCGAAGAAACGGTCGGCGGCCGCACGAAAACGCTTCCAGACCGCTTCGGACCGGTTCGGCCGGACCGCGCCGATCGACTTCCAATCCGACTGAAGACGCTTGATCTCGGCCGCCGCGGTCTTCCAGTCGGTCGAGTCCGCCAGCGTCTCGGCCCGGGCACAGAGGGCCTCCTTGGCCTGCAGGTTCCTCGCCCATTCCTCCTTGCGACGGACGCGGTCCTGGTCGCGCCGAGTGAAGAACAGGTCACAGGCCTTGCGGAAGCGTTCCCAGAGTGTCTTGTCCTGACCGCGGGACGCGGGGCCGATCGACTTCCATTCCGCCTGCAGGGTCTTGATCGCCTCGGCGGTCCGGATCCAGTCGCCGGACGACGACAGCGTTTCCGCCTGCTCGCACAGGGCGCTTTTCCTGGTGGTGTTCTCGGTCAGGAGCGCTTCCAGGCGGGATCGCGTCTCGTCCATCGCCGTCTTGAAGCGCTGCCAGAGGGCCTGGGCCCTGTCGGGCTCGGCCACGCTGGCGGTCTTCCAGCGCTCGAGCAGATCGGGAAGGCGTGCGGCCGCCTCCTGCGGGTCGGCGATCTCCCGCAGCGCCTCGCCGCGGGCGCACAACTCCTCCTGCACGTTGGTGTTGGCCCAGCGCTTCCACCCGTCGGCCTCGCGCAGCTCCTGCACGCGGGGCGCCAGCGCCGCGCGCGCCTTCTTCAGCCGCTCGAGCAGATCCTCGCGGTCGCGCCGCGTGGGCAGGGGCGGCATGCCGTCGAGGAAGGCGCGCAGCTCGCGCATCACCGGGTCGGCCGTCCTGAGCGACGGCGCCTTCGCGCGGACCAGCCGCTCGGCGCGCTCGCACAGCTTCGCCAGACGCGCCAGGTTGTCGCGCTCCTGCCGCTCGACCACCGCCCTCTGCTGCGCGCGCTCCGCTCTGGCCGCCTCTTCGGTCACCCGGCGTCCCGCTTCGTCCTGCTCCCGTCTCCAGGATTCGTGACGGCACTGGCAGGCCTTGCGCGCCTCGTCGAAGCGGGGACCGAGGGCGCGCGCCTCGGCCAGGGCCTCCCCTTCGAGCGGGTCGGAAGGCCGGACGTCGTCGGGCGGATCGAGGCGGTTCCATTCCCAGCAGGCGTCCTCGATGACCTGCGCGGCCTCCTCGCCGCGCGCGTGTTCGAGCGCCTCGATGAGACGCAGGCGGGGCGCGACATGCGTGTCGCGGTGCGCGCTCAGGAGGCTCTCGTGACGCTGTCGTTCCAGACGTTCGGCCTGGTTCTGGCGGAGCCGGTCGCGCGCCGCGCGGAGCGCCTCCTGGAATCTCTCGTCGAGATCGTCGTCGACGTTGGGCACCCGATCCGTCCAGGCGTCCTGTGCCGCGCCGATCGCCGCGGCGAGCGGCTCGCATTCGGACGAGCGTCCCAGGGCCTCCGCCTGTTCGCACAAGTGGAGCTGTTCCCGGCGATCGGTCCGCGGGCGCTGGGCGCCCCCCTCCGCCGCGAGCGTGTGCTCGTGCAGCAGGGCGCGGGCGCGCCGGACCGCGGCGCGGCTCTTGCCGCGCTCCGCAATGTCGTTGAGCAGGGCGATGCCCGCGGCGCCGCGCCGCGGGCCGGGAGCTCCCCGGACCACGGAAAACCGGTCCGAACCGGTCAGGTGCTCGAGCGCCGAGAGCGCCGCGTCGTCGTGCGTGCCGCGGAGCGCCACCTCGATGAGCTCGTCGCGTATGGGGTGCGTCCCGGCCGATGATTCGACGAGACGGGCCAGGGCGTCGAGACGGGTCGCGGCGTGACGCCCGTGGCGGGCGACGCTGCCCAGGGCCTTGGCGTCGGTCAGCCGCCGCAGCGCCTCGCCGCTGACCGACTCGTGCGCCGCGGAGCGGGCGACCTGGAGCAGATGCTTCACGTCGTCGAGCGCGGCGACCGCCCGGAGACCATCCGTCTCCTTCGGGTTCTCGAGAGCCAGTCCCAGGAGGACACCGGTCGCCTCCTCCCGCACCTGGTGATCGGGGTCGTCGCGCGCCAGCGCGGCGACCACAAGAGGATCGTCGAGATGGCGGACGGCGGCGCGCCGGATCTTCGGGTCCTGGTCCTTCCAGCCCGGCTGCGCCTTCAGGCGCTCGAGGATCTTCATACCCTGGTGTGCTCCGGCAGGGGGAATTGTACGCGCAAGTGGACGGGAGACAAGCCCTGAACGGCGCTCGACGGCTCCAAACGGGCCGGCTTTCTCAGGGGGTCACGGCTTCCGGCTGTACGTCCCCATCCATTCTGCCTGCGCCAGGACGTGTCCCTGCATCGCCTTGTCGAGATCCTTCCTGACGGTCGAGGGCGGCAGTTCGAGCGTCGTGTCCAGCGCGTAGAGCCGGAAGAAATAGCGATGCGTTCCGGACGGCGGACAGGGTCCGCCGTAGCCGACCCGCCCGAAATCGGTGGTGCCCTGCCGGGTCCCGCCCGGAAGCGTGCCTTTCTTCGGGAGGTTCTCCTCCAGCGACGTGGCGCCGGCCGGGAGGTTCCACACGACCCAGTGGACCCAGGTGCCGGCCGGGGCGTCCGGGTCGTCCGAAATCAGGGCGAAGCTCCTGGTCCCGCCGGGAGCGCCCGACCAGGCGAGGGGCGGAGAGCTATCCTGCCCGTCACAGGTGTGCCGGGCCGGGATCGGTCCCCCGTTGGGGAACGACGGACTCGTGATCTGCATGCGTGCACCTCCTGCGGCGAGGAGCGCGACCAGAGGGGCGACGAGCGCGACCGTCCGGTTCATCCCTTCTAGGTTAGATTACCCGGGTGCAGGGGCGCAAGCTGAAGTGGGTGGCCGTCTACGCGGTGGCCATGGCCTACCTCGAGGCGGCGTGCGTCGTCTACCTGAGGCGAATTTACGGGATCAGCGACCTCGTGCGCGACGTCGCCCCGTATGATTCGACGATTACGCCGATCGAGCTGGGGCGCGAGGCGGCCACGCTGGTCATGATCCTCGCGGTCGCTCTGGCGGCAGGACGCTCTCGCAAGGCCCGTCTCGGCATGGCCTGCTTCACGTTCGGAACGTGGGACATCTTCTATTACGTCTGGCTCCGTCTCCTGATCGACTGGCCCGCCTCGCTCCTGGCGCCGGACATCCTGTTCCTGATCCCCCTGCCGTGGTGGGGACCGGTTCTCGCGCCCGTTCTCGTCGCCCTCCTGTCCGTCGCCGGCGGGACCCTCGCGGTCGTTCACGACGACCGGAAGCGCCCCATGCGGCTGGGAGCGGCGGGCTGGATCACGCTCCTGGCCGGGACGCTCGCGGTCCTCTACTCCTTCATGGCGGACGCCTTGCGCGCCCTGCCGGCCGACGCCGAAGCCCTGAGTCGCCTGCGGCCGACGGCCTTCGGCTGGCCGGTGTTCCTGGCGGGCTACGTCGCCATGATCTGCGCGGTCGGGCGCGCCGCCCGGTCGGCCTCCCGATCCACCTCCTGAGGCCGCGACGCGACGGCGGGACGCGCCGTCTCAGCTGTCGCCGTCCGTCCTGATCGCCGGATGCGGCAGCATCCGGCGCGGCTCGGCGTGGATCTCGATCACCGTGTCGAAGCAGTTCGCTCCCGCGATCGAGACGCGTACGTCGATGCGCGGGGTGCCGCCGCCCGGGACCAGGCCGCTGTCGAAATGGGCCGGCGCCTCCTTGTCGACCGTGAGCATCAGGTTCATCCGCTGCTGCACCGCGAATTCACCCCCGACGACGTACTCGCCGAAGCCGCGCACCGGGATGCTGGACGACTGACCCGGTGAGGACGGATCGAGCGCCCGCCAGCGCACGTTGATCACGGCGAACTCGTTCCTTATAGGCGTCGAGGCCAGGGGGACGAGCGCGAACGTCCCGGCGATCGGCAGCTTCGGGCCGACCACGCAGAGACAGGCACCGAAGCAGCCGCGCTGGAAGGTGCTGTCCGTGGTCAGCTTGTACGGACGGATCTCTTCCAGCGGCACCGGCGAGGCGGTGACGCGGAAGACCGTGTCGTAGCAGATCATCCCGTCGACCGACACGGTCAGATCGATCGCGGGGAATGGCACCGTCGCCCCGACCAGGCCGCTGTCGAAGTGCTGAGAGGCGGCGTCCCCTACCTTCAAATCGAGCGTCAGCTCCTGCTGCAGGGCGAACTCGCCGCCCACCTTGTAGGTGCCGGAACCGGTGACGAACGTGTCGGTGCCGTTGAGCGTGATGATCCAGTTGATCTCGGTCACGGTGTAGCTGGTGAACAGACCGTCGGAGCCGGCGGGTGTCAGGATGAACGTCCCCTTGACGCCCGAGATCCACTGGACGAAGCACTCGCAGGAGCCGAAGCACCCCTGATCGTAGTTGCTGGTCTTGTCGAGACGGTAGACGGCCGCGGTCGTGCTGGTCACGGTCTGGGCGACGGCGGATCCGGTCGCGGCCGTCAGCGTCGCGGCGGCGAGCACGAGCGGTGGCGCCGCGCGCCGGAGAAACGCCCCGAGCGCGGCGATCGGCTTGAGTGGTCTCATGACTCCCTCCCGGTGGCCGCGTCGGACGGGCCACCCCTTTCCTGTGTTCCTATTCATCAACGGCCTCCAGGGCGATGCGCAGTTCGAGGTCGGTCTGTCCTGCCACCCCGTCGATCGGCAGAGACAGGATCGCACCGCCGCGCGCGTTTTTCGACTCCTCCGTGTCGATCCGGTCGATCGCGGTCGCCCCGAGCGTGGCGTCACCGCAGACGGCCTCGATCGCGATGCGCGCCCTCTTGTCATGTCCCGGCCGCGTCCAGGTCGTCACCCTGAAGGTGACGAGCAGCTCGCCCGCGCGGGTCTTCTGGGCCTTCGAGCGCAGATCGACGATGGCGACGTCGTTGCAGTAGTTGCTCTTGAGATCGGTGACGCTGACCCAGGTGTTCCATCGAGCCGGCCGGGCGGCCTCGAACGGGATGGTCATCGTCCTGGGCGCGCAGAAATCGTCGATGGTCGTCGGGATGTCGTCGGACGCCGGGGTCGGCGAAACAAGGACGACCAGGAGGGTCGCCCGCAGCAGGAGCCGCCATCGCGTTGCATGCATGCCGCTTCGCCCCTCGCCGTGCTGGCAGTATGACCTCATGATACGCCGATCGCGGCCGGTTTGATCCGCACGACGCCAGCGGCTAGACTTCCTGTCCATGCAGCCCAGGACGCAAGGAGAAATCCCGACCGTCGACGCCGCGGTGGTGGTCCTTTTCGACATCGACGGAACGCTCCTGACCACGGCGGGGGCGGCCCGCGAGGCGTTCACCCGCGGCCTCTGCGAGGCGGCGGGACGGCCGATCAACCCGGACGGCTACTCGTTCTCGGGGCGGACCGACCCGCAGATCGCCCGGGACATCCTCTCGAGCCACGGTGTCGGCGGCGCCGAGCTGGAGACGGCCATCCCGGAGTCGATCCGGCTCTATCTGCGTTATTTCGCGGAACGACCCCGTCCGGACAAGGCGCGGCTGTTGCCGGGCGTCCGAGAGCTCCTGACCGCGCTCGCGTCCCGGCCGGAGGTGCGCACGGCGCTTTTGACCGGCAACGTCGAGCAGGGGGCGCGGCTGAAGCTGGGGCACGTCGGGATCACCGGGTGCTTCGACTTCTCCCTGAGCTGCTTCGGGAGCGACGACGCCGATCGCTATCGTCTCCCCGCCATCGCCCTGGAGAGGGCGCGGCGGTCGCTCGGTCCCGCCTTCGCTGGCGGGCAGCTCGTCCTGGTGGGTGACAGCGAGCACGACGTCCTGTGCGGCCGCACCGTCGGCGCGCGCGCGGTCGCGGTCTGCACGGGCTGGACGCCGGTCACGGTGCTGCGCGCCCTGCGCCCGCACGCCCTGCTGCCCGATCTGTCCGACACGACGCGGGCCCTCGAGGCGATCCTCGCCCGGCCGCAGGCGTGACCCGCCGTTCCCCCATCCGTCTCCACCGGAAGGCGATCGAGCTGACGCTGCGGCACCCCTGGACGATCGCGCGCGGCACGAGCGCGGTCCGCCACAATGTCCTGACGCGGATCGAGCACGGCGGCTTCGAGGGGTACGGCGAGGCCGCTCCGAACGCACGTTACGCGGAGGATGCCGGGACGGTGCTGAAGGCGCTCGACGACATGGCGCCGCTTCTGGGCGACGACCCGGCGCGCCACGAGGCGATCATCGACCGGCTCGCCGCGGCGCTGCCGGACAGCGGCGCCGCCAGGGCCTCAGTCGACATCGCCCTCTACGACTGGATCGGCAGGCAAAGTGGCCTGCCGCTGTACCGCCTGTTCGGGGCCGACCCTTCCAGGGCGCCCCTGACTTCGATGTCGATCGGCATCGACACGATCGCGGCCATGCAGGAGAGGGCCAGGGAGGCGGTCGATTTCAAGATCCTCAAGATCAAGCTCGGGCTGGGGAACGACCGGGAGATCCTGGAGGGGATCCGGGGCGTCACGGACGTTCCTGTGTACGTGGACGTGAACGAGGGCTGGACGGATCCGCGCGCGGCGGTGGAGATGATCCGCTGGATGGAGTCGATGGGCGTCGTCCTCGTCGAGCAGCCCCTGCCGGCGGCCGATCTGGATGGCGTCCGCTACATCCGCGACCGGGTCGACCTTCCGATCATCGCCGACGAGGCGGTCCGGACGCTGGCCGACATCGCGCCGATGGCCTCGGTCTATGACGGTATCAACGTCAAGCTGCAGAAGTCGGGCGGGCTGCGGATGGCGCGGCTGATGATCGACCGGGCGCGCGCGCTGGGGATGAAGATCCTGCTCGGCTGCATGGTCGAGACCTCGATCGGCGTCACCGCGGCGGCCCACCTGTCGCCGCTCGTCGATTTCGCCGACCTGGACGGCAATCTGCTCATCGACGGCGACCCGTTCCGCGGCGTCCTGATCCGGGGGGGACGACTGGTCCTCCCGGACCTTCCCGGGCTGGGAATTGATGGGCGCTGGTGAAGGCGATTCGGCCCTCGATCGGAAAAACAGTTTGCCTCTAAACCTTTTCCGTCGTACAACTCTCCCATGCCTTGAGGCCGGCTCCTGATGCGGGCGGCCCGGGAGGCAAGGATCCCGGACCCCCGCTCCGGGTGTCGGCGGACTGCAGTCCGCGAGTCATCAGGAGGGGTCGTCATGCCACGGTCGCGCTCCGGCTCGGTTCTCAAGTCCTTCGGCTTCATCGGCACGCTCGTCGCGCTCTCGCTGCTGAACCCCGGCGGTCGTCCGATCTTCGCCGCTGCGCCCGGAGAGGTGACCGGCGACCGGATGGATCAATCGTCGATCCTGAGCTGGAACGCGACGAACGGCGCCACCGCCTACAACGTCTATCGCGGTGACGTGTCGTGGCTCAGGACTCAATCGGGGGCCGTGTGCCACGCCCTCCAGCTCGCGACCACCTCGTTCTCCACCCCGGTGAATCCGGTGCAGGGCCAGGGGTTCTTCTACCTGGTGACGGCCAAGTCGAGCGCGGGGGAGGAGGGCACGTCCGGGACCGACTCGGGCGGCACGCCGCGACCGCTCCGTGGATCGTGCGACACCGTCCTGCGCAACCACATGTTCAACCGGTTCGGGTATGGCTGGAACGAATGGGCACGCGACCGTCTCGCGACGCTCGGATACCCGGCCTATCGCGACGAGCAGCTCAACCCCTCCTCCATCGACGAGTCGTCCAACACCGATCTCAACACGCGTCTCGCGACGCTCGTGCCTCCCGACACCATCGAGGAGGTGCTGGGTCTCGACCTGGTCAACGCCGTGTACGCCAGGCGCCAGCTGGAGCAGCAGGCGACGCTGTTCTGGGACAACCACTTCAACACCAACTACCAGGAGAGCTACGATTACTTCTCCTTCTACCAGACGTCGTACCCGAACACGCGGCTCCTGGAAGCGGCCAAATTCCACTACAATCTGCAGAACAGCTTCAGGGATCTGGCGTTCAACGGAACGTTCCGGGACATCGTCGAGGCGAGCTCGCTGAGCCCGGTGATGATCGTCTACCTGGACACCGACAGCAACGTGAAGAGCGCGCCGAACGAGAACTTCGCGCGCGAGCTGATGGAGCTGCACACCATGGGTGTGGATGGCGGCTACACGCAGCAGGATGTCGTGGAGCTGGCGCGCGTGTTCACCGGCTGGAATGTATGCAAGAAGGCGGACGCCGACGCGAACGACCCGCTCGCGGCGTGCATTCCAGCGAACACGTACGGCACCGCCAGCGAGCCGCCGGGACAATTTGTCCGCAACTTCCGGACCACCCAGCACGACACGGGCCAGAAGGTGCTGTTCGCCGGCACCCCGTATCAGAAGATCATCCCGAACACCACCGCCAATCCGGCGAACGGCATCAACGACGCCGAGCTGGCGCTCGACGCGATCGTGGCGCACCCCTCGACGCCGAAATTCATCGCCCGCGAGCTCCTGCAGCGGTTCGTCGACGAGAACCCCACACAGGCGATGATCGACGCCGTGGTGGCGGCCTGGAACAACCCCGCGAACCCGCACGGCATCGGCGATCTGCGCGAGGTCCTGCGGGCGGTCGTGCAGCAGGCCGAGCTCGCCGGCCCCGACGCGGTGGGGAACAAGATCAAGACTCCGTTCGAGCACGTGGCATCGTGCCTGCGCGCCGTGCGCGGCAAGACCGACGGCGTCACCATCACCCGGCTGTACCTGTCCCCGATGCAGGAGATGCTCCACATGAACCCGGTGCCGACCGGCTACTCCGAGCTCGGCGACGACTGGCTCGACACCAACAACCTGCTGGAGCGGCAGAATTTCGCGCTGGATCTCACGTCGCGCACCGGGAGCAATTTCGGCGCCGACGTCATCGGGCTCCTGAACGGCAACAACGTCGCGACCGCGCCGTCGCCGAACAACGCGCCGGCGATCGTCGACTTCCTCGCCGATGCCCTGTTCGGCGGGCGGCTGTCCCCGGAGGAGCGTCAGGCGGCGATCGACTACCTGAATACCAACGACAGCGGTGCCCCCAACGCCTACAACGACTCGCGGATTCGCGAGACCGCCGGATTCATGCTGGGCTTCCCGGAATTCACCGAGCAGTAGGAGGCGATCATGAACGAGACCACGACCTGTGACTGCGCGCGTCGTTCGTTCCTGAAGGGCGCCGGTCTGACGCTGGCCGGCTTCGGCATCGCCTCCCTGTTCCCCGGACCCTGGATCCGCTACGCCATGGGGGCGGGGCCGTTCAACAACAGACGGCTCATCTTCATCTTCCTGCGGGGAGGGAATGACGGGCTGAACGCGGTCATCCCCGCCGGCGACCCGGATTACAGCGCGGCGAACCGGCCGTCGCTCTACATCCTGCCCGCGTCGTCCATCGATCTCAACGGCTTCGCGCGGCTGCACCCGGCGCTGGCCGACCTGATGGAGATCTACGGCGCCGGTGATCTGGCCGTGGTGCACCGTGTGGGTTTCGCGAACAACAGTCGCTCGCATTTCGACGATCAACGGACGTGGGAGAACGGCACACCGGCGAACCCGAAGTCGTACGAGGGCTGGTTGTACAGGTACATCGTGGACAACGCGGTCGACCAGGGCGTCAAGCTCCCGGCGCTGTCGGTCCAGGCGCTGCCGCCGGTCGTCCTGCGCGGCAACGAGAAATACGTCAACATCGCCAACCCCGACTCGTTCGATTACATCTATCCGGATCCGAAGCGCAGCAAGTTCATGAACTCCTGGCGGACCCTGTACAACGATCTGACCGGGCTCGAGCCGTACCGGGCGGCGCTGACCGACACCAGCGTCAGCCTGACCGACACCCTGGACACCTATCGCGCGTGGGACCAGGCGAACTGGGACCCGAAGGATCCGAACACGGGATACTCGCTGTTCCCCGTGAGCGACGCGACCAACCCGCCGGATCCCACCGGACCGAACGGGAAGAAATTCGCCGCGAACTCGTATGCCTTCTTCAAGTCGCTCAAGATCTGCGCCCTGTCGATGCTGGAGAGCGATGCCTCGAACACGAACGGCACGCGCATCGCGGGCACCGAGCTGTCGAGCTTCGACACCCACAACAGCCAGGGGTCGACCACCGGCACGCAGGCGCAGCTCCTGTCCTGGCTGGGCTACGGTCTGCGGTCGCTGCACGTGGTCCTGTCGGGCGCGGCGATCGATACCCGCACGTTCACACCGGTCTGGCAGGACACGGTCGTCGTGACGCTGTCGGAGTTCGGCCGGACCTCCAAGGAAAACGGCAGCTCCGGCACCGATCACGCCGCGGGGTCGTGCCTGTTCGCAGCCGGCGGCCGCGTCAACGGCGGGGTCTACAATTGCGACCCCTCGACCTGGCCGGCCGGCGTGATCTTCGGCGACTCGGGGCGCTACCTGCTCGTGCGCACCGACTACCGCGCCATCTTCTGGGAAATCCTGCGGGACCACATGGGGGCGGCGCCGGCCACGGCGGACACCGTCTTCCCGGGCTACTCGTCGCTGGGACTATCGGAGCTCGGGCTCATCACCTAGGCGCCCGTCGAGGGGATCGGATGACGGGCCGTGCTCTCGATCCGGGGTCGCGCCGCGACACGATAAGACGACGGCGGCGCGCGGCCGGGGTCGCGTTCCTGGCGGCCGCGATGGTGATCGGGCGGGAGACGCCCGGCACCCGCGCTGGTGCGTACGGCGGGACGGTGGGCGGGACGGTCGGCGCTCCCGGGGCCGCCGCGACCGGGTCGGTCGTCTCGGTGAGCCCGACCCACGGCTCGATCGACGCGCCCACCGAGATCACCCTGACGGGGGAGGGTTTCGCGACCGGGGCGGCGGTCTCTCTACCGAACGGCGGTCCGTTTCTCGCGGGCAGCTACATCATGCCCGAAGGGGCGCGCTTCGTGGAGGTGACCGGTTCGTCGGCCTGCGTCGCCTTCTACAGCCATACCGCCAAGCTCGGGGGCATCCGGCTTCTCGATCTCACCGACCCGACCTCCCCGACGGTGGTCGGCGCGTTCGAGACCGGCGACAGCGGCGTGGGGGTGCAGGTCTCGGGCGGTCTCGCCTACGTGTCGTTCCTCAACCCGTACACCTTCATCGGCGGTCTGCACATCGTCGACATCACGCATCCGTCCGCGCCGCTGCGGGTCGGGACCTTCTACACGCTCCTCGACCCGCAGGCGGTCGTGCTGGCCGGGTCGTACGCCTACGTCGCCGACGCGTCCGAGGGTCTCGTGATCATCGACGTGTCGGATCCCACGAATCCCCGGCAGACCGGGATCTACGACACACCGGGGACCGCGCGCGACGTGAAGATCGACGCGGGCCGCGCCTATGTCGCCGATGGTGAAGGGGGGCTCGCGGTGATCGACGTCACCGACCCGGGGTCGCCGGCCCTCCTGGGGGTCTATGCGACGCCCTCCATCTCGCTCAACGGTGTCGCGGTCGCCGGGACACTGGTCTACGCCGCCGATACGTACGCCGGTCTTCTGGTGATCGACGCGGGCGACCCGGCGCATCCCCGGCTCCTCGGCCGCACGCGCACCTCGGACTCGGCGAGCGCGGTGGCGGTGGCCGGTCGCTACGCCTACGTGGCGGACGGCACCAGCGGGCTCCAGGTGATCGACGTGGCCGACCCGGCGCGCCCGAGGGTGGTCGGCAGCCAGGGTCTCTACGGCAACTCGGGGTACTTCGTCAGCGTGGCGCTGACGGGGACCAGGGCGGTGGTCGCCGATCTCATCAACGGCGTCCATGTGCTCGACGTTTCCCATCCCGCGCAGCCGGCGCTGGCGGGAACGGTCGAGGAGGATGACGAGGCCGCCGCGACCGGCGCCCTCGGCGTCGCCCGGTCGGACGGTCTCGCCTACGTGGCCGATGGCGACCGCGGTCTCGTTGCCATCGATGTCACGACTCCGACGGCGCCGTCTCCGCTCGGATCGATCGTGCTGCCCGGCCCCGCCCGGGCCGTCGCCGTCACCGGCGGCCTGGCGTACGTCGCGGCGGGGGCCGCCGGGCTGCAGATCGTCGACACGCGCTCTCCGGACGCGCTCGTTCCTGTCGGCGCGCTCGACACGCCCGGCGACGCCCAGGGGATCGCGCTCGCGAACGGCTACGCCTATGTCGCCGATGGATCGAAGGGTCTGCAGATCATCGACGTGCGCGACCCGCTGGCCCCGTCGCTCGCCGGGACCTTCGACACCCCGGGCAGCGCCCGGGGCGTGACCGTCGCGGGGGGCATCGCGTACGTCGCCGACGACTTCGCCGGGCTGCAGATGATCGACGTCGGCAATCCGTCCGTCCCCCTCTTCCTCGGGAAGTACGACACGCCGGGGCGGGCCACGGGCGTGGCGATCGGCGGCTCGTACGCCTTCGTCTCCGATCTCAACCGCGGCGTGCAGATCCTCGACGTGAGCCGGCCCGAGTCGCCCGTCCTGGTCCAGAGTCTCGGCACACCCGGAGCGGCGCAGGGGGTCGCGCTGGCCGGGGATCGTCTCTTCATCGCCGACGGGTTCACCGGGCTGATCGAAGTCGACGTGCGGGATCCCGGCGGGCCGGTCGTGACCGGGGTGTACGACACGCCGGGTGTCGCCACGGCCGCCGCCATCGAGGACGGCTTCGCGTACATCGCCGACGGCCGCCACGGGCTGCAGATCGCCCGCCTGAATCCTTCCTTGCCGGCGCCGTCGATCGGGGCCACGACGATCGCCCAGTCGGTGCCCGCCGGTTTCACACCGGGCCCGTACGACGTTCAGGTGACGCAGCCCGATGGAGGCGCCCTCCTGGTTCCGAACGGCTTCCTCGTCTGCCCCCACCTGGGGCTCGACGCCCGGCTGGTGGCGCAGGGCGCCGTGCCCGCCGCGCGCCGGCGGGCAGCCGCACCGGTTGCGGCGCCGGCGGGAGCGTGGAAGCTCGAGCTGTCGGGCGATGCGGAGCTGTTCTCACCCGAGCCGCGCCATCTGGCGCGATTGCTGCTCCCCGAGCTGCCCGGCAATCTGGAGACCCGCTTCGCGCCGGGGCCGTCGCAGATCGATCTGCGTCTGGACCGGCGGGCAGGACGCGCTGTCGCGCTCCTTTCCGGCCCCGACGAGGGCACGATCATGTCGCTGTGGGGATCCATCCGCGCCGGGGGCGGTATCGCGCTCCCACGTCTCGATGATCGCAGCTACGGTCCGTTCCGGCTGGCCGTGAACGCCGAGCCGGAGAGGATCGCGACGCCGTCCGGGCACGACAAACTGCTGGTCCCGATCGTGCCGCTGCGCTATCGTTATCGCTTCGAGGCGCAGAGACTCGTGGAGGCTTCCGGCTGGGGGGCGGAAGCGGAGCTGGTGTTCGACGCCGTGGCGATGAATCGGGACGGTTGCGACGTGGACGCGCGCGTTCAATTCACGCCGCCGCGGGTCCCACCTTCGCGAGGGAAAAAATGAACCGCCGACGGCAGGTGCTTTCAGTCGTCGTCGCGCTCGCGGCGGTCGCGGGCGCCCGGCTCCTGCCGGGGCCCTCCCGCGTCACGCAGGCGGTCGACTGCAGCGGCGTCACACCGGCGGCGAACACGGCGCTGAAGAGCATAGCGGTCGTAACCGGGCTGACCGGCCGGCCGCTGTTCATCGCCTCGCCGCCGGGCGATCGCGATCGGTTGTTCATCGTCGAGCAGAACGGATTCATCCGGGTCAAGAAGCGCGGCGACGCGCCGGCGACGTTCTCGACCTTCCTCGACATCAGCGCCAGGGTCCAGGCGACGCCCTCGCTGGACGAGATGGGTCTCCTGGGGATGGCGTTCGACCCCGGCTACGCCACCAACGGCATCTTCTACGTCAATTACACGGAGGGACCGCTGAACGGACCGTGGTTCACCGTGGTGGCGCGCTACGTCGTTTCGGTCTCCGACCCCGACGTCGCCGATCCGAACAGCGAGGAGCGACTGCTGCGATTCCAGCAGCCGCAGAGCAACCACAACGGCGGCGAGCTGCAATTCGGTCCCGACGGGTATCTGTACATCTCGACCGGCGACGGCGGCGGGGCCGGTGATGTCCACGGCACCTGCGGCAACGGTCAGAGCACCACGACGCTCCTCGGCAAGCTTCTGCGGGTGGACGTGCGCGGCGTCGCGCCCACCAGCCTGCCCCCCGATTGCGGCGGGGCGACCGCCGCCTACCGCGTACCGGCGGACAACCCGCTCGCGGGCGGGATCGGCGGCAACTGCGACGAGATCTGGACCTTCGGTCTGCGCAACCCCTGGCGCTCGAGTTTCGACGCCGCGAACGGCGACCTGTACATCGGCGACGTCGGCCAGAACTGCTGGGAGGAGCTGGATTACGCTCCGGGCGGCGATCACGGCGGCGAAAACTACGGCTGGCGGATGATGGAGGGGAACCACTGCTACAACAACAGCACTCCCAGCCGATGCGATCCGACGCCCGTCACCTGCTCCGGCGTGCCGCCCTGCATGGACCCGAGCTTCACCGACCCGGTCGCCGAGTACGATCACGGCGCGGGGTGCGCCATCACCGGCGGCTACGTCTATAGGGGCTGTCTGATGCCGGGATTTACCGGCACCTACTTCTACGGCGATTACTGCTCCGCCTTCATCCGTTCCCTGAAGATGTCGGGCGGCGTGGCGATCAACCCCGGCGACTGGACGACACAGCTCGACCCCGGTCATGCGCTCACCAACAGCCTGACCAGCTTCGGCGTGGACGACCAGGGTGAAATCTATATCGCCAATCGTCAGGGCTCGGTGCTGAGGATCATGCCGCCGTTCACCGACCTCGAGGTCTCCGGCCGCGGCACCGCCTCGCCGTTCCTGCTGTCCCAATCCGGCTGGAGCTGGGAAGACCTCGCGTTCGCCAGCATGCACCCGGTCGGCTTCTACCGGGTCTACCGGGGCGTCCCGGGCGGCACCTTCCAGTGCGTCTTCACCACCCCCGTCCCGCGCTGGGCGGGCGGCGATCCGGCCACGCCGGCCACGGGAACCCTGTTCGCCTACGTTGTCACCGCCGTCAGTCCGGACGGGGAGGAGTCGCTCGACGGGGTGCCACCCGTGACCCTCGCTCCGGGCTCCTGCCCCTGAACGATCGTGATCTCCGCCGGCGCCGCGCGGCGCCCGGCCGGACATTGTCGCAGGCTGGACTGACGGTCAGGGTGCCCCGAGGGGGACGGTCCCGGATTGCAGGTAGGGCGTCGGGTCCACCGGCCTGCCGTCGCGGCGCACTTCGAAATGCAGGTGCGTGCCGCGCGCGTTGCCGGTCGCCCCGACGCGGGCGATCGCCTCCCCCTGCTCGACCCGGTCGCCTTCGTGAACGAGCAGCTTGCTGGCGTGGGCGTACAGGGTGCTCACTCCGCTCCCGTGATCGATGACCACGGTCTTGCCGTATTTCCCCTCGCTCCCGGCGACCGTCACCGTGCCTGCGGCGACCGCCCGGACCTCCTCCCCCTGATAACCGTCGATGTCGATCCCCTCGTGATGATGGTGGCGGCCGCGCAGACCGAATCCACCGGTGACCAGGCCGTCGATCGGCCAGGCGATGCTCATGGAAGCGGAGGCCCGGTCGGCATCGTCCTCGTCGAGCGAAGCGGCCGACGCCGGTCTGGGTATCTTCGACGTCTTTCCCCGGCCCGTTTTCGGGGCCGCCTGCGCCCCGGAGCGGTCGGGAATCCCGCCGGGCGGGCCCGAGGCGCGCGGAATGACGATGACAGTCCCCGTCGGCAGGGTGGTCGGGTCGGTGATGCCGTTGCGGCTCATCAGGGAAGTCAGTGGCACCTGATAGCTCTTCGCGAGGGAGTAGAGGGTCATGCCCGGCCGCAGTTGGACCTGGAGGTCGCCCCCCGATCTCCTGCCGCGTGGCGCGGCGCTTTTCGGGAGGGCCCCGTTCTCCTGGTCGACGTCCCCGTCGTCGTCCGTCGACGGCTCAACCGGTCGATCGAGCCGGAGGGCGGGCTCGATATCCATCGCTCGTGATGGCCTTTCCCAGGCGCCGATCGGCGGCGGGTCTGGGCCGGTGACCGGCCGTGCCGCAGCCCGGCCGCCACATCCTGCCACGGCGAAGGCGCAGGTCGCGGCCGCAAGGACTCCGAAATGCATCCCCGAACGCCTTCCCGTCATGCCCGTCTCTCCGACTATTAATATGATAGACCCCGGCACCGCAGTCCACCACTGCAAGTCCCAGGAATCACAGGCGTTATGGTAGAGGATCGGCCGTAGCCCGCGGCCGGCAGCCGGTCCGGGAGATGACGATTCCGTAAAGAAGTCACGTCCGGGAGGCCCGCGGGCAGCGTGCGAGCCCCGCCGGCTCCGGCTGATCAGGGCTGTTGATCAGGGGCATTTCACGATGCTACAGTCGGCGCCCATGTCGCTGCCGGACGGATTGAGCCGTCTCATCACGGTACTGGCGCTCGCGGCACTGACCGCCTGTCGCGCCGACCGCCCCGCCCCGTCCATCGGCCAGGCGGAGCACCCGACACTCCCCCAGTCGCCGGTCGGGCAGGTCGCCCGGGCGGAGAACGCGACCCCCTACGCCGACTACCCGAATCTGACCATCGAGAGGAACGTCGCCGTTCCGATGCGCGACGGCGTCGTCCTGCGGGCCGATCTGTACCGGCCGGACGCGCCGGGCCGGTTCCCGGTGCTCGTCTACCGGACGCCGTACGGCAAGGACGACATCGTCGAATCCGGCTCCGAGCCGACGGTGGTCCGCGCGGCGCGGTCCGGATACGCCGTGGTGGTGCAGGACGTCCGCGGGCGCTACCACTCGGACGGCGAGTTCCGTCCCTACCAGCAGGAGGGGAAGGACGGCTACGACACGATCGAATGGGCCGCGGCTCAGACCTGGAGCAACGGCCGCGTGGGCACCTTCGGCCTGTCGTATCCCGGCGCGGTGCAGTGGCTCGCGGCGATGGAAGCGCCACCGCACCTGGTGGCGATCTTCCCGGCCATGACCTTCGCGAGCGGCCGTCACTTCTTCTATTTCGGCGGCACCTTCAACCACGACTGGATGCGCTGGATCCAGCTGTACATCGCCCCCGACGTCCGTCAGCGCAAGGGGCTGCGCGGCGCGAAGACGGAGAAGGAGGCGCAGGCCGAATGGGACCGTCAGAAATGGCCCTGGGAAAACTACCTGCCGCTGCGCGACCTCCCGATCCTGAAAGACGTCGCGCCGTGGTACTACGAATGGCTCGAGCACCCCGACGATGGTCCGTACTGGTCGTTTGCGGACGTGACCGCCGCCCACGCGCGGATCGCGGTGCCGGCGCTCAATTTCTCCGCCTGGTACGACAGCGGCTACGGTCCGCTCGGAGCGGCCGTCAACTTCAACGGAGTGCGGCAGAGGGGAGCGACCGAGCTGGCGCGGCGCGGACAGCGTCTGGTTCTCGGACCCTGGCAGCACGGTGACCCGAGCGAGAGCGGCACGCGGGTCGGCGATCTGGAGTTCGGCCCGAACATGACGCTCGACTACTACGGTCTGATCATCAAATGGAACGACCGGTGGCTGAAAGGGATACGCAACGGCGTGGACGAGGGCCCGCCGGTGCGGCTGTTCGTCATGGGCGAGAACGTCTGGCGCGACGAAAACGAGTGGCCTCTCGGCCGCGCGCGGCCGGCCGAGTACTATCTGCACAGCGATGGCCGCGCGAACACCGCGCGCGGGGACGGTCGTCTGTCCCTCGAGCCGCCCGCGGGCGGGACGCCGGCACCGGGCGGGCCGGCGCCGACCGGCGGCCCGTCCGAGTGGCCGGACCGGTTCCTCTACGACCCGACCCGCCCCGTGGTGATCGAGAATTTCGAGAAGATGGGTCCGTACGATCGCTCCCGGCTGCAGAGCCGCCAGGATGTGCTGGTCTACACCACCGATCCGCTGGAGGAGGACGTCGAGGTGACCGGGCCGATCACCGTCCACCTGTGGGCGTCCAGCAGCGCCGTCGACACCGACTTCTGCGTCATGCTGTACGACGTGCACCCCGACGGCCGCGCCTTCAACCTGATGCCGAACGAGGCGGGCGCGATCCGCGCCCGGTATCGCAACTCCGAGACCGCGCCCGAGCCGTTGACCCCCAACGAGCCCGCCGAATTCGTCATCGACCAGATGATGACCAGCAACCTGTTCCTCAAGGGTCACCGCATCCGCGTCGACGTCACCAGCAGCCGCTTCCCTTCGTTCGACAGGAATCCCAACACCGGTGATCCGTTCGGCATCTCCGCCCGCACGGCGGTCGCCCACCAGACGGTCCTGCACGACGCCGGGCACCCATCGCGCGTCATCCTGCCGATCGTCCCGCGCGACGGACGGAAGTAGCCCTGTGATGTCGGCACCGCCTGCCGGGACGGGGTGTGGTAGCATGCCGGCCGAGGGGGGGAAGTCCACTTTTCCCGAGGAGGGAGCATGAGAAAGATTGCTTTGTTGGTTTGCGCGGTCTTCGCGGCCGGCCTGTTGCTGGCCCAGGTGCACCCCGCGTCGGCGGCAGGGAAGACCCACAATGTGATGGGCACGGTTGTGTCCGTCGACATCGACGCGAAGAAGATCACCTTCATGGACGACACCGGCAGCAACATGACGGCACCCGTCCTCGACAAGGCGATGGCGAGCCTCAAGAAGGTGAAGGCGGGCGACAAGGTCACCATGACCTGTCAGGACAACGACAAGGGCGACCACGAAGGCGTCTCGGCGATCAAGATCGCCAAGGCCGAGAAAGCCGCGAAGAAGTAGGGTCCCGTTCTGCGGGAGGGAAAAGGGGGCGCCGGGTCGCTTGCGACGCGGCGCCCCTTTCGTGTGTCGTGCCGCCGCGCGCCGTCCGGTCGGGCCGCTACTCCAGATCGAGCTCCCGGAGACGCTTCAGAAAGGTGGGATAGGAGATCCCGAGCGCCTCGGCCGCGGCCATCCGGCGTCCGCCGCAGTAATCGAGAACGCGGGCGACGTAGGCGCGCTCCACGGCCTCGAGGGTCGGCGGCACGTCCCCCGGCCCGGCGCCGAGCCGGAAGAACGCGTCCTCGGCCACGGGCGGCTGCGCGCCGCGTCCGCGCTCCGGGAGGATGATGTCGCGCTCGGTGATCTGCTGGCCCCGCGCCAGGATGAGGGCGCGCTCGATGATGTTGCGCAGCTCGCGCACGTTGCCGGGGTAATCGTACGAGGACAGCGCTTCGAGCGCGCCGGGGCTGAGACCGGTGATCCGTTTCTTGACCCGGCCGGAGAAGAAGCGCACGAACGCGAGCGCCAGACCGGGGACGTCCTCGAGGCGGGAGGCCAGGGGCGGGATGTCCAGCCAGAAGACCGCCAGTCGATGGTACAGATCTTCGCGGAACCCGCCGGCGGCCACCCTCTCCTTGACATCCTGGTTGGTAGCGGCCACCACGCGCAGGTCGACGCCGATCTCGCGCTCGCCGCCGAGCCGCCGGAAGCGCATGGTGTCGAGGAACTTCAGCAGCTTCGCCTGCGAGCGTTGCGGGAGCTCGGTGATCTCGTCCAGGAAGAGCGTGCCCCCGGCCGCCATCTCGATGAGACCGCGCCGGGTGGTGCGCGCGTCGGTGAAGGCACCCTTCTCGTGGCCGAACAGCTCGCTCTCCACCAGGTCGTCCGGCAGGGCGGCGCAGTTGACCTCGAGGAACGGGGCGTTCGGGTCGGCGCCGGACCAGGTGAGATGGTGCAGGAGCTCCGCGGCGCGCTGCTTCCCGACGCCCGACGGACCGACCATGAAGACCGGCGTGAGGGGGCTGACGCTGACGCTGCGCAACCGCTCGACGACGTCGCGCATCGCCGGACTCTCCGGCTCGACCATGGACGGGCCCTCGGCGCTGCTGCGGGCGATCGCCAGCCGGTCCTTCAAGCCCCGGGTCTCCAGCACCTTGCGCAGCTTCACCACCAGATCGGTGAGCTGAACCGGCTTGGTCAGGTAATCCCAGGCACCGGCTTTGAGCGCCTCGACCGCGTTCTCGACGTCTCCGTAGGCGGTCACCACGATGACGATGGCGCCCGAGGATTCCCCGCCCGGAACGGCCGTCTCGTCCGCCCGCAGCCCCTTCAGGAAGTCGATGCCGTCGCCGTCGGGCAGACGTCGATCGAGGATCAGCACGTCGGGTGCGCCGCGTTCGAACGCCGCCCGCGCTTTCTTGAGGGTCTCCGCGGTGCGGACCTCGAACCCCTCGGCCGTGAGGGCCTCCTCCGCCAGGACACGGAACACCGCCTCGTCGTCGACCACCAGGATGCTGGCGCCCATCGTTCCTCCGGTTCGTCCGTCCTATCCTATCTCCAAGGGGAGTGTGAGCAGGAACGACGCGCCGGGCTCGGCTTCCTCCAGGACCAGGTCGCCGCCGTGGGCGCGCGCGATGTTGCGCGACAAGGCGAGACCGATGCCGACACCGCTCGGCTTCCCGGTGACGAACGGCTCGAACAGACGCGCCCTCACGTGGGCCGACACGCCGGGGCCGTTGTCCCGCACCTGCACCGCGGCGCTCGAGTTCCGCCTCTCGACCCGGACCTCCAGTCGTGGCGCGCCCTCGTGCTGCCCCGACAGGGCGTCCAGCGCGTTCCCGACCAGATTGGCGATGACGATGTGGATGAGGGTCGGGTCGGCCTTCACCCGCACGGGCGCATCGGGCAGGACGATCGCGATCGGCACTCCCAGACCGTCGGCGCGGCCGCGCGCCAGGTCGGCGACCTTGCGCGTGAATCCGGTCAGATCGAGCGCCACCGGACGGGGCACGACCCCCTTCGAGAAGCTCAGGAGCTCGGTCGTGAAATCGGCCAGGCGCTCCATCTCGGTGCGCAGACCACTGACCGCCTGGCGGTGTCGCGCCTCGAGCGCCGTGCGCTCGCCCTGCAGGATGAGATCGAGACCGACGCGCAGGCCGTTGAGGGAGTTCTTGACCTCGTGCGCGATCAGGTTGACCGCCTCGCCCAGCATGCGCAGACGCTCCCCGCGCACGGCCTGCTGCTCGGATCGCTCGAACACCCGGAAGGAACGTCGCAGGAGCAGGACCAGGAACAGGAACGGGACGAGCGCCAGGGTCAGACCGAACGCCAGCCGGGTGAACAGACGCGCGCGCGCCGGCCCGAAAAACAGCCGGGCATTGCTCAGCGAGAGGAGGAGGAACTCGGTCCCCTGCACCGGGCTGCCGGCGATCACGGTGCGCTCCGGACGGACCCGGCCGCTCGCGGCGTCCGGGACGCCCAGATCCTCCTCGATGATGAACGGCTCGTCGGACGGGCGCTGCACGACCGACCGCCAGTCGGTGCCCGACGGGAAGAACGGGGCCCGCGGCGGGTAGATCACCAGGCCGGCGCGCGTCACCAGGAGATTCATGCTGTGCGTCCCGCGATGGAATTCCGTTCCGAGGGCGCCCTCGAGCGCCAGATCGATCGCTCCGAGCAGGATGCCCTGGAACTGCCCGCCGCGCAGGATCGGGGAGACCATGTACAGGACCGGCTCGCGGTCGCGCTCCGTCTGGACCGGGACGATCAGGATGCTGCGTGTCCGCAGGACGGCCTGGAACCAGCTCTCGTTGGAGAGCGGCACGCCGGCGGGGAGGAAGGTCTGGGGCTCGGACCAGATCGGCGCTCCGTCCGGGCCGACCACCGCGACGCCGACGTTGAAGAAGGCGCTCTTCTCGTGTGACAGGCGCAGGAGACTGCGCTCCGGCTCGTTGTTGCGATCGAGGAGGTTGACCTCGGAGCGCAGCCCGAGACGGGCCAGCTCGCCGGCCAGCAGATGCAGATGACGGCCCAGGTAGTAGGCGTGGACCTCCGTCTCGAGCTGCAGGGTCTCCCGGGCCACCTGGTTCTGATACGAGAGATCGGTCGCGAGCGCCGCGACGAGAAGCACGACGGCGACCACCGCCGTGCCCAGGTAGATCAGAAGAACCGCCCGAGCGAACCGCGCGTGGGCGGCGGCCAGCTCGTGCCCGGGACCGGGCGCGGTCACGGCAGGATGTGGGCCGGGACGGGCGCGCGCCGGAGCAGGCGCTCCTTCAGACGGGTCGCCCAGTAGTACGTCACCGGCAGGATCACCAGGGTCAGCACGGCGGCGGATAGCGTACCACCGACCACGACCACGGCAATCGGGCGTTGCGTCTCGCTGCCGATCGCGTGCGACAGAGCGGCGGGTAGAAGACCGAGGGACGCCAGGAGGGCGGTCATCAGGACCGCGCGCAGGCGGTCGCGCGTCCCGGCGACCACCGCCTCGTAGAAGTTTTCACCCCGCTCGACCCGCGTCTTGATCGACGCGAGGACCAGGACTCCGTTCAGGACGGCCTGGCCGAGAAGCGCGATGAACCCGACCGCAGCGCTCACCGAGAGCGGCATGCGGGCGACCGCCAGGCCGAGGACGCCGCCGATCAGGGCGAACGGGACGTTCAGCATGATCAGGACGCAGTCCCAGACCGAACCGAAGGCGGAGAACAGGAGAAGAAAGGTGATCAGGAGCGACAGCGGGATCACCAGCCTGAGACGCGCCATGGCGCGCTCCTGGTTCTCGAACTCCCCGCCCCAGGTGATCTCGTACCCCGGCGGGAGCGTCACGGCCGCGGCGACACGGGACCGTGCTTCCCGCACGAAGGAGCCCATGTCGCGGTCCCGCACGTTCATCCGGACGCCGATGTAGCGGCGGCCGTTCTCGCGCGTGATCGCGGCGCGGCCGGTGCCGATCCGGACGTCGGCCACGGCCGAGATCGGGATGAGCGCGCCGTTCTTCAGAGGCAGCATGAGACCCTTGATCGAGCCGATGTCCTCCCGCGTGGCCGACGGCAGGCGCACGGTCACGTCGAAGCGCTTTTCCCCCTCCCACAGCTCCGATGCGACGTGCCCTCCCATCGCCGTCTCGACGTAGTCCTGGACGTCGGCGAGATCGAGGTCGTAGCGCGCCAGCGCGGGTCGATCGAGCGTCACCGCGATCTGCGGCATCTCGCCCGACTTGACGATTCCCAGATCGGCCACCCCGACCACGCCGGCGATGGTCGTCTCGGCCTTCTGGGCGGCGTCCTGCAGCCGATCGAGATCCTCGCCGTAGATCTTCACCGCAATCTGCCCGAACTGCCCCGAGATGTTCTCGTTGACGTTGTCCCGGATCGGCTGCGAGAAGTTGTACTCGGTGCCGGGGATCTCGCGGACGTTCCTCTCCATCTCGGCCACCAGATCGTCCAGGCTGCGCATCTTCGATCGCCACGCGCTCATCGGCTTGAGCTTGACGAAGATCTCGAGATTGTTCGACAGCGTCGGGTCGGTTCCGTCCTCGGGCCGGCCCAGCTGGCTCATCAGCTCGGTGACCTCCGGTGTCCGGCGCAGGCGCTCCTTGAGGAGCGGCACCAGCCTGCGCCCGGCGGTCAGGGAGATGTTCCCCGGCAGCGTGAAGGTGACGTACAGCGCTCCTTCGTTCAGCTCGGGCAGGAACTCCGACCCGAGACGCGGCAGGAGCACCATCGCCGAGACCAGGGCGCCCGCCGCCAGGGTCAGGACGATCTCGGGGCGGAGCATCGACAGCCGGATCAACGGCTCGTAGGCGCGTCGCGCCCAATCGAGAAGAGGCGAGTCGGGGAGCGGCCGGGCGCGGCGCAGGGCGAGATGCGCCAGCACCGGCACGAGCGTGAAGCTCACCAGGAGGGCGCCGACCAGGGCGCTCACCACCGTGTTGGCCATGGGGTGGAAGATCCGGCCCTCGACACGCTGCAGGGAGAAGATCGGAAGATACGCCGCGATGATGATCAGCAGGGAGAAGAGGGTCGGCCGGGCCACCTCGCGCGCCGCGCGCAGGATCCGATCGGCCAGGCGCTCGCTCTCGTTCCCGGGGTGTCTCGGGTCGAGCAGGTCCTCACCGTGGACGCGGTGGAACAGGTGCTCGACCAGGATGACCGCGCCGTCGACGATGATGCCGAAATCCACGGCGCCCATGGACAGCAGATTGGCCGACATCCCGCGGCTGTAGAGGTACAGAAAGGACGCGAGCAGGGACAACGGTATGACCGCCGCCACGATCAGCGACGCCTTGATCGACAGCATGAAGAGGAACAGCACCAGCACGACCAGCAGGGCCCCCTCCATGAGATTGTGGAACACCGTCCACAGCGTCGTGTCGATCAGCTCGGTGCGGTCGTAGAACGGCCGGATACGGGTCCCCTGCGACAGCACGCGCTGGTTGATGTCGTCAATCCGCTCGCGCAGCGCCTTCAGCACGACCGAGGGGTTTTCGCCCCGGCGCATCAGGACGATCCCTTCCACGGCGTCCTCGTCCGCGTTGCGGCTGACGATGCCCTGGCGGGGGGCGTACCCGGTGGTGACGCGGGCCACGTCCTTGACCGTGACCGGGATGCCTCCCTTCACGCCGACACGCACCTGCTCGATGTCCGGGAGATCCTTGAAGATGCCGAGGCTGCGGATGACGAACATCTCGCTGCCGCGCTCGACGTAGCCGCCGGTGGCGTTGTCGCTCGCCTTGCGCAACGCCGCGAAGATGTCCGACAGACCGATCTCGAGCGCCGCCATGCGCGCCGGGTCGGGCTCCACGTGGATCTCACGCAGCAGTCCGCCGTACGACACGACGTCGGCCACGCCCGGCACGCGCAGCAGCTGGGGTCTCACGATCCAGTCCTGCTGCGTGCGGAGGGTCATCGGGTCGGCCCCCCGGCCCTCGAGGGTGTAGCGGTACACCTCGCCGATCGGCGTCGCGAGCGGACCCAGACCCGGCTGGACGCCTTCCGGCAGGTCCGCCTGCGACATGCGCTCCAGCACCTGCTGCCGCGCGATCAGGGGATCGACGCCGTCCTGGAACGTCAAGGTGACGAACGACAGCCCGAACAGCGAGACGCTGCGCAGGCGGAACAGCCCGGGCGTGCCGTTCAGGGCGCGCTCCAGGGGGATCGACACCCGCCGCTCGACCTCCTCGGTCGGCTGGCCGTTGAACAGGGTGATGACCTGCACCTGGGTGTCCGTGGGGTCCGGGAACGCCTCGACGGTCAGCTGCGTGAACGCGTACCATCCCCCCGCGGCGAGAACCGCCGCCAGGATGAACGGGGCGATCCGGTTCTTCAGGGAGTAACGCAGGAGCGCATCGAGCATGGGGGCTCTTCGGGGGCGCTAGGTCCCGAGACTGATCTGGTTGTCGAGGAGCAGGCCGCCCTCGGCGACGATCGTCTCGCCCGTTGTCAGACCGGAGAAGACCGGGACGCGGCCATCCCGCGCCGGACCCGCGACGATCTCGCGGCGCGAGAAGCGGCCGCCGTCGCCCTGGACGTACACGTACTGGTGGGCCCCGTCGGTGATCAGGGCGGTCGTCGGCACTTCGACCGACCCGGCCCGGGTGGTGGTGGCGAAGCGGACGCGCGCGTAGACGTTCGGTCGCAGGGCGCCGTCGTTGTTCGCGAGACTCACCCGGATCGCCACGGTATGGCGGTCCGGATTCACCACCGCCGAGACCATGTCGACCTTCCCCTGGGCGGAGAGCTCGGGGATCGACGGGCTGGTGACGAGGGCCGCGGCCCCCTCCTTGATCGCGCTGGCCTCCGATTCGAACAGGTCGGCCAGGATCCAGACGGACGACAGGTCGGCGACGACCATCAGGGCGGTCGACGTGTCGGGCGCCACCTCCTGCCCCGCCAGGATGTTCTTCTCGACCACCACGCCCTGTCGCGGCGCGGTGAGCGTGAACTCGTTGTCCGCCTTCTCGGAGACGCGCAGCGCGTCGATCTTGGCCGAGGCGGCCTTGAGGGCCATCTCCGCCTCCTTGAGCTGCTGCTGCGCCAGAAGCTCCTCCTTGGCCGGGAGGGCGCGGGTCTGGACCAGGTTGTGGACGCGATCCAGGGCGGTCCGGGCCACGTCCCGGTCGAGGGCGGCCTTGTCCTTCGCGGCCCGCAGATCGCCGATCTCGGGGCTCATCACGCTGAACAGCGGCTCCCCCTGACGCACGCGCTGGCCGAGCTCGACGAAGACCTGGCTGATGCGGCCGTTGAGAGGCACCTGCACCTTGGAGGCACGGGTCTCGTCGATCGCGATGCGCGCCGGCACGGGATCGCTCCAGCGCTGATCGGCGCGCGTCACGACGCCCAGCTTGACCGCCTGCCACTGCGGCGCGTCGGGCGCGAGCGCGATCGTGCCCCCTTCGACGCGCAGACCCGCCGGCGGCGGCGCCGGGCGCGTCTCCCGGCTGAATCCGGACGACAACCAGATCGACAGGCCACCCACCAGCATCGAGCTTCCAAGACCGACCATCCGCACCTTGCGGAGTATCACGGTGTCACCTCCGGAATGGCCGTGCCCGCGCGCAGGAGCTCGGCGTCGAGACCCAGGACGCGGCGCAGATCGTTCCGCACGGCGAAGAGATCGAACTGAAGGTCCATGACTTTCAACAGCAGATCGATGTGCGTCCGGCGGGTCAGGAGCAGGTCGGTCATGCTCACGCCGCCCTGATTGACCGCGCCCAGTGTCGTCTCGAGGACGCCCTTCGACTTGGGCACCGCGTCGCTGACGAGCCGGTCGAGGGTCCCCTCGAGAGTCGTCTTGCGCCTCAGGAGGGCCTCCACGTCCGCGCGCCCGTGCTCGCGGGTGGCCGCGGCGGTCCATTCCAGCTCGCGGGCATGCGCCTCGGCCCGCGCCGCATCGTGCTGCCCCCGGTCGAACAACGGCAGCGGGATGCCGATCGAGACGAGGTACGTGCGGGGCTGGTCGCCGGAAATCGTCAAGTTGTCGTGCGTGTACCCCACGCTGAGGTTCGGGTCCGGCAGGCGCCGCCGATGCGCGAGGAGGGCGTCCGACCGCGCCGCGTCGCGATCGAACAGCAGGGCCCGGATGTCGGGACGCCGTTCGATCGCCTCCGTCACGTTCGGGTCGGGCGGCACCGGTGCCGCGTCCCTGATCGTCTCGATATCCAGCCCCTCCGGCCTGCACGGGGCCGCCAGAAGCGCGCCGCAGGACACGGTCGCGCCTTCGTACTCCTGGCGGTTCGAGGCCACCTCCGATTCCAGGAGCATCGTGTCGATCTGGAGCCGGTCGAAATCGCTGCCGCTGAGATCCCCGTTCTCCAGCCGGGATCGCTGGATGTCGACGTTCTGCCGGGCCGCGGAGAGACTCTCCTCCAGGATCGACTGGCGCGCCCCGAGATAGGCGATGCGACCCAGGGCGTAGCGCGCCTCGGCGGTCTTGTCGTTCAGGGTGTCGAGATAGGAGTTGCGCTCGGACTGCAGGCGCAGATCGGCCGATCGGATGCGCGGACCGCGCTTGCCGATTTCGACCGTCTCGGAGAGCGTCGTCCCGTAAATCGCCGTGTCACCGCGCGTCAGCCCCGGCGGATTGGTGGTGCCCACGGTGAGATCGCTGATCGTGCCCGAGAGCGCCGGGTTCGGAATCAGCCGTCCCTGCCGGAGCTCTGCCTGCGCCTGCTCGACCCGTGTCGCCGCCGCCAGGACATCTTTGTTGTGATCCTCCATCCAGGCGACCAGGGCGCGGGCATCCTTGAGGAGCGCGTCCACCGCCACGGAGCCGCCGGCCTGCGGGGGAATTGCAGCTTGGGCGGGCTCCGTGGCGGTGTACTGCGCCTCGTTGGAGGCGAAGGCCAGAGGGAGAAAGGCGGCGAAAGCCAGCAGGGGGGCCGCCCGGAGGACTGAGGCGCCCGCTGCCGCTGCCGTCGAGACACCCGATCTTCTCCCCATGGCCTGGTCACCGGTCCCTTCGTTGTCCGGTTGCCCGCTGTACTTCGCAAGCCGCATGCCAGGGTCACGGCGGCCGGAATTCCCCTGTTCTCCGGGAAACATCGCCAGGTTCCCGGGGGACCGCGTCGGTCGCTGCAAAAATCTTTCATGGCCGCTTTCGGTGCTGGCGTATCCTGTCGCCCCGGTGGCGCCCGGTCCCTGGCCGTCCCGCGCGAGGGGAAGCGAACGTGGCCGAGAAATACCTGCGCGATCCGATCCACGGCTCCATCCACTTCGACAAGGAGCGGGAAGGGCTCGTCCTCGACCTGATCAACACGCGTGAGTTCCAGCGGCTGCGCCGCATCCGCCAGCTCGGCGCGCTCTATCTGACCTTTCACGGGGCGGAGCACACGCGCTTCACGCACTCGGTCGGCGTCGCCTTCATGGCGAAGCGGATTTTCGACGCGCTCCTGGCCGCCGGTCAGGTTCCCCGGAAGGGCGCGGGCATGGAGCGCACGCGTCTGGTCGCCATCGCGGCGGCCCTGCTGCACGACGTCGGGCACGGCCCGTTCTCGCACCTGTACGAGAAGGTCTTCAACGATCGCCGGCACGAGGAATGGACGCGTCTGATCATCCGGCACTCGCGCGGCGAGGTCGGTCGTCTGCTGCGCCGCGCCGGGCTGGTGGACGAGATCCTGGCCGTCTACGACCGCACGTACCGGCCCACGTTCGTGTCGGACATCGTCTCGTCGCAGCTCGACGCCGACCGCCTGGACTACCTCCTGCGCGACTCGTTCATGACCGGCGTGGCGTACGGACGCTACGATCTCGATTGGATCCTCACCAACTTGAGGCTGGCGCGGCACGCCCGGGGGGCGGCGGGGCGGACGCGGGGAAAGGCGACGGGCGCGCGGCCGCCCGCCGCCGCGGCCGGCGGGGGGGACGGCGATCTCCGGCTGGCGATCAACGGCATGAAGGGGTACCACGCCGCCGAGCAGTTCGTGATCGGACGCTATCTGATGTACCAGCAGGTCTACTATCACAAGACGAGCCGGTCCGCCGAGCAGATGATCCGCACCGCCCTGCAGCGACTGGTCGACGCGCACACCGAGACCGGGACGCTGCCGGATCCGTGCACCGCGTCCATCAGGCGGCTGGTCGAGACGCGCGGCAATCTTCCCGTCGAGGACTTCCTGCGTCTGGACGACTGGCTGTTCCTGTCCGCTTTCCAGGAGTGGTCGCTCGCCCCGCCGGGAAAGGTCGACCCGATCCTGAGGGATCTGTGCGATCGGATCACGAGACGCCGCCTCTTCAAGACGGTGCGTCTGGCGGCCGACACCCGGCACAAGCAGTTCGGGCAGGCGATCGAGGGGCTCAGCGACCTGTTCCGCGCCCGGGGTCTCGATCCGCGGTATTACCTTCTGGAGGACGACGCCACCGACCTGCCCTACCGCGATCTCGCCTACGCGGATCGCATGGGGACGGCCCCGGAGGACATCGGCCTGGCGGTGCGTGGTCGCATCATCGGATACATGTCGGAGCGCAGCGTGTCCCCCCTCATCGACTCGATCCGCAACGAGCCGCGCAAGCTGCTGCGTCTGTGCTTCCCCGGCGTCATGCGTGCCGCGGTCGAGAAGCGTCTCAAGCCGTTCATCGCGAGCGAGCGACAATAGCGGCGGGTGCTTGACTGGCGGGAGCGCGCGCGGTACCGTCAGGGCCCTTCGAATCCGTGGAGGACGACTCGACACCCGGGGTGGCAGGAGGACGCGATGCATGAGACCGCTCTGCGGCTGGCCGGAGTGGCCGGGGCGCTGCTGATCGCGGCGGCGCTGCCGGCGCACGCGCAGCTTCCCTCGGCCACGCCGGCGCCGACCCCCGAGATGCTGAACGGAGAGCCGCCGGCCGCTCCGGAGGAGACGGAGACGCCCGCGGCCGAGGACCCCACCCGCACGGCGGGCGGGGCGCTCCGGCTGTTCATGGCGTCGCGGGATTACCGCACGATCAAGCGCCTGAAGGGCGTCATGACCGCCAGGCTTCAGGCGCGCTACGATCACGACTCGGCGCCCTTCAACGGCAAGCGGACCAATCGTCTGGCGGCCTTCGGTTTCGCCGAGAAGGATTTGAGGCCGGCGCGCCCGTCGGCGGGCAAGTCGGGCGCTCCAACGGTCACCTACATCGCGACGGTCCGCAGTCTCTGGGCGGAACAGGGCGAGGCGACCGAACTGCGCACCGAGTCCATCACCATCACGCAGCTGCCGGAGGGAGTGTGGCGGATCGCCGATCTGGCGATCCCGGATTCCGACAAGCTGCGCTTCGGCGACGCGGTGCCGGGCGTCACGGCGCTGCGCATGGTGCTGCGCGCCTGGCACGGCGCCAACGCGTCCGCGCTCCGTCCCGGTCTGAGCGACGCCTTTCTCAAGAGACTGTCGGCGCGGGACGGGGCGCTCCAGGCGCTCGTCTCGCCCCCGCCGGGGAAACAGCACGCGGCCTACCAGATCGCGGGGATGGACCCCAGGGGGACGGGCGAGGCGATCGCCCGGGTGAAGTTTTACGAAACGGTGATCGGGGAGCCCTCTCCGATCGACGGAGCGCCCCACACGCTGAAGATGGTCAAGAAGGGGTCGCGCTGGCTGCTGGATGCATGGGATTGAGCCCGCCGCGGTTCGAAGTATAATGAGTGCCCAGGAGGACTTGTTTGGCCCCCACCGACGATCACTTTCACGACGAGTGCGGTGTCTTCGGCGTCTACAACCACCCCGAGGCCGCCAATCTGACCTATCTGGGTCTGCACGGCCTGCAGCACCGCGGGCAGGAATCGGCCGGGATCGTCTCCTCGAGCGGCGATCGCCTGCACGAGGAGCGGGGCATGGGGCAGGTCGCGCGCGTCTTCAAGAAGCAGCAGCTGCGCCGGCTGAAGGGGGACCTGGCGATCGGCCACGTCCGTTACTCCACGGCCGGAACGAGCAGCGTGGAGAACGCACAGCCCTTCGTGATCGAATCGTGCAAGGGAGAGATCGGAGTCGCCCACAACGGCAATCTGGTCAACGCGACCGCCATCCGCGAGCGTCTGGAGAAGGACGGCTCGATCTTCCGCTCGTCGAGCGACACCGAGGTGATCCTGCACCTGATCGCGCGCTCGAAGAAGGACGACCTGGAGGCGGCGATCGTGGACGCCCTGAAGCAGGTCCGCGGGGCGTACTCGTTGATCTTCATCGCCCGGGACCGGATCATCGGCGTGCGGGACCCGCGCGGGTTCCGGCCGCTGTCGCTCGGGCGGCTCGGTGACGCGCAGGTGCTCAGCTCGGAGTCGTGCGCCTTCGACCTGATCGACGCCACCTTCGAGCGCGACATCGAGCCGGGCGAGATGGTGGTGATCGGTCCGGCCGGAGTGCGCTCGTACCGTCCGTTCCCAGCCGAGCCGGTATCGCAGTGCATCTTCGAATACGTCTACTTCTCCCGGCCGGACTCGAGCGTCTTCGGGCGGAGCGTGCACGAGATCCGCAAGCGACTGGGTCGGGAGCTGGCGAAGGAGCGGCCGGTCGACGCGGACGTCGTGGTCCCCGTGCCGGACTCGGGGATGTACGCCGGACTCGGCTTCTCGGAGCAGTCGCGTATCCCGCTCGAGTTCGGTCTGGTGCGCAATCACTATGTGGGCCGGACGTTCATCGAGCCGCGCCAGGCGATCCGTCACTTCGGAGTGAAGCTCAAGCTCAATCCCGTCCGGGCGCTCCTCACCGGCAAGCGCGTGGTCCTGCTCGACGATTCAATCGTGCGCGGCACCACCAGTCGGAAGATCGTCGCCATGGTCCGCTCGGCGGGAGCGCGCGAGGTGCACGTGCGGATCTCCTGCGCCCCCACGGTCGGCCCGTGCTACTACGGCGTCGACACGCCGCGCCGTTCGGAGCTCATCGCCTCGTCGCACACGGTCGATGAGATCCGGAAATACATCCGCGCCGACTCGCTCGGCTACCTGTCGCTCGAGGGCATGTACCGTGCGGTCGGGGAGAGCCGGTCGTTCTGCACGGCGTGCTACACGAACGATTATCCCGTGCCCTTCCCCAAGGAAGAGGAGGCGCACGGGATGGTACCGGGTCGCAGGTAGCGGCTCGCTCATTCACAATCGCGCTTCGCGTGGAAGCGGCGGCGCGCTCCGCCTGGGACCCGCGGGTCCGGGGGAGCCCTCGGAGCACGCCCTTTTCCTGAAAGGCGGATCGATGACAATGGCCTCGAATTCGAACGTCGCGCCAGGCGGCGGCCACGGGACCTCGCGGCCGTACGTGCCGGCGCGGCCAAGCATCCCGATTGACGGCGGTCTGCTGGCCGACCGCTATGCCAAGTTCGAGCTGGGCGCCCGCAAGATCCGCTGGGACGACCAGGGCCCGGTGCAGATCGACTGGACGATCTTCGACCGCGGCAAGCTCACCCTCGACAACCTGCTGGTCGTCAAGCTGGTCACCTTCGTGGAGTCCTACGCCGACGTCTACACGGCCCTGCTGCTGGAGAATTTCTGCGTCAACGACACGATGGCGACGTTCTTCCAGCTGTGGGAGAGGGAAGAGTCGAACCACGCCGCCAAGCTGGTGCGTTATCTGGAGGTGGTGGGGCTCGATCCGGCCGAGCTGCGCGACTCGCTGCAGCGCCCGCGCTCGCGCAAGTTCGACGTGCCCTACATCAAGACGCCGCTGCAGGCCAACTGCTTCACCTATTGCCAGGAGCTGCTGACGGCGTTCTTCTATCAGATGTTCCGCCGTACCGTGCAGGAGCCGCTGCTCAACGAGATCCTCACCAAGATCATCGCCGACGAATGGCGGCACTTCCACTGGTACGAGAACGTCCTGAAGATGCACCTCGAGACCGACCGCAAGGCGACGCTCGAGGAGTGCTTCCCGGTGTTCGAGAACTTCGCCATGCCGGGCAACCAGATCCTCGGCGCCGAGTACGAGATCCTGACCGATGAGATCATCAAGAGGATGCGCTTCTCGACCTCGGAGATCTTCCAGATCGGCAGGACGATCACATCGACATTTGGATTGATCGACGGCGGCCGGATGATCGCGCGCTCGTCCTACGCGCGTGACATGAAGGATGTGGTGATGCGGAAGAAGCCGCCCAAGCCGCACCACGACGAGGTGGTGCGCTCGTTCATCGCCGACCTCGAGAAGGCCCTCGCGGCCAGCCCCGCGTAACGGGACGCCCGGGAGCCGCCCCGCGATGCCGACCGCCCAACCGAGCGCCGAGCTGATCCGCCGGGCCATCGACACGATCAAGACGCTCGCGATCGACGCCGTCGAGAAGGCGAAGTCGGGCCACCCCGGCATGCCGATGGGGGCGGCGGATTACGCGTTCTATCTGTGGACCCGCCACCTGCGCTTCGACCCGGCCGCCCCGGACTGGCCCGATCGCGATCGATTCGTCCTGTCGGCCGGGCACGGCTCGATGCTGCTGTACGCCCTTCTGCATCTGAGCGGCTATGACCTGCCTCTCGATGAGATCAAGAGGTTCCGTCAGTGGGAGAGCATGACGCCGGGTCATCCGGAACGCGGCTGCGCGCCCGGCGTTGAGACCACGACGGGTCCTCTCGGCCAGGGCCTCGGTAACTCCGTGGGTATGGCGATCGCCGCCCGGATGGCGGCGGTGCGCTTCAACACGCCCGATCAGGCGATCGTCGCCCACCGCATCTGGGTCATCGCCAGCGACGGCGACATGATGGAGGGTGTCGGCTCCGAGGCGGCCTCGATCGCCGGCCACCTGGCCCTCGGCAACCTGACGGTGATCTACGACGACAACCACATCACGATCGAAGGGGACACGAAGCTGGCGTTCTCCGAGGACGTCGGCCGGCGCTTCGAGGCGTACGGCTGGAGCGTGCAGCGCATCGACGGCCACGACCACGCCCAGATCCGCGGCGCGCTCGACGCGGCCGCGCGCGAGCTCTCCAGGCCGGGTCTGATCGTGGCGCGCACCCACATCGCCAACGGCAGCCCCGGGAAGCACGACAGCGCCAAGGCGCACGGCGAGCCGCTCGGCCCCGAGGAGGCGGCGGCGACGAAGAAGGCGATCGGCTGGCCGCTCGAGCCGACCTTCCTGGTGCCGGACGAGGTCCGCCGCCTGTTCGCCGACCGCGCCCTCGAGGGGCGCCGGGCGCGGGAGGAATGGCAGAGGCTCTTCGAGACCTGGTCGAAGGATCTTCCGGACCGGCGCGCGCTCTGGGATCGCTATCAGGCGCGCTCCGTGCCCGGCGATCTGTTCGACCGGCTGCTCGCGGTCGGCGCGCGCGTCGCGGCGCCCGAGGCGACACGGGCAGCCTCGGGGCGGATCCTGCAGACGGCGGCCGAGCTCGTCCCCTCGCTGTGCGGAGGCAGCGGCGACCTGGAGCCGTCGACCAAGACCTACATCAAGACGAGCGAAGCGATCCGCCGCGAATCGTTCTCCGGACGGAACTTCCACTTCGGGGTGCGCGAGCACGGCATGGGCGCGATCCTGAACGGCCTGGCGCTCTACGGCGGTCCGATCCCGTACGGCGCGACGTTCCTGATCTTCTCCGATTACATGCGTCCGCCGATCCGGCTGGCGGCGATGTCCCACCTTCAGGTGATCTATGTCTTCACGCACGACAGCGTCTTCCTGGGAGAGGACGGCCCGACGCACCAGCCCGTGGAGCAGCTACCGGGTCTGAGACTCGTGCCGAACCTGCTGGTGCTGCGTCCGGCGGACGGCCCGGAGACCGCCATGTCCTGGACCCTGGCGCTCGAGCGGCGTGACGGTCCGACGGCGCTCGTCCTGACGCGGCAGGATCTGCCGCTCCTCCGCCGGCCGGCCGGCTTCGATTTCCGGCTGATGCTCCGCGGCGGCTACGTCGTGTCCGAGGCCGGGACGGGGAAAGGCCGGGCCGCCGGCGCGCCGGTCGTCCTGGTGGCGACCGGCTCGGAGGTGGCTCCCGCCCAGCAGGCGCAGGAGATCCTGACGGCGAAGGGGGTCGCCGCGCGGGTCGTCTCGATGCCGTGCCCGTCCCTGTTCCTGGAGCAGCCGGAAGAGTACCGGCGCTCCGTGCTCCCCGCCGGCGCGCGCACGGTCGTCGTCGAGGCCGCGCGGCTGCACGGCTGGGAGCGCGTGGCCGGGTGCGACGCGCTCCTGATCGGGATCGACCGCTTCGGCGCCTCGGCCCCCTGGAAGCTGATCGCCGAGAAGCTCGGCTTCACCGGACCCCAGATCGCCGAGCGTGTCCAGAGCTGGCTCGGCGTCTCCTGAGCCGTGCTGTCCTCGAACCTGCTCGAGGATACGGCGGCCGAGTCCCGGCGCGTCGAGTCGCTCGGTCGCTCCCGTTTCATCGAACGGACGCTGCGGCGTGACGCGTCGCTGTGGAGCGCCGACCCGGCCGCGCGCGGCATCATTCGCAATCGTCTCGGCTGCCTGAGCGCCCTCCCGGTGGCGGGACGAGCGGAGCGGAGCAGGCGCTCGTCGAGGCTCGGCCGTCGCGCCGAGCCGGCGGCCGTGCGGTCGGGCGCGCGCGCGCTCCTGTCACGACGGCACGCGGGCGACTGCGTCGCGCTCCTGGCGTATGTCGATCCCGGCGACCGGAGGCTGGCGCGGGCGCTCGAGAGGCTCCGCTCCCTGCTCGCCGCGCGGACCGGGCTGGCGACGACCGTCGGATATGGTCCCCGCTACCTGCATTCGACCGGTCAGCTGCACAAGGGAGGACCCGACACCGGGCTGTTCCTGGAGATCGTTCCCGAGGACCCGATCGGTGCTGCCGGTTCCGGGCGAGCCGTTCGACTTCGAGACGTTCAAGCAGGCGCAGGCGCTCGGCGACTACCGCTCGCTGCGGCGTGGCGGGCGGCGCGCGCTCCGGCTGCGCTATCGGGGCCGCGCGGCCCGTGCCCTGCGCGCGCTCGCACTCGGGTTCCGCTGAGCGCCTTGTTCCGGGCGGCGGCCTCTGCTACGCTTCGACCCTCCATGCGCGGTTTCAAGAACACCCTCAAGCCGGTGAACATCCTGCCTCCCGAGGCGGAGGAGTTGGTGCATCGCGCCACCCTGAAGATCCTGCGCGACCACGGGGTCGTGTTCGAGGACGAGCGCGCGCTCGATCTGTTCCGCCGTGCGGGACTGAAGGTCGACGACACGGCGCAGCGCGTGTACTTCGCCCCGGAATTCGTCGAGCAGCAGCTCCGGAAGGCCCCGGACCGGTTCACCATCCACGCGCGTCGTCCCGAGAACGACGTGCTCATCGGCGGGGACAGTCTGGTGTTCGCGCCGGTGAGCGGGCCGCCGTTCGTCGCCGACCGCGAGGGCGGGCGGCGCGACGGGACGCTCAAGGATCAGAACGATCTCGTGCGTCTGTCGGAGGTGCTGGACGTCATGCACCACGGCTGCCCCGAGATCGCCTGCAAGGACCTGCCGGTCGAGACCCGGCACCTCGACATCCTGTACCACCAGATCCGCCTGAGCGCCAAGGGGATGATCGGGGACGCCTGGAGCACGCTGCGGGCGCGCGATCACATCGACATGATGGCGATCGTGTTCGGCGGGCGCGAGCGGATCCTCGACCGACCGGTCCTGACCGGCATCATCAACTCGAACAGTCCTCTGCGTTACGACTCGAACATGGCGGAGGGGCTGATCGAATACGCCGCCGCCGGGCAGGTGAACATCATCACCCCGTTCATCATGGCGGGGGCGACGAGCCCCGTCACGCTGGCGGCGGCCGTGGCGCAGCAGAACGCCGAATGTCTGGCGGCGATCGTCCTGGCGCAGACGGTGCGGCCGGGGGCCCCGGTCATGTACGGCTCGTTCCTGACCGGTCTGGAGATGCGCACCGGGGCGCCGGCGTTCGGCCGTCCCGAGGCGGCGCTCGGGATCCTCAGCTCGGCCCAGATGGCGCGGCGCTACCGCCTGCCGTGCCGGGCGGGGGGTGTGCTGACGAACTCGAAGCTGCCGGACTCGCAGGCCGGGGTCGAGAAGATGATGATGCTGTGGCCGATCCTCCTGGGCGGCGCGCACTACGTGCTGCACGGCGCGGGCTGGCTCGACGGCGGGCTGACCGCCTCGTTCGAGGCGATGGTCCTGGACGCCGAGATGCTCGAGATGCTGCCGCGCTTCATCGCCGGGGTGCCGGTGGACGACGAGTCGCTGGCGCTCGACGTCATCGCGCACGTCGGGGCGGGCGGTCATTTCCTCGGGGAAGAGCACACGCGCCGGCACTTCAAGACCGAGTTCTACTTCCCGAACCTGGCCGACACGGAGGCCTTCGAGGCCTGGGCGAAGAAAGGCTCGAAGGACGCGTTCGTGAGGGCCGGCGATCGCTGGAAGAAGCTCCTGGCCGGCTATCAGGAGCCGACGCTCGACCCCGCGATCGACGAGGAGCTGCAGGGCTTCGTGACCCGCCGCAAGCGCGAGATCGAGGCGACGCTCGACTGATTCAGGACGGGCCCGACGGCGGTCGTCCGGCGGCCCGCCGCATGCGCCGGCGCCCCACGGCATAGAGCACGACCCCGCCGCCGGTGCTCACCAGCGTCAGACCGGCCAGCTTCGCCACGGCGAGCCACTTGTGCGGCTCGTCGCCGGGGGGAACGAACGACAGGACGATCGAGACGGCGGTCGTGACGAAGCCGACTCCGCCCGCCAGGACCGCCATCGGACGCCCGCCCGGAACGCGGATGACCCCGGGGCCCGCCGGCTCGCGCTGCAGCCGGATCATCGACGCGAACAGCAGGAGGAAGGGGAGGAGAGTGCAGATGACCGTCATGCTGACCAGGATGTCGTAGGCGCCCTTGACCGTCTGACCGGCCTGGCTCAGAACGATGCAGACGACGATCGCCGCGACCAGGGACAGGAGCGCCACGTGCGGCGTGCGCCACTTCGGGTGGATGCGTCCGAAGCTTGCGGGCAGATAGTGATCGATGCCGGCGACGAACGGCAGGCGGGCCACCGAGGCGAGCCAGGCTCCGACGCTCCCCAGGGCGCTGAGCGTGATGAAGAAGGCGGCCACCGGGGTGAAGCCGGGCAGGCCGAGACGGGCGGCGGCGGTGTCGATGGCGTCGATGATTCCCTGCAGACCGCTCATCTGCTCCGCCGGCAGCGCCACCAGGACGCAGAGCGTCCCCAGAGCGTAGATGGTGGTGATGAGCGGCAGGGACGTGAAGATGCCCCGCGGGATGGCGCGCCGCGCGTCGCGAATCTCCTCCCCCATGAACGAGGCCGACTCCAAACCGGTGAGCGCGAACGCGATGGTCGACCAGAAGACCAGGTTCTTCACGCCGAGACCGGGCACGAGCGAGGCACCCGTGAAGTGGGTCGCCGACCCGAGACGCGTCCAGGACACGATCCCGATAGCCACGAGGGCCAGGAGGGCGGCCCAGCGCGCGAAGGCGCCGATGTTCGTGATCCACTTCCCGAACTGCAGACCGAGCAGGTTCGGCACCGTGCCGATCGCCAGACCGAGGAGGGCGGCGACGATCATGTAGGACGGGCTGCCGGAGAGACGTCGCCAGTCCCCGCCGCCGATGTACAGGGCGTTGCCGGCGGCGAAGTAGAGCACGCCGGGAAAATACGGCAGATTGCTCACCCAGTACGTCCACCCGGTCATGAATCCGGCGAAGTCACCGAAGGCCCGCTTGCTCCACACGTACATGCCGCCTTCCTGGGGGTAGCGCGACGACATTTCGACCACCGAGAGGGCCAGCGGAATCGCCATGACGAAGAACGCCACGATCCAGACGGTGAGGGAGCTCGGTCCCGCGGCGGCGGCGAACGCGACCCACTGAAGGTTGAGACCGGCGGTCGTGAAGTACAGCACCACGTCGCCGAATCCCATCGCCTTGCGCAGCTCCGGCGCGTGGGTCGAACTGTCGGACGGCGGCTTGGACACGGGTCTCCAAGGGATCGAACGGTCGCCGGAGTCTATGCAAGGCACGGCGCCGGCGCAAGCCTGACGTCGGCGCATCCCTTCACGGTGTGAGCCGCGCCGCCCTGCGCCCGCCGGGCACCGGGTCCGGACTCGCTTCGCGAGTCCTCCCCTCCGCTTCGCCTCGCGCCGACCCAACGCGCTGAGAAGCGCGCGTCGGGGCCCGCGGCGCGAGGTCGAAGAGGGCCCGGCGGGCGCAGGGCGGCGCGGCTCACGCTGAGATGGTCTCGTCGACGTCCGACTCGCACGGCTGAGGAGCGGGGCCTGTGGAGGATCTCCGAGGTGCGGGGAGCGGGCCCTGCCCGCGCAGGCAGGGCCCGCTCCCCAGGGCTTCGGAATCGTTGTACACTGCGCCGTCGTCAGGCGGAGGGAAGGCCATACCTTCCAGGAGGCGATCGGGGCGCCGCCCGGCACCGGGCCCGTCGGTACTTGACACGGCGTGGGCGCGGGACCTAACCTACCTACCGGTCGGTAGGTTCACACCCCCGCGGGCATGGTCGGGGGGCCGATGACGACCACGGCGCGCCGGGGCCGGCCGGCACGGCAGGCGCAGATTCTCGAGACGGCGGCGCGCCTGTTCTGCGAGAAGGGGTTCGACAAGGCCTCCATGGGTGACATCGCCGACGCCATGAGGCTGACGAAGGCGGGGGTCTATCATCACATTCGAAGCAAGGAAGAGCTGCTCTACCAGATCATGGCGTACGGCATGGATCTGTTCGAGCAGAAGGTGCTCCGTCGCGTCACGTCGATCGACG
>Ga0070697_100000186_pt1 | contig 51358 bp, 34 predicted proteins | sample KBSK1501metaG_FD_65475 | JGI IMG/M metagenome (GOLD analysis project Ga0070697, IMG submission 65475) | Corn, switchgrass and miscanthus rhizosphere microbial communities from Kellogg Biological Station, Michigan, USA - KBS K1-50-1 metaG | ecosystem: Host-associated > Plants > Roots >... | reverse complement strand
ATAATTACGACCTCGAACTGCGGTGCGTACTTGCGATTGATTTCCAGGTTAGTGGGATTCATGTCCGCGTTAATCGCGTGAATCGGTACTTTGACTTCTTTCAGTGCTGGAACTGAATCGTAGGCTAAGATTCCTTCAAGAATTGCAATCGCAAGCTCGGGTGGACGCGAGGTTACTTCGGAGGTAATGCGAGTCTTTACCGCGGCAGGTGTGCTGGGAGAGAAGAGCATTTGATTCAAGAAACCCGTCATGGCGCCTTTGTAGTCTGCTCGAAGCTGCTTGACCACCGCGTCGAGTTGTTCTTGAGGCAACTTGTATTCTACGTTTTGCAGAGTATCAACCGGAACAATTGCGACCACGCGCTCCGGCATTCGCCGAGTCGCCTCCAGCACGATCGGTCCACCCATTGAGCTACCGACAAGTATCACGCGTTTGAGTTTGAGTTTCGTGATAACGGTATTGACGTCGTCGGCAAAACTTTCGACTGACCAGTTTTTCCGGCCCTGGCCAGACTCGCCATGACCTGCTAGGTCGATAGTCACGACTCGCTGATTCTTTGCAAATACAGAAACCTGGTTGTCCCAGAGGTGCCGGTCACAGCCCCCACAGTGGATGAAGACCAATGTAGGCTCGCCCTTGCCTTGAACAGAATAATGAATCGGAACACCGTCTGCGGCCGCGACAACACCAACGTTACTACCATACGAACCAAACGAAACAACCAGGGTTAAGAACGAAAGAAGCAGACCTAAAGACATACAGCACCTCACTCTTCAAAAGGTTGAGAATCTGATTAGTTGTACGCTAGGACTCAAGCTGCAATACAAACTCGTCCAATGGATAAACACGTTACGTTGGTACCGCAGCAAAAGTTGTGAAAGTCGCATTGAATAATATTCAATCTCTATGGCACCGATCAATTCGCGAAGTCCATCCCAATCGCGGCGATTGAATCGATCTCCATAAAGATCTAGCAGTTGCACCACTTCAGGCCACACCAGTAGGACCACACTCGCGTGTCGCCGGCCACAGCGATTCCGGCGGCCTGTCGGAAGCGATTGCGCACATTGTATTGCCAAAGTGCGGTAACAAGAACTCTCACCAGAAATTCTGGCGCTCTTGTGCTCGATTTAGACTAAGTCTCTATATTGGCTGCAGCAGTACGGCTGGCCCACTTAGCGTGGCCGGCGCGGGAAGGTCCAACAGTACCGTCCACACCCTGACTGTGGTTAACACTCTCCAGATACGTGGGCGGCGACGTTATCCCACTCCCCCCCGGGCCTTAGCATCAGCCCCGATGAAAAGAGGGACTTTCCCCTCTCTCAAACCGAACGGAGCTGATACGGATGAACGCGCGCGCTTTCCCAGTCAACCTATTACGAATTTTCCTGATTCTGATTACGACAACCTTTGCTTTTTCACCAACCTCCGCGCAAACACAGGACGACAAAACCCTGGCGCCTTATTTCGTGGTGCAGGGAGACCCCAAGATAGATCAGTTACCCGTCAAGGACACGCGCGTCAATATCGCCGTTTCAGGGGTTATCGCGGATGTACAGGTGTTACAGACTTATCGCAATGAGGGCTCGCGGCCAATCAACGCGTCTTATGTTTTTCCGGCTTCCACGCGTGCCGCCGTTTACTCGATGCGCATGAAAATCGGCGACCAGATCATAGTTGCCAAAATCAAAGAGAAACAAGCTGCCAAGCAAGAGTTTGATGAAGCTAAGAAACAGGGGAAGAGCGCTTCCCTGCTCGAGCAGGAGCGACCTAATGTTTTTTCCATGAGTCTCGCCAATATCATGCCCGGCGAGCAGATTGAGATCGAGTTACGCTACACCGAACTGCTGATTCCAACTGATGGCACCTACGAAGTGGTGTTTCCCACCGTGGTCGGACCACGTTACTCATCGCCGCAGGAATCAGCGGCGAAAACCGGTGGCGTAGTGCAGACGCCGTATCTGCATCAAGGCGAGAAACCCACCAGTACGCTCCACATTTCCGCGCGGATCGCTGCCGGAGTACCGATCTACGATTTCAGTTCCCCATCGCACCAAGTTCTTCCGCAATGGCAAGGCCCGAGCATCGCGCAAGTGACGCTGGATGAAGCGGACGCGTTTCAGGGAAATCGCGACTTTGTCTTGCGCTACCGGTTGGCGGGCGATCAAATCCACTCCGGGCTCCTGCTATTCCAGGGCGAAGACGAAAACTTCTTCCTGTACATGGCCCAGCCGCCAACGCGCGTAAAGCTTGAAGACATGCCCGCGCGTGAATACATCTTTGTCGTGGATGTTTCCGGTTCGATGGAAGGTTTCCCGCTAAACACCTCCAAAAATCTGATGAAAGATCTGATCGGGCAATTGAAACCATCGGACTTGTTTAATGTCGTCCTATTTGCCGGCGACTCAACCGTGCTTTCTCCCACTTCCCTTCCGGCTAACTCGGACAACATCTCCAGGGCCATTCAGTTATTGGAGCAACAGCGCGGCAGTGGTGGCACCGAACTCCTGCCGGCAATCAAACAGGCCATGGGCCTCGGCCGCTCCGCAGATGTGTCGCGAAGCATCGTGCTGGTAACAGACGGATATGTTTCAGGTGAACAGGGTGTATTCGACTACATCCGCGAGAATCTGAACAATTGTAATGTGTTTGCGTTCGGCATTGGCACGTCAGTAAATCGTTATCTCATTGAGGGTGTAGCACACGCCGGCATGGGCGAGCCTTTCATCGTCACCAAAGAGCCGGAAGCTCAAGCGACGGCAGCGAAGTTTCGCGAATACATTGAGGCCCCTATCTTGACCGATATTCAGGTGCACTCCGTCGGTTTTGATACCTACGATGTGCATCCGGCTCACTTGCCCGATCTCTTCGCCCAGCGCCCGGTGATTGTTTTTGGCAAATGGCGTGGACCGCTTGGCGGGACTTTTGAACTTCAGGGAAAGATGGGCCGCGGCGAGTTTGTAACTCGTTTGGACGTAGCCACGGTTCAACCCGATAGCGCCAACAGCGCGCTGCGTTATCTATGGGCGCGTTCCCGCATCGCCGAACTCTCGGACTACGGATCGAGAAACCCTGATGAGGATCGCATCAAGGAAATCACTTCGCTCGGTTTGAAGTACAGCTTGCTGACTCAGTACACCTCGTTCATCGCGATCCGCGAAGTGGTAACAAATCCGAATGGTCAGGCGAAGGACGTGAATCAACCTTTGCCGTTGCCATTGGGTGTAAGTGATTTGGCTGTCGGCGATGGCACAGAGAGCGGCGATGAACCGGAACTGATTTGGTTGCTGGCGATATCTCTGATGATTGCAATAACCATGATCGTCCGCCGGCACCGGCGTTTGGTATGAATCACAAAGCAGACTGGAATCGCCTCGCGCAAGTGGTTGTTGTGCTGCTGGTCGCGCTGGGGTTGAAGCAATATTATTCAACCGCCAGCGCCAACCAGCTCCGCTGGATTCTTGCGCCGACGACAATGTTGGTGAGTTTAGTCAGCGGTGAATCGTTTCAGTTTGAATCCTACGCCGGCTACATCACGAGCGACCACACTTTCGTGGTCGCGGCGGCGTGTGCCGGCGTAAATTTTCTGATCACGGCATTCCTGATGCTCTCGCTAGGAAAGCTGTGGGTGAAGCGATCTGCTGAAGCTGCAGGGGCGGCGAAGGTGGCGAAGCTGTCCTGGAGATTCATACCAACGGCGGCGCTCGTGGCTTATCTGGCAACGCTGGTAGCTAACACGGTACGAATCACCATTGCGCTGCAGCTGCAGCGGACGTCACCACAGATTGGAGGCTTGAGTCGCGGCGAACTTCATCGCTTCGAGGGAATATTTGTCTACTTTGGATTTCTGCTGTTGCTGTTTGCGATGAGTGAGAGAGGGCGCACGAATAAACCTTCGAGGCTGCTCAGCCTTTCTGTTTTTCCACTGCTGATTTATTACGTGACGACTTTAGGGATCCCGTTGGCCAACAGTGCTTACCGGCAAAGACTTGTCGACGGCGATTTCCAGGAGCATTTCGTTTTCGTGTTACTGACTCCGGTAATTCTCATTGTGCCAGTCGCTGCGTTCCGCTATTACAGGAGCCACCTACTTATGTCCTTGCAAAATCGATGAAACCGCGCTCCGGTTCAACTGAGACCAGCTTCACCTGCACTTTTTCTCCGACTCGCAAGCCACGCTCGCCTCGCATAACACGTCCATCCACTGGCGGAGCAATCGTTCGGGCGAAGGTTCCCTTGTCCGAGACGCCGGTAACGATAGCTTTGAACTTTTCGCCAATCCTATCGCGTAGCAACACAGCAGCCGCGACCTTGCGCATCTTCCGTTCAACCTTGCGTGCCGCGGCATCGCGTTCCGTGCAATGTTCAGCAATTGCTTTGAGCTCGTCGACTGCATAAGGAACAGGTTTACTTTCCAGGGCAGCTTTAACTAAACGCTGCGTGACCAAATCCGCAAAACGACGATTCGGAGCGGTCGAATGGGTGTAGTCCTGGACCGCCAGTCCGAAATGACCTTCACCTTCTTCACCCGGCAATTGCACCGCGTATTCTCCAGGACCTAAAGATTTCACTACCGCCAGGGAAAGATCGGGAAAATGAACCGGATCCGCTTTCTTACGTGTCGCTAGGAATTCGGCGAGCGCGCGTGAATCGGGCGTGGCGGGTAGTTTCTCACCAAGGTCCGCCGCGATTTCCACGATGCGCGACCAATACTTCGGCGTGCGTACGACGCGTTGGATGGTGGGACCGCCTTTCGCTTCCAGGAACTGGGCCATCGCGACATTGGCAGCGATCATGAAGTTGGCAATTAGATCTCTGGCGCCGTTTTCCTCAACCACGGCGAGCTCAAGGACCTTGCCGTGATCGTCTACTACTGGCGAAGCTTGAATGGTGCCCAGTTCCAATGCCCCACACTGCTTCCTCACCTCCTCGAGGTCTTTAGCACTCTCAAACTGCAAACGGAGCTGCGCTTCAAGTCCCGGCACTGCTGACACGCTCGCCGGAACCTCCGCTCTCCCATCAAGCCAATTGCCCACAGCTTCATAGGCAAGCTTCGCGTGGTTTTTGAGTAGCGCCCGATAGATGTCCACGCTCTTCATGGTTCCGTCAGCGGCCAGCACCATTTCTGTAACTACTGCAAGTCGATCCTCGCCGGCGTTAAGAGAGGTCAAGTCAGTTGATAGTTCGAGCGGCAACATCGGATAGGTTTTGACCCCCGTGTAGACGGAGGTGCAATTCGCGGCGGCTTGCGCATCGATTGCCGAACCTTGCGAAACCAGCGCGTCAACGTCGGCAATGCCAATCAATAATCGCGTGTCGCCACCAGGAAGGGCTTCAGCGAATTCAACCTGATCGAGATCGCGAGAGCTGCTGTTGTCGATCGAGGACCATAAAAGCTCCCGAAGATCTTTCGCCGATCCAGCCGCGGGGGGTGCAGAGTTTGCGACGATGGCTCGTACTTCCGTGTCGACGGCACTCGGAGAGTCGGGGACGAAACCTGCCTCGATCATCGAATCATGGGCGATCGCGAACAGATCAACAGAGTGTGAATGAGAAGCCTGTTTTGGCATAAGCGGCGAAGAAGTATAGCTGAAACTACCGTCGAGCGCCGCTTGAGACAGGCTACGATTTTGGAACAAGTTTGCACTACTATGAACTCAGTGAAGATTGAAGTGATCGTAAATAGCAGTTCCGGGCCCGGCCATGAGGAAGGAATTGAGAATATCCTGGCGGAAGCTTTCAAAGCCGCCGGCGTTGACGCACGAATATCGATGGCCCGCACCGGTTCTGATGTAATCTCCCTGGCGCAACAAGCCGCGCGTGGTAACGCTGAGGTGGTGGTTGCTGGTGGCGGGGACGGCACGATCAGTTCAGTGGCGTCGGCAATTATTAACTCAAACAAGCGCCTGGGAGTTTTGCCGTTTGGCACTATGAATCATTTTGCCAAAGACCTTCGCATCCCGCTGGATCTCGCAGGGGCAGTGGAAACAGTTGTTGCGGGTCGCGAGACCTACGTAGACGTTGGCGAAGTCAATGGACACGTCTTCATTAACAATTCCAGTTTGGGTCTCTATCCGATCATCGTTCATAAACGCCAGAAGCAACAACGACTCGGATGGGGCAAGTGGCCCGCCTACATCTGGGCTGCCTTCAGCGTCCTCAGAAGATATCCGTTTCTTAACGTGCGCGTGGCCGTTGACAGCGCAGAATTAAATAGTCGCACGCCCTTCGTCTTTATCGGTAACAACAAATATGAAATGGACACGCTGAACATCGGCGGTCGAACTCATCTCAATAAGGGCGAGTTGAGTCTCTACATGACTAATCGCACCGGAAGGCTGGGACTGGTCCGACTGGCACTGCGGGCTTTGCTGCGTGGACTTCATCAGGAGAAAGATTTTGTGGCCCTGTGCACGAAAGAAATTTGGATCGAAACCCGGCATAAACATGTGCGTGTGGCACTGGATGGCGAAGTGACCAGGATAGTTCCGCCACTTGATTACCGCGCGCGGCCGAAAGCGTTGCGTGTACTAACTCCAGCACACGATCCACAGTCGCAGGGCAAATGAATTACTACGCTCCCAACTTGTTGGGAGAGGGTACACGACTGAATTGAGAACCATGCGCTCGATAGTCCATCTCTCAGATTTACATTTTGGTCGCGTCAACACTCACGTCATCTCTCCTCTGATTGATGCGATCACAAAGATCAATCCCGATCTGGTGGCTGTCTCGGGAGATTTGACGCAGCGTGCCCGTTCACATCAATTCGCGGAAGCGCGCGCTTTTCTCGATCGTTTGCCTAAACCACAGATCGTGGTGCCCGGGAATCACGACGTCCCTTTGCACAACGTCTTCGCGCGGTTTACGCAGCCACTGACCAAATACCGCCGCTACATCACCAGCGACTTACGACCGTTTTATCACGACCAGGAAATTGCCGTGCTTGGCGTCAACACCGCGCGCTCGCTGACTATCAAGGGCGGGCGCATTAACAAAGGTCAGGTTGCCTGGATACGCGAGAAACTTTCTGAGCTTGACCCTGAGGTCGTACGAATCGTCGTCACCCATCATCCTTTCGACCTTCCCGAGGGACACGACGAACGTCATTTAGTGGGACGCGCGCGTATGGCAATGGAAGTTCTGGCGGTTTGCGGCGCCGATCTTTTTCTTGCGGGTCACCTTCATGTGAGCCATACGACACACACTGCCGCGCGCTACAAGATCAAGGGACACTCGGCCCTGGTGGTGCAGGCTGGCACCGCAGCTTCTGACCGTGGCCGTGGTGAAGAAAACTCCTTCAACGTTGTGAGGATCGACAGGCGACAAATTGCGGTTGACCGCTTCGCGTGGCTGCCGCAGCGCAGCGAATTTGATCTTGCGACTACCGAACGCTTTCGCCACACGTCAGATGGCTGGATCAGAATGTAATAGGCACGACTCATGAAGATACAGTCTTACCGAAGAGGCTTCTTCGGAATGCACCTCGTGGCCGGCGTTATCATTTTTGCCACGATGACTTTCACGCTCGGGGCGATATCTGAAGACATCCGCAATCATGAACCATTAACGCTTGCTGACGCCCAGTTCAGCACCTGGCTGCATTCGCATACGCTGCCTTTGCTCACCAGTGCAATGTTCGTAGTCACTTCTTTGGGATCTTCCTTGATCGCCAGTTGTATTGCAGTTGTCTTTGGACTCTATTTGATTCGGCGGCGGCGGTTCTACTGGCTTGCGGCATTTTTGTCTTCGGTTTACGGGGGAATGCTGCTCAACAGGATCCTCAAATATGTGTTTCAGCGACCGCGACCGCATTTCGACGATCCGCTTTTGTCGCTTTCCAGCTATAGCTTTCCCAGCGGACACACGATGACCGCCACCGTTGTCTTTGGCGTCCTCGCCGCCTACCTCTTCGCCACCACACAGAATTGGCGCCGGCGAGTGGTTATCGTTTTGGTCGCAAGTTTCCTGATTCTGTTGGTCGGGTTCAGCCGAATATATCTCGGTGTTCACTACCTGAGCGACTTACTGGGCGCGATGGCCGAGGGACTGGCCTGGTTGGCGCTGTGTTTGACTGTAGTTTATTCCTTTTGGCGACGACGGCATTGAGGATCGCAAAAATCAGTCTTTGCAGAGTCTATTCCAGGCTCACTGCTTCTTATTCTGTGTGATGTACTGGTCGAGTTTTTTCCGATCAGGATAGTCAGGCTTTTTCTTTAGAAACTCTTCATACTCCGACGCAGCTTTATCTTTCATGCCCGCTGCGTTGTAAAGGGTGGCGAGACGCAGGTGGGCCTCGGCCATTCGGATGGGATCGAGTCTGAGCGCCTCATAAAGGTAGACGACCCCTTTTGATCCCTTCTTGATCTGCAAATAAGCTTCGCCGAGCTGGTAGTTCGCCTCGGGAGAATCGGGCTTGAGTTTGACTGCCTGGCTCAAGGGTTCGACTGCTGCTTCAAATTTCTTTTCTAACATCCGCAGCCTGCCGAGATTAAAGAAGGACTGGAAGGAGGTCGGATTCGCTTGGGTGGCCCGTATATATGCACTGTCAGCCTCGGCGAAATTCTTCTGCATCAGGAACACGGTTCCCAACTCGCTCCAGGACTGGTAATCCTTTTCATCCTCGCTAAGGATCTGTCGCAACAATGCCGTTGCCTGAGCATAGTCTTTGTCATCTATCGCTTTCTCTGCTTTCAGAAAGCGCTTCTTATTTGTGGCTGTACGCTCATAGTTCTCTGCCACCACTGCGGAGCTCTTGGCGTTTTTCGCGGGGAGACTCTCTCGCCACTCCAGTTCAATGTCCTTCCTGATATCGGTCTTGAAGATTTCATTCAGGAGCACAGGGATGCGGGCAACCACATTGCTTTCGACTTCGACCACGATCTCATAGTCGCCATTGGCCAGATCCATGAAGCGGTAATGGGAATTGTTAACGACAGTCTGGCGGGAAAGTATCCGGCCCCCAGAGGTATACAGAATAAGATCGAAGCTTAGGGGCTTAGAACCGGTGGCCTTGCTTTCGTCTACCTTGAAATCTCCGTAGAGCAGGTGCCCGCCACCTGTTTGCGCGATGGCTGGTGTTTGAAAAACGACGGTCAATAATGTCAGGGTCAGAAGCGTGCACCTGAGTATGGTCCGAAGATTGGTGGGAGCAACAGGTGTAAAGGTACAAATCATGATGGTTCCTCAACAAGGAAATAGGGCCGGAAACAATTAAGGTTCCGGCCCATGAGCTAAGACAGGTGAAATACCTTAGAAGGAGTAACGGAAACCGAACTGCATTACTCGCGGTGTCCCCTGAATGCCCGTGAAATTCGACCAATTCGAGGGTGGAGTAGCGGTGCTCGGATCGAGCGTAACGCCCGTGCCTGTCCGGCTGATATCCATCTTTCCGAAGTGCTGAGTATTTGTCACATTAAATGTTTCCCAGCGGATCTGGAGCTTGTGGTTTTCACCCCAGGGGAGACCAAAGGACTTGCTCAGGCCGAGATCCAGACTGACATAGCCGGGCAACCTGAAAACATTGCGATCTCCCGACTCGCCGGGGAATGCGTTTCGGAAGCTCTGATAGGCGCCCACTGGATCGCAGCCAAAGAGTTTTGGTGCGTCCGCCCCGCCTCGATTTGGACAGGATTGCAAACGCCTGGTCCTCACTACATTGCTCTGCGCATTCCAATTGGTGGCCCAACGGGCGTCGTCGAAGAAATTTGGAGCCGGCAACCCGGAATTCCAGCGGTAGATACCCGCTATTTGCCAACCGCCGAGTATTCCATTTACCACCTTGTTGGAATCGCTGAGGAGCCATTGGCCGCGCCCGATTGGCAAGCTCCAAATAGCATTGACGTTGATGATATGGCGGACATCAAAGTCGGAATCAGCGTACCAATCGTGCTGCCTGATAGGATTCAGGAGGAACCCGTTTCCAAAATTGGCACCCGGGATTCCGCTGGTCTGCAAGCCTGAAGCATCATCCATTGAGTGAGAGAGGGTATAGTTGAAATCAAGCGTTAACTTGTCTCCGAGTCGTTCCCGCAGCGAAACTGTACCCGCGTTGTACGCAGAGTTGCCGATACTGCTAAATGCGGCGAGAGCGCCATATTGTGGATTGAAGAACAGGTGTCCATTAATAGCCGTGTCAATGACATCCTGCGTGTCGGTCCAGTCGTTTCCATAGAATCCAAGGGCAACTGCATAAACAGACTGGGTTTGGTTAAAAGTCTCGGGGATGCAGAACGAGTCCGGATCCGCACATCCTGGGTTTCCAAAGTAGAGATCATTCGCCAGAGCCGCGAAATTTGCCGGAAGCAAATTGGCAAAATAGGGGATCTGAGTTACAGACGTGGCTGAGGTATTCTGCGCGCGCAGTCGTTCAAGGATGCCTGCCGCAGTGTACCAGTCCATACCTGAAGTTTTATCGACCAGGTTGTTCAGCGCCATGATATCGCGCTGCGCCAACAACTTGCGTCCCAACCTGCCAACATAGGACGTTTGCAGCACCAGTCCCTTAGGTAGTTGCCGTTCGAAGGTGAAATTCCAACTGTAGTTTATGGGTGCCACCAATGCTTCATCCAACGTCGATTCGATACGTCGAGAGTCGTTTGCCGCCTTCTGCTGTGGGAAGGTCAGCGCGCCCGGAATGGTTATTCTCGGGAGGCTGCGAACATCCTGAGCATAGCCAGTGAACAATGGAGCCGGACGACTGGAGATGTTATACGTGTTGGCCGAGATGGTGGTCTGGGAACTAAATCCGAGCTGGTTGTTCAGATCGAAGTTCACTGCCAACTGGTTGCCATAGTAGTCATTGGTGATACCAAATCCGCCGCGGAGAACGGATTCATGATTTGTGCCAAACAACTTTGCCAGCATGCCTTTCTTAAATCCTGGCGACCAGGCCACCGCCACGCGAGGCTGAAAATTGTTCTTGTCCCAACGATACAACGGTGTGCGGCCATTTGCCGGTCCGGATAGATCCACCGTGATAGAATCAAAGAACGGAACCCCGGCCGCAGCACTTGCTACCCTTCTGTTGAAATAGTCCGTGAGGGGGATATTGGGTTTAACCTCAAAGCCTTTAGTCTCGTAGACAGGACGGCTGAGGCCATAGCGTAGTCCGTAGGTAACGGTCAGGTTTTTACTCATTTTCCAAATATCCTGCCCGTACACGTCATACTCCTGGGTACGAAAAGTCCGAGCAGTTGACGTTCCCGCTGTCTGAATCGCTCCGCTATGATCAAACGTGAATCGAGCAGTGTATTGAGAGTAGCGACCAATCAACGCTGTTGCAGCGTTCTGCACCGCCGATTCGAATCCATCGGCGATTGGTGAGAAATTATTTACGGTATCGGAGAGGATGGCACCGGCGCCACCGGCATAGAAGGACGGATTAGTGACTGCGGAGTCATAAGCATTGCTAAAACTGATCCGATTGTTGCTGATTAGGCGAATGTTCCCGCCAAATTGGAAGGTATGACCTCCTTTTACCCAGGACAGATCGTCCGTGATGTTCGTTACCGGCGTCTTGCGACTAACAGTTCGTGAGAAAAGTAATGGAGAAAAGACAAAGCGAAAAGTAATAGCATTGGCCGCCGAATCGCCGCTCTCAGAGAAAGCTTCGCGCGTAAGTCCGTATCTGAAGTTATTCACGATCGAGTTGTTCACTGTCCATGTGTGACCAACAACTAAGCCCATCGGATGCGACCAGGTGTTAGGAGCGGGGGTGTCGGGAAATTGTGGCACGCCACCGATCAGATCGTAGATCACGTTTGCCCGTACGAATATTTGTTGCTTCGACGTCAGGTTCAAGTCGAACCGTGCGGAGTGCGAGTTGAGCTTTACCGGCGTAGGAGCATTAAAGCGAAAGCCAGCGGTGTTCAGCTGGACACTAGAGGTGCTATCGCCAACGTCGAAGTTGTTTGCCGGATACTTTGCGGCAGCCGCAGCGAGCGCTGCAATTGCAACCGGATTGGTTCCAACGGTCGCACCGTTTGTAGAAAAGATGGTATTGACCTGCGCTCCGCTTAGGGTAGTTACTCCGCCCGAAGGATTGACATAGCGCAGCTGTCCCTGGCCCATACTCGCGAGAGGAACCACTCGAGTAACGCCCTGCTGGCTGGCATCCCGGCGTCCTTCAAAGCTATAGAAAAAGAAGAATTTGTCCTGCTTAATCGGGCCACCAATGGCTCCACCAAATGTGTTTCGGATTAGTTTCGGCCGCCTTAATCCGCTGCGGTTGTTAAAGAAGTCATTCGCAGTGAAGATCGTATTACGGTGACTCTCAAACAATGCGCCATGGAAATCGTTGGTGCCTCCCTTTGTCACAAGGGCAATCTGGGCCCCGGAAGATCGGCCCTGATTGGCGTTCGGATTTGAGGTGGTAACTCTGAATTCCTCTACTGCCTCAGCATTCAAACGAATGACTGTGCTGGTAGACGGGGATGTTAGGACCAGGTCAGACTCAGTTGCATCGCTCGATGCGGTTCCGCTTGCGGCGCCAATCTGATTTGTCTGGGCGTCATTAATATCTACACCGTCGAGCGTAACATTGGATTGATCGCTGCGAGCTCCGGATACGTAGCCTTCTCTGGTCACCCCCGGTTGCAGCGTCAACAGTGATACAACGTTGCGAGCTTCAAGCGGTAACTGCGTAATCTGTTTGTTGACGAAATTGTTGCCGAGAGTAGCGTCATCGCGGTTGATGAGCACCTCCCCAGCGCCTGCAGCGACCGTCACCGACTCGTTGAGGTTGCCGACCGCCATCTCAACATCCACCGCCGCAGCTTTGGCCACCAATGCGTGAACGTCTGTGATCACCGCCTTCTTGAAGCCCTTTGCCTCGACGTCCAGGCGATAGTCTCCAACCTGTATGAAATCGAAAGAATAAGAGCCATTTTCGCTACTTGTAGTCGTACGTGAAACGCTCGTCCCCATGTTGGTCAAAGTCACAGCGGCCCCGGCTATCACGTTACCTTGCTGATCTTTCACGACACCGCGCACTGACGAAGTACCTTGTTGGGCGACGGCGATCATTGAACACACCACTAGAAGGAGAAGCGTGCCCATAATCGAGGCCGAGCTTCCCAGAAGAGTTTGTCTTTTCATGGGTTCCTCCGAGGAAAGATGTTTGGTTACTAAGAACCTTTATGGAATCCAACTGGATTCAAGTGCAACGCGATTAACCTACTAAGTGCTGCTTTCACGATTTTTTCGTCAAGACGAAAAAGGACCGGCAAGAGAACAGTTGCGGACACCGATCGAGTGCCAACTCTGGGCAAACTAACTCAAAGATCTTGAGGATCGACGCGTCGGGAGAATCTAATTCGATGTTGTTGCCTGCAGTTATCGTTCCGAAATGAGTGCCGGACGAAGGCTATATTAAACTATTGGAAATTTCAATCTTTATGTGCCGCCTCGGGCTGGAGGCCCAAAGTTATCCAAAAATCTAGTACAAATTTTTGGATAAATATAATAGATCCGGGAGTACGACTGGCCCACAAACCAGCCGCGAACAACAGAACGGATTAACGCGAACAGAGGGTGGGCCTATTCGCGTAGATTGGCTCGATCAGCAAGATGGACAAGCTTCCAAGCACTAGTTACGCAATGTTTGCGGAGCTACATAGCGAACTGACTTCAGTTCCGCCAGGGCTTCGAGCTTCTCAATTGGCAATCGTCCGATAACCAGCTTCGCAGTCTTAGGATCAAGTACAACTTCAAAGCCAAGTGCTTTGAGTGCAGCCAAAGATTCTGCAGACTTATCGGTGAGCCAAACTTGTACCTCCGCCTTCCCGTCGCGAATGAACTTCGCCTCATCAGCTCCAGCGGCCGCTTTGTTTTTCAAACGATCGACTACGGCAAGAATTGTTGGGTGCAGCCTGGTCTCCAATGCCGCGCGTTTCATTTCTGCCGGCGAGTACACCTTCACAGACTCATCGACCCCGTCGATAGCTGCCAAACGTTCGACGGCCAGCGCTGGTGGTGCATTCGCAGGAAGAATCTTGCTAGAACCGCCGCTGCCGCCTGCTGATCCAGATCCACTACCGCCACCACCTCCACTCCCGCGTCGAGACCTTGCCTTCGGGGCGCTACCAGCTCCCGATTTCGTGATAGCGCCGGCTGACATTGCCCGACTAAACGAAAAGTTCTGCGAATTGATGGTGCTGGCGTCATAAACCGTGAACAGTCCGGTAGGACCGCCCTGACCGCGCGAGGCATCAACAGCTTCACGATTCACACCTTCCGGCACTTCCACGGGCACATCGATTCGTCGCGGCTGGCCGCCGTCAGTTACGATCATCTCCTCGACCGCGACGAAAGAGGTGAACTGCGTCATCAGGCGATACTCGAGTCCCAGATTGGCAATCGCCTCCTTCAACTCCGGTTTCATTTCGCCCCGCTGTGCGCCGCTATAGTCCTGGCCCATCAAATCGTCGATACGTTGCCGGGCCCAGAGCGATGAGAGCACGTTGTGTTGAGCTTCGGCCTCGGGAAAATCCACCGCGATCTCGCGAACGAACTCCCGGCCTGACATCTTTCCTTTCAAGCGAATCACGCCGTGAGCCGCGCCCGTGTAGCGACCACTAAGGATCACAGGCTTGGCGCCGAAGAGATCCGGAATGCGTTGCGGGTAAACATCAGATACGGGCAGGCCGTTCCAATCAACCGAGATGTCCGTTAACAACGGATTGCGCACGCGCTCGTGAAAACGTCGCGCCGCCGCCGAGCCATCGTCGTTGAGTGCGACATATTCCACTTCACCGCGACCGTATTCAGACATCTTGTCCAACAAGAATTTATTTACGGAACCGCCGATGCCGAATCCAAAGACGCGCGCGTTCGGATGCTTCTGCACCTCCGAGATAATTTCCATCTCGTTGCCGACATAGCCATCAGTCATGAAACAGACGATGCGCACGTGGTCCTGCGAATCCGTCCCCTCGAGTGAAGCCTGGATCGCCTTCATCATCTCGGTGCCGCCAGAGCCAGACCTTTCTGAAAGGAACGCCTGAGCCTTCTTCAGGTTTGCCGGAGTTGCCGCCACTGGTTGCGGAAACAATATATTCGTATCACCCGCGAAAGTTATTAGATTGAAAGTGTCGGCTGGATAAAGACTATCGAGTGCAAGCTTCATGGTCTCCTTGGCTTTCTCGATGGGAAAGCCACTCATCGAACCCGAAGTGTCGAGCACAAAAACCAACTCCTTAGGTGTTACATCTTCGGCAGTGACGCGATCAGGTGGCTGAAGTATCAACGTGAAGTACCCGCCCTTGTCCGAGCGATGGGTCAGCAAAGCATCCTGGATGTTTTTCCCCGCTACGTCATAACTAAGAACAAAATCCTTGTTAGGAATCATTGCACCACTCTTCAGGCGCACGTGGGCGCTGTGTGCGTTTAGTCGCTCAAGTTCGACTTCGTGCGATTTTCCCTTGATCTCATCGATCGGCAAGCCGGCGTCCAACGTGATGTCGAGTGAGATGTCGTGACCGGCTCGCATTCCCTCTGGCGCGAGTTTCGGCGAAATGCGGGAGGCGTCGGGAACCTGAGTCGTATCCGGGGCTGTCCCACTTCCCTTCTGGCCGGTCGCCGCTCCCGGCATATAACGAGGACCAACTACCATAGGAAAGGAAAACTCATACGACCCCGCTTCATATTTCAAAGTCTCGACGTAGCTGATTGTGATCGTGACCTTCTCACCCGGGAGAATGTTCGCCACGGATTGCGTGAAAATGTTCGGACGTTCCTGGTTCAGCAGGCTGGCGACCTGCCCACCTGATTTCGCTGCGTCATAAACTGCCTGCGCCTCTTCTCGACGCAAAATTTTTCCGCGCACGGTGCGCTCGCCGACCACCATTGTCATATCGTCAACGGCCGCGTTTGCCGGCAAAGGAAATACGTAGACCGCTTCGATCTTTTCCTTGAAAGGGTTTTCAAATTCCTGCGTGACGTTTACGCGCGAGAGAAAGCCACTGATCTCAACTTTTACGTCAGTGTGTTTGAGCGGACAGATCGCTTTGGGTTGGCCGCTGCCATCGACAACCTGAAGAGTGCCTCGAGTTTCTCCTTGTGCTTCGGTCGCCTGGGCGTTGCCGGTTTGTGACAACGATCTAAACGCGGCAATCGCGAGGATCGCCGCGACGGTGACTGCCAATACTGCGATCGACCTGAAAAAGAACTTCCGGTGCATAGTCTTCTCCTTACATTCGTCGAAGGTACCTTCGAGGTCCCGAGCGACCGCGCGCGGGTGGTTTGAAAACCAAAAACGATCCCAGGGTTCGGTCTTTTGCCTCAGTTCGTCTGCTTCTGGATAGAACGCGAAAAGAGGATGAGCTTGCAGTTGAACTAACCGATTGATGCGCTTCCTTTGGATTTGGATGGCTACAACACCCCCGTCGCTCTAGTAAAGATTAGTGTCCTAATTTGGTTTCTCTGTAACGCAAACTGTTAGTTTGCGCCCGCGTTGAATGCCGTTCAGCATCGCAAACTAACAGTTTGCTTTACAAATTAGGACACGACGCTAGTAAAGATTGAAGTTGTATTCCAACTGCATGTAAACGTTCACGGGACGACCGTCTCTAGTTGCCGGACGAAACCGAATCAGCCGCGCCGCGGCAATCGCTCTTTCCGTTAAGCCAAATGGCAGCGACTGGACCGCGCGAATGTTTGTGACTTCGCCGGAACGCGAAAATACAACGCGCAAGACTACGCTGCCGGTGACTGCATTCCGGCGCGCTTCTTCCGTATATTGTGGTTCGGGTTTCGCGAGCACTCGGGCGCGCTCGGTTACTTGCGGGGCTGGATAGACCCGATCCGGATCGCCAACGTTGTTTCCCTGACCGCCGCCCGGTCCGCAACAACCCAATCCCTTGCGATTGTCGCCGATGTTGCCATCGCTACCCGCTCCAAAACCTGGCCCGTGGCCCTCGCCAATTCCGGTGCCGGCGGCCGTACCCATTCCTCCAAGTTCGCCTGGTCCGTTCGAGGGTGTCGATGAGTGTGATCGCGGATCTCCGTAGAGTGCCGCCGGCAGGTTTTGCCATAACGCCGGATCAATGTCGATGCCGGCAACAGGTAGTGCTGACTTTTGAACTGGAGGAAGCTTGGGAATCGGGGCGGCTATTTCTGACGGTCGTGGCGGTTTGCCAACCTGCGCTGGCGATAGATCGTTCAGTCCGCCCGAGCCTCCGCCGGTGGAACTCTTTAGCTTTTGCCCTGAGCCTTCACCTTTGGAGCTTCGAAATCCAACCCGTCCCTTCCTTCCAGCGCCGACGCCTTGATCTTCTTTGTGGGCACTTGGAGTTTGCGCGAGATCGACGATTAGTCTGGTTTCTTCGTCATCATGTCGGACAATAAGATCTCTTCTTGAATGGTTGTCCAACAAAACCAACAGCATGACCGCCGAAAGAATGACCAAGATTGCAACCGCCAACGAAGCCATTGCGTTTGGCGTGGCTGCTCGCCGCAGCTGCAACCAACCCTCCAATAAAGTGCTTCGGCCAAACTCAATCGGATCGTTTTTCCAGGCGGCCCATGCCAGGCGCAGTTGGTAGATTAGAAAACGCAGCTCTGTCGTTAGTCGCTCAAGTAGGCTCGCGCCATCGAGCATCGTGACGCGAAACTCGCGTTGGTTTTTCATGAAGGTCTCCTGTTGTAGGGTCGAAAGCGGGGAGACGCCTTGCCAAACCGAGACTGCGGGTAAACGAAAGGGCGAACGAACAGACTTTCAACTTTGAAGCAGACTGGTGGACTAGCGCCGCTTCAACTCGGAAAACTATTGTTCGGTTGAAGTCTTATTACTTATTACCGGGCGGGGTTGAAAAGTTACGCCGGTGAGGCGAATTTTGGAGTGCGCCGACCTGTCGGCGCTTTGGTCGCTGGCGACCTGTCGCCAGCGGCGTCGCGACAGATCGCGACCGACGAAAGCGGTGAAGCGCGGTCCCCAGCCGGGCAGCCCGGCTGGGGTTCTTGTCAGGTCACCGCACTCCGAAAGGTTGAACTACTGCATCAGTGCGCCAACAAACTACGCGTTTGACAGTATTGAAACCCGTACGTTAACTTAACCACTTGCAATAATCCTCCAGCCGCTCGCTTGCATCGGTCCCGTTCGTCTAGTGGCCTAGGACACCGCCCTTTCACGGCGGCGACACGGGTTCGACTCCCGTACGGGACGCCAGCATTCAATCCTCGCTCGAATCTCTGCAAGGACCGAACCCAGCTTGAACCGTATTGAGTTGACCCTAGGAAAGCTTATCGCTGTAGACCAAGGACTAAGGACAGGCACTGAACAATCCAAGACCGGAGAATGACTGCTGACTCGCAATCATCCTCCGGGCAATTTCCTCTCCATACTACCCGACCAGTGTAACGATCGATTGAGCGGGAATCGTTACCGTGAATGTCCCTCCGCCAACCGGAATCGGGCTGAGTTGAACTTGATTTTCAGTTGCCGAGGTACGGAACGGCGTTACGGTCGATGGAGACGACGCCAAATTGGCGAGGGTGACCGTCGCGGTGATGGATTGCTTAGAGCTGTTTGTCAGAACCAGAGCAACTATGCCGCTGGCAGGGCTTACCGCAGTCACTTGTAAGTTGGCACTGGTGGAGCTAGAACCCAGCATCACTGACCCGGGCCGGATGAATCGGCTGAAGTTCCCCAGAGCATATGCACGCTTTGGAACTTGATAGGTCCAAGCCGTGTTGCTGTATGAGATTACTCCGCCATTCCCACCGCTGAAGTCCATCGCCCACCAATAGAACCAGGCGTTTAAATTGCCCAGGTTCAGCGCTCTATAGATCGACTTGGCCACTCCTAAAGCATCCGAAATAGTTCCGCTATAGCTTCTGCCGAAATACACCTCGGTTTGCCAGAAAGGTTTGTTGTACTGCTGAACCGCCTGAGAAGGGTCGCCGAGGTCGCTGGTCTGCGCGTAGCCGTGCGTAGCCATAATGTCAACGTCAGCGCGCATGGTTGCGTCGTTAAGGATTGGAAATCCCCAGTTGCTGTCAAAAAATGACGCGCCGCCATAGACTGCTGGCTCGGGCACCATAATCTTGGTGGTCAATCCGGCGTTCTGCATTGCAGGCTTAAGGTGTCCGGTGACAAAGCTTATGAACTGGGCGGGAGTATAATTCGCGCTGTCATAACTGGGGCTCGTCGTTGGTTCATTCTGCACGCTCCAGACATTGATATCCTGACCAAGCGACGCTTTGGCATTCTGTAGCCACAGCACCGACGTGTTGGCTAGATCCGGATAGTACTGGGCCAGGACCGAGCCGCCGTTCGAACAGGAGTTGTTGTCTTTCATGAAAGCGGGCGGAGTCCAGGTGGTAACTAAGAACTGGTTCACTCCATAGGTGGATTTCACGCGGTTCATCCACGAGATCTCCCCTTGAATCAAGGGATGATTCCAGTCATATGTTGCTGGGGATGGATTGAATTCGCAAAGCATGGAACCCGCGCGAATAATGCTCAAACCCGCGCTTGGCGACGTTGTTGAATACAGAGTATTCAGGATCGCCGTCTGGTCGGCCGCAGAAAAATTTTGAAGGTCCGAAGCTATCCAGGTAATCGAGGCACCGAATCCTGCGAGGGTTTGCTTGCGCTGATTATAGTCGACAATTACCGTCGCGTTTGCCGCATAGAGTTGCTGACTGAAAACGCCAATCAGAAGCAGTGCTAATAGCCTCTGCAATGATGCTTTGTTTTTGGTTACTGTTGCGCGAATTGCCGTTGCGGTTTTAGTCATTTGTTGGATCGGCCGCGTCTGAGCGACCCCTCCCTTCATGAGGTTGATAAAGCCTGAAGACTACATCCTTCTCGCGCAGTACACGGATGTGTATGCGTCGCCTGCATGCCTTTCTCGTCCGAGCCTCTCGCAGTGAGCGTCGCTATAATTAGTAACGGCTTTCTGCCGCGTATGCAATAGCCCAAAAGAAATCCTAGTATGAATCTCATTGTCAGTCTCACTTATTTGTACACGAATAGAAACAAGTAGCACTCTCCGCTACTGGTTTCGTGGAATGGCTCTTTGTGGGGAAACGTGAGTTGGCTCTTGAATGCAAAGAGACGCCTAACGCGCGTCCATTAAGGGTCCATTAACAATTCCTCCGAGCACCTTTGACTACCTTACGGTGCTATCCATGCCGAGGTCTCCTTTGAATTCCTATAAATCGCTTCTCTTTCACGGCGGCGACACGGGTTCGACTCCCGTATCGGACGCCACAAGCCAAAGTCATTCAGCTGGTTCACGGATTGAGAAACGTCAACCGTAGGCTCCGCAGACTTCCGTCGAATAAGCAACCGCTATTCCCAGCCGCAAAATCGACGGGCTATTTTCGATCGTCTGTTGAGCGGTTCAATTTCTTCGGAGCATGGTGGTTGTGCGCCGGAACCGGGACGTCTTGGTTGAGTTCCGTATAAAGTCGAGCAGATACGAATTCAATCACCAACCGTTTCCCAACCGGCATACTTGGGAAATTTCCACAGGCTTCGCTGCCGTTGAGTGTAAACAAGAGCGCAACTGAGTATTCCTAGGCCTGCCTTGTCGGGTTATCCACGTCACCCATGAACAGAGGGTTCAGCGCCGAGTTGTTAAGCTGCACGATCGGCGAATTCGCGACGTTGACGTTAGGCATATTCGATACGCTGATACTACCCGCGACGTTCGTCGTTCCTTGCGCCACGACCGGTACCAGATTGGCAGTTGTGTTAGTGATGACCACATCCTTGTCGGTTACCGCGTTACTCGATGGGGGAGGCGCTCAACAGGATTGAGCCTCCGGACAGCGCGAGTGCGCACAAGGCAATCAGATAAGGTCTGGTGTTTTTCATATTCCTCTCCTTCCTCTGGTACGCGATTTTTCGCTTAGTGTGGCGCAGTCAGCGAGTGCTTTGAGAAGAACTCCCAGGCCGCATCGGTAGCTGATATTTCGTTCGTCACCGCGTTTGGCCAGGCGTGAACACCGTTGATGACGGATTTCAGGACAACGTTGCTGTTGGCAAAACAGTCGTCATAACTCGCCGTGACTACGTTCCCGCCCGGGCTGGTGGCGATTTGGGATTCGCCCTCACACCGGTTTGCCTTCGTCCAGTAGTTCACTGCGTCGGCCACTGATCTCACATCGAGTTTGTCAGAACCCTCGGAGGCTTTGCCGCCACAGTAGAGGACGTGCGTATCAGCGAGCCCGTGAAAGATGATCACCGGAATCGATCCGGCGGCATTCGGTATGTACAGGAAAGGCCCGTCGGGCTCGTTCGCTTCAGGGCGAGCGCCAATCGCGCCTGAAACGACGGCAATGCCCGCCAGCAGGTCCGGTAGTTCCGCGCCCAGTCGATGGGTCATGGCAGCACCACTCGAGAATCCGGCGGCATACACGCGCCGATCGTCCATGCGCAGGTTGGCTTCTAATTTCAGTATCAGCTCGCGTACGAACGCAACGTCGTCCACAGTAAGGTCGAACTCCGGGTTCGTGCCGGTGTTCCAGGCGGCGGGATCGGAAGGGCAGCCGCAGCTATAAAACGGCGAAGCCGGACCGACCGTCATGCCCTGAAGGTAAGCGACGAAGAAGCCTTCTGCCTCCGCCTTTTCACTGAACCGAGTTGTGCCGATCATTGAGGCCGCCGTGCCGCTGAACCCGTGTAGCACGAGCACGAGCGGCAGCTTCTTATGGCCGTCATAACTCGGCGGTACGTAAAGGATGTAATGTCGTATCGTGTGGCCCACCGGAATTGTTTCAAGGTAATGGTTGGGCGGTAGTTCGGGCGTAGCAGCGCGCGTGCGAGGCGCCTGCCAGAATGCCGCGGTCGCCAGCAGCGAACCGACGGTGATGACGATTGATAACCTGATAAATATGTTTCTGCGAGTCATGATTCTTCTCCTCTCGATGCCACGGCACTCTTCTGTGTAACTACGGTCATAGAGCCTGTGAGCTAGTCCTGGAAGTGGTTAAACTTTTCGAGGATCGCCTTGTGCTTGTCGAGCTCGGTCTTGTCGGTCGAGGGGTTGAGCCGTAGAGCTTCCGCCTGCGCGACTTCGTCAGCGAAGCTGACCACAGCCTTGCCGTCGATCGTTACCTGGTCAGATAGCTCGATACCTCCGTTGGCGAAGTTCAGCCACGCGGTCAGCAGTTCGCGGTCAAAGTCTCTGACGGGCTGATCAACTGCCGGATCCGGCTTCAGCACCAGGAACGCCGACGACATGTCGTGCGCGTCTCTCGTCTCGGAGAAGACGCTGCTCATGAAGTTGACGATCACGAGGTAGCAATCAAGCGTGGCCTGGTCGAAGTCGTGGTTCCCGCCGGAATCGTACTGCTTCTTCCAGTAACCGTTGTCCTTAGCGCGGTCGCCGTTGCCGACGATAACAACGGAGATGGAAGCGACCGCTGACAACCCGCCATCGTCGTCGCGTGCCGAGAAGCGCGCGGTATAGAGGCACGGCATGGCATAGACGTGAACCTTCTCGTCGACCACGGTGCGCGGATGGACGTCGGGAGACTGCGGCGGGTCCGGGGTGGAGCCGTTGTCGAAGGAAGTGGTGGAGACGATCATGCCATCGCCGAAATCCCACTTGGTAATACGGTCGTCGGAGCCCGGGTCGAACGATGTGCCTTTGAAGTGGACCGGGTCGCCCGCGTGTGCGATCAAGAGGCCGCTCGTGACAATCTGGGCATCTGGATTTACGTTCGTAACGACGGCAGTGGTCGAAGTGCACACCGTCGCATCGTCGTCCGAGCCGCAGACGTTCACCGTGTACGTGCCGTTGTCGCCATACACGTGCTTAGCGGTGAACGTCAACTCAGCAAGTCCGTGCGGTGTCGACTTGTAGTTGCCCGACACAGGTATCGGCCCACTGCCGAAGTCGATCGTGACAGACAGCGGATCTTTCCATCCCGGATCGGTGACGGTACCTTTGATCGTCGAAGCAGAGTTCTCAGGTACCGGAGCTACCGGGTTCAGCGTCACGGTAGGCGGCACGTTCACAACGGTCACTGTCGTCGACGCAGTGTCCGTCGTCCCCAATTGGTCGCTCACGCGCAGGGTGACGGTGTTGCTGCCGTCCTGGCCGACGCGGTCAAATGTCGCAGTCACTCCGGGCGTCTCGAACGTTCCGTTGTCGTCAAGATCCCAATCGTCAGAGTAGACCGCATCGCCTTTCGCCGTGTCTGGATCGGAGCTGCCAGTGCCGTCGAGGATAATGTCCTGACCTTCTTGCGTGGTGTAGGGGCCGCCGTCGTCGGCAACCGGCGGCCGATTAATTTCACTTGCTTTCGGCAGGAGCCATGTGCCTCGACCCATCGTGCCGATCAGCAGCACGTCGTCGGTCGCGTCGTAGTCGAGCGTGTAGGCGACGGTGTTCGGAAGCTCGCCGATGAGCTTCGCCCAGTGATGAGAGGTGGCGTTGGCGTCTGTCACATACACGCCGTCTGAGGCGCCGACGACGACGGTCGACGCAGAACCGGGGATGAACGCGACCGAGCGCAGATTCTCCGCGCCAGCTGTCGCCAAGTCGCCCGTAATGGTCTCCCAGGTCGCGCCCGCGTCCGTCGTGTGGAAGACCGAGCTTGTGCCTACGACCCACGCCGACTGCCAGTCTTCGGGGTCGAGACTAATTCCCCGCACGAGCACTCCCGGATAGGCGGTAAGTTTGGTAACTGAGTTGCCGGCCGACTTGCGCAGGAACAAACCTGAATCGCTCCCGACCCAGAGGACTTCTGGGTTATCAGCGCCGCCGCTGCGTCCGCCGTACGCGATCGCATACGCCTTGCCTTCGAGACCGGAGATGCGCGAGAGGTTCTCGCCTCCATCCATCGACTCGTAGATGCCTTTCGTCGAACCGTCGAGCTTGGGCTCGTCGTCGGTAGCGATCACGAGCCGCTTCGGGTGCGCCGTGTCCTCCACTTGGTCGGCCGCGATCGGGACGTAAGGGAATGTGGCAATACCCGGGTCGTATCCTTGGTCGTTCGAGGGGCCAAACGTCTCGTGCGCCAGGTCGTAGCTCGTGCCTTCCACCCTCAGCGCCGGTTGCACCACGGTGCAGACGTTGCCCGACGCGCACGACTCTCGCGTGAACCGCAGCAGCTCGGCTGACCCGGGCCAGGCGCTGTAGTAGCGCGTCGACGGGCTCCCCCAGTCCGCGATCGCGACCGACCCGCCGTCGTCGTCCTGCACCTCAACCCACTCTAAGGCACCCTGTGATGGCTGCTCGGGCGTGCCGATGTCCTGCGTCCCGCACAGTGCGACGTGCGACACGTGATCGTACGCGCAACTGTGGGTCTCAGTTATGGCAAGGTTGCCGATGATCGAGTACCAGTCAAAGAACGGGGTCTGCGGGAAGGGCCGCACGAAGATGCCGCCGTCGTCCGCTTCGAGTAGGAAGTCGGCAGAGTTGATCTCCATGTCGCGCGAGTCAACATGTCCGCTCGTGCCGTTGGGGGTTCCGGTCGAACCGCCGATCGAATCGCATTGCGAGCCGATCGGCTTGCTTGAGTCGCAGCGGTAATACTTCTCGCCGCCCAGCTCTTCCTTGCGTCCCGTGATGTAGAAGAGGTGCGCGTCAGTCGGATCGGTCGTCATCGCCATGAGGCTGCGGCCCGACTCCTTGATCGCGTCCGGGATCCCCATCTTCGTCCAGGTCGCATCGTCAGCGTTCAACCGGAGGAGGTGCGAGAGTCCCGCTTCCTGCACGGCTGCGTAGACCGGATTTGCCCCAGCCGGCGAGACAGCAAGCTGGATCTTATCCGCAGTATCCACAACGTCTGAGGACGTAGCGCCGCCGAAGTCGCCGCCACCGAGGGCTTGCCATGTCTCGCCGCCGTCCGGGCTCGTGTAGACGCCACCGCCGCTCCCAACGAACGCCGCGTAGAGGCGTTGAGAATTGGAAGGATCGCCGGCAAGGTCCGTGGCCGCGAGCGCCGGTAGCTCCGATACAAGGCTGAACGACGCCCCAGTGTCGTAGCTACGCCAAATCCCGCTTGACGTTGCGACGACGATGGCTGAGCCCCGCGGCAGCGCGTCGTTGACGCTGCTCCCGCCGAGCTCTGTCTCGCCAAGATCGGTCCAGGTCGTTCCGCCATCGTCGGTGCGCAGGATCCCGGTCAGCTTCCCGCTGATGCCACTAAAGGAGCTTGACGAGCCGATGCCCGCGACCAGCGTTTTGTAGGACGAATCGGTCGGGTCCAGTTCGAGCGACCTGATCGACAGCCCTGGCATATGGTCGGTCAACGGTGTCCAGGTCGGTCCGCTGGGATCGAACGCCAAAGCGTTGGTAGACTTCCACACGCCGCCGTTGACGCTGCCGATCCAGACAGTGTTAGGGTCAGTCGGGTGGGTGACGATCGCCTGCACGGCACCTGCAACTCGGCCGCTGCCGTCGGCTGCATACGAGTTGCCGCCGGTGATCCCGGCGGGGCCATTGGCTACGAAAGTCTCAGATCGCGTCGCCGGTGCGCTCAACAAACTCGCCGACGACGGACCAATGGCGCGGGCGCGGCGCGCTTGCCAAATCGAGCCCGTCGCGATGGCGAGCAACGCTGCGACTGCGGCGGCGCATGTTTTGGTCAAGGTTAGTTTCGCTCTCATGGTCTTTCTCCTGATCTTTGGTCGTGCTAAGCGTTCATTTGTCGCTCTACAACTCCAAACGCGAGAAATTCACCCGAACGGGCGGATGTGCAATGAAAACGTAAGATTCGAGTGCCGTCTCCCTTTCGGGACAGGGATTAGGGCGAGGGCGTTAGCGAGGGTTGAGGACGCGCGTGTTAGAATTTTCGGCGCTCAATGGCCGACTCCCCAAATTCGGAAGACGTAACCGGACTACTGCTCGCCTGGAGCAGTGGCGACGAGTCTGCGTACGAGAGACTGGCGCCGCTGGTCTATGACGAGTTGCATCGTCTGGCGCATCGCTACATGAGGCGCGAGCGACCAGGTCATACTCTCCAGACGACGGCCCTGGTAGGCGAGGCGTATGTGCGGCTGGTCGATCAAAACGTGAAGTGGCAGAATCGCGCGCATTTTTTCGGCATCGCCGCGCAAATCATGCGCCGCATTCTGGTTGATTACGCGCGGTCGCAGGCCTATGCGAAGCGCGGCGGCGGCGCACAGAAAGTTGGACTGGACGAGGCGGTACTGATGGCGCGGGATCGCTCTGCCGAGTTGGTGGCCCTGGATGATGCGCTGAAAAGACTGGCTGAATTCGATCCGCGCAAGAGCCGCGTCGTGGAATTGCGTTTCTTTGGCGGGTTAACGGTGGATGAGACGTCGGAGGTACTCGGCGTGTCAGCTGACACCGTGAAACGCGACTGGAGCAGCGCCCGTGCGTGGCTATATCGCGAAGTGAGTCCAAACTATTGATTTGTCGTCCGACATCCCACTAGAATCTCTCGCATCCCCTTCAGTCCGAACCGTCCGGCCGAAACCGTCTCAGTTTTCTCAAGGGAACGGTGCACGCGATTGTGACTCCGGAACGCTGGCAACACATCGACGGTCTGCTTCAAGCGGCGCTGGCTCGACAAGCAGGCGAGCGCGCGGATTTTCTGGCAAAGGAGTGCGCGGATGATGAACTGCGCGCCGAAGTCGAGTCGTTGATCGCTTCACATGAATCTGCCGGCGACTTTCTGAGCCAATCAGCGATCGGGCTCGCTGCGGAATGTGTGGCCGCGCGGGGTCTGCTGGTCACCGGCCAGTTAATCAGCCATTACCGAATCATCTCGGCCATCGGCGCTGGAGGGATGGGTGAAGTCTATCTTGCCGCGGACACGATCCTGCGCCGGCGGGTCGCGCTAAAAGTCCTGCCGGCATATTTCAATCGCGAGGAGCAGCGCCTGCGTCGATTTGAGCGCGAAGCACTGCTGGCGGCGAACCTGTCGCATCCGCACATCTGCACGATTCACGAAGTTGGTCAAACCGTTGACGGCCACAACTTCATCGCCATGGAATACATCGATGGAGTTACGCTGCGGGAGCGTCTCCGGAAAGAGGCGCTAAGTTTCGACGAAGCAATTGATATTGTCACGCAAACCGCCCAGGCGCTGGCGCACGCGCATAAAGCCGGGATTGTCCATCGCGACATCAAGCCTGAAAACATCATGCTGTCGCGCGACGGCTATGTGAAGGTTCTGGATTTTGGCATCGCCAAACAGGCCACAGCGGTGGTGGGAGCGCCAGGCGTCGATCAATCGCTGTTCACGACCGCGAGCACGATTCCCGGAATGATTCTGGGAACCACGCCGTACATGTCGCCTGAGCAGGTGCGTGGGCTCGACGTTGATACGCGTAGCGACGTATGGAGTCTCGGCGTATTGATTTACGAAATGCTGTGCGGCCGTTCACCCTTTGCTGGTGAAACCCCAAGTGACTGCATCGCTGCGATTCTCGAACGAGAAGTGCCGTCAATCAGAGCGAACATACCTGACACGCCGCCGCAATTCGACGCGGTGGTGGCGAAAGCTCTGCAAAAGGATCGGCAATCTCGCTATCAGACCGTAGAGGAGATGTTGGCGGACCTTCGCAGCTTAAAAGATCCTCAGGCGCGCGCAGCATGGTTGTCGATACCGTCACCGCAAACAAACTCGGAGGCGGCAATTGAACACGACTTGCCTCAATCGTCGTCTGATACGAATCACAGTAATTCAGCCTTCGCTTTTTACCGTCGCGCCCGGCGAGGAGGCGTTGCGCTGCTGGCGATCGTGTTGCTTGCACTGATAGCAATACTCGCAATTTCGAAACTATGGCCGGCACGCAGGTCACCGTCCGCGTCGCCTGATCTCAGGATCACGCGGTTGACCGCAAGTGGAAATGTTGGCGCAATCGATCTGTCTCCGGACGGCAAATATGTCGCCTACAGCACCGCTGAGGGCGGTGGACGAGAGAGTCTGTGGCTCAAGCAGGTCGCGAACGGAAACACCGCGCAATTACTCAAGGCGTCTCAGGCGAACTTCATCGGCACAACCTTCTCGCCGGATGGAGCATTCATTTACTACGTCACAAAAAGCCGCGAGCATCCGTCAGGCGCGCTGTATCAATTATCGGTAAGGGGCGGTGAGCCTGAAAAAATTCTCGAGAACATCGACGGGCCGGTTGGGGTTGCGCCCGATGGCAGCCGCCTGGCCTTCGTCCGCGGTCAAAACGAACGCACTGAGTTGTTGACGGCAAAAACCAACGGCACTGATGTGCGAGTGCTCGCGGCTCGCAACTTGCCGGAATCATTCTCTATCGAGGGTCCGGGGTGGTCGCCGGATGGGCGGTTGATCGCTTGCGGCGGCCTGACCAAAGATAAGGGCAACATCTACACCTTATTCGGCGTGGAAGCGAATAGCGGCGCCGTTACCCGGCTGACACCGAAGAGTTGGGCCCGCGTCTATCGTGTTGTATGGAGCCGCGACGGCAACACGCTGACTTTTTTAGCCAAGGAAGAGTCAGGAGGGCTTACGGAAGTTTGGAAGCTGCAACTCTCCGACGGACAAGCCGCGAGGATCACCAATGACCTTGACGGTCACGGCACCAACAGCTTGGGCGTCTCATCTGTCGGCCCGTCGCTGGTGACGGCCAAAAGCGACATTCTCTCTACAATCTGGATCGTCCCTGGGACTGGCGATACGACCAAAGCGCGACAGATTACCTCAGGTGTCAATCGCGAAGATGGATCGTACGGTTTGTCCTGGACGCCCGATGGCCGGATCGTCTACACCTCGACGGCAGGCGGCTTTCAGGACATTTGGATAACGAACAGCGACGGCAGCGGCCAACGGCAACTTACGGCTGACAATCACGTTGATGCCGCGCCGGCAGTCGCGCCCGACGGCCAATACATCGTTTTCAAATCAGAGAGAAAGGGAGATCTGCTAAACCTCGCACACCTCTGGCGCATGAATCTCGATGGGAGTGGTATGAAGCAACTGACAAAGGGCGACGATCACATCCCACGCTGGGCACCGGATAGCCAGTGGATTGTCTATGATATGCCCGAGAATGCGGTGAATCATTTGTGGAAGGTCTCGAAGGATGGCGGTGAACCGATCTTGTTATCGAACTTGAATGCCGTGTGGCCAGACGTTTCACCTGATGGGAAATTGATTGCTTGTGTTCTGTTCGATCCACAGGACCAACGTTGGCGAATGGCGGTGTTGACATTTGATACCGGCGCGTTGATTAAGACCCTGGACTTTCCATCTCCAGGACTGCGCCGGGTGCGGTGGCGACCCGATGGCCGGGCGCTGATTTACACCGAAACCGACCACGACGTTTCTAACCTTTGGAGTCAAGAGCCGGACGGCGGTGCGCCTAAGCAGTTAACGGACTTCAAAACGGAACACATTTACCACTTTGATTTCTCGCTTGACGGCAAATGGATCGCTTGTTCGCGCGGCAATCAGAAGAGTGACATCATCCTCATTAAAAACTTCCGCTGAAGTCCGTTTTCTGAAGGAGCTCCCGTGAGCCGCTAATTCCCGAGTTCGTTCTGATGAGATTAGCAACTAAGAGATAGCCCGTAAGGGAATTGTTGGGTGCTGAGAGATCACGCGTCCATTAAGGGTCTAATAAGCATTCCCGTGAGTCCTTCAAATGCGGTAAAGTGCGATCCATGCCGCTAAGTTTCCTTGAATTACAATAGGTCCCTTCCCTTTCACGGCGGCGACACGGGTTCGACTCCCGTACGGGACGCCAACTATACGCATCTTCCGCGGTTACATGCCGCGCGCCGCCCGCCGCTCTCCAGATTGCGCCGTCAATACGAAAAAGAACATTGGCGCTAGCAGCAACGGTTACTGCCGACGCTCCCACTCGGGCGGAGCGGTTAGTTTTACCGTCATTGCGGCACGCCAACCGTTGCACTGCGTTGCGTGCAATTGCCGCTGGCATCACAGGCTTTATAAGTAATGGTGTAGGTGCGACCGCGTGGATCGTTGCCGGCGCGTTCAGCGCGGAGGAGAAAACTTCGGTCGAAGGTGCCAAAAGCCGCCTATACCCCTATTTCCTAACTGCTAATAGATCACTGACCACTTACGCGCTCCGGGTCGGGCGGCTGTTGGAAACCCGCGGCGAAGAGCGACGTGCGGCCGCTTGCGTTGTCGAAGACTTCCATCGTGGCGCGGCAAGGGTCGGGTGGGTATTGCCCGGCGTCGGGCTCGGGTGGCGCTTGCAACACGCGCACGAAAGGACGCAGTTGCAAGCGCGTAGGCGCCACATCTGCGTTGGTCGACGGCGGCGCGAAGATATCGCCATTGAGATCGAGAAAAGCCGACTGGCCGGCTTGTAACTCGACCGCGCGGCGAAGCGGTTGCCCGTCGCTATTGGTAAACGGTCTGCCATCAGCGTTGCGGAACGTGAGCACCACGCGGCACGGGTCGGGCGGTATTTGCCCGTCGACGGCGACTGCCAGGTTGACGATGTTGAGGCGGACGGTCTGCCCGCGCGTGACGCCGATCATGCCGACCGTGCGATCGTGGTCGGGCGGCTGGGCCGCGCGCACGCGGCGGACCCCCCAGGTTGCGGCGCTGGCCGCGATCGCGATAAATGCGATGGCGATTGAAAGTTTGGAAAAGATATTTCGTGTTTTCATTTTCGTGTCTCCTTGTGGGTGAAGAAATTCGTTTTCCGCGTCGGGTCAGTGCGTCTCTCAAACACGTAAGCGAGCAATCTCAGACGAACGCCCCATAGGCAACAAAAATGTAAGAATTGGCGAGGGTGAGTGGGCGAATAGGTTGAATACCAAAGACCGCGGCAATGTTAGAATTCGCCTGCATTTGAAGCGCCCGACATGGCTCAATCTTTAAGGAATGAAGTAACTGCGCTGCTCATCGATTGGAGCAAGGGCGACAAGGCGGCTTACGATAAGCTTGTGCCGCTGGTCCACGATGAATTGCACCGGCTTGCTCATCGGTACATGAGCCGTGAACGTCCCGGCCATACGCTGCAAACCACGGCCCTGGTTGATGAAGCGTATTTGCGTCTCGTTGATAAGAAGGTGCAGTGGCAGAACCGTACGCACTTCTTTGCCATTGCCGCGCAGGTGATGCGGCGCATCCTGGTCGATCACGCACGCGCACACGCGTATCAAAAGCGCGGCGGCGGCGCACAGAAGATCGAATTGAACGAGGCGATGGTGATGGCTCGCGAACGGGCCGCAGAGCTCGTCGCCCTCGATGAAGCACTGGAAAAGCTGGCGGAGTTCGACGCGCGCAAGGCCCGCGTTGTGGAGCTGCGATTCTTTGGCGGACTTACAGTCGATGAGACGGCGCGAGTGATAGGCATTTCGGCGAACACCGTCGATCGCGATTGGAGCACTGCGCGCGCCTGGCTATACAAGGAAGTAATGAGCGATGAGTGAACAACATTTCCGATTGCCAATTGGCGATTGGCGATTTGAAAGGAAACGTGTTGCGCTTTCAGGCGTTTGCTTCAACGTTAACGCCTTTGGGTGGTGAGTCGTCTTCATAAATCGGCAATTGGCAATCGGAAATCGACAATCCCATGACGCCCGAACGTTGGCAAAGAATCGAGGACTTGTTCCAACTGGCGCGCAAGCGCGCGACCGCGGAAGAACGCGCGGCGTTTCTCGACGGTGCTTGCGGCGACGACGTGCAGTTGCGCGCTGACGTCGAACAACTGCTCACGGCTGAAGATAGCGCCGGTTCGTTCATCAACACTTCGGCAGTGAAAATTGCCGCAGGCATGATCGCCGCCGATCGCGCGGCTGAGATGCGGGGGAAGAGCGTCGCGCACTACAAGATCATCTCGGCGCTTGGCGCCGGAGGCATGGGCGAAGTCTATCTCGCAAGTGACACTCGCCACGGCCGGCAGGTTGCCCTCAAGCTGCTTCCCGATCATCTGCTCAAAGATCCGGAACGCGTGCGCCGTTTCCAGCAGGAAGCTCGCGCCGTCCTCGCGCTCAATCACCCGAACATCGTGACTGTCTATGAAATTGGACAGGAAGAGGGAACGCAATACATCGCCAGTGAACTCGTGAAGGGCCAGACGCTGCGCGCACGGATGGCCGGCACGCCGCTGAAATTGGGCGAAGCGTTGGATATTGCATCGCAAGTTGCCGCTGCCTTGGCCGAGGCCCACCATGAAGGTGTAGTCCATCGCGACATCAAGCCTGAGAACATCATGCTGCGGCCCGATGGTTACGTGAAGGTCCTGGACTTCGGCATTGCAAAGCTGACTGAGCAGCAAACTCCTTCAATGCAAACCGAAGCCCCGACGCTGATGAAGATTCAGACGCGACCGGGAATGGTGTTGGGTTCGGCGCACTACATGTCACCCGAACAGGCGCGCGGTTTGCCAGTCGATGAGCGCACAGACATCTGGAGCTTAGGGGTTGTGCTTTACGAGATGATAACCGGGCGTGTTCCTTTTGATGGTGAGACGCCGAGCGATTGCATCGCCGCCATCTTAAACAACGAGCCGCCGTTACTGGCGCGGTTCGCGCCTGATTTGCCGGAAGGCCTGGAAGTGATTGTGTCGTCGGCGCTCACCAAGGATCGTGACGAGCGCTATCACTCGGTCAAAGAGTTTCTCGGCGCGATCAGGCGATTAAAACAGCGACTGGATGCAAGCGCGGAATTGGAACGATCAGCAGCGCCGCACACAGACGTTGTTACATCGAGTCGAAGTGGCGAAGCAGTCGCCGGTAGAACCTCGCAATCGATGCCAACAACTCAGCCGAGTGTTCATTCAACCTCGAGCGCGGAATACATCGTCAGCGAGATCAAGCGTCACAAGACCGGCGTGCTAGTCGCGCTGGCCTTCGTCGCCGTCGTCTTAGCCGGCGGCGGTTTCGCGCTGTACAAAATTCTAGGCGCAAAGTCCAGCACGCGTCCGCGCGCACCGAAGTTCACGGCGCTCACAAACGGGGGCAAGATCGGCGACCTGGCGGTTGAGGGTGAACTCTCAATGTCGCCTGATGGCCGTTACATCGCCTATGTTGCGCACCAGACTGTTGACGGCGCGCAGCAGAGCAGTGTCTGGGTCATGCAGGTCGCGACGAACACCCAGGCGCAAATAGTTGCGCCGTCGACTGCGGATTACAGTTCAACAGATTTCTCGCCCGACAATCAGTTCGTTTATTACGTTAGACGGGAGGCTCGGTCGTCTCCGCTGAATCTTTATCGCGTGCCCGTCATTGGCGGCACCCCCACGAAAGTGTTGGAAGATGTAACCAGCGCCATCACCTTCGCTCCGAACGGCAAGCGTTTCGCCTTTGTGCGCGACGAAGGCGGAAAACAAGAGGTTACCCAAATAATTGTAGCCAACACCGATGGCAGCGGCGAACCGACGGTGATCGCCGAGCGGAAGTCTCCCGATTTCTTATCCGAGATTGGTCCGTCGTGGTCGCCTGATGGAAAAATCATCGCTTGCGGAGCGGGCAGTTTCACTGGCGATGGTCGCAGGACGATAGTAGGAGTGCCGGCGCAAGGCGGCGCGGAAACGCGCCTCACTTCTGAGAGCTGGGCAGAGATTGGTCGCGTGCTATGGCTCGGAGATGGTAGTGGTCTGATTACGACGGCTAAGGCAGAACAATCGGATAATGGAATGCAAGTCTGGCAGATCTCGTATCCCGGTGGCGCAACTCGGAAAATAACCAATGACCTTAATGCTTACGGCAACGTAAGCCTTGGTATAGCTGCCGACTCAGGCAGCATTGCCACTGTCCAGACACGATTTGATGTGCAAGTTTGGGTTACTGCCCCGAACGAAGATGAAAGTCGCGCGAAACAGATTACGAAAGGCATCTTCGATGGTGTTACCGGTATTTCGTGGACGCCGGATGGAAAGATCGTTTACGTAACCGCCACCGGTGATCAGGTCGACGTTTGGCGTATCAATGCTGACGGCTCGGAGAAGAAGCAGATTACTTCCGACGCTTACGTAGAGGACTTTCCAGCGATTTCGCCTGACGGACGTTACCTGGTGTTCACTTCAAATCGCAGCGGCAGAAAACTTTGGCGGACAGACTTGGATGGGAGTAACCCGAAGGAACTAACCGAAGGGAACAGCTATGACTACTATCCGGCTTTCTCAACTGACTCACAGTGGGTCATTTTCAACAGCAACAGGGCTGGAGGCTTGAATGTTTGGAAGGTTGGCATAAACGGCGGCCCGCCCGTGCTACTCAGCAACCTGTTCGCCGCGTTTCCGGCTGTCTCGCCCGACGGTAAATGGATCGCGTGCTATCACGTGGACGAAAAGAACCCTTCTCAACTGATCATCTTTCCGTTTGAAGGCGGCCAACCTGCTAAGACAATCAACCTCCCGAGCACGCTCGGTCCTCATAACGGTCATCCGTCGTGGTCGGCTGATGGAAAATCCGTCATGTTCGTGAATCGGGCAAATAATATTACCAACATCTGGAGCCAGCCGATTGACGGCAGTCCACCGAAACCGATCACTAATTTCAAATCATTGTGGATTTACTACTATGCACCGTCACCCGACGGCAAGTTGATCGCTTTGTCCCGCGGAGATCAGTATCAGGACATCGTGCTGATCAAAGATTTCCGCTGAAGAGGTCTTCGGAAGAACCACCCGAGGTTGGTGGCTTATTCAGGCTTCGTTCCAGGATTCAGATTAGCAATCAAGAACGCTGCGGAACCGGATTTCTGTGTGCTGACAGATCGCACGTCCATTAAAAGTCCAATAAGCGTACCCGTGAGTCCTTCAACTGCGGTAAAGTGTTATTCATGCCGCGAAGTTACATTGAATTACAACAGGTCGCTTCTCTTTCACGGCGGCGACACGGGTTCGACTCCCGTACGGGACGCCAATTTCCTGAGCATTTTCGCGATCTCAACTGACATCAAGTAAATGAAACGTTACTCTCTGTCTGTCTCAGTAGTTCCCGCCGCCTAGAGATCTTTGCGAGACCCTTCTTAGAGCAGCCTGGATCTGAACGTTGGGTAAATTCTTTGCCACTTGCCAGACTTAATAAAGCTCAAATCGTTCATAGCACATAAACGCATTGACAGGGTGCAGTCCGCTCAGGTGTTTGTTGGTTAGAAGACGTATCATGGATTTGGTAGCAGCGGTTGGTCATATTCTTAGACTCCCTCTCGAAGAAATAATTCGCTGATCAAATCTGACCAAGCCTGCTCCTCACGCGCGGGCTCAGCTAAAACTGCCAAGCTCTTGCTCCACCTTCTTAGTTCTGCCAGATATTTAGAGGAGCTCTCCGCCCGGATCAATAGACGTGCTAGCTGAGTTGTATCCCCAACATCAAAATAACCTGGGTATCCTGCGCCCAGAATTCCGATGTTTCCATCAATGCGCGAAGCAAGAATCGGCACGGAAGCCGCTATCGCTTCCGACAACACGTTCGCGCCTCCTTCCATCCGGGATGAAAGTACACAGAGAGAACTCTTCTTGAGTATTTGGAGGGCGCGTGACCGCGATAGCTGACCGAGCCATTTGTAGCGTTTATTAGCGCTCATTTCTTTGCGCGCTCTGTTGGCCATTGCGTCAGTCATCGCGCCACCAATCTGCAAGACTTGAACTCGCGACGAATCAGGAAGCAATCTCACCGCCATCGCGGTGCGAAACGGATCTTTCACAGCACGGAGGTGTCCGATGACAGACACGTCAAAACTGGCGCTGGAGCGTTCTTTAGCGTGAGTGCTATTTACCTGTGATGTGGCCGACCTGCGACTCGTACCCCTCAGTGCCTGTCCATTTTTAACTGACTGATAGATTACGCGCGTCTTCTTCTGCCAGCTTGGCCGCAGTTCCTTGGTCGCTTTTGGCTGTAGCACGACAATCCTGGTCGCCAGGTCGAGCGACTCTCTTGCCGCGCGACTGGTTCGAATGTCGCGATATACATCGGTTCCGGTAAGAGCAACAATGACCGGGCCTTCGGGATTCTGACGACGAAAGTTAATGACGGCTGGATGGCTCTTTCTGGCGTGTAAGGCTACTAACAAGTCATACGGCTTCCCATCGCAGGTCTGAACGATCGAGACGCTATTGCCAAGCCGCCTAAGAATCATGGCCCAGCGAAGCGCAGTAATCCGGTTTCCGTGGAGCGAGTCCGGCGGCGCCGGAGTGACGATTCCTATTCTCATTCTCCTAGCTCTGAAGCGCACACGTGCGAAAGCCCGCCCATACGTCGCGGCGGTCAGATGTGTAGAAATTTCGATAGCTGTTATGGATCAGCCGCGAACGAGTTACCCAACAACCGCCGCGAAGGACTTTGTGATTCCCAAACCAAGGCTCGGAATATTCTTTATATGGCCCAGCGACAAAGCCGGGATATGGCTGAAAGTCGCTAGCCGTCCATTCCCATGCGTTGCCGATCATTTGCCGGCATCCGAAGGCACTATCACCCGCCGGCAGCGCATCAACCGGAACACATCCCAGCGCACGCCAATCAAGATTCGCATGTTTCAACGTAGGAGAATCATCGCCCCAGGGAAACGCGCGCTTGTGCTCTGAAAGGTCCAGACCACTAACCGATGGTTCGGCACTCGCTGCCATTTCCCACTCTGCTTCGGTTGGCAGACGTCGATTGGCCCAACGGCAGTAAGCATTCGCCTCGTGCCAATTGACATGGATTACGGGTAGGCGTTCATCGAGCGCAACCCACTCATCGAAGTTGCGCCGCAACCAGCGACCATTTTCTTCTTGCTGCCAGTAGACGGGATGTGCTGCCATCACGGCTGTTCGCCATTGCCAACCGTCCGCACTCCAGAGTTCGCTCCTTCTGTATCCCCCGTCTTCAACGAAGTGCTTGAATTCTCCATTGGTTACTGTCGTCTTAGAGATGGTGAATGAGGCAATCTCAACCTCGTGTGCCAGTTCTTCGTTGTCGAATATGAAACCTTCTTTTCTCGCATTTCCGAGAGTTAATCTGCCGCCGGGTATTTGTGCGTCGCCTGCCAGCCGATCAGTCATTTGAGACAAAGGCTCGTCTTGTTCCGCAAGCAGCAGCTTATTCTCAACCGCTATTTTTGGTGGGGGATAGCTCAGAGTCTGACGGGTGTACGTGATGGCTTCATCATGCATCTGCTCGTGCATCAGGACGAGGTTCAGGAAGTAGTCTTGATTGTAGCCTTCTGAATCCGTCAGGCCAGCCTCGTCACCAGCCTGATTGATTACACGCTCAAGAACTCGCTGCATGTAAGCCAAAGTTTCGTCACGCTCAAGCAATGGCAAATCCCAACGAGTGTCGTGGGCGACTCGCGCTGAATCGTAAAGCTCGTCTCCATGTGCGAGAATCGGCGGCTGACCGGCGAGATGCCGCAAGACCCAGAACTCCTGAAACCACGCTAAGTGACCAATCTCCCACTGGAGTGGATTCACGATTTGTAAACGTGGACCAATCAACTGTTCGTCGCTAAGGTCATTGACAAGCTCTAGGGTGCGCGCGCGAGTCTCCCTCAGAGTCTCAATCAATTGAGCGTTCGCGATTCCGGTGATTGCCATTACGGTTTCCGCCCGGTCACAACGATCATTTGCGCCGGAATGCTCATCTGGTTATTGGAAAAGTACTGGCGCACGGCTTCCTGAGCTTCGTGCGCGATCAGATCCGCCTGGACCGGCGACAGCGTAGCCAACTTCTCCCGTAGCGTCCCCGAGGTCTCTGAACGCAGCTCCCAAAACTGCTCCAGCGAGATTGGCGCGGCAATCTGAAACTTGAGCACGCGCTCGCTAACGTCGACAGCTCCCGCCTCCGAAAGAATCCGGGCCAGACTGCCGTGCTCGGCGAACCGAAACGCTCCGGGCGCATTAGGGTCGACGGGCGTGGCGGAGCCAAAGTGCCGGGCAAGTACATCAGTAATCAGGTAAGAAAACGGATTGAGTTCGCCTTTGTCCCACACCGCGAGGGATAACACGCCTCCACGCTTTGTTACCCTCAACATCTCGCGTAGGCCGGCCAAAGGATCAGGGAAGAACATTATTCCAAGTCTACAAATCGCCGCGTCAAATGAATTCTTTTCAAATGGCAGAGCGTCAGCCGCACATTGCCGGAACCTGACGTTTGTTAATCCACGTCGCTGCGCTTCGCTTTCAGCTGCGCTCACCATTTCCGCCACAGCGTCGGTATAAGTGACTGACCCGGTTGGCCCAACCGTCTCCGCGATTGTGAGCGAAGGTTCTCCCGACCCACCGGCAACATCAAGGACCGTCTCCCCTTCCATCAGGTCGGCTTCCTTGATAAGAGCCTCGGTAACAGGCTGGAACATCGTTCGAATAGTGCCGAAGTGTTTTTGCCAATAGAAAGCGGACTCACGCCACTCACGCAAGACCTCTGCCTCGCTATCGTTCGGCTTGGCGTCCGAGTTACTTTTTACGTTTGAAATGGCCTTCACTGTAAACCTCAAAGTCCTTTCCGGGTTCCGCAATCTCAAAGACCTCAGTGAACTCGTCGGAACCCAGTATCTTGTAGGTTTCGCGGGCTCTAAATCCTGCTGGAATGTTCTCGATGCTCTCGGAGGTAAAGACAATTGTCTTTCCGTCGGCGCTGGCATTGCTCATCACAAATTGATTTACAAAACCTTCGATGTGGAATTGTCTAAATACGAATTTCTTTCTCCCTTTATCGAAGCTCATCATGCCCCAGTCCTCATGAACTTCCCCTTTCGGATTCTTGGGCTGAGGGTCATAGGTGCTCTTATTTTGGACGTGAAGAAACTTATCGTTCAGAACAAGTCGGTACTCACGTTGAACCTTCGACACACCCGGTTGACCGTTTCCTATTCCTTCCCAGAGACCGACTAAAGCTCTAAGGGGTTCCCAAGTGTCTGAGCGAGTTGGTGTCTGGGCTGTTCCGAGAGATGCGAACAAAAACAGCGCGGCTATGGTTAGCTTTATTCTCATAGAGATTGTGCCGTCCCTTCAAGGCCTGCATGTTAGTATTCTTCGAACCATTGGAGAAATGAATTGTTCCAATGGTTACTATAGTTAACCACAATGACCCTATGGACGTTCGTGACCTACAAATCTTTCTGAGCGTCGCAAAGCATTTGAACTACACCCGCGCCGCTGAGGAAGTTAACCTGAGCCAACCGAGCGTGTCCGTGCGGATGCGGCAACTGGAGCGTGATCTAGGCTCGAAGCTATTTGAACAGCTGGGAAAAAAGATCGCACTCACCGAGGCCGGTCAACTTCTTATTCCCTTTGCGACTCGGATCATCGCAACGATGAGCGATGCTCGCCATGCGATCGATGAACTACAGGGACTAGAGCGCGGGCTTTTGCGAATCGGAGCCAGCACTACGCCTGGCATGTATCTTATTCCGCGAACTATCGCTCACTTCAAACGTCGCTTCCCGAAAATAGAAGTTCACCTCGCCGTCAAAGACACGCGGCAAATTGAGGATGGAATAATCCGAAATGAGTTTGATTTCGGCTTCGTGGGTGGACACTTGGCGGGCGATGAAGTGGACGTGCTGCCCTGGATCACCGACGAGATAATATTGATTTTGCCTCTCGGTCACCGCCTTGCTAAAAAGAGAAGCGTCACAACTCAGGATCTTTCCAGTGAGAAATTCATCTTTCGTGAGCGAGGCTCGGCGACGAGAGCTGTTGTTGCCACCCACCTCCGAAAACTCCGTGTTGACCCAGAGGCGGTCATGGAGATCGAGAACCCAGAGTCCGTAAAAAAGGCAGTGCAGAATGGGCTCGGCATTGCTTTCATTTCTGCGTTTGCGGCTGAGACCGATTTGAAAGCCAAGACTTTGGTTGCCATCGAGATAAGCAATCTTAAGATCCGGCGCGAGCTAAAGATCGTTTATCGCAAGGACAAGCACCTTAGCCGCGCCGCACAAACATTCATTGAGATGGCAAGAGAATAAGCGTCCCGCCCAAGGGCGTGTGGGCTGCCACATGAAGGGAGAGATTGAGATGAACGGTTTATTTGAACGTGAGCCAAAGCATGACTTCGATCTGGCAGCAAACGCTAAGGTCGCTCTTGAAAGTGTGTGCTCCGGGAAAGCGCTTGATTCACTCTCTCGGTATTACAGCCAGGAATTCGTCGATCATGTTAATCACATGAAGTTCAAGGGGCTTGAAGGTGCTCGCCTGTCCGTTGAGTCATATACAAAGATTCTTTCAGATCTTGAGGTGGTAGTTGAAGAGCAGCTCACAGACGGAGATCGTGTAACTTCACGTTTCGTGGTCTCGGGGAAAACCTTCGCAAGAACGGTTCGCTTTAACGGAATAACAATCAGCCGGTTCAAAGATGGTTTGATTGTTGAAGATTGGTCGGTGACAGATACCTTGGGCATGTTGCGGCAACTGGGCGCTTGGCGATCAGCCCTGGTAGGCTTTCGACAATGGAAAGCCTTGAAGCGCCGGTAGCGTTTTCAATTTAAAGAACGGAACGCTTTTTGGCGCGATTGATCTTGGCATCCGGATGACGCTAAGATGACGACATTTTGTCGTGAGACGTAACCGGACGAAGCATGACTTTGACGACTTCGAGGTCCGCACCAGCTCTAATGATTTCAATAACTAACAGCCAGTCATCAGTTTTGCCTTAGAACCACGTACGAGGCCTATCTCACGACTTCCTGACGCCTCTCTATGACAGGTTGATTTCGCTGGACAATGCCTGAGTCAAAGTTCAAGCGACAACTGATTGCCACTACAGATATGAAAGGCCCTGTCCGGAGCTTTCTTACTTTTTGTGTATTTCCTTCAGCGGTAACCTCAATAGTTAAAACCCGATTCCAAATATTTAGCCTCCGTGAGTTTCATGAATTTCACGTCGCCGACCTTCGTGCCCACTCTTCACTCAATTACTAAACGCGCCATTGCCGTGAAAATTCCCTCATCCGTTTTGAGAAAACATTAGCGTTGAGATAAGCGCATAGTTAGCTTCAACCACTGAAGATTTCACGATTTGTGGGTTTTTAGTTTAGAGCAACCACTGTGCCCGGCTTAGGAGCGGGACGAGCATCGAGAAATGCGGGGGATTTCTGCTTCGCAATTTCGGGGAGTGTCTGCGGTGGATGACTCACGTTCCTTAAAGTAGACAGCCGGGATTAGCATGAGCCGCGTCAGAGATGGGATTTGTTTAAGTCACGGGAGGTCCTCGCTAAAAGGTGAAATCGCGAGTCAGCTCGAACTGAAGACTGTATGAAGGCCGTTCCAGGCCTGCCCCAGTACTCTGATTGTAGATGACGAAGAAATCGCTATTAGGCTTGTAGATGTAGCGCAGCCTTACGTTGACTACTGACAAGCGTGCCGCTGAATTCAATTGGACCAGAGCGGAGGTGAGCAGTTTTCGTGAGAAGTTATAGTTCAATCTTCCTGAGAACAAACTCGTAGAAAAGTCTCCTTCGCGCAAACTCACCGTGTTATAGCTCTCCGCGAGATCTACCAGTAGATGCGGGTTCGGTCGCCAGGTTATTCCGCCTGAGGTTTCGTACCGCTTGCCTGAATAGAAGTCTCCCCATTTCTCTCGAACGGCAAAAACGAGCCGCCTACTCAGATCGCTGGTGAAAGACACCCGAGGCCGGTTGAAATTAAAAGTGCCGGGTGGAATTACGATTCCTCGACGAATCTGAAAAGGCTCGGTTAAGACGTCGGTGACGGCTTCAATCGGCCGAAAGAAAAACTCAGACGAGTTCTTAAAGATCGTATCCCAGGAGAGTTCAGTCTGCCGCGTGGCAAGCCTGCCCGCCCGATCGCTGTAGTATTCAATTTGCGTTTCAAACTCCATTTGCTGCACGTGCGGAATGAACTTCGGACGTGGCTTGTAAGCAAACTGACCAAAGTATTGATGAATCGCGTTGCGTTCGATGAAGCCAACTTCGGGATTGAATTTTGCACCAACGTCCTCATAGACGGTGATGAACCGATAAAGATCGTTCTCAAAGATCGATTCAAGACGCGATGACCCCGCGCTGGAACGAACGCCCGGAGTTGCTGAACCCATCCAGAAAGCTTTTATCTTATAGTGGTCGGTGAGATTGAATTCTGCATCAGCGCCTCCAACTCGATTGTAGTTGCTACCGCCAACCGCTGTTGCGCCTTGACGATTGACGAAAATTGCTCCGACGTACGATCGTTTAAGAATGTCGCGTTTGACTCGCAGAACCGAGAAATGTTGACGCGGAATTCCGAGACCTGTAGACGTGTCGCCCAGCTTCCGCGTTTGCACCTGCAGAAATCCGACATTGTAATGACCAATCTTGCCGGTGACTTTCGCGCCGTAGTCGATTGGTACAGGCGCGCCATTGTCAGTCAGACCGATACGCCTGGTGAAGAAAGCCTGATTCTCTCCCTCCCTGCCAAAGAGAAAGATTCCGAAGTTCTCCAGAAAAAAATCTCGTTTCTCAGGGAAGAAGATAGAGAACCTTGAGAGATTGACGATCTGATCATCTACTTCCGCCTGACCAAAGTCGGGATTGACCGTGAACTCTGCGGTCAACGAGGGGGTGATGCCGAGTTTCGCAACTTCAATTCCCGCATTCCCTCGCAGGCCTGCATCCAATCCGTTTCTTCCGATGAGCGGCACGCCTTCGCGCCATTCACCGGAAGCGTAGGGCTTGATTTCGCGCAACCGACGGCGGCGAATCTCTCCCACTCCGGTGAGCTGGCCAGCCTGCGAAACGCGCTCAAGTCCAAAGGAGCGTTGCCAGCTTGTCCACAAGTTCTCTTCGTTTTTACGCCGGACAATACGCGCGGAATTAAAACCCCAGGTATCCTCTCCTTCTTTGAACCGCAACGTCGTTAGCGGTATTGCGATCTCGACAGTCCAGCCGGTTTGGTCGATTTTGCCGGAAGAGATCCAAGGCGCATCCCACGAAAGATTCACATCCCGTCCTTCGTCGGTGATCAGGGCATCTTGCTGCGTGCCGAGAGGATTGACCGCGAAGCGAAAAGCATTGCGCCGGTCGTTGTAGGTGTCGAGCAGAATTTCAATCTTGTCGTCATCGGCAAATGCCGCATCGCGCACCAGCTCCCGAGCGTTGATATGCGCAGGATCTGAATCGAAGGCATGGATGGCGACGTACAAGTTTTTGTCATCAAAGACTACTCGCACCTCTGTTTTCTCGGACGCAGGATCGCCTTCGTCGGGCCGTTCTTGGAGAAAATCAGTTGCGGGCTGGGCGAGCGACCATGACACTTCATCGAGAAGTCCATCAATCTTGATCGCGTCAGTAGTACGGACTGCTTGAATTCGTCGTGGTCCAGGGCTCTGCGTCTGTGACTTTGTTAGGGTTGCTGGCGTGGATTGCTGAGTGTTGTCTCTGATCGCGGGCTGCTGTGCTTGAGCAACGACCGCGCACAGAGTAAAGCCGAGCGCAACTACTAGACGCGCCCTAAAGCGTTCGAATGCCCCATCGAACCGCCTTGGTGCGAATGTCATAGCTGCTTATCAGAAGGCAAGGCGATTCTTAGGACGGGTTTCCCGCCGACATTTTGCAAAGGGAAATAGACACGATGAGTTCGGCTATCGACAGCGACGCTATGAGCCTTGGAAGCGAAGAAACCTTCACCTATTTTCTCTAAGTTGCGACCACGCTCGTCGAAGATAGATATTGTCCCGCTTTCCGACGAAACGTAGAGCCGACTAAGGCCGCTGTCAAAAGCAAGCACGTCTGGGTCCCCGCCAACAGAATGAATGGCCGTAAACTTCTTTAAGTTAAGATCAAAAACCGCGAGCTTCGCATTGTCCTCGCAGGCGACAAATGCGAGTCGGTGTTCGTTGTCGATCAGTAGTCCGTGGGGTTCGCTACAGCCTGTTATTTGATAACGCTCTATTACCTTATCTGTGGTCGGATCAATTTCTGCAAGTTGGTTCTGGCCATGCACTGTGACGAAGATGTGCTCTGACACGGAATCATACTGCGTGTTTCCGGCGCCTCCGCCAAGGGTGATGGTCGTCACCCTTCGGTTAGTGTTCGCGTCGATCACAGTATCCGTCTTGCCGTGCAAATCAGAAACGTACAGCTTCTTCACCTTGGTCGCATAGGCGATGCCATCAGGATAATCTCCTGCTGGTACGCGCGCGAGAATCTGCAAAGTACTGTCATCGATAACTGCTAATTCATTCGAGCCTGTAGCTGAAGCATAAATACGGTGAAGCTCGGGAACCGCTATGACGCCGTGTACGCGCGGCAAATCCTTGACGTCGCCAATCACTGTTTCTTTGACTGCTTCAAAGACAGTTAGAGCCCCGTCGCCGAGATGAGCAATGTAAAGTCGTTCGGTATTCGGATCAAAACTCTGATAGTCAAAGCGCGTTGCGCCGCCAGTCAAGCGCACGTCACGCAAAGTGCGAAGCGGTAGATTTGCGGCTGTCGCGGACGCGAGACTCGAAGAGTCAGGAGTTGAGGAGCCATTTGAAGACGCAGCGGTGAGGTTGTTCTTTGGCGCTCTTCCCGTGCAGGTTAAGAAACCAATTGCCACGACAACTCCAGCAATAAGAGAAAGCAACCTCATAAACAACTCCTCAAGCCTTACATCAGGCTCGCTTGTAGTTCATAAACGGCATTTTCAAGAGCCCTCGCAGCGTTTGCCGCTCTCTAACATCAAAGCCGTCGAGTCCATAGCGGAGACTCTGGAAATCTGCTGCGGGCGTGTAAGTGCCAAACAGTTTGTCCCAAACAGAAAAGATGTTCGAGTAGTTCGAATCAGTCTCTCTCTGATTACGCGAATGGTGCACCTTATGCATGTGCGGCGTAACAATCACAAGTCTTAGAAACCGATCGAGATTTCTATTCATTTTGATATTGGCGTGTTCCATCTGCGCGTTTAGTGCGGAGAGAATCAGGTAGATAACGACCACCCAAAGTGGAATGCCGAAAACGAGAATTGCGGCGAGCTGCCAAAATGTTCGCCAAATGGTTTCGCCGGGATGCTGACGGAAGGCAGTTGTCACATCAACAGCACTCTCCGAATGATGCACCCGATGAAACTGCCACCCCAGCCATGACTTATGCAGGAGTACGTGCGCAAAATAAGCGAAGAGGTCCAATGCTATGACACCGAACATAGCCTCGACCCAAACTGCCAAACCGAAAAGGAAAAATAGCCCGACGCCATGACGAACCGTGAAAGCAGCCAAGTAAGCTGAAGAAAAAGATAACGCCAGATTTGTCAGAACCAGCATTAAGGTGAGTGCGACATTCGGCATCGCATGACGCACTCGGCTCTGTCGATACCGGTAAAGTGGAACGATTGACTCCACCGACCACAAGAGAGCACATAACCCGATTAGTAGCAGCAATCGCACCTGATCAGTAAGCAAGGTGTTCACGATCCAACCTCCAACGTTTCCGTGTCGATATCCAGCGAGGAAAAGAAAACACTCTCATTTCTTAACGTGCATTTCTTCCACTCTTCGATTGACTTCGTCCCAGTTGACGTTCTGCATGAAAGCATCGACGTACTTGGCTGCTGCCGCGCCGTAATCCATGTGGTAAGCATGCTCGTACATATCTAGCACCAAGAGCGGATATCCGAGCGGCGCGTTGTGCATGTGATCCCAGGCCCAGTAGTTGTGAACTTCGCCCGTGTGCAAATTGAATGAAAGAATCGTCCACCCTGAGCCGCCCCCTAAGGCGTTTGCCGTCTTTTTGAATTCCGCCTCCCATTGCTCGTAACTCCCAAACCACTCCTTGATAAGGCCGAGCACCTTGCCGCTGGCCTTGCCATCGCCGCCGAGATTGGCAAAGTAATTCTCATGCAGCACGACGGAGCCTGTGCGCACTAATTCTTCACGCTTCAGATCGCCATAAACGTAGGGTGGCAGGTCTTTGTCAATGAGCATCGCGGCAAGTCTCTGCTCAACTGCATTGAGCGCTTTGACCGCGCCGCTGTAGTTGTTTTCCCAGTGCGACTTAATCAGCTTTTCCGATATGCCTTTGAGTTTCGCAGGATCAAACGCCAACGGCCTCGGTTGGTGCTGACCACGAAAGGCGCGGGTTGCCGTTGATTGCGCACTTGAAGCTTGCTCGGCCTCCTCTCCGTGAACCAACGCATTACCGCCGAGACTCAATGCCAATCCCGCACTGGCGCCCGCGATTCTCGTCAACGCATCTCTTCTTGATAAGTCTTCCATCACATCCTCCCTCAATTTCTTAGTTCTTCTTTCAAGCTGGCGTACAGAGCATCGTACAAAAAAGACGCTCGCTGCGCCGTTTCTCGATCATCCTGCATGACCATCGGAAAACCGCGGCTGATTAAGGCAAGGCCACGGGCTGCCGGATGGGAATCTAACTCCTCCTTGAAGTCAGCGCCTTGTACTATTCGCGCCATTTCCACCAGCACCGGATCATCCCTAAGCTGCTCGTGGACAAGGGCAGCAAACGAACAAAGGCCTTCAATATTCTTGTGGGGGTAGGTAGCGTCAGGCGCGTCAAATCCCGTCGCACCTTCTGATGATTGTAGTGAAGCTACTTTTTCTGCCGGCGCAAAAAGAAATTCTGCTTCAGGATCGAGAAAGCGGCGGATGAGCCAACAGGTCGCCGTGCGGTTGACTCGAATCCTTTCTCGTGTGATCCATTTCATCGTGACTACCTCCACGAATAGTCATACTGAATAATCAGAGCGCTAACTTAGATTCGCTGGCATGGACTTGGGAGCAAAGTCTATGAGTGTGCCCGCTCCTTCTCGAATTGCCTTTTCGTATACAGCTGCAGCTGTCACCACGTCTTGCAAAGCCATTCCAGTTGAATCGAAGATTATGATCTCTTCGGAAGATGTACGACCGAGTTTCACTCCGGCTATCACTTCGCCAAGTTCTCCATAAACTTCTCCACGATTAAGCACTCCCGCATCGAGGGCGTGATGAAGCTCTCCGATCGTCGCGCATTGCTCAAGCACATCAACCACGAGTTTATTCCGAGCTAGTAGTGCCGGTTCTAGTTCCTGCTTCTCAGGATTGTCTGCTCCCACTGCCGCGATAAATGTGCCTGGCGCGACGAAGTCTTCTCGTAGGAAGTACTCCTTCGAGGGCGTGCAAGTAACGCAGACATCACTCTGCCTTACTACTTTTTGAAGATCGTCAGTCGACTCTATTTCAATTCCGAACTCGCCAGCCAGCTCGCGTGCGAACCGTTGAGCCTGCGCCTGATCGCTGTCGTAAGCCCAGACCTTTTTAATGGGAAGAACCCTTTTGAGTGCTTGAAGCGAGATGCGCCCCTGGTTGCCGCAACCACAAATGGTTGCAGTCCTCGAATCCGACTTAGCGAGATATTTAGCCGCTACGCCTGTCGTTGCGCCGGTGCGTTGGATCGTGATCTCGATGGAATCCATCACTGCTAATGGATAACCACTCTCACCGTCACATATAACGACGACTCCTTGAATAGTCGGCAAACCGAATCGCTTGGAATTTTCCGGAAAGTTCGCGTTTACCTTTGCCGCAAAGTAAGAGCGATCTAATTCGAGTAAGCCAGCCTTGATATGAAAACCGCCGTCTCGAGCATGGATTCCCAAAATCCCGGGAGGCTGCGTCTTGCCTTCCCCATATAGTTTGAAGGCATGCTCAACTGCGGCCATGCACTCTTCAATTGAAAGCAGTGCTGCGACATCACGGCCCGTTAGCAACAATGTTCCATCAAGTTTCATTCGTCGGTCCGCCTTCTATACAAAGAGGTGATCCAACTTCTCTCCGGGCTTGGTTTCCACCGGCGCAAGCCCCTTGCGGAAAATCCGCGCTCCGGTAGATCCCTTTAGAGTGAGAGAATTATGTTCGGCCCGGACCATGGCACCTTCACGCAACCCCGCAACTGGCGTGTCGTTCTCCTCTAGAAATTGTAGAATCCGCTCTTCCTGTGTCTCGCCCATGTGTGTTGAGTTTGGATCTGGGTCGAGAAAGTGTGGACTAATTTGAAATGGAACCAAGCCAAGCGCTTCAAAGGACGGCGGCTGAACGATGGGCATGTCTTTGGTTGTCTTGATAGTTGGCCCTGCTACATTCGAACCCGCGCTCGATCCGATGTATGGCATTCCGTCCAACACCCTACGCCTGATCAAGTTCAAAACATCAAAGTCGTACAACGCCTTTAAGAGTCGAAAAGTGTTGCCCCCGCCAATGAAAATTGCCTCTGCATCATTTACAGCTTGTTGGGGATCGGTTGTAGTGTGGAGCGAATCCAGCCCGTAACCCATCTGCTCGAAACGGCCTCGCGCCAACTTGGTATAAGCATCGCGGTCGTAAAGTGCGTAAGGAACAAAAAGCACGCGGCCTACCGTTCCCAGGAAGTTCTGGATTTCTGCTTCGGCATGATCCAGATAACCACTACCGTAAAGAGTGGAGTTGCTAATTAGTAAAACTCGCTTACCGTCGGTTTCCTTCATTCCAGCCTCCATCGATCTCTAAAGCAGCGCGCGCGTTGCGGCATACAAACTCCCGCCAGCCATTGCGCCGAGCGCAACTCTTGCCACGTCAACCTTCAGCGCCACGATGACCAAAAAAGCTATTAGCGCTATCGCAATGCTCGGCAAATCAACCAGTGCAGAAGGAATGAGATCAAGAGTGACGACAACAATTACTCCAACAACAGCAGCACTAGCGCCGGCGAGAAACGCTTGTATCCACCGATTGTCGCGCACCTTTTCGATGTACCGAGCGCCACCGAGAACAAACACAAACGACGGCAGAAAGACGAAGAAGGTCGCAACAACCGCACCAACTATTCCGCCTGCTAGGTAGCCCGCAAAAGTCGTGAACAGCATGAACGGCCCTGGCGTGGCAACGCTCAAAGCCACGCCATCAAGCAACTGACTGGTTGTTAGCCAGTGGTGTTCTTGAACCGCGCCACGTTCAAGAAACACGATTGAGGCATACGCACCCCCAAAACTGAATAGCCCGGTCTTGAAGAACAACCACGCCATTTGAAACCAGCGCGAGTCTGTGAATGGAAGCGCAAGAAGACTGCCCATCAAAGTTGGTAATGTCGCCCGACTACGCCAGACCTTCGGCCAACCTTGAACCACAATTAGATTGATGAGTCCGGCAAGAATCAGGATCAAGAGGAAGTTGATACCCGCGACGCGCATGCCTACAAATGCGCTGATCAGCAAAGCCGCGAGAAAGTAATTTCGGATGGATGCTCGACCGAGTTTGAGGATGCCCGCTCCAATGATGCCGAGGACAGCGGGCTTCAAAACGTAGAGCACGTTGTTCACTTGCGGGAGACTTCCGTAAGTAACATAGAGCCCGCTCAGAACGATCATTACCAAAGCGCCCGGCAGAATGAAGGTAAGGCCCGCCAATATTCCGCCGACTAGTTGGCGCTTCAAGTAACCCACATAGATCGCTAGTTGCAGCGCTTCAGGGCCGGGCAGCATGTGACAGAAGGCCATGATCTTTACGAACCGATCTTCTGAAAGCCAATGGCGCCGCTCAACCATGTGGTTGTACATCATGGTAATTTGCGCGACCGGCCCACCGATGTTGATGAAGCCAAGCGTCAGGAAGTAGAGAAACACTTCTCGCCACGAAGGCATTTGATCGCCTTCACTTGTTCCGTGCTCACGTTTTGCCTCCTGTTCCATTTGGTTGCTTTTGCTCGAGGCCGGATGAGCGCTCCAATCATTTCCGTTTTGAACGCTTTCCGGTACGTGCTTTTTTGCGGCTCCTCTTTTCAGTCTCCTTGCTGAGCAATGCGTACAGCCCATCAAAGAGGCTGCTGCTTTGTTGCAGCAACTTGCGATCATCTCTCAGCACTTTGCTCAACCCATCGATAATCGCATTTAGTCCCGCCGCCTCAAGCCGGTGGAACTTGTCATCCTTCAAATCAATGTCGTGGACGATCTCGGCAATCTCGCTTAGACCTTTGCTCCCGGCAAGCCCGAATTGCTTGATCATCGTTTCGAAGGTACAGTCCTCTCCTTGGTGAGTGAACTCAGCGCCGAACATGTCAAAGGGGATCGCCCCTTCGACTGTTTCTCCTTCGGCAACGAAGTAAAAGCGGGGCCGCTTGTCGATGAACTGTTTGATTAGCCAGGTTGAAGCGAGCCGGTCGATGTGCAGATTGCGGCGTGTGACCCAACGTTGACCTTGGTACTTTCCAACATCGAGCGTCCCACCTTTAGTGTTCGAAATGTCACCTTTCGCGGTGGGACCTTGAGCGGAACGAATGGCTTTCTGGCAGCGCTCAAAAGCGTTGAAGGCACCGGCTCGTCCTGCGGCACCAAAAAAGTCATTGGCGGCAACGCGCTCAAGCTCCGCGTGCAGCTTGTCGATCTCAGTCTCATGTGCCGCGAGACGGCCGGCCGACAAGTGCTTGCCACGAGAATGCTCACGAATCGCTCCTGTCAACCCGTCCAATCCCGCCGTGAGGCTTGCGAACTCCTCGTCTCGCGCTTTCTGAAAAGCGGTAATGATTTCTTCATCGGTCGCGCCTTCAACGGAACCAGCCCTAAAAACCGCAGCCTCACCGCCCGCGGATTCAATCTCCTGCTTCAACCACTGAAAATCTTCGTGCGACTTTTCCGTTGCCGGCAGAACGTAAACAGAATTCTTAATGGCCACCGCGCCGAGCTTCTGTAACTTGCGCCAGATTCGGACGCGCAAGTTCGTAGGCTTCGGCGGCAGCTGATGAATCAGCAGAATCCAATCCTGCTTTGGTTCGCGGTTTTGCTTTGTCATCGGAGCGTAACGTCAGAAGGAGTGTAACGAGTGTTACTTCCGAAGGCAAGTACAGGTCTAGGTCTTGTCGCGTTAACAACGAGAGTTTTGAGGATGCTAACGAAGAAGACCTATTAGAGATTCCAAATAATTCCAAATCGGAAATTCAAGTCCCGTTGAATTACAATAGGTCGCTTCTCTTTCACGGCGGCGACACGGGTTCGACTCCCGTACGGGACGCCAAAATCCAAAGAACTTTCCGGGACTGGTTTGTTACGCGATTAGGAAGGGATTGATAAGCATCGATTAAGATACAAAGAATTCCCGGCAGGTGACTTTCGAGAGTTCGAGCCGCTACGCGACAAACTTATAACCGTGGCCGCGCATGGTGAGAAAGTGCCGCGGCTCCTTCGCGTCCTCTTCCAGTTTCTGCCGCAACCAGCCCACGTGAACGTCAACGGTGCGGGTCAGCACTCCGGTTTCATAGCCCCAAACCTCGCGCAGCAGTTCATCACGCGAAAGCGTAGCGCCTCGTTGGGCGATGAAGTAGCAGAGCAGTTGAAACTCTCGAGCGGAGAGTTCTACCTGCTTGCCTTTGCTAAGCACCTCGGTACTGCGAAAGTTTACGATGACAGAGCCAAAGCTAAACGACTCGAGCGGCTCCGCTGCGCTCACCGTGGTGCGGCTGCGCCGCAACAACGCTTCCAACCGCGCCAGCAGCTCGAGCGGCTCGAATGGTTTGCAAAGATAGTCATCCGCGCCCAGCTTTAGGCCCAGAACTTTGTCGATTACCTGGCCACGCGCCGTCAGCATCAGAATCGGCGTGGTGATACTTCGTTGCCGCA